>Ga0209172_10000556_pt1 | contig 100323 bp, 87 predicted proteins | sample LarsenN4metaG_FD_184113 | JGI IMG/M metagenome (GOLD analysis project Ga0209172, IMG submission 184113) | Hot spring sediment bacterial and archeal communities from British Columbia, Canada, to study Microbial Dark Matter (Phase II) - Larsen... ... | reverse complement strand
TTGCCTTCATCAAGGACCAGCCGTACCACGCCTGCCTTGAACTCATCCGTGAACTTGCGCCGTGCCCGGCGCCCCTCGGTCTTGGCCATGCGGGACATCGTATCCGCCTCTCGGAAGATGTCCACGAAGGCGGGTCAAGCCCACATCGCCCACGCACCGCGCGCGGTCGCGGTGCTGAGGACGGTCGTCCGCGGACGATCCGCCAGCCTGTCACGCGCTCCGGACGTCCTGTCAGGCGCGCTGCGGGCGTGCCGGTGTTCGCTCCGGCATTCGGATGGCGGCTTCGGGCCATGCGCGCCAACGGGTTGGGCGCGTTTCAATCGCTCTCTGAACCCGTGGCATGCCTCTGGCAATGACGGCAGGGCGGATCGTCCGGGGACGGTCGGGAGATCCGCCGCCGATCACGGCGGTGGACTCCAGACGGTGGGGATGTGGACGGGCCAGCAGAGCCCAATGGCGGGTGGGTGGCGTGGTGGTGGCGGCGGTCGCGCCGGGCCTGCTCGCGGAGCCCACGCTCGGGGGGCGTGGTCCGCGAACTCTCGCTGCAGGACGGGAGGCGACCTCCTGGGTCGGACCCCGTCGCATGAGACGCCCGCGGTGGTTCGCCACCGCGGGCTCTCGCTTTGCGCCCGACGGGGTGCGCGATGCGCGCTCCGGAACTCGAACGCGGCGCGATCCGGGGCCACGCCGCGCGGATGCACCGGTCGCCGCACGCCGCGCGCCGCCCCGCGCGAGCGCTTTCCGCTACTTTCGGCCGGCGCGCGCCTTCGCGATCCGCTCTTCGAGGCCGGCCAGCGATCCGTGGCGCGAGGTCCACGCGGCGCGCAGGACGATCGCGGCGCTGGTGTCGGCGGCCGGCTCGGCCACGAGGCACTCGACGAAGCGGTCGATGGCGCGGTCGCGCGCGCCGCGCAACGCCTCGGCGCGCCCGAGGTTGAACAGCGCGCCCTTGGCCGCCGGGCCGGAGAGGTGCGGCAGCGCGCGCTCGATGCGCGCGACGGCGCTGTCCGCCTTGCCCTCGCGCAGCGAGACGTGCCCGAGCAGCGCCCACGCGCCGGCCCACACGTCGGCGTGCTCGGCGCTCCGCGGCAGGATGCGGTGCGCGCGCACCGCGTACTGCCGCGGGATGTCGCGCATGCGCTCGCGCTCCACCATGTACCCGGCGATCTCGACGAGGCGCCTGGCCTGCAGCACGGAGTCGGCGCTCATGGCCTGGATCATGCGCACGACCGAGTAGTTGATCGCGTCCCAGCCGCGCTGCGCGGTGCAGTGGGCGATGGCCTCGACGTAGCGCCCGTCGGCGACGAGCGCCGGGTCGGGTCGGTCGAGGAAGTAGGCCTCGAGACGCAACGCCACGCCGGGCGCCTCGCGCGGGTCACGCGCGAGCTTCTCGAGCCGCGCCAGTTCCTCGCGCGTGAGCGGCGGCGTCTCGGCGAAGGCGGCGGCGGCGAGCGCGAGGCTCGCGGCGGCGGCGAGCGCCGTGGCGGCGAGAACCGCGGCGCGCGCGCGGCGGGCCCCGGCCGCGGGGGCGAGGCCGCGGGCGCGCCGCGCGCCGGCCGCCGCGCGCGGTCGGCCGGGGGGGATGACTGGAGAGGTCGTGATCATGGCGGGTGGTCTCACTGGAGCAGCGACTGGATCTGGTCCTCGAGGATGATCTCGATCCCCGGCGTCACGCCGACGTTGCGGTAGCGGATCTGACCGGTGCGGTCAATGAGGTACACCGTCGGGTAGGCCTCGATGCCGAACGCCTTCCCGGCGACGCTGTCGTGGTCGAGCACGACGGGGAACGTGAAGCCGTGCTCCGCGATGTAGTCGCGCACCGCCTTGAGGCGGTCCTCGGGCTTGCCGGGACGCTCCCAGTTGATGCCGAGGAAGACGATGTCGTTGCGCTCGCGGTGGCGCTCGTACATGCGCTGGAACACGGGCAGCTCGATGCGGCACGGGCCGCACCACGAGCCCCAGAAGTCCACCACCATGACCTTGCCCGCGAAATCGGACGACGCCACGGGTCTGCCGTCGAGCGTCGTCAGGCTCCACGCGGGGGCGGGCTTCTCGTAGCGCCGGTCCTCGAACGCGATGCGCTCGCGCGACGCCTTCGCGGCCGCGGCGATGCGCTCGTCGAGCCCCTTGAGCGAGCCGTGCTTCTTCCTCCACAGCGCGCGCAGCGGCGCCGCGACCGAGCTGTCGCGGCCGAGGTACACGCCGAGCGCCCTGACGTAGTGGGCGATGGCCTGGTCGTCCTGCTTCGCGGTCTCGTACGCCTCGCCGAGCGCGATGAGCACGCGCTGGCTGTCGGGGTGGTGGGGGAGCGCCTCGCGGAGCACGGTGAGGGCGCTGTCGGTCTTGCCGTTCCGGGCGTAGGCGGTGCCGAGCACGGTGCCGAGCACGGCGCGCAGCTGTCGGCCCTGCTCGAGGCTCGCGGGGATCGCCTCGTGCGCGATGCGCGCGTAGCCCAGCGCGCGCGCGGGCTCCTGGCGGCGGCCGAGCAGGATCTCGGCGACCTCGCCGAAGAAGAACGCCCGCTGGCGCGGATCGTCGGGGATGAGGGGCGCGGCCGTGTCGGCGGCCGCCACGACCTCGGCCCCGCTCGCGTTGCTCACGATGAGCCCGCGCACGAGGGCGCGGCGGGCGAACATCATGAAGCTGGAGTCGGGATCGCCGGCGAGGAAGCTGCGCAGGCGCCGCACCGCCCACGCCACGCGCGCGGTGTCATTGACGGCGGAGTTGAGATCGCGCAGCTCCTCCATGGCGAGGCGCGCCTTGCCGTCCTCGGGGGGCCGGCGGGTCTGGCCGTGGTCCGGGAACACGAGCTGCGCACGGGCCGAAGCGGGCGCGACCAGGGCCAGACCGAGGAAGAGGGCGGGCAGGGCGGCGTGAGCGCCGGAGCGGCGCCGGGACGAAACGCCGGGGGGGCGGCCGTCGAAACGCGTCGGGACGCGGGTCATGCGGGGTCCTTGGGTCGGATGGCGACGAACCGGCGGCCGCGAGCGGCGCGCCGGTGCGTGAGAGCGGTGGCGATTCTAGGGCATCCGCGGCGCGCCGGTTGCAGGGGAATGCAAAGCCGTGGCGGCTGGCGGTGGGGGACTGGGCGCACCGCCCGGCCGGCGCGGGCCGATCACCGCCTCTTCGGCCGGGGAACGCGCCCTCAGCCGCGCCCGCGGTCGGGGCCGCCGTCCGCCGGCGCTCTCGCCCGCAGCCAGTGCTCGAGCGCGTTCAGCCGCTCGCGCACGTCGGCGAGGCGCGCGAGCAGCTCGGCGTGGCCGCGCGCGGCGTCCTCCGCGGCCTGCTGCTCGCGCTTCGCGGCCTCGAGGTTGTTGAGCACGACCGCGATGAACAGATTGATGACCACGAACACGGCGACCACGATGAAGCTTGCGTAGAACGCCCACGCCACCGGCGTCGCGCGGCCGCCGGCGCGCATCAGCTCGACCCACCCTTCGAGCGTCAGCACCTGGAACAACGTGGTCGCGGCGGCCGGGAGCGAGCCCCAGCTCGCGGGGTCGGCCGTCCCGAACAGGTGGTGGCCGAGCACGCCGTACACGTAGATGAGCAGCCCGACGAGCAGCAGCACGTGCCCCATGGACGGGATGGACTTGAGCATGGTCCCGACGATGAGGCGCAGCTCGGGCACGCTCGACACCACGCGCGTCGCGCGCAGCAGGCGCGCGAGCCGCGCCACGTTGGCGAAGTCGCCCGAGCCGGGAAGCAGCGACGCCCCGACGACGAGGAAGTCGAACGTGTTCCAGCCGTCGCGGAAGAACGCGAGCGGGCGCGCGCCGTGGGCCGTCACGCGCAGCAGGATCTCGGCGACGAAGGCGGCCTGGAAGGCGGCGTTGAGCGTCGTGAACAGCGCGGCGTGCGCTTCGAGAAGCGGGCGGTGAGTCTCGAATCCGATCATCGCCGCGTTGGCGACGATGAGCGCGAGGACGGTCGGCTGAAACGCGGGGTGCCCGGTGAAGCGGCGGGCGAAGGCGGCGGGGCTCAAGGGTCGCGAGGCTCCGGGCCAGGGGTCTGGTGGCCGGGTCACGCGCCCGGCGTCCGGCGCTTCGATGCTCGGGCAGCGCCCCGCGGTGCCGGAACGCGGGCCCAGCGTCTCCGCAGGCCCGGAGACGGCCCTTGGGATTTGCCGGTCAACCTTGTACATTGCCGACTCTCGCAACCGGTACGCGAAGCTCGCTTCCCCCAGGCCGCTCCAGTTCCGGAGACACGGCACGATGACGTCGCATGGCTTCCGCTTCGGACGCCCGTCCGCGCGCGCAGGCGCGGCCGCAGCCCGTCGCGTCGCGCTTCCGAGCCGCCACGGTCCGGGCGGCGCGCGCCTCGCCGCGATTCCCCGGCCGGTGTTTCCCGCCGCGCCCGAACGGGTTCATCGGCGGCCGGCCTCCCGGTCGTCGCTGCGCGCGCGACGCCTGCCGTGAGCGCCCGGCTGCTTCTGCTCGTCGGCGGCGATCGCGGCGGGCGCGCGTCGCTGCGCGGCGCGCTCGAGGCGCGTGGCTGGACGACCGTGGAGGCGGAAGATCCGGAAGCCGCGCTCGCGCTGGCGGACTCGGTCACGCTCGACGGCGTGTTGTGCGTGCTCGCCCCGGGCGGCGGCGACAGTCTCGATCTGCTGGCGCGGCTGCGCGAGCGGCACCCGTCGGCTGCCTCGGTGCTGCTGGCGCCGAACGGCGCCGCGCACGCGGCGCACGCGGCGCGCGCCGGGGCCGACCACGTGCTCGGCGCGCCGCTGGATGCGACGCAGCTCGCGGAAGTTCTCGAGCGCGCGCTTGCGGCGCGGCGCGCCGAGCGCCTCGCGCGCGCGGCGCGCCACGCCGCGGCGCGCGGCGGGCCCGAGCCGTTCGTGGGCGCGAGCGAGCCGATTCGCGCGCTCGAGCGCTCGGCGCGCGCCGCGCTCGGCGCGCCGGCGGCGCTCATCGTCGGCCCGGCCGGATCCGGCAAGGGAGTCCTCGCGCGCTGGCTCCACCGGCACGGTCCGCGCCGCGACGAGCCGTTCGTGACGGTGAACGCGGCGGCGCCCGAAGGCCGCGACGGCTGGCCGGACCTCCTCGAGCTGGCGCACCGCGGCACGCTGTTCGTGGACGAAGCCGATGCGCTCGACGTCGCGGCGCAAGAGGCGCTCGCCGGGGCGCTCGCGCGCGGCCGCGTGCGCCGCGCGGGCGGCGGACCGGAACGCGCGGCCGACGTGCAGATCGTGGCGGCGACGCGTGCGCTGCCCGAGGAGGTCGGGCGCGTGCAGCGACCTCGCGACGACCTGTGGCGCCGGCTGCGCGCGGTGACGCTCGTGGTGCCGCCGCTCGCGGCGCGCCGCTCGGATCTCCCGGCCCTCGCCGAGGCCCTGCTGCGCGACCTCGAGGCCGAAACGGGACGCCGCGCCGGGCGGCCGACGCCGGCGGCGCTGGCGTGGATCGAGCGCCAGGACTGGCCGGGCCACGTGCGCGAACTGCGCGCGGCGCTCGAACGCGCCGCGGCGCGCGCCCACGGCGGGCCGATCGGCCCCGAGGCGCTCGGCCACGGGGAGGGCGACGGCGAGCCGGACGACGAGCGCCTCGAGGTCATCGAGCGCCGCCACATGACGAAGGTGCTCGAACGCTGCGGCTGGCGGGTCGAGGCCGCCGCGCGCCGCCTTGGCGTTCCGCGCAGCACGCTCTACGAGCGCCTCAAGCGCATGGGGCTCGGCCGGCCGCGCTGACCGGTGCGCCGCGTCCGTGGCGCCGCCGGCGGCGGTTGCGGCGCGCCGCGCGCGGTCCTCGCCTCGCACACGGCTGCGGCACGCCGCGGCCCGGCCCCGCGCGTGCGCGGCCGGCCGGGCCGCGCGCAGTTGCGCCGCGCGCGGCGCGCCGTCTAATGTCCCTTCGCCCTTCCGGCCCGGGGGCCGGAAGTCCCTTCGCGCGGAGAGATGTCCGAGTGGTTGAAGGAGCACGATTGGAAATCGTGTAGGCGCTCATACCGCCTCGTGGGTTCGAATCCCACTCTCTCCGCCAGCTCTCGCGCCGCGAAGACGCCCGCGTGCGCTTCGCCGTGGAGCCGCGCCGTGCGCGGCTTGACCTCGCGTTCCGAACCGCTAGAATGCGCGCCCGTCGGTGGCCCGTGTCCGCCCGTTCGGGCGCGCGGGCCGTCTCCGAGATTCGGTGGGGATGTAGCTCAGCTGGGAGAGCACCTCGTTCGCAACGAGGGGGTCGTCGGTTCGAATCCGATCATCTCCACCATTCGTTCTTCTGGGCCAGGCCCAGCGCAACCCGAACTTGTGAACCCCGTCAGGACCGGAAGGTAGCAGCGGTAAGCAATCCTTCGGGTGTGCCGCTGCAACCCTGGCCCTTCCCCAGGGCCGGCGTGATCCGCCGGCACGGACGGTCCGCACACGGGCGGAGCACTTCCGCCCGGGCAGGTTGCGCGCGCGGCCGCGCGAAGGCCCGGCCCGCCGCCTCCCGCGGCGACCGGCGGAGCGAACGCGAATGGCCCATCGAGCCCTGACGCTCAAGTACCGACCGCAGGTGTTCGCCGACCTCGTCGGCCAGGACCATGTCAGCCAGGTCCTGTCGCGCGCGCTCGAGGGCCGTCGCGTCGCCCACGGCTACCTCTTCACCGGCGCGCGCGGCGTCGGCAAGACGACCAGCGCGCGCATTCTCGCCAAGGCGCTCAACTGCGAGAAGCGCCGCTCGGGCGAGCAGCCGGGGCCGGATCCGTGCAACGCGTGCACGAGCTGCATCGAGATCACCTCGGGCGTCTCGCTCGACGTGGCCGAGATTGACGGCGCGTCGAACCGCGGCATCGCCGACGTTCAGGCGCTGCGCGAGAAGGTGCGCTTCGCCCCGACCGGCGGGCACCACCGTGTGGTCATCATCGACGAGGTGCACCAGCTGTCGGGTGACGCGTTCGCCGCGCTCCTCAAGACGCTCGAGGAGCCGCCGCCGCACCTCGTGTTCATCTTCGCCACGACCGATCCGCAGAAGGTGCCGGACACCATCCGCTCCCGCACCCAGCGCTTCGACTTCGCCCGCGTGCCGCTGCGGCGCGTGGCCGACCGTCTGCTCGACATCCAGCGCCGCGAGGCGGCCGATCCGGAGGGCGTGAAGTTCCGGCTCACCGAGGGCGCCGCCCTGCTGCTCGCCCACAAGTCCGAGGGCTCCATGCGTGACGCGGTGAGCGCCCTCGATCAGGCGGTGTCGGCCGGCGAGCCGGAGATCACCGAGGAGCTGGTGCGCCGCGTGCTCGGCATCGCCGACCGCGAAGTGTTCTTCCGCATCGCGGGCGCCGTGCTCGGACGCGACGCGCCGGCGGCGCTGCGCGCCCTGCACGAGGCGTTCGACCGCGGCCTCGACCCCAAGGACCTCGCCGACGGGCTCGCCGAGCACGTGCGGCACGTGCTCATCGCCAGGGTGGACCCGCAGGGGGCGGCCGAGTTGGTGCCGGTGCCGCGCGAGGATCTGGAGCGCATGCGCGCCCAGGGAGAGGCGTGGAGCGAAGGCGACCTCCTGAGGCTCCTCAAGATCGCCTCGGAGTGCGCGTGGCCCATGAAGGAGAGCGCGCAGCCGCTCGTCCACCTCGAGGCGGCGGTGCTCCAGATGGCGACGCTCGAACGGGGCGAGACGCTGGTCGAGCTGCTGGCGCGGCTCGAGGCGCTCGAAAAGCGCCTCGGCGGCGGCCCCGGCGGGCCCGCCGGCCCGCGCGCGGGCGGCGGCGCGGCCGCGGCCCGGCCGGGCGCTCCGGCGCCCGCCGCGCGCCGCGGCCCCGGCGCTGCGCCGGCGGCGGGCGCAACGGGCGCGGGCGCTCCGGGGGGCGCGGCCGCTCCGGGGGGCGCGGCCGCGGGCGTTCGCGCGCCCGCCGCGTCGCCTCCGGCGCCGGCCGGAGCCACGGCCGCGCCGCGCGCGAGCGCCCCTCACGGCGGGGCGGGCCGGCCGCAGGCGCCGCGCGCCGCGGCGCCCAACGGGCACGGCGCGCCGCCCGCGGCGCGGTCCGCCGCGCCCGCCGCCGCCCCGCCGCTCGCCGGCGTGCGGCCGGCGGTGGACGCCGCCGCGGCGCGCGTCGCGACCACGCCGCTCGAGGCGCTCGACCTCGTGTGCGACGGCGAGGCCGAGACCTGCTGGCGAAAGGCGATCGAAACGGTCAACGGGCGCAAGCGCATGCTCGGCGCGTTCCTCGAGGAGACGCGCTTCCTCGGGGTGGCGGGACAGTGGCTGGTGCTCGGCATGGACCAGCTCCACCGCACCGTGATCGAGGAGAAGGACAATCACGCGATCCTCGCCGCGGCGGTCGCGGACGCGTTCGGGCGGCCGCTCGCGGTGCGCTGCGCGAGCGTCGAGCACACCCCGGCGGCCAGGCCGCCGGCGCTCGCCGACGTGGCGCACATGGTGGATCGCGCCATCGCGTGGTTCGAGGGCGAGGTCATCGATCCCCGCCGGGGATCGGAAAGGGCGAACGGATGAAGAGCTTCGGCGACATGGTGAAGCAGGCCCAGAAGGTCCAGAAGCGGATGGCCGACCTGCAGGAGAGGCTCGCGGAGGAGCGCTACGAGGCGTCCGCGGGCGGCGGCCTGGTGAAGGTGGTGGTGGACGGCAAGCAGATGCTCAAGGCCATCACCATTGACCCGAAGGCGCTCGAGGAGAAGGACGTCACGCTGCTCGAGGACCTCATCCTGACCGCCATGGCCGAGGCGCAGAGGACGTCCGAGACGAAGATGAACGAGACCATCAGCGAGGTCACGGGAGGCTTCAAGCTCCCGTTCTGAGCGCGCCCCGGCGCCGCCGCTCCGCGGCGCGCCCGGCGGCGCCGCGCGAACGCGGCGGCCCCCGACCATGTACTCCTCCAAATACCTCGAGCTGCTCATTGACGAGCTGGTGAAGCTGCCCACCATCGGGCACAAGAGCGCGCAGCGGCTCGCGCTCCACCTGCTGCGCGCCTCGAACGAGGACGCGCTGCGGCTCGCCGAGGCGATCCGCGCCGTCAAGGAGCGCGTGCGCTTCTGCGGCACGTGCGGCAACTTCGCCGAGACCGACCCGTGCCCGCTGTGCACCGACCCGCAGCGCGACGGCTCGGTCGTGTGCGTCGTGGAACAGGCCGGCGACGTGCTCGCGATCGAGCGCACCGGCCAGTACCGCGGGCGCTACCACGTGCTGGGCGGGGCGCTGTCGCCGCTCGACGGCACGTCGCCCGACGCGCTGCGCATCCGGCCGCTGCTCGAGCGGCTGCGCGGCGGCGAGGTGCGCGAGATCATCCTCGCCACCAATCCCAACGTGGCCGGCGAGGCCACCGCGCTCTACCTGTCGCAGCTGCTCGCGCCCCTCGGCGTCAAGGTCACGCGCATTGCGCGCGGCGTGCCGATGGGCTCGGACCTCGAGTACTCGGACCTCGTCACCCTCGCGCGCGCGCTCGAGGGCCGGCGGGAGTTCGAGTAGCCCGCGCCCGCGGGCCGCGCCGCGATGCTGTCCGTCCTGCTCGAGGCCCTCGGCCTCCTCGCCATCCCGCTGCTCGTCGCGCTCAACGGGTTCTTCGTCGCGGCCGAGTTCGCCCTCGTCAAGATGCGCCGCACGCGCGCCGAGGAGCTGGTCGCGCAGGGCCGCTTCGGCGCCGGCTCGGTGCGCCAGGCGGTCCTCCACCTCGACGACGCGATCGCCGCCACCCAGCTCGGCATCACGTTCGCGAGCCTGGCCCTCGGCTGGGTGGGGGAGCCCGCGCTCGCCCACCTGTTCGATCCTCTGTTCCGGTTCCTTCCCGGCGACTGGAGCGCCGCCGCGAAGCACGCCGTGTCGGTGGCGGTCGCCTTCATGCTCATCACCTACATGCACGTGGTGCTCGGCGAGCTGGCGCCCAAGGCGCTGGCGCTGCAGCGCACCGAGGACGTGGCGCTCGTCGTGTCGGGCCCGCTGCTCGCCTTCGGGCGCGTGTTCCGGCCGTTCATCCACTTCATGAACCGCTCCGGCAACTGGGTGGTGCGCAAGCTCAACCTGCCGCCGCTGGCGCCCGGCCGCCTCGCCCACTCGGTCGAGGAGCTGCGCATGCTCGTCGAGGAGACGGAACAGGCCGGCGTCATGCCGACCGAGGAGGCGAGCTACGCCAAGAACGTGCTGCGCCTCACCGACAAGCGCGTCCGCGACGTCATGGTGCCGCGCGAGAAGGTCGTCACCATCGCGCTCAACGCCTCCGAGGAGCAGGTGCTCGAGACGGCGCGCGAGACCGCGCACACGCGCATGCCGGTGTGGGAGGGCGATCCGGAGAACATCGTCGGCATCGTCAACACCAAGGACCTGTTCCACCTCTTCAGCCTGAAGGGGCTGGTCATCCTGGCCGACGCCATGTACCCGCCGCTGTTCGTCCACCCCGAGCAGCGCGTGGCGTGGCTGCTGCAGCTCTTCCGCCGCGAGAAGCGCCCCATGGCCGTGGTGCGCGACGCCGCCGGCCGTTTCCTCGGCATCGTGACGCTCGAGGACATCCTCGAGGAGATCGTCGGCGAGATCGAGGACGAACACGACGACCCTCGCTGGCTCGAGGAGGACACCGGCGCGCCGAGCGCGTGACGGCGCGCCGCGCGGACGGCGGGCGGCGCCCGTCCGCGGGCACGCGCCGGCCGCGCGCCAGTGGTCGGCGCCGGCGCGCGCCAGTGGTCGGCGCCGGCGCGCGCTCCGCAGCAACGCGCCAACTCCCTTGCCCCGGCCGATGGCGCGTGATAGAAACGGTCGCGTCGGGACACGGACGTGCCACCGAGATCCCACGGCACTTCCCTTTCCGCCGGAGCGCGGGGGAGCCATGTCGGACTGGACTCTGTTCGAAAAGGACTTCGACGCGATCGACGGCATCCTCAACGAGCTGCTCGAGCGCACCAACGCGCTCGCCGTGCACCTCGTGGACCGCTCGGGCCAGCTCATCACCACCGCCGGGCGCAGCGCCGATGTCGATCCGGTCGCCTTCTCCAGCCTCATCGCCGCCGACTTCACCGCCAACGCCGAGCTCGCCCAGCTGCTCGGCGAGGACACGGTCGAGGCCGTGGTGAGCGAGGGACGCGTGCGCTCGGTGCACTCCTGCCTGCTCGCGGACCGCGTCATCATGTGCACGGTCTTCGACCGGCGCAGCTCGCTCGGGCTGGTGCGTTTCCGAGCGAAGCGCGCGGTCGCCGAGCTGGACGGCATCTTCCGCCGCGTCTACCAGAAGGTGGGGATCGCCGAGCCGTCGCTGCCGGACACGCCGGCCTTCGCCGCCGCCGCCGAGCGCGAGGTGGACGCGCTGTTCGCCGAGTAGGGCGCGGCTCCGTGGCGCTCATCAACCATCGCGCGCGCGAGATCCAGTTCAAGCTCGTCTACTACGGGCCCGGGCTGGGCGGCAAGACCACCAACCTGCGCGTGCTCTACGAGCGCCTTCCCGCCGAGCGTCGCGGGCGCATGATCTCGATCGCGACCGATCACGAGCGCACGCTGTTCTTCGACTTCCTGCCCATTGACCTCGGCACGGTCAACGGCCTCGCGACGCGCATCCACCTCTACACCGTGCCGGGACAGGTCTACTACCGGCTGTCGCGGCGCGCCGTGCTGCAGGGCGTGGACGGCCTGGTGTTCGTCGCCGACTCGCACCCGGCGCGCGAGGGCGCCAACCTCGACTCGATCGCCGACCTCGAGCAGCACCTGGCCACGCTCGGCCACTCGCCGGCGCAGATCGCGCGCCTGCCGCGCGTGTTCCAGTGGAACAAGCGCGACCTGCCGGGAGCGCTGCCGGTCGAGCGCCTGAGCGCGCGCCTGAACCGCGGCGGCTGGCCCGAGTTCGAGGCCGTGGCAAGCGAGGGCAAGGGCGTGAGCGAGACGCTGCGCGCCGCGTGCAAGGCGGTGCTGGCGCGGCTCTCCGGCCAGACCGTGGCGCGCGCGCCGGCCGCCGCGGGCGGCGCGGCGACCGCGTCCGGCCCCGCCGCGGGCACGGCCTCCGGCGCGCGGCAGGGCGCGACGGCCGGTGTGGCGGCGCGCCCCGCGTCCGGCGCGGCGCGCGGCGTGCGCGCGTGAAGCCGGTCGTCCGGCTGCTCGCCACCCTCGGCCCGGCTGGCCACGCGCCGGTGGCGCCCGCCACCGCCGGCAGCGCCGCGGTCGCCGCCCTCGGTTACTTCATTCCGCCCCCCGCGCTTCCCGTGGCGCTCGTGCTGATCGTCGCCGGCGCCGCGGCCGCCGTGTGGATCGCCGGCGAGGCCGAAAAGGAGCTGGGTCACGACGCCAGACCGATCGTCGTGGACGAGGCGGTGGGCCAGAGCCTCGCGCTCCTCTTCGTGCCCCACCACTGGGCCGCCTTCGCGGCGGCGTTCGTCCTGTTCCGCATCTTCGACGTGTGGAAGCCGCTCGGCGCGCGCGAGGCGCAGGCCCTGCCGGGCGGCCTCGGCGTGGTGGCGGACGACGTCATCGCCGGCCTCACGTCCTGCGCGGCGTTCCACCTCGGCTGGTGGGCGCTGCGCGCCGCCGGGATCCCCTGACCGCGCCCGGACGCCCGCGCGTGGCGCCGCCGGGCGCGCCGCCGGACAACGTGGGCTGAAGCCGGGCCCGGGCGGCCCGGGCCTGGGGCGCGGCCCCGGCGCGGCGCGCACCGCGCGCGATCGTCCGGGCGCAAGGTCCGGGTTGCGCGCCGCCGCGCGCGGGTGTCCAATGGGGGCGGCCCCGGGAGCCCCACGCCGGGAGCCAAGACGATCGGAGGCCCGCGGCCGCGCGGGCGACCCGCTCCCCGCGAGCGGGAGGAGGCGACCATGGCCCTCAACGAACGTCTCGTCCGCCTGCTGGACGAGCAAGGGGCCTCCTTCGCGATCGTGCCCCATCGCGTGGCCTTCACCGCTCAGGAGGTCGCTCACGCGAGCCACGTCTCCGGCTGGAAGGTCGCGAAGGTGGTGGTGGTGCGCGAGGGGCTTCGCAACTACCTCATGGCCGTCGTTCCGGCTTCGGCGCATCTCGATTTCGGCATTCTGCGCCGGATGACCGGGCGCAAGGAGCTCGGGCTGGCGAACGAGGAGGAGCTCCGCATGCTCTTCCCCGATTGCGACCCGGGCGCCATGCCGCCGTTCGGCAACCTCTACGGGATGCCGGTGTACCTGGACGCGTGCTTCCGCGATGCACGCGACATCTACTTCCAGGCCGGCAATCACGCGGAGCTGGTGCGCATGCGCTTCGCGGACTACGAAGCGCTGGCGGGCCCGTTCGCGGGCGAGTTCTGCCTGCACGAGGAGCACGCGCTGGCGCACGCCTGACGCCGCACGGTGACGGCCGGCGAGGGGGACGCGCGCGCGTCCCCTTCGCGTTTTCACGAGGGCGCGCGCGCGGCGCGTGCTACAGTGCCGCCTCGCTCGCGCCGCGCGAGGCGCCTCCGCGCACGACCGCGCCCGTTCCGTCCACCGCCACGGAGGTCCCCGCCGTGCCCCTCGCACCCGGAACCCGGCTCGGTCCCTACGAGATCCTCGCCCCGCTCGGCGCCGGCGGCATGGGCGAGGTGTACCGGGCGCGCGACACGCGCCTCGACCGCACCGTGGCGGTCAAGGTGCTGCCCGCGCACCTGTCCGAGAACAGCGAGGTGCGCCAGCGCTTCGAGCGCGAGGCGCGCGCCGTGTCGCAGCTCGCGCACCCCCACATCTGCGTGTTGCACGACGTGGGGCGCGAGGGCGATGCGGACTACATCGTCATGGAACACCTCGAGGGCGAGACGCTCGCCGCGCGCATCGCGCGCGGGCCGCTCCCGACGTCCGAGCTGCTCGTCCTCGGCGGCCAGATCGCCGACGCGCTCGAGAAGGCGCACCGCGCGGGAATCGTCCACCGCGACCTCAAGCCGGGCAACGTCATGCTCGTGAGGTCGGGTGCGAAGCTGCTCGACTTCGGGCTTGCGCGCGCCACCGGCCTCGCCTCGCGCGTCTCCGACCTCACGAGCAGTCCCACGGTGAGCCATCCGCTGACCGCCGAGGGCACCCTCCTCGGCACCTTCCACTACATGTCGCCCGAGCAGCTCGAGGGCCGCGAGGCCGACGCGCGCGCCGACCTGTGGGCGCTCGGCTGCGTGCTCTACGAGATGGCCACCGGCCGCAGGCCGTTCGATGGCCGGAGCCAGGCCTCGCTCATCGCCGCCATTCTCGAGCGCGACCCGCCGGCCGTATCCGAGGTGCAGCCGCTCGCGCCGCCCGCGCTCGACCGGCTGGTGCGCGGGCTGCTCGCCAAGGACCCGGGCGAGCGCGTGCAAACGGCGCACGACGTGAAGCTCCAGCTCGCGTGGATCGCCGAGGGGGGCTCGCAGGCAGGCGTGCCGGCCCCGGTCACCGCGCGCCGCCGCCGGCGCGAGGGGCTGGCGTGGGCCCTCGCCGGGGCGGCCGCCATCGCGGCGGTGGCGGCCGCGGCCGCGCTGTGGCTGCGCCCCGCGGCCGCGCCGCGCGTGGTGCGCTTCGAGATCGAGGGGCCGCCGGGCTCGCGCAGCCTGCAGTGGCCGCGGCTGTCGCACGACGGGCGCACGCTCGCCTTCTCCGCCACCGACTCGAACGGCACGCCGCGCGTGTGGGTGCGTTCCCTCGACGCCCTCGAGGCGGTGCCGGTGGCCGGCACCGAGGGGGTGCAGCGCGCCTTCTGGTCGCCCGACGACCGCTTCATCGCATTCCTCGCCGACGGCAAGGTGCGCCGCGTGCCGGTCACGGGCGGCGCGCCGGTCGCGATCGGCGACGTGGCGGGAGGCTCCGACGGGTCGTGGGGCGAGGGTGGCCTCATCGCCTTCGACGGCGGCCCGGGCGACTCGATCCGCGCAGTGCCGGTGGGGGGCGGCGCGCTGCGCCCGCTCACCACCCTTGGCACCGGCCGGCGCGAGGCCCTGCACGGCTGGCCGTCGTTCCTGCCCGGCGGCAAGCAGTTCCTGTACGTCGCCTACCCGGAGGGCAGCGGGCGCGAGGGCACCATGCGCCTCGGCCGCGTCGGAAGCCTCGAGGCGCGCGACCTCGGTCCGAGCGACGGGCGCGTCGAGTACACGCCCGAGGGCTACCTCGTGTTCCCGCGCGAGAACACGCTGCTCGCCCAGCGCTTCGATCCCCGCTCGGGCAAGGTCTCGGGCGAGGCCATGACGATCGGCGAAGAGGTCTCGCTCGGCGGCGGCAACGGCGACTTCTCCGTCACCGGCAACGGCGTGCTCGTCTACCGCACGCAGCCCGTCGGCGTCGAGGCGCGCCTCGTGCGGGTGGACCGCAACGGCGGCGGCGTCACGGACGTCGCGCCGCCCGGGAACTACGTCGAGATGTCGGTGTCGCCGGACGGCCGTCAGGTGGCGCTCGTGCTGCGCGGCGCGCGCGAGGAGGGCTACGACGTGTGGGTGCGCGACTTCGGGCGCGGCATCACCAGCCGTCTGACGTTCGACCGCGGCGACGACATCAACCCCGTGTGGTCGCCGGACGGACAGCGCATCGCCTACTCGTCCAACCGGCAGGGCCTGTTCCGCACGTGGGTGAGGGCGGCGAGCGGCGTCGGCACCGAGGACACGCTCGGCGTGCGGGCCGACGGGGCCTCCGGCCCGACGGGCTGGACGCCCGACGGCGCGACGCTCCTGCTGCGCACGCGCACGGCCAACGGCCTGTGGAACGTGCAGACGCTCGCCGTCGCCGGCGCGGCCGCGCCCGCCGACTTCGTGGCGACGCCGTTCATCGAGGCATGGGCGCGGCCTTCGCCGGACGGCGTGTGGGTGGCCTACATGAGCGACGAGTCGGGACGCTTCCAGGTCTACGTGCGCCGCGCCGACGGCACCGGCGGCAAATGGCAGGTGTCGGTGGGCGGCGGCGTCATGCCGCAGTGGAGCCCGAACGGGCGCGAACTGTACTTCCAGGCGCCCGACCTGTCGGTCATGGCGAGCGCGGTCGAGGCCGGCGCGGCGTTCTCGGCGCGCGCGCCGGAGCGGCTGTTCCGCATGCCGCTCGTGAGCCCCGAGTTCGGCGGCCACCGCTGGGCACCGCTGCCCGACGGGCGCTTCCTCGTGCTGACGCCCGCCGAGGGCGAGCAGCGCGCGCGCTTCACGGTGGTCCTCCACTGGACGCGCGAACTCGCGGGGCGGCGGTAGCGCGGCGCCCGCGGCGCGTTCAGCGCGCCGGCGCCGCGCTCGGCACGTGCGCGAGCGCCTGCGCGAGGTCCGCGATGAGGTCCGCGGGCTCCTCGATGCCCACCGCGTAACGCACCAGCCCGTCGGTGATGCCGGCCTCGAGCCGGTCGGCGCGCGACAGGCCGGCATGGGTCATGGACGCCGGGTGCTCGATGAGCGTCTCGACGCCGCCGAGCGACACGGCGAGCGTGGCGAGCCGCACGTGGTCCATGAGCGCACGACCGGCCTCGAAGCCGCCCTTGAGCTCGAAGGCGATCATCGAGCCGAAGCCCGACATCTGCCGCTTCGCCAGCTCGTGCTGCGGGTGGGACGGCAGCCCGATGTAGCGCACCCACGCCACTTCCGGCCGCGCCTCGAGCCAGCGCGCGATGGCGAGCGCCCCCTGCTGCGCGCGCTCGACGCGCAGCCCCAGCGTCTTGAGGCCGCGGTGAACGAGCCACGCCTGGTGCGGGTCCATGCTGCAGCCGAGGGCGATCATGAGCGGCCGCAGGCGGCAGTCCAGTTCGGCGGTCTTCGCCACCAGCACGCCGCCCACCACGTCGGCGTGACCGTTGATGAACTTGGTCACCGAGTGGAGCACCACGTCCGCGCCGAGCGCCAGCGGCCGCTGGAGGTAGGGGCTGGCGAAGGTGTTGTCCACCGCGAGCAGCGCCCCGTGCGCGTGCGCGATCTCGGCCACCGCACGCAGGTCCGTGACCTGCATGGCGGGGTTGGAGGGCGACTCGACGTACACGAGCCGCGTCTCGGGCCGCATCGCGCGGCGCACGTTCTCGGCCACCGTCGAATCCGCGAACGTCGCCGACACGCCGAAGCGCGACAGGTGCTTCTCGACGAGGCCGCGCGAGGGCCCGTAGACCGACGCGGTGCTCACCATGTGCGCGCCCTGGCCGAGCAGCGCCACGTACAGCACCGAGACCGCGCCCATGCCGGAGCTGGTGGCGATGGCGGCGTGCCCGCCCTCGAGTTGCGCGATCGCCTCTTCGAGCGCGCGCACGGTGGGGTTCCCGAGGCGCGTGTAGATGAAGCCGTCGTCCGCCCCGGCGAACAGCGCCGCGCCGTGCTCGGCGCTGCGGAACGCGAAGGTCGAGGTCTGGTAGATCGGTCCCACCACGGCCCCGGTCGGGTCGTGGCGGTGGCCGCCGTGGACGAGGCGGGTGTGGATGCCCTGCGGCGTGGGGTCCATCGCGTGGTCCTCGTGAGGGCCCGGAGAACGCGGGCGGGCGCTGACGCCGGGGCGGGCGCGCGACTCGGTGGCGGGACGGCGGCGTGGGAGGGACCGGCGGCCCGATGGCGGGCGCAGTGTACGACGGGGCGCGCGTCGCGGCGAAGCGCGCGCTCCCGCGCGGGGTCCCGCGTCCGCGCCCGGCGCGCGGCGCCGGATGGGGCACGCGCGCGCGCGCCGGCGCTCGCGGCCGCCCGTGGTATGGTGCCCCGGCATGCCCCTCGCCCCCGGGACCCGCATCGGACCGTACGAGATCCTCGCGCCGCTCGGCGCCGGGGGCATGGGCGAAGTGTGGCGTGCGCGCGATCCGCGCCTCGCCCGCGACGTCGCCATCAAGGCCCTGCCCGACGCCTTCGCGCGCGACCCCGAGCGCGTGGCGCGCTTCGAGCGCGAGGCGCGCCTGCTCGCGGCGCTCAACCACCCGCACATCGCCGGCATCCTCGGCCTCGAGGAAGCCGCGGGCCGCCGCTACCTGGTGCTCGAGTACGTCGAGGGCGTGACGCTCGCGGAGCGCCTGGCGAAGGGAGCGCTGCCGGTGGCCGAGGCGCTCGACCTGTGCCGGCAGATCGCGGCCGGGGTGGAATCGGCGCACGAGGCGGGCATCGTCCACCGCGACCTCAAGCCCGGCAACGTCAAGATCACCCCCGCCGGCGAAGTGAAGGTGCTGGACTTCGGCCTCGCCAAGGGCGCGGCCGCCCGCGGCGGCGCGGCGAGCGATCTGTCCGCCTCGCCGACCGTGACCCACGCCGAGACCGGCCAGGGCGTGATTCTCGGCACGGCCGCGTACATGAGTCCCGAGCAGGCGCGCGGCAAGCCGGTGGACCGCCGCACCGACATCTGGTCCTTCGGATGCGTGCTCTACGAGTGCCTGGCGGGTCGCCGGCTCCACGACGGCGAGACCCTGAGCGACGTGGTGGCGAAGATCCTCGAGCGCGAGCCGGAGTGGTCGGCGCTCCCGGCGACCACGCCGCCGCACGTGCGCGATCTCCTCCAGCGCTGCCTCGAGAAGGACGCCAGGCGCCGCCTGCGCGACATCGGCGAGGCGCGCCTTGCGCTCGAGGGCGGCGCCACCGTCTCGGGCATCCGCCGCGCGGAGGCGCCGGCCGCGGCCGCGCGGCGCGGCCTGCCGGCGTGGTTGCCGTGGGCGCTGGCGGCCTTGATGGGAGCGCTCGCCGCGGCGGCCTTCGTCGCGCGGCCTCCGGCGCCGGGAGGGGCCGAGGCGACGCGTCTCGTCGTGCTGCCGCCCCCCGGCCACCGGCCGGACGCGGACGCGTCGAGCATGGCGCTGTCACCCGATGGCCGCACCCTGGCCTTCTGCGCCGCGGACTCCACGGGACGCATGGCGCTCTGGGTGCGTCCGCTCGGAAGCTTCGAGGCGCGCCCGCTGCCGGGAACCGCGGGCGCGTCGCAGCCCTTCTGGGCGCCCGGGGGCCGCGACCTCGGCTTCTTCGCCGCGGGCAAGCTGCGCCGCGTCGCCCTCGACGGCGGGCGGGTGAGCGACGTGTGCGACGCCCCCAACGGCCGCGGCGGCGCATGGAGCGAGCGCGGCGAGATCGTCTTCGCGCCGGCCGGCGGAGGCCCGCTGTTCCGCGTGAGCGAGGACGGCGGTGAACCGCTCCAGGCGACCCGGCTCGACAGCACGCACGGCGAGACCGCGCACCGCTTTCCGTGTGTGCTCCCTGGCGGCCGCCACGTGATGTACGTGGTCCTGCCGCGCGTCCGCGAGGCCATGCGCGTCGTCGTCGCGCCGCTCGACGGCGGCCCGGCCGCGGACCTGCTGACCGCCGACGGCGCCGCCGTCTACGCGTCCGGGCACCTGCTGTTCGCCCGCAACGGGCGCGTGCACGCCCAGCCCTTCGACGCGCGCTCCCGCCGGCTGTCCGGTCGGGCCGTGCCGCTCGAGGAGGAGCCGGGCGCCTCGTCGGTCAGCGGCGCGCCGCTGTTCGCCGCGGCCGGGCGCACCATCGCCTTCTCCAGCAGCACGCCGAACTCGTGGCTCGAGTGGTTCGACGCGCAGATGCGCCCCGCCGGCCGCGCCGCGGTCCCGCCCGGTCGCTACGACAGCCCCGCCTTCTGGCCCGACGGGCGCACCCTGCTCGTCACGCGCGAGGAGAAGCAGGGGCGCTCCGACCTGTGGAGCTTCGACCTCGAGCGCGAGGTGCTCACGCGCCTCACGTCGGGGCCCGCCATCAACCAGATGGGCGTCGTCTCGCCCGACGGGCGCCGCGTGGTGTTCCGCTCGGACCGCAACGGCCGCTTCGACCTGTACGTGAAGGACGTCGCGAGCGGGGCCCCCGAGTCGCTGGCGGTCGCCTCGCCCAGCACGTTCAGCGAGCCCTTCGACTGGTCGCGCGACGGCCGCCTGCTGGCGTACGCGGTGCTCGATCCCGCCACCGGCTGGGACCTGTGGGTGCTGCCGATGGACGGCGGCGGACCGGCGAGGCCGGTGCTTCGCACGCGCTTCAACGAGCGCTATCCGGCGTTCTCGCCCGACGGGCGCTGGCTGTGCTACGCCTCGGACGAATCCGGCCGCGACGAGATCCACGTGCGCTCCTTCCCGGACGGCGGCGTCGTGCGGCGCGTCTCCACGCGCGGCGGGATCGCGCCGCGCTGGCGGTCCGACGGCCGGCAGATCATGTTTCCGGACGGCGGCGCGAACATCGAGGCGGTGGACGTCACGCCCGGGGCGGACCTCCGGATCGGGGTTCCGCGCGTGCTGGGGCGGATGCCGCGGGGAACGTTCGGCGGCTCGCCGCTGCCCGACTTCTCGCGGCTGCTCTTCACCGTGGCCGAGGCCCGCGACGACGCCGGGGCGTATCGTGTCGTCCTCGACTGGCCCGCCGCGCTCGCGCGGCGCTGACCGCAGCACGGGAGCGCGCGACATGGAGCTTCAGCTCACCGGAACGATCGAGGGCCGGAAAGTGGTGTGGCCCCTCGAGGGCGGCCCGCTCAGCGTGGGGCGCTCATCGAAGAACGCCATTCACCTGCCGGACGCGACCGTGTCCAAGACCCACGCCGAGATCGAGCGCGTCGGCTCGCGCTGGACGCTGCGCGACCTCGGCAGCCGCAACGGCACGCGCGTGAACGGCGCCGAGGCGCGCGAACCGCTGCCGTTCGGGCCCGGCGACACGCTCGAGATCGGCAAGGTCGCCCTGCGCTGCGTCGAGGCCGACACCGAGACGCGCACCATCTTCGCATCGCGCGACCTGAGTTCGTCATTCCGGCGCCCGGCGGTGGACCTGCTGCAGAGGTCCACGCCGGCCGCCGAGTCACCGCGCTTCGTCAAGCTGCTCGCCGAGGCCGGACAGCTCCTCGTGCTGCCGCGCCCGCTGCGCGAGACGTGCGACGAGATCCTCAAGTTCGTGGAGCGCGCGGTGCCCGCCACGCGCCTCGTGCTGCTGCTCCGCGACCGGCCCGGCGCCGACCCGGTGCAGCTCGCGGCGCGCACGCGCGGCGGCCGTTCCGACCAGCCGCTCGGCATCTCGCGTTCGATCCTGCAGGTGGTGCTCGACGACTGCCAGTCGGTGGTCACCACCGACGCGGTGAACGATCCGCGCTTCCAGCACCAGCAGAGCATCGTCATGCAGGGCGTGCACTCGGCCATGGCGGTGCCGCTGTTCGACAACGAGAAGGTGCTCGGGGCGCTGTACGCCGACAGCAGCGTGCCGGGTCTCGCCTTCGACGAGGAACAGCTCCAGCTGTTCACCGTGCTCGCCAACATGGCGGCGGTCAAGATCACCAACGCGCGCCTGCTCGAGGCCGAGCAGAGCCGCCAGCGCATGGCGCAGGAGCTGGCGACCGCGTCGCGCATCCAGCGCGCGCTGCTGCCGCCGCCGCTCGCCGGCGTGCCCGGGTGGGCGTTCGACGCGCGCATCGAGACCTGCCACGAGGTGGGCGGCGATCTCTACGACTTCCACCGCCGCTCGGACGGCAGGGTCGTCGTGGTGGTCGGCGACGTGTCGGGCAAGGGTCTCGGCGCGGCGCTGCTCATGTCGTCGGTGCTGTCGTCGTCGCGCGTGCTGTACGAGACGTGCCCCGACCCGGTCGAGCTCGTGCGGCGCCTCAACGCCATGGTGCACGGCAGCAGCGACGCCGGGCACTTCGTGACGATGTTCGTGGCGTGCATTGACCCGGCGAGCGGCGTGGTGCACTACGTGAACGCCGGGCACAACCCGCCGCTCGTGCTCGGCCCGGGCGGCGTGCGCTCGCTGGAGGCCGGCGGCGTGCCGGTCGGCATCCTCGGCGAGTTTCCGTTTCAGTCGGGCGAGACGCGGCTCGAGCCGGGGGAGACGCTGGCGCTCTTCAGCGACGGCATCCCCGAGGCCAAGCGCGGGGACGAGTTCTTCGAGGACGAGCGCCTCATCGAGACGCTGCGCGCCCACGTCGCCGAGCCCGACATCACGAAGGTCGGCGAGGCCGTGGTGTCGAGCGTGGACGCGTTCCTCGCCGGCGAGCCGCGCAGCGACGACGTGACGCTGGTGCTCGCGCGGCGGCTGTAGCGCGGCCGCGCGCGCGGCGCGCCGGGCGCCGGCGCGGCGTTGCGCGCGGGGCGCGGCGTGCGGCACAGTCCGCGGCGTCCCGAGCCGTCCCCGGCCTCCACCCCCGGAACCGCTCCCATGCACGTCGAGATCGTCACCATCGGGCACGAGGTCCTCGCCGGCCGCACCGTGGACACCAACTTCGCGTGGCTCGCGCGCGCCCTCGAGGCGGCCAGCGTGCAGGTCGCGTGGCACACCACGGTCGGCGACGTCGCGGAGCAGATCGGCGCGGCCCTGCGCGCCGCGCTCGGCCGCGCCGACGCGGTCATCATGACCGGCGGCCTTGGGCCCACTCCCGACGACCTCACGCGCAAGGCGGTGGCCACCGTGCTCGGCCGCCCGCTCCAGCTCGACGACGACACGCTGGCGCGTATCCGCGAGCGCTCCTCGCGCGCGGGGCGCCGGCTGCCTTCCTCGGTCGAGACCATGGCGCTCATTCCGCGCGGCGCGACCGCGTGGCCGAACCGCATGGGCGCCGCCCCGGGCATCCTCATCGAGCACGAGGGCAAGCCGGTCATCCTGCTGCCGGGCGTGCCGCAGGAGATGGAGGCGATCGCCACGGACCACGCGGTGCCGTACCTCCGGGCGCGCACCGGGCGCCACGTCGAGACGTTCACGCTGCGCACCGCGGGCACCTATGAGAGCGTGCTCCACGAGAAGATCGGCGCGCTGCCCAACGCATGGCCGGGCGCCTCGCTCGCCTACCTGCCGAGCTACTTCGGCGTGGACCTGCGCGTCACCGTGTCGGGCGCCGACCGCGAGCAGGTCCTCGCGGTGACCGCGCGCGCCTACGAGGAGCTCAAGCGGCGCGTGGCGCCGGTCGTGTACGCGGAAGGCGCCGACACCATGGAGCAGGTGGTGGGCGAGGCGCTGCTCGGCCTCGGCTGGAGGCTCGCGACCGCCGAGTCGTGCACCGGCGGGCTGCTCGCCAAGCGCATCACCGACGTGCCCGGCGCCTCGCGCTGGTTTGAGCGCGGCGTCGTCACGTACTCGAACGTCTCGAAGATCGAGCTGCTTGGCGTGCGCGCCGCCGACCTCGAGGCGCACGGCGCGGTGAGCGCTCCGGTTGCCGAGCAGATGGCCGAGGGCGTGCGCCGCAGGAGCGGCGCCGAGGTCGGCGTCGCGATCACCGGCATCGCCGGTCCCGAGGGCGGGAGCGACGAGAAACCGGTCGGCACCGTGTTCGTGGCCGTCGCCTCGCCGCGCGGCGCGGCGGCGCGCAGGTACCAGGTTCAGGGCACGCGCGCGACGATCCGCGAGCGCGCCGCGCAGAACGCGCTCGACCTGGTGCGGCGCCAGCTCGTCGGGCTGCCGCTCGAGGCGGCGCTGGAGTGACGCCCGGCCCCCGGCCGGGCGCGGGAAGTGGTCATGAGGCGGGCTCGCGCGCGGGCGGCCACGGTCGCCGCGCCGTTCCTCCGCCCGACGTGCGGCCGTGACGACCGCCCTCGAGGCTCGCCGCGGCAGGCGCTCGAGCGCGACACGGGTCCGGCTCTGGCGCGGCGGCCGGGCCTCGAGAGGTGACCGGTGCGGATCTTCCTCGCCGTCTTTCCGCCTCCCGCCACGCAGCGGCTGGCCTTCGACGTGATCAACGCGCTGCGCGCGCCGGGCGACGGCGTGTCGTGGGTGAAGCGCGAGAACCTCCACTACACGCTGCGCTTCCTCGGCGAGCTCGGCGACGACGGCCTGCGCCGCGCGATCGAGGCGGCGCGCGAGGCGGCGGCCTCGGTGCCGCGCTTCGAGGCGGTGCTCGGCGCGCCCGGGGCGTTTCCGAACGCGCGCCGCGCGCGCGTCCTCTGGCTCGGCCTCGCCGCCGGCGAGGCGCCGTTCGAGCGTCTCGCCGCCGCGCTCGAGGCGTCGCTCGCGCGCCGCGGGTTCGCGCCCGAGGGCCGCGCGTTCACCGCGCACCTCACGATCGGGCGCGTGCGCGAGCCGTCGCGCGACTGGACGCCGCGCCTCGCCGCGCCGGCGGCCACCGTCGGGGCGCCGGCCGCGCGCTTCGCGGTGGACCGCCTGCTCGTGATCGAGAGCCGGCTCGACCCGCGAGGGTCGGTGTACACCGAGCGCGCCGCGGCGCCGCTCGCCCCGGCGGATGGCGGCTGAGCGCGGAGGCGTCCCCACGCGGAGCCGGTTCAAAAAAACACCCTTGGCGGCCACTGCCCAAATGTGTAGTCTGCGCACCGTCGCAGCGGCGGAGAGCTTCCGCTGCCGCGCTTCGCACCTCGCGAAGCTCTCCGCCAAAGCCCCCGCTCCAGGATGCCCGCCCCTGCGAAGGAGACGCAGACCGTGATGCCCAACACGCCGCCGTCCGCCAAGGAGAAGAACAAGGCCCTCGAGCTCGCGCTGGCCCAGATCGAAAAGCAGTTCGGCAAGGGCGCCATCATGAAGCTCGGGGAGGAGACCGCGAAGGTCGGCATCGAGGTGATCCCCACCGGCTCGATCGGCCTCGACACGGCGCTCGGCGTCGGCGGCGTGCCGCGCGGGCGCATCGTCGAGATCTACGGCCCCGAGTCGTCGGGCAAGACCACGCTCGCGCTCACCATCATCGCCAACGCGCAGCGCGCCGGCGGCAACGCCGTGTTCATTGACGCCGAGCACGCGCTCGACGCCGCCTACGCGCAGAAGCTCGGCGTGGACATCGCCAATCTGCACGTCGCGCAGCCCGACACCGGCGAGGAGGCGCTCGAGATTGCCGACCAGCTGGTGCGCTCGGGAGCGGTGGACGTGGTCGTCATTGACTCGGTCGCGGCGCTCGTGCCGCGCGCCGAGATCGAAGGCGAGATGGGCGACTCGCACGTCGGACTCCAGGCGCGCCTCATGTCGCAGGCGCTGCGCAAGCTCACCGGCTCGATCAACAAGAGCCGCACGACGGTCATCTTCATCAACCAGATCCGCATGCAGATCGGCGTCATGTTCGGAAACCCCGAGACCACCGCCGGCGGCCGGGCGCTCAAGTTCTATGCCTCGGTGCGTCTCGACATCCGCCGCATCGCCACCCTCAAGGAGGGCGAACAGGCGATCGGCAACCGCACCAAGGTCAAGGTCGTCAAGAACAAGGTGGCGGCGCCGTTCCGCGAGGCCGAGTTCGACATCCTCTACAACGAGGGGATCTCGCGCGAGGGCGAGCTTCTCGACTACGCCATCGAGAAGGGCGTGGTGCAGAAGGCCGGCACGTGGTTCAGCTTCGGCGAGGAGCGCCTCGGCCAGGGCCGCGAGAACGCGCGCCTGTTCCTCAAGGAGCACCGCGACGTGATGGCCCAGGTCGAGCGCAAGCTCCTCCCGCTGCTCGGCCTGAGGTCCGCGGGCGCGCCCGCCGCCGCGGACGGCGCGACGCCGCCCGAGCCGGCGAAGGCGGTCGTCACGTCGGCGGGCGCGCCGCGCCCCGCCGCGCAGCCCGCGCGCCCGCAGCCCGCGATGGTCGCGCGCGACGGCAAGCACTAGGAGACGCTCCCGGCGCCGCGGCGCCACGCGCCGGGGCGCCGGGCGTTGCGGGCCGATGACCGGACGGCGCACCGACGCCCCGCCGCCGCGTTCCGACGACGCCGACGGCTGCCGCGAGGCCGCGCTGCGCCTGCTCGAGCGCACGCGTCGCACCCGGCTCGACCTGCGCCGCCGGCTCCGGGACCGCGGCTACGCTCCCGCCACGGTCGAGACGGTGCTCGACCGGCTCGCCGCGGTCGGGCTCGTGGACGACGCGGAGTTCGCGCGCGCCTGGCTCGCCGGTCGCCGGGGCCGACGCCCTGCGGGCTGGCGGCGGCTCGAGGCCGAGCTGCGCGCGAAGGGCGTCGCCCCCGACGACGTGGCGCGCGCCCGCGCCGCGCTCGAAGAACGCGAGGGCGCCGGCGACGAACTGGCCGCCGCGCGCCGCGTGGCGGCGCAGGCGGCGCGCCGGCTGGCCGCGCTCGAGCCGCGCGCGCGGCGACGGCGCCTGTGGGCGCTGCTCGCGCGGCGCGGCTTCGACGGCGACGTGATCGAAGAGGCGCTGCGGGGGGACGAGGCCGTCGCGCGAGCGGAAGAGGACGGCGCGGAGGGCTGACGGCCCACCCGCCGCGCGGCCTCTTCGGGCGCGCCCGCGGGCCACCGGGGCGGCGCAGGGTCCCGGGCCGCGCCGCTCCGTGCATTCCCCGCGCCCTTTCCGCTAATCTCCCGCGTCTTTCATTGGCGCGGCGGGCCCCCGCGCGGAGGCGCGCGGGCCCCGCCGTGCGCACCCGGAGCGCGGATGACGATCTCCCCGACCAGCCCCTTCCGCACGGCCGCCGAGCTGCGCCGGGCGTTCCTCGACTTCTTCGTGTCGCACGGCCACGTCGAGGTGCCGAGCTCGCCGCTCGTGCCCAACGACCCGACGCTGCTGTTCACGACCGCCGGCATGGTGCAGTTCAAGCCCTATTACACCGCGACCGGCGACGTGCCCTACACGCGCGCGGTGTCGGTGCAGAAGTGCCTGCGGCTCACGGACCTCGACAACGTCGGCCTCACCCCGCGCCACGACACCTTCTTCGAGATGCTGGGGAACTTCTCCTTCGGTCCGCGCGAGAAGGGCGCCTACTTCAAGGAAGAGGCGATCGCGATGGCGTGGGAGTTCGTGACGAAGACGCTCGGGCTGCCGAAGGACCGCCTGTACGCCTCGATCTTTGAGGGCGAGGGAAACCTGCCGCGCGACGACGAGGCCGCCGCCCTGTGGAGGAAGGTCGGTCTCGCCGCGGACCGCATCGTGCCGCTCGGGCGCAAGGACAACTTCTGGGGCCCGGCGGGCGGCGCGGGCGCGTGCGGCCCGTGCAGCGAGATCTACTTCGATCTCGGCGAAGCGCGGCCCGCGGATCTGCCCCCGGGGGCGTTCTGGGGCGAGCGGCCCGGCGACCCCGGCGACCGCTACATGGAGTTCTGGAACCTCGTGTTTCCGCAGTTCGACGCGCAGGCCGACGGCACGCTCGTGCCGCTCGCGCGCCCCGGCATCGACACCGGCATGGGCCTCGAGCGCCTCGCGCTCATCCTGCAGGGGAAGACCACGATCTTCGACACCGACCTGTTCGAGCCGATCGTGGCCGAGGTGCGCGCGCGCGGCGCGCGCGCCCCGCGCGACCCGCGCGCCGCGCAGCGCGACGCGCGCATCATCGCCGACCACGTGCGGGCGCTGACCTTCGCCATCGCCGAGGGCGCGCTGCCGGGCAACGAGGGCGCGGGCTACGTGCTGCGCCGGCTGCTGCGGCGCGCCGTGACGCGCGGCCGCTCGCGCGGCGGGCTCGACCTGCACGCCGCGTTCCTCTCGGCGTGCGCCGGGCGCGCGGTCGAGGTCTTCGGCGGGCACTACCGCGAGCTCGTGGAGCGCGCCGGGCAGGTGAAGCGCGTGCTCGACCACGAGGAGGCGGGCTTCGTCGAGACCTACGAGGCCGGCATCGAGCGGCTCGAGCGGCTGCTCGAGGGCGCCACGCGCCTCGACGGCGCCGAGGCGTTCGTGCTCCACGACACCTACGGCTTCCCGATCGAGCTCACCGAGGAGATCGCCGCCGCGCGCGGCGTGGCGGTGGACCGCGCCGGTTTCGAGGCGGCGATGACCGCGCAGCGCGAGCGCGCCCGCGCGGCGAGCAAATTTGCGAGGGGCGCGGCCGGCGCGGCGCGGCCGTGGACCGTGGCGAGCGAGGGGCCGGACTCCGAGTTCGTCGGCTACGAGGCGCTCGCCGCCTCGGCGCTCACGCTGCGCCGCTGGCGCGAAGCCGAAGACGGCGACCTCGACCTCGTGCTCGACCGCACGCCGTGCTACGCCGAGTCGGGCGGGCAGGTCGCCGACCAGGGCACGCTCTCGGCGGGCGGCGTCACGGTGCGCCTGCGCCACGTCTTCAGGGAGGACGACGCCATCGTCCACCGCGTGCGGCTCGCGCCCGAGCGCCGTGCCGAGTTCCTCGCCGCGGCGGCGCGCGGCGGGCTGTCGGCCGCGGTGGACCCTGCGCACCGCGCTCCCACGCAGCGCCACCACACGGCGACGCACCTGCTCCACGCCGCGCTGCGCCGCACCCTCGGCACGCACGTGCGGCAGGCCGGCTCGCTCGTGGCGCCGGACCGGCTGCGCTTCGACTACACGCATTTCGAGGCGCCCGAGCCGGCGCAGCTCGCGGAGATCGAGGCGCTCGTCGCGGGCTGGGTGCGCGCCGACCGCAGCGTGCGCTGGGACATTCTGCCGCTCGAGGAGGCGAAGCGCCGCGGCGCGATGGCGCTGTTCGGCGAGAAGTACGGCGCCGAGGTGCGCATGGTCACGGTGGACGGCGCGCCCGAGCTGGGGCTCGCGCCGAGCCTCGAGCTGTGCGGCGGCACGCACGTCCAGCGCACCGGCGAGATCGGCGCGTTTCTCGTGGTGTCGGAGTCGGCCATCGCGGCCGGCGTGCGGCGCCTCGAGGCGCGCTGCGGGGCCGAGGCGGTCGAGTACCTGCGCGCCGAGCTGGCGGCGCTGGTGGAGCGCGACACGGGGGAGATCCGCCGGCTGCGCCAGCAGCTCGGCGACGCGGCGGGGCCGGCCGGTCCGGAGGAGGACGCGCCCGGCGCGCTCGCGGAGGCCGCGACGATCGCCGCCCGCGCGGCGGAGCTCGGCGAGGCGGCCGCCGTCGGCGCGCTCACGGGGCTGCTCGACCGCGTGCGGCGCGACCTCGGCGCGCGCCTCGAGGCGCTGCGCGCCGAGGTGGCGGCGCGCCGCAAGGCGCAATCCGCGGCCGCGCGCGGCGGGCTCGAGGCCGAGTTCGCGCGCCTCGCGGCGGCGGCCACCGCGGCGCCGCGGGGGCGCTGGGCGGTGGCCGAGATCACCTCCGACGCCGACGTCAACGCGGTGCGCGAGGCGGCGGACCGCCTGCGCGGCACGCTCGGCACCGGCGCCGCGGTGCTGGCGCTGCAGGGCGGCGGCAGGCTCACCTTCCTCGCCGCGGTGACCGACGACCTCGTGGCGGCCGGAGCGCTCAACGCGGCCGACCTCGTGAAGCGCGTGGCGCAGGTCACGGGCGGCTCGGGGGGCGGCAAGCCGCACCTCGCGCTCGCCGGCGGCAAGGACGCGTCGAAGCTGGGCGAAGCACTCGCCGAGGCGCGGCGGCTGCTCGCCGAGGCGCTCGGCGCATGAGCGGCCGGCGCGCGCTCCGGCCCGGGAGGCATGCATGAAGGCGCTGGTCCTGGCGGGCGGCCGCGGCACGCGGCTGCGCCCCATCACGCACACGAGCGCCAAGCAGCTCGTGCCGGTGGCGAACAAGCCGGTGCTGTTCTACGGGCTCGAGGCCATCCGCGACGCGGGCATCACCGACGTCGGCATCATCGTGAGCGATCCGGCCGAGATGCTGCGGCCCGACCACCGCACGGGCGAGACGGTCACGGTCATGGTCAACAGCCAGGCCGAGATCCGCGCCGCCGTCGGCGACGGTTCGCGCTTCGGGCTGCGCGTCACGTACCTCGTGCAGGAGGCCCCGCTCGGGCTTGCGCACGCGGTCCAGATCGCCGAGGACTACATGGCGGGCGAGCCGTTCGTCATGTACCTGGGCGACAACCTCATCAAGGACGGCATCACGCCGTTCGTGCGCGAGTTCGAGGCCGAGCGCCCGGACGCGCAGATCCTGCTCGCGCACGTGCGCAACCCGCAGGACTTCGGCGTCGCCGTGCTCGAGGGCGACCGCGTCACGCAGCTCGAGGAGAAGCCGGTCGCGCCGAAGAGCGACCTCGCGCTGGTCGGCGTCTACCTGTTCGGCGCGTGCGTGTTCGACGCCGTGCGCGCCATTCGCCCCTCGAAGCGCGGCGAGCTCGAGATCACCGACGCCATCCAGTGGCTCATCACCACGGGCCGCCGGGTGCGCTCGCACGTCATCCACGGCTGGTGGAAGGACACCGGCAAGGTCGAGGACATGCTCGAGGGCAACCGCGTCGTGCTCGGCGGCCTCGAGCCGCGCATCGAGGGCTCGGTGGACGCGGCGACCGTGATCGAAGGGCGCGTCGCGATCGCCGCGGGCGCGGTGGTCGAGCGCTCGCGCCTGCGCGGGCCGCTCGTCATTGGCGCCGGCGCGCGCGTCGTGGACGCCTACGTCGGGCCGTTCACCTCGATCGCGGCGGGCGTCGAGATCGTGCACAGCGAGATCGAGCACTCGATCGTGCTCGAGCGCAGCCGCATTCTGAACGTGCCGCAACGCATCGAGTCGAGCCTCATTGGCAAGGACGCCGTGGTGTGCGCCAGCGCGACGCGCCCGCGCACGCACCGGCTCGTGCTCGGCGACGCGAGCCGCGTGGAGCTGGCGTGAGGGTCGCGGTCACCGGCGCGGGCGGCCTGCTGGGCGCGGCGGTGCTCGACGACCTGCAGGCGCACGGACACGTCGCGCTGGCGCTGCCGCGCGCGGCGGCAGACGTCACCGACCACGACGCGCTGCGCGCCGCCATCGTTCCGTTCCGCCCCGACTGGGTGTTTCACCTCGCGGCGTTCACCCGGGTCGATGCGTGCGAGTCGGACCCGGACCGGGCGTTCCTGGTCAACGGCCTCGGCGCGCGCAACGCGGCGCTCGTCGCGGCGGCGGCCGGCGCGGCGGTGCTCGCGGTCTCGACCGATTACGTGTTCGACGGGCGCGCGAGCCGCCCGTGGCGCGAGCACGACCCGGCGGCGCCGCTCGGCGTGTACGGCCGCTCCAAGTGGGCCGGGGAGCAGGCGGTGCGCGAGGTCCACCCGCGGCACGTCGTGGTGCGCACCGCGTGGCTGTTCGGGCGCGGCGGCCCCAACTTCGTGGACACCATCCTCGCGCGCGCGCGCGCCGGCCAGCCGCTCGCGGTGGTTGGCGACCAGCGCGGCGCGCCGACCTGGACCCGCCACCTCGCGCAGGCGCTGCGCCTGCTCGCCGAGCGCGCGCAGTTCGGCACCTACCACTGCACCAGCGCCGGCGAGTGCACCTGGCACGAGCTGGCCGAATACGCGCTGGCGCGCGCCGGCATCGCGGCGCCGGTCGAGCGCATCACGACCGAGCGCCTCGGACGGCCCGCGCCGCGTCCGGCGTACTCGGTGCTCGACGGCGGCTGGTGCGCGCACGTCACGGGGCGCGCGATGCCCCACTGGAAGGACGCGGTGGACGCCCATCTCGCCGAGATCGGCGCGGCGGCCCCCGCCCCGGGGAAGGACCCGTCATGACCCGCACCCGCGCCGTCGGCGGTCCGCTCGAGCGCGCTTCGCGCGCGCTGCTGCGCGACGCCGCGCGCTCCCTGGCGCGCCTCGAGACGCGCTGCGCCCGACCGCTCGCCGAGGCCGTCGAGGCGGTCGTCGCCGCCCTCGAGTCGGGCGGCACCGTGTACTTCTGCGGCAACGGCGGCAGCGCCGCCGACGCCCAGCACCTCGCCGCCGAGCTGTCGGGGCGCTACCTGCTCGACCGGCCGTCGCTGCCGGCGGTGGCGCTCAGCACGAACGTGTCGGCGGTCACCGCGATCGGCAACGACTTCGGCTTCGAGCAGGTGTTCTCGCGCCAGCTCGAAGGGGTCGGCACGCCCGGCGACGTGCTCGTCGCGATCACCACGAGCGGCGCCTCGCCCAACGTGCTGCGCGCGGTCGAAACCGCGCGCGCGCGCGGCATGGTGGTCATCGGCCTGACCGGGGCGAAGGGCGCCGGCTTCGCCGCGCGCTGCGACGTGGCGCTCGTCACGCCGAGCGCGGCCACGCCGCGCATCCAGGAGGGGCACATCGCGATGGGCCACGCGCTGTGCGAGCTGGTCGAGCGCGCGCTGTTCCCGCGCGGGGGCGCGCCGCGGCCGGCGCGCCGCGCGCGCGCCGCGGGCGCCCGGCGCGCGCCGGCCGCGCGGCGGCGCGCCCCGGCCCGCGGCGGGGGGCGCGGGCGGTGATCCTCGCCCTGCTCCAGACGCTGCGGCCACGGCAGTGGACCAAGAACCTGCTGCTGTTCGCGGGCGTGCTGTTCTCCCTCCAGATCACGCAGCTGCCGCTCCTCGGCCGGGCGGCGGCGGGGTTCGCGGCGTTCTGCCTGCTGTCGGGGCTCGTCTACCTGCTCAACGACCTGCTCGACGTCGAGGCCGACCGCCAGCATGCGGCGAAGCGCCACCGCCCGATCGCCTCGGGGCGGCTCCCGCAGGGGGTGGCGTGGGGCGCCATGCTGCCCATCGCCGGCGGCGCCGCGGCCATCGCATGGTGGCTCGGGCCGGCCTTCACCGTGGCGGCCGCGCTGTACCTCGGACTCAACCTCGCCTACAGCTTCGGCCTCAAGAAGCAGGTGCTCATCGACGTGTTCATCATCGCGACCGGTTTCGTGCTGCGCGCCATCGCGGGCGTCGAGCTGCTGCTGCCGGTGTCGCCGGGGACCGAGATCTCGCCGTGGCTGCTGGTGTGCACGTTCTTCGGCGCGCTGTTCCTCGGCCTTGCCAAGCGGCGGCGCGAGCTCGAGAACGCCGGCGTCCACGCCGGCAAGAGCCGCGAGGTGCTGCGCCACTACTCGCCGGAGCTGCTCGACGGGTTGCTGCTCGTGACCGCGGCCGCGAGCCTCATGAGCTACGCGCTGTACACGATCTGGCCGGGCACCGTCGAGAAGTTCGGCACCGAGGCGCTGCTGTGGACGGTGCCGTTCGTGGCCTACGGGATCTTTCGCTACCTGTTCCTGGTGCGCGCGTGGAGCGGGAGCGAGGACCCGTCGCAGGTGCTGCTCTCCGACCGGCCGATGGCGGCGACCGTGGTGCTGTACGTCGTCGCGGTGGTCGCCATCCTGTACGGCACGTGACGCTGCGCCGCGACCGCGCCGCGCGCGGCGGGCGCGCGCCGCGCGCGCGGCGGGTGACGGTCGAGGCGCGCGCCAAGCTCAACCTCGGCCTCGCCGTCGGCCCGCGGCGGCCGGACGGCTACCACGATCTCGCCACGGTCTTCCAGTCCATCTCGCTCGCCGACACGCTCGTCGCGGAACCGGCGCGGAGAGGCTTCACGCTGCGCGTGCGCCACGCGGACGCCAGCCTCGCGCCGCGCCCGGGCGCGCTCGCGCGGCGCGCGCTGGTTCCGGCGGGCGCCGGCAACCTCGTGCTGGCGGCGGCGCGCGCGGTCGCGGCGCGCGCCGGGCTCGAGGCCGGCGCGCGCTTCACGCTCGTCAAGCGCATCCCCGCGCAGGCGGGCCTCGGCGGCGGCAGCGCCGACGCGGCGGCCGCCATCGCGGCGCTCGATGTCCTCTACGGACTTCGCCTCGGGCGGTCGCTCCGGCTCGAGATGGCCGCGAAACTTGGCTCCGACGTCCCCTTCGCGATCGCCGGCGGCACCGCGCTCGGGCTCGGGCGCGGCGAGCGTCTGACGCCGCTCACGCTCGAACGACCGTTCCGGTGCGTGATTGCGGTGCCGGACTGGCGCGTGCCGACCGCGCTCGCGTTCCGTCTGATCGACCGCAGCAAATATGGCTTGACAAGGTGGCAGGGCAAACTCAAAGTCGCCCGCGAAATCGGTCGGAGACGCGTCAATCCCTTGCGCGCCTTGCGACTGGGAAACACCTTCGAGGAGGTGCTGGGAGGCAGGCGCCGGGACTTCGAACTTCTCTGCACGCGCCTTCGCGACGCTGGCGCGATCGCGGTCCGCATGACCGGGAGCGGATCTGCGGTGTTCGGGTTGCTCGGGCCTGAAACCTCCTGCGGGGACTTCGCCGGCCGCTTTGCCGGGAACGAGCCGCTGTTTGCGGCGCGCTCCGTGCGGGCGGGCCTGCGGGTCCGGAAGTCGCCGTAGCTCAGGCAGCAAGGATGCGCATCGCGATCGGGCGGCCGCCACCGTTGCGGATTCGCCGCGGCGCGTGGCCAGGCCGAACCCTCAGGGACGGCTCCGAGGTGAAGGTCTCATGATCGAGATCACGGAGGTTCGGGTTTCGCTGCGGAACGACGAAAAGCTGAAGGCGTTCGTGAGCATCACGCTCAACGATTCGTTCGTCATCCGCGGGCTCAAGATCATCGAGGGCAACTCCGGAATGTTCGTCGCGATGCCGAGCCGCAAGCGGCCGGACGGGCAGCACCAGGACCTGGCGCACCCGATCAACGACGCGACGCGCAAGTACCTCACCAAGTGCGTCATGGACGAGTACCACCGTGAGCGGGCCAACCCGAGCGGCCACGGCGTCACGGCGGGCGACGTTCACCTCGACGACTGACCGCCCTCCCGGCCGGACTTTCCCGGTCCGCTTCCCGGCGCGGGCCAGGACGCGCCGCACCCTCCCCGCGGCCGACGCGCGCCCCCCGCACATTGACTTCCGGCGCCCGCGTCCCTATCTTTCCCACGCTCTTTTCCGAGCCGTCGCTCGGCCCATTCGCCATCACCCCGGGGCCCGTCCGCGCACCATCGGCTGGCGCGCGCCCCGGACCGTGACGGAAGCTCAGTTCTGTTGGTGGGGCGTGGCCAAGCGGTAAGGCGCGAGACTTTGGATCTCGTATTCGGAGGTTCGAATCCTCCCGCCCCAGCCAACCGCCGGGGCGAGGGTGGGCCTTCCGACCGCCGCCTGCCGCTCACCCACCCCTGACGACCGATCCCCGCTTCCGCCGCCCGCGGCACCTCCGCGGGCGCGCGTGCGCCGCGGCGCCGGACGAGAGCGTCCGAGTCCGGCCCGCCGCGCGGGGGTTTCCGCACGGCGCTCCCGGTGCCGCACGAGGCGGCGCGGGGCAGGCCGCGGCCCGCATTCCTGAGGAGCGCTCAAACGTGGAGCCGTGTCGCATTTTCGCCGGGAACGCGAGCAAGGCGCTCGCGCAGAAGATCTGCGACAAGCTGAACACGCCGCTCGGCGACTGCTTCGTCGGTCGCTTCGAGGACGGCGAGGTGTCGGTCAAGATCAACGAGAACATCCGCGGCAGCGACGTGTTCATCGTGCAGGCCACGGGCGCGCCTTCGGACAATCTGATGGAGTTGCTCATCATGGTGGACGCGGCCAAGCGCGCCTCTGCCCGCCGCGTCACGGCCGTGGTGCCTTACTTCGGCTACGCGCGCCAGGACCGCAAGGACCAGCCGCGCGCACCCATCTCCGCCAAGCTGGTGGCCAATCTCATCACCACCGCCGGCGCCGACCGCGCGCTGACCATGGACCTGCACAGCGCGCAGATCCAGGGCTTCTTCGACATTCCCTTCGACCACCTGTACGCGGCGCCGGTGCTCATCGAGCACTTCGCCCGGCTCGAGATCCCCGACCTCATGATCGTGGCGCCGGACATCGGCAGCGTGAAGATGGCGCGCGCCTACGCCAAGCGTTTGGGCGCCGAGCTCGGCCTCGTGGACAAGCGCCGCCCGCGCGCCGACGCGGTCGAGGTCATGAACCTGATCGGCGACGTCGAGGGCCGCAACGTCGTGCTGTTCGACGACGTCGTCACCACCGCCCGCACGCTGTGTCAGGCGGCGGAGGCGATCCGCAAGGCCGGCGCACGCTCGGTGCGCGCCGGCGTCACGCACGGCGTGTTCGGCCCCGGCGCCCTCGAGCGCATCGCCGCCTCGCCGATCGAGCAGCTGATCGTCACCGACACCGTGTCGCACGAGCGGGAGGTGCTGCCCCCCAACGTCGTGGAGCTCACCGTGTCGGGCCTGCTCGGCGAGGCGGTGCAGCGCATCCACGAGGAGCGCTCGCTCAGCTCGCTGTTCGTCTGACCACACCCGCGGCCCGCGCCCGGCGCGCGGCCGCCCGCACGGGGCGCGAGCCCCGCATCCTGAAGGAGGAAGCATGTCGTCCGTCATCCCGCTCGCCGGCACCCGCCGCGAGTCCCTCGGGAAGGGCGGCGCGCGGAAGGCCCGCGCCGCCGGCCTCATCCCGGGCGTGCTCTACGGCCACGGCGAGACGCCGGTCGCGGTCGCCGTCCAGCGCCGCGAGTTCGACGTCGCGATGCGCTCGCACAAGGGCGGCAACCCGATCGTCAGCCTGCAGATCGGCGGCGCCGAGCACACCGCGCTCGTGCGCGACGCCCAGTACGACCCCATCACCCACGAGATCCTGCACCTCGACTTCCAGCACATCTCGCTCACCGAGATGCTCGAGGTCCAGGTCCCCGTGCACCTCACCGGAGTGCCGGTGGGCGTCAAGGACGGCGGCGGCATCCTCGAGACGATCACCCGCGTGGTCGCGGTGCGCTGCCTGCCGACGGCCATCCCGAGTTCGATCGACGTGGACGTCACGTCGCTCGCCATCGGCGACTCCCTCCACGTGCGCGACCTGTCGGTGGCGGGCGTCGAGATCTTGAGCGACCCCGACCTGACGCTGGCCACGGTCGTGCCGCCCACGGTGCACGAGGAGGCGGCGCCCGCCGAGGCGGCCGCGGCCGCGCCGGCGGAGCCCGAGGTCATCGCCAAGGGCAAGAAGGAGGAGGGCGAGGAGGCGAAGAAGTAGCCCGTGGCCGTGGTCCTCGGGCTCGGCAATCCCGGCGCGCGGTACGCGCGCACCCGGCACAACGTGGGCTGGTGGCTGCTCGAGACGCTCGTCGCGCGGTGGCGCGCGGCGGAGGCGCCGGCCCCGGCCCCGGCGAGCGTGCGGGCGTGGAGGGCAGATCCGCAGGGCCGCGAGGTGTGGCTGCTCGCGCCGCAGACGTACATGAACCTGAGCGGCGAGGCGCTCGCCGCGTGGCGGCGGGCGCGGCCGTTCGAGACGTCGGAGCTGCTCGTGGTGGGCGACGACGTCTACCTGCCGGCGGGCATGCTGCGCCTGCGGGCGGGGGGCTCGAGCGGCGGGCACCGCGGCCTCGAAAGCGTCGAGGCGGCGCTCGGCACCCGCGACTACGCGCGGCTCCGCATCGGGGTCGGGCACGCGAACGCGGCGTCGCTGCGCGAGCACGTGCTGGAGGAGTTCACGAGCGACGACGAACGGGCGGTGCGGGAGGCGGTGGTGAAGGCCGCGGAGGCCGTGGAGACATGGCTCGCGGACGGCCTCCGCGCCGCGATGAACCGGTTCAATCGCAGGATCGCGAGGGAGGTTTCGGACACGTGACCAAGTACGAGACGACGTTCATCCTCGAGCCGGGACTCGACGAGACCCGGGTGGGCGAGCAGATCGAGAAGGTCAGCGGGTGGATCCGCGACCTGGGCGGCGAGGTGCTCGAGGTGCAGCGCTGGGGCAAGCGCCGGCTGGCGTACGAGATTCACAAGAAGCGCGACGGAATCTACACGCTCGTGCTGTACCAGGGGCCCGGCCCCATGGTGAAGGAGATCGAGCGCCGCATGCGGCTCGACGAGGCCGTGCTGCGCACGCTCACCGTGATGCACGTTCCGCCGGAGCTGACGAAGGGCGTCGAGGCGCCCGAGGGCGGTTCCGACGGCGAGGGCAAGACGGCGGACGACTGAAGCGACGCGGCCGCAGGGCCGCGGCGCGGGAGACACGGCCATCGCTGAGCTGAGGCTGCCCGAGATCAACCGCGTGGTGCTGGGCGGGCGCCTGACGCGCGACCCGGACGTCCGGTTCGCGTCGGACGGCACGCCCGTGACCGGCTTCACGCTCGCGTTCCACCGCCGCTGGCGGGGGCGCGACGGGCGACCCGCGGAGCAGACCGGCTACGCGACGGTCATGACGTACCAGCGGCTCGCCGAAGTGTGCGCGCAGTTCCTGCGCAAGGGGAGCCCGGTGCTGGTGGAAGGACGGCTGCAGATGCGGGAGTGGACGACCCCGCGCGGCGAGCGCCGAGAGCGCCTCGAGATCCGCGCCGAGAGCGTGCACTTCCTCGAGCGGATGCCCGCGGGCGGTCCCGCGGGCGGCGAGGTCGGGGAGCCGGGCAGGCCCTCCGGACCGGGAGGTGAGACGGAGACCCATGGCCAGAGAACGTGAAGGCAAGGGCGTCAAGAAGAAGTACTGCAAGCTGTGCCTCGAAAAGGTCGGCTTCGTGGATTACAAGGACGAGAAGCGGCTCGGCCGCTTCATCAACGACCGCGGCAAGATCGTGCCGCGGCGCGTGTCGGGCACCTGCGCGCGGCACCAGAAGCAGCTGACGACCGCCATCAAGCGGGCGCGGATCCTGGCGCTGCTGCCGTTCGTCAGTGACTACTACCGCTGATCCGGCGGCGTCCGCGCGGCCGTCGGTGCTGCGCGGCGCGCTGCTCGCGCTGCTGCTCGCGCTGCTCGGCGTGCAGCACCCGGCGCCGTGGGGCGCGCTGTGGCTGGCGGTGCCCGGCGCGGTGGCCGTCGCGCTGCTCGCGGCGTGGCGCTGGGGCCGCTGGGGTCTCGCGGTGCCGCTCGCGCTCGGCGTCGGCGCGCTCGCCCTCGGCGGGCCCGGCTCGACGTGGGCGTGGTGGACGCCGGCGGCCGCGCTCGTGGGGGCGTGGATGGGCCTGCGCGAGGAGGGCGGCGGACCGGCGGCCGGCGAGCGCGCCTGGCTGCTGCTGCCCCTGCTCGTGCTCGCGGCCGGCCTGCCGTGGTCGCCGCAGTACGGGGCGCTCGTGGCGGGCGTGGAGCGCGAGTGGCGCGCGGCCGAGGCCGCGACGCCGGAGTTCTGGCGCCAGCTCGGCGTGGCCCCCGACCGGGTCGCGGCGCTCGAGCGCCAGATCGAGCAGCAGGCCGGGCTGCGCGCGAAGGCGCTGCCCCACGTGCTGCCGACGGTGCTGTTCGTGTGGATGGCGCTGCTGGTCGCCGGCGGCCGGTCGTTCGCGGCGCGCGCGGCGCGCGCGCTGCGGTGGCCGTCGCTGTCGGGCGCCCGCCTGCGCGACTGGCGGCTGCCGGACGGCGCGCTGTGGGTGTTCCTCGCCGGCCTCGCGTTGCTCGTCGCCGGCTGGCCGGCGTGGGCGCCGACGGGATGGACGCTGCTCCTCAACGCGGGACTCGGGTTTTGTCTGCAGGGGATCGCGGTCGTAGAATCCCTGCTGCTCGCGCGCGGTGTGCCCCCATCCATCATAATCCTGACCCTGTTGTTCGTGTTCACGGTCGCGCTTCCCGCGTTCGTCCTGACGACGGCGGCGCTGGGGCTGAGCGACGTGTGGCTGGACTACCGCCGGCTGGAGCCGGCGGACGACGAGGACGGGGCCTGAGCCCCCCACCGAGGACTTCCGATGGACGTGATTCTGCTCGAAGACCTGCAGGGCCTGGGACAGCGCGGCGCGCTGGTCCACGTGAAGCCCGGGTACGCCCGCAACTACCTGCTGCCGCGCAAGCTCGCCATTCCGGCCGGTGAGAAGGCCGCCAACCTCTACAAGGAGCTGGCGCGCCAGCGCTCGCTGCACGAGGAGAAGAAGATCCTCGCCGCGCGCGCCGAGGCGGCGAAGCTCGACGGCGTCGAGGTCAACATCCCGGCGCAGGCGAACGAGGAGGACACCCTCTTCGGCTCGATCACCAGCGCCGACATCGCCGAGGCGCTGGCGCGCGCCGGCCACGTGGTGGACAAGAAGCAGATCGAGCTCGAGGAGCACATCAAGCAGCTCGGCAGGGTCGAGGTGCCCGTGCGGTTCTTCGGCGGCGTCACCGCGACGGTCAAGGTCTGGGTGGTGCGGGCATGAGGGGCCGGCGTCTTGGCGCGGCCGCCGCGACGGCGGCCGCGGTGATCCTGGTCGTGGCGGCCGCGGCGGCTCAGGCGCCCGGCCGTCCGTCGTCGCGCGCCGCGCGCGCCGCCAGGCCGGTGCCGGAGAGCCTGCAGGTGCTCGCCCGCATCGGCACCGAGACCCTCACCCGCGGCGACGTGCAGCGCCGCCTCGAGGAGCTGCCCGAGCAGTTCCGCGGCAACTACACGACGCCCGAGGGGCGGCGCCAGTTGCTTGACCGCATGATCGAGGAGCGCGTGTGGCTCGACGCGTCGCGCCGCGCGGGCGTGCCGGATCGCCCGCAGGTCAAGCGCCAGCTCGAGCAGTCGCGCCGCGACCTCTACATTCGCACGCACCTCAATGAAGTCATGGCCGCCCTGCCGCAGCCCGGCGACTCGGCGGCGCGCGCTCACTACGAGGCGCACAAGGCCGAGTACACGGTGCCGGCCACCGTCACCCTGCGCCACATCCAGCTCAAGTCCGAGTCGGACGCAAAGCGCGTGCTGCAGCTCGCGCGCAACCCGCGCGAGGACTGGTCAAAGCTCGCGCAGCGCTGGTCGCTCGACTCGCTCACCCGCGCGAGCGGCGGCCAGCTCGGCACCGTGACGCGCGAAGGGCTGTTCGCCTCGCTCGGCCGCCAGCCCGCGCTCGCCGAGTCGGCGTTCGCGCTCGGCGAGGGCCGCACCGGCGGGCCGTGGCGCACCGACCGCGGCTGGCACGTCGTGCGGGTGGACGCCGTCAAGCCGGAGAGCGTGCGCCCGTTCGACCAGGTGCGCTCGATGATCCTGCGCCAGCTCCAGTCGCAGGCCTCGTCCGACTTCTACCAGGCGCGGCTCGCCGAGGCGCGCCGCACCGCCAACGTGCGCACCGACGACGCGGCGATCGAGGCGTTCGTCCACCAGAAGAAGAGCGCGCGCGACCTCTTCAAGGAGGCGCAGGAGGCCGGCCCGGCCGCGACGCGCATCGAACTGTACCGCCGGCTCCTCGCCGAGCACCCCGACAGCGAGGTCAGCCCGCAGGCACAGTTCATGATCGGCTTCATCCAGTCCGAGGAGCTCAAGGACCACGACGCCGCCGAGGCCTCGTTCCGGACGCTGCTCGAGCGCTACCCGAAGTCGGAACTCGCCGCGTCGGCGAAGTGGATGATCGAGCACATGCGCACCGAGGACGCCCCCGGGTTCATGAACCTGGAGGCGGACTCCGCCGCCGCCACCCCGGCCGCCCCGAAGGGAACCAAGCGCGTCCCGTGAACGTCGTCGAGGTCAAGGTGCACGGACTGATCCTGGAGCACAAGACCCAGCAGAATGTGGTCATCCTCCGGGAAGCGGACGGCGCCCGCATCCTGCCCATCTGGATCGGGCCGGGCGAGGCGCAGGCGATCCGGCGGCTCCTCGCCGGCGAGTCGTTCCCGCGGCCGCTCACCCACGACCTGCTGTGCATCATCGTCGAGGGGCTGCGCGCGCGCGTGACGCGCATCGTCATCTCCGACCTGCGCGAGAACACCTTCTTCGCGAGCGTGTTTGTCGAGCGCGAGAGCGAGGTGCTGTCGGTGGACGCTCGTCCGTCCGACGCCATCGCGGTCGCGCTGCGCGCGCGCGCGCCGGTGTACGCCAACGAGCGGCTGCTCCAGGTTCCGCCGCAGCCGGGGGAGCCGGCCGAGGGCGAGGGGCCCGAGCCGCCGCGCGAGCCGAGCGACGCGGAGCGCGCCGAGCAGCTGCGGCGCTACCTCGAGAAGCTCAATCCAGAGGACTTCGGAAAGTTCCAGCTGTGACGCGCGCCCGCCCGCTGCCACGGATGGCCTTCGCGGTCGTCGCCTGCGCCGCCGTGCTGCTCGCCGGCGCCGGCGCGGCGCTGGCCGCGCGCGCCGAGGTCCCCGCCGACGTGCGCGCGGCCGATGCGCTCGCCGCCGCGCCGGCGTCGCGCGAACGCGACCGCGCGCTGCTCGCGTGGGCCCGGCGCGCCCCGCTCGCCGATCTGCTGTACGTGTTGCGCCGCCCGGCGGCCGAGCTGGCGACGGTCGAGGCGGCGCTGGTGACGGCCGCGCTCGCGCAGGCCCCGCCGTCCCGCGCCGCGCTGCGCGCGCGCCTCGAGGCGCGTCTCGCGCTCGCCGACCCGAAGCGCGCGCCGCGCGCGCTCGGGCCGCGCCTGGCGGCCGCGCCGGTGCTCGCGCCGCGCGCTTCGGGCTTCCGCCTCGGGCTGCTGCTTCCCGACAGCGGAGCGTACGTCGGCTACGCGCGCGCCGTGCGCATGGGCGTCGAGGCGGCGCTCGCCGACGCCAACTCGGTCTCGCTGCGCCCGGTCGAGATCCGCGCGTGGGGCACGGGGGACGAGGAGCCGGCGCGCGCCGCGGCCGCCGCCGACTCGGCGGGCCGCGAGGCGGGCGTCGCGATCGGCCCGCTCCTCAGCGTGCCGGCGTTCGCCGCGGCCGCGGCGCTGCGCGTGCTCGGGATCCCGCTCGTCTCGCCGACCGCCACCGACGAGTCCATCGGCGAGAGCGGTCCGGCCGTGTTTCAGATCGGTCCCTCGGGCGCGCGGCGCGCGGCGGCGCTCGCGGCCGAGGTGCTCGCGCCCGGCCGCAAGGTGGCGATGCTCGTGGACGGCGACCTCGCCGACGGTCCGTTCGCGCGCGGCTTCGCCGAGGCGGCGCGCGCCGCAGGCGCCGTGATCGTGTGGCGCGGCACCTACGCCGCGGGCCACCCCGACCACCGCCCGCAGGCGCGGCAGATCCAGGCGCGTGCTCCCGACGTGCTGTTCTGGGACGGCGAGCCACGCGACGGCGCGGCCGTGCTGCGCGCGCTGGCGCGCGAGCAGGTGCGCGTGCAGGTCGTGGGCGGCGAAGGCCTGTCGCCCGCGCACCAGCACGCCGATGCGCGGCCGCTGCTCGAGGGCGCGCGCTGGGTCGCCGAGGACTGGGCCGTGCCCGAGGGCGTGCAGGGCCGCCTCGACAGCCTGGCCGCGACGCTCGGCGAGGAGCGCGCCGGCTCGCTTTACGTGCGCGGCTACTACGCCGGCCGCTTCGTGGCGTCGGCCGTGCTGCGCGGCGCGCACGATCCGGCCGAAATCGCGGCCGACCTCGCGGCGCGGCGCGACACGCTGCCCGTGGCCGCGCGCCGGGGCTTCCTCGACGGCGCGGCCGAGGGCGCGCGCCTGCCGGTGTGGGTCGTCGAGCGCGGGCGCTGAGCCGCGCGCCCCGGCCGCCTAGTAGAGCGTGAAGTGGAACGGAATGACGACGTACACCTCGCGCACCCGTCCCTCGCTCCGGTAGGGACGGAAGCGGCACTGCCACACGGCCTCGACCGCGGCGCGCGCGAGCAGTGCGTCCGCGGCGCCGTCCACCACCTCGACCTCCGCCACCGCCCCGGTGGTGTCCACCAGCGCCAGCACCGCAACGCGGCCGGTGATGTTCCGCTCGAGCGCCTGCTCCGGGTACACCGGGCGCACCAGGCGCTCGATGATCAGGTCGTCGGACTCGACGATCGGCACGTCGCTGCGCCGCGCCAGGGCGCGCGCGCGCAGGTTCTCGAACGCATCGCCCTCGCCCTCGACGCCGCGCCGCGCGCGCGTCTCCGGCGGCGCACCGTGCGGGCCGGTGCGCGCGCGCTCCGGGGCGCCGCCGCGGCGCTCGCTGCGCTCGTCCACGTTCTCGAGGGTCGGCGCGTCGGGGCTCGAGCCGCTGCCGGTCTCGAGCAGGATGCGCCGCACATAGCGGACGCGGTCGCCCTCGACGCCGAAGCGCACGCTGCGACGCAGGCTTTCGGCCGGGGCCTCGAACGCCGGCAGGCTGAGCAGCACCAGGGGGGCGAGCAACGCCAGCGCGACCGCGCACGAGAGCAGCGCCGCGCGACGTCGCGACCGCGCGCACTCCGCGAACCACGCCTCGGTGCCGTAGTGCAGGTGGATTTCCCCCGGGGTGGGCCGCGGCGTCGAGGCGCTCAACGGCCGTGCGGCCCGGTCGGGACGGCGACCGCCGGGGAGTCTAGCAGAACCGTGCGCCCGCGGGCCGCGGGATGCTCGACGCGCAGCTCCACCGGGCCCGGCTCGGTGCGCGCAAAGCGCACCTCGCCGCGCGCGTCGCTCTCGAGCAGCAGCCACCCGCCGACCGTGACGGCGGCGCCCGCCAGCGGACGGCCGTTCGCGTCGCGCACCGTGTGGGTGACGATCGGCCACTCCGCCTCTCCCGCCCATTCGCGCGCGAGGGCAAGGAACAGCGCGTAGGCCTCGGCGCGCAGCGTGCCGGGCGAGGCGAGGCGCTGCTCTTCGCGCGGGTCGTCCACGCGCGCGAGCCCGGCCCACAGCGCGACCGCCGAGGTGTGCTGCACGGGATAGTGCGCGTTGTCGCCGACCGGCGGCGCCGGCAGGCCGAGGCGCGCCAGCTCGCGCGCGGCGCGCTCCGCCCAGCGCCGGCCGGCCGCGCTCGAGAAGTAGTGCCCGAGCTGCGGCGGCTCGGCGCGGTGCCCGATGCGCACGTAGCGCTCGGCGCCAAAGCGTTCGGCGGCCAGCACGCGCTCGACCTCGGGCACCGGCGCGTCGCCCTCGCGCGTGAGGCGCACCTCGGCGCCGGCGGCCTCGAGCATGGCAGCCAGCGCGCGCGCCACCTCGAGCGAGAGCGCCGCGCCGCGCGCGCCGCCGGGGCCGGCGCCGCCCGCCGCGTCGCCTCCGCCGTCGGGATCGATCGCGATGCGGCGGCCGTGAAGCGCCCCGCCCGCGATCGCCGACCAGCGCGTCGGCAGCGTTCCGGCCGAATCCGCCGCCCACGGCCGGAAGCCGCGCAGCGCGGGCGCGCCGCGGCCGGCCGCCGACTCGGGCGGCGCGGCGAGGCCGAGCGGCGTCACCCAGTCGGCGGCCTCGCGCGGGAAGGCCACCGCCGCGCGCCGCAGGCGGCCGCGCTCGGCGCGCTCGCGCGCGAGCGGGCGCAGCGCCGAGTCGCCGGGAGCGAGGCGCAGCGCGATCGCGGCGCGCGCCGGCTCGCCCGGCGCGGCGATCGGCACCACGAGCGGCGCCTCCGGCGGGTAGGCCGTTGCGCCATCGGGCGGCACGACGCGCGCGGTGAAGGTCGCCGGGCCGGCGCCGGGCGCGCGCGGCGCGATGCGCAGCGGCAGCCACGCCTCGCCGTCCGCGAATCGCAGCAGGGTGTCGCGCGGCGCGTCGGCGGTGTCGTGCGCGGTGACGCGCACCGCGAGCGCCGCGGGCGCGCGGCCCCCCCACGCGTCCACCGCCAGCAGCCGCGCCGCTGCCGGTCCGCCGGCGGCCGGCAGGCGCGCCGGCCACAGCTCGGTCTCGAGGTAGAAGGCGTTCCACGGGCGCTCGATCACCGCCTCGGCGCGCGCCGTCGCCGACACGCCGCGCCCGGAGAGTCCGACGCGCAGCGTCACGGGGAGGGGCCCGGCCGGCGCGTCGGCGGGCGACTCCCACGCGATCTCGGAACCGGTGACGCGCGGCACGACCGGGACGCCGCCGACGCGCAGCTCCACGCGGTCGAAGGCCCCGCGCACGCGCGCGCGCACCGCGGCGCGCCCTGCGGAGGACTCGGTCCACAGCGTCTCGACCTCCGGCGCGCCGCGCGCGAAGAACGCGGCGAGGCCGCGCGCGATGGACTCGGCCTCGAGGCGCCGCGCGCGGTCGAGGGCGAGGCGGCGCTCGACCTTCGGATGCGACAGGTGGCTCGTCTCGGTGAGGATGGCCGGCGCCTCGACGCCGCGCAGCACGGCGAAGTTGCCCGGCACGACGCGGTGCGGGCGGATGCCCACGCCGCGCACCAGCGCACGGTGCACGCGGTCGGCGAGGTCGAGCGAGGGCCCGTCGTCGCCGAGCCGGTAGAACGTGAGCGTCTCGTTGACCTCGCGCCGGCCGTCGGGCTGCGCGTTGTGGTGAATGCTGACGAAGGCCTCGGGACGGGCCGCGTTGACGATGCGCACCCGCTCGGCGAGGTCGGCGCGCAGCGAGGAGTCGGCGGGGGACAGGAAGTCGCGGTCCGTGTCGCGCGTCAGGGTCACCTCGGCCCCTGCCGCCCGCAGCGCGTCGCGCAGGTGGAGCGCGACCGCCAGGTTGACCTCGGCCTCGGCCAGTCCGCGGCGCCCGCGCGCGCCGGGGAAGGCCCCGCCGTGGCCCGGATCGACGGCGATGCGGCGGCCGCGCAGCGCCGCGAGGTCGTCCGCGGCGAGCCCCTGGGGAGCGCCGGCGTAGCCGACGACGACGCGCGGACCGCGCGCCGCGCAGCCGGCGAGCAGCGCCGCGAGCAGCGCGAGCGCGGCCCCCGCGGCGCGGCCGGCCCTGCGCCGCGCGGCGGGACGCCGGCGTGCGTGGGGGCCGAGCGTCATGCGGGCGGACTGTAGTCGCGGCCCGGATGGGCGGCAAGGACCGCAGGGGCGCGGGCGCGCGCGGCGGCTGCTATCCTGCGCCGCGTGAGGACGCGCGACGAGGCACTCCGGCGGCTGCCGCAGGTCGAGCGCCTGCTGCGCGAGCCCGCGCTGGCGGCCGCGCTCGGCGAGGCGCCGCGCGCGCTGGTCGTGGAGGCGGCGCGCGCCGAGCTGGCCGCCGAGCGCGCGCGCCTGCGCCGGCGCGGCGGGACGCCGCCCGAGGCCGCGGCGCTGGCCGCGCGCGCCGCCGCGCGCGCGCGCGCCGCGGCGCGGCCCGCCCTGCGGCGCGTGCTCAACGCGACCGGCGTCGTGCTCCACACCAACCTCGGGCGCGCTCCGCTCGCCGCGGCGGCGCGGCGCGCGGTCGAGGAGGCGGCCGCCGGCTACGCGAGCCTCGAGCTCGACCTCGCCACCGGACGCCGCGGCGAGCGCGGCGCGGGCGTCGAGCGGTGGCTCGTCCGTCTCACCGGCGCCGAGGCGGCGCTCGCGGTCAACAACGGGGCCGGCGCCATCCTGCTCGCGCTCTCGGCGCTGGCGTCGGGGCGGCGCGTGCTCGTCTCGCGCGGCGAGCTGGTCGAGATCGGCGGCTCGTTCCGCGTGCCCGAGGTCATGGAGAAGAGCGGCGCGCGCCTGCACGAGGTCGGCACCACCAATCGCACGCACCTCGCCGACTACGCGCGCGCGTTCGAGCGCCACGACGACGTCGGCGCCATTCTGCGCGTCCATCCCAGCAACTTCCGCGTGCAGGGCTTCACCGCGCGGCCCGCCGTGCGCGAGCTGGCGGCGCTCGCGCGCCGCCACCGCGTGCCGCTCGTCGAGGACCTCGGCAGCGGCGCGCTCGTGGACCTCGCGGCGCTCGGGCTCGAGCGCGAGCCGACCGTGGGGGAAAGCCTCGCCGAGGGCTGCGACGTGGTGACGTGCTCCGGCGACAAGCTGCTGGGGGCGGCGCAGGCCGGCCTCGTGCTGGGCCGCCGCCGCTGGCTCGACCGCGTGCGGCGCGACCCGCTGGCGCGCGCGCTGCGCCTCGACAAGCTGCAGCTCGCGGCGCTCGAGGCGACGCTCGCGCTGTACGCCGATCCGGCGCGCGCTCGGCGCGAGGTCCCGGCGCTCGCCATGCTCGCCGCCGGGCCGGAGGCGCTCGAGCCGCGCGCGCGCCGCCTCGCGGAGTCGCTCGCCGCGGCGGTGCCGGGGCTCGAGGCGCGCGTCGTGCGCGGCGACGGCGAGGTGGGCGGGGGCGCCCTGCCGCTCGCGCGCCTGCCGGGCTGGGTCGTCGAGCTGACCATGCCTGGCCGCACGGCGGCCGAGCTGGAGCGGCTGGCGCGCGGGGCCGACCCGCCGGTCATCGGCACGGTGCGCGCCGGGCGGCTGCGGCTCGATCCGCGCACGCTGCCGGGCGAGGACCTCGAGCGGTGCGCGGCCGCGCTGGCAGGAGCGTTCCGGGCGTGACCGGAACGGCCCGGGGCCGCGCCGCGGCGGACGCGGCCGGCCGGATGAACCTGCTCGCCGGCGCGCTGTTCGTGCCGCTGGCGATGCCGCAGGGCCGCGGGGCGATGCCGCCCAAGGCGGGCCACGGCTGGCGCACGGCGCGCGCCTTCGCCGCCGAGGCGGACGGGCACGCGCCCGACCGCCATGCGGCCGGGGGCATGCCCGGGGCCGGCGTGACGCTCATCGCGCTCGGGGCGCAGGGGCCGGCGCGCCCGCCACGCGTCGGGTCGGTGTGGTTTCTGGATCTCGGCGCCCGCGCCGGCGTGGACCGCGCGGCGCGGCCCGCTGCGCACCGCGTTCTTCGAACGCGGGCTGACGGGCGGACGCCGCGCCCGCGCACGCGGACGCGCGCGGAGCGGGGCAGGCCGCACCGGCGCCGGGCGCCCCGCCCGGCGGGTGAGATTTCGATTGCCGCCGGCCGGGATCGGCCGTTACTTTCACCCGCTACAGGCAGTCCGCTGACGCTGCGGACGCGACCCGGCCTCCGCCCCGCAGGGCAACCTCTCAGTCTGCCGGCGGTTGTGGGTTTCGCCCCGCGCCCGCGGACCGCCCCGAGCACAGCGCACGCGCATCTCGCCACCACACCGACGTCTCGGCAGCGATTGACCTCGGTTGCGCTCCTCCGCGGCCACGACTCCCCGCGGGCGCAGAACGAGAGGGGACAGGGATGTTTCTTCACAGGCTCGAGATCCAGGGCTTCAAGTCGTTCGTGGACCGCACCGAGGTGCGCTTCGGCGACGGCATCACCGGCGTCATCGGTCCGAACGGCTGCGGCAAGACCAACGTCTCCGACGCCATCCGCTGGGTGATGGGCGAGCAGAGCGCCAAGCAGCTGCGCGGCGACTCGATGGAAGACGTGATCTTCAACGGGTGCCCGACCCGCAAGCCGCTCGGGCTCGCCGAGGTCCACCTCACCTTCAAGAACGACCGCGGCATTCTGCCGACCGAGTTCACCGAGGTCACCGTCTCGCGGCGCGTGTTCCGCTCGGGCATGTCCGAGTACTTCATCAACAAGACGCCGTGCCGCCTGCGCGACATCCGCGACCTGTTCTTCGACACCGGCATGGGCAGTCACGCCTACTCGGTCATCGAGCGCCAGATGGTGGACCACGTGCTGTCGGACAATTCGGGCCACCGGCGCTTCCTGTTCGAGGAGGCCTCGGGCATCACCAAGTACAAGGCGCGCAAGAAGGAGGCGCTCGCCAAGCTCGACGCCACCGAGGGCGACCTCGTGCGCCTCAACGACATCGTGTTCGAGATCGAGCGCGAGCTGCGCTCGCTCGCGCGCCAGGTCGGCAAGGCGCGCCGCTTCCAGCGGCTGCGCGACGAGATCCGCGACCTCGACCTCACGCTCACCGCCGGCCTCGTGGAGTCGCTCAAGGCGCGCGAGCGCGAGGCGCGCGACCAGTGGCAGGAGGAGGCGGTGCGCCGCGAGGGCGTGACCGCCGAGCTCGACGGTCTCGAGGCGAAGCTGAGCGACACCCGGCTCGCGCTGCTCGAGGTCGAGCGCGAGCTGGCCACGGCGCAGGGCGGGCTGCGCGATCGCGAGGAGGCCCGCCAGGAGGCGCAGAACCAGGTGGTGCTGCTGCGCGAACGCGCCGCCGGGCTCGCGCGCCGCGCCGACGAGGCCGCGGCCGACGCGGTGCGCATGCGCCAGCGGCTCGAAGAGGTGCGCGCGCGCGAGGAGGAGTCGGCCGCGCGGCGCGACGCGCTGTCGGCCGAGCGCGAGGCCGCGCAGGCCGGGGCCGAGGCGGGCGAGCGGGCGCTGCAGGCGGTCGAGGCCGAGCTGCGCCAGCGGCGCGAGGTGGCCGCCGACCACAAGCAGCTGTCGCTCGACCTGTTCTCGGCGGAGGCCGAGAAGCGCGGCGCCTGCGAGCGCATCCGCGAGCGCCAGGCGTCGCTCGCCGAGCGCCGCGACGCGGCGGCCGCGCGGCTCGCGGAGCTCGAACACCGGCTTGGCGCGCTGGCGCGCGCGGCGGAGGAGGGCGCGGCGCGCCGCGCCGGGCTCGACGCCGAGCTCGACGAGGCGCGGCGCGCGCTCGCCGAGGTCGAGGCCGACCTCGCCGACCTCGCGGCCCGCGCCCGCGAGCGGGGCGACGCGCTGGCGCGCACGCGCCGTGAGGCGGCGGCCGTCGAGTCGCGGCTCGCCACCCTGCTCGAGCTCAAGCGCAACTTCGAGGGCGTGTCGGAGGGCGTCAGGGGCCTGCTCGGCGAGGGCGGCGCGCCGGCCGGCGTGGTCGGCCTGGTGTCCGACGTGCTCGAGGTGCCGGCGCGCTACCTCGACGCGCTCGAGGCTTCGCTCGGCGAGGCGGCCGCGTTCGTGCTGGTCGAGGACCGCGCCGCGCTCGAGGGCGCGCTCGCGCGTCTGCGCGGCCTGGAGAGCGGGCGCGCCACGCTCGTTGACCTGGCGCACGTCACCGCGGGCGCGCCGCCGGCGCTGCCCGAGGAACCGGGGGTGGTGGGCCGCGCCTCGGACCTGGTGCGCTGCGAGGCGCGCTTCCGACCGCTCGTCGAGCGGCTGCTCGGCTCGGTCGTGGTGGTCGAGGACCGCCCCACGGCCGCGGCCCTCGCGGCGCGCTCCGAGGGCGGGCTCCGCTTCGTGAGCCTCGACGGCGAGGTGTGGGAGCGCGGTCGCGTGCGCGCCGGCTCGGCGCGCAACCTCGCCGGGCTGCTCCACCGCGAGACGCACATCCGCGAGCTGACCGGCCAGGTCGCCGACCTCGGGCTGGCCGCGGAGGGGCTCGAGGGCGAGATCGCGGCGCTCGACGCCGGGCGCGAGGCGCGACTCGCCGACCGCGCGCGCGCCCAGGAGCAGGTCGACCTGCGCCGCGCGGCGCTCGAACAGGTGGCGCGCGACCTCGACTCGACCGAGCGCGAGCGCCGCTGGGCGGCGGCGGAGGCCGACGAGCGGCGCCGCGAGATCGCCGCCATCGACGCCGAGAGCGAGGCGCTCGGGCGGGCGCTGCAGCAGGCCGAGGACGACCTCGGCGACTACCAGCGCCAGCTCGGCCTGGCGCGCGAGCAGCTCGCCGACCTCGACGGCGCCGTGCGCGGGCTCGAGGCGCGGCGCGAAGAGGCGGCGGCGCGCGCGCAGCAGGCGCGCGAGACGCTGCTGCGCGTGTCGCGCGAGGAGGGCGAGTGGCAGGCCCAGTGGGCGCGCGCCGAGCAGACGCGGCGCGAACTGGAGGCCGGCATCGCGGCGCGCACCGAGGAGGAGCGCGGGGCGCGCGCGCAGGTCGCCTCCATCGAGGCCGAGGTCGCGGGCCTCGAGGCCGGGCTCACCGGACTGCTCGAGGGCGAGGCGGCGCAGCGCGAGCGCGTCGTGGCGCTGCAGGCGCGCCATCATGCGCTCCGGGAGGAGGCGCAGGGGCTCGACGAGGCCGCGCGCCAGCGCCGCTTCCACCAGACGGAGCTCGGGGAGCTGCTCCACCAGCTCGAGCTCGACCGCGTGCAGGCGCGCGCCGACCTCGACCGCACCTTCGAGCGGCTGCGCACCGAGTACGCCATGGACCCCGAAGCGTGGACCCCGGCGCCGGCGCCCGAGGGCTTCGACCCCGAGGCGGCGAAGCGTCAGCTCGAGGAGTCGCGCGCGCGGCTGCGCGGCCTCGGGGCGGTCAACCTGCTGGCGCTCGAGGAGTACGGCAAGAAGAAGGAGCGCTGGACGTTCCTGACGCGCCAGCGCGAGGACCTGCTGCAGGCCAAGGCGCAGCTGCTCGAGGCGATCGAGAAGATCAACGTGACCGCGACGCAGCTCTTCAGCGAGACCTTCGCGCGCGTGCAGGAGCACTTCCGCGACCTGTTCAAGACCCTGTTCGAGGGTGGCGACGCCGAGCTGCGCATGATTGGCGAGGACCCGCTCGAGAGCGAGATCGAGATCGTGGCGCGCCCGCGCGGCAAGCACCTGCAGAGCATCAGCCTCATGTCCGGCGGCGAGCGGGCGCTGACCGCCATCGCGCTGTTGTTCGCGATCTACCTGGTGAAGCCGTCGCCGTTCTGTCTGCTCGACGAGGTGGACGCGCCGCTCGACGACGCGAACGTCGAGCGCTTCCTGCGCATGCTGCGGCGCTTCTCGGACCGCACTCAGTTCGTGGTCATCACGCACAACAAGAAGACCATGGAGGCGGCGCACACGCTGTACGGCGTCACCATGCAGGAGCTCGGCGTCTCGAAACTGGTGTCGGTGCGGTTCGACACCCGCCACGAGGAGGTCGCCGCGCCCGAGGTGCTGGCGGGCGCCGCCGGCGCATGAGCGGCGCGCGCGCCGCGGCCGCACCGTTCCCGCCGGGGCCTCGCTCGCGGCGGGAACGCGCGTGAGGCGCCATGGCCCTGTGGGAGCGCTTCAGGGACGGTCTGCGCAAGACGCGCGAGCGCATCGGGCAGGGGCTCGGCGTTGTGCTCGGGCGCTCGGGCGCGGTGGACCCGTCCGACCGCGAACGTCTCGAGGAGGCGCTGCTCGCCGCCGACGTGGGACCGGCGACGACCGAGCGCCTGATCGCCGACGCCGAGGCGCTGCTCGCGCGCGCCCCGGAGCTCGACCTGCGCACCGCGCTCGAGCGCGCGGCGGCGGCGCTGCTCGGGCGCGTGCGCGCCCGCTTCGAGCCCGGCGACGAGGACCCGTGGGTGGCGCTGCTGGTGGGCGTCAACGGCGTCGGCAAGACCACGCTCGCCGGCAAGCTCGCGGCGCGCTTCGCCGCCGGGGGGCGGCGCACGCTGCTCGTGGCGGGCGACACGTTCCGCGCCGCGGCCTCCGACCAGCTCGAGGTGTGGGCGGCGCGCGCCGGCGTCGAGATGGTGCGCGCGCGCGACGGTTCGGACCCGGCCGCCGTGGTCCATGACGGGCTCACCGCGGCGCGCGCGCGCGGCGCGCGCGTGGTGCTGGTGGACACCGCCGGGCGCCTGCACACCAAGCACAACCTCATGAGCGAGCTCGGCAAGGTGACGCGCGTGTGCGCGCGCGTTGTCCCGGGGGCGCCGCACCACGTGCTGCTCGTGCTCGACGGCACCCTCGGCCAGAATGGGCTCGCGCAGGCGCGCGAGTTCGGCCGGGCGGTGCCGGTCACGAGCCTCGCCGTGACCAAGCTCGACGGCACCGCGCGCGGCGGCGCGGTGCTCGGGATCGTGGACCAGCTCGGGCTGCCGGTGAGCGTCGTCTCGCTGGGCGAGGGGCTCGACGACTGGGAGCCGTTCGACCCCGAGGCCTACGCGCGCGGGCTGTTCGAGTAGCCGCGCGCCGCGCGGCGCCGGAGGCTAGCGGCGCGCGGACGACGCGGCGCGCTTCGCCGGTGCGGCGGAGGCGCGCGGCGGGAACTGCGCCGCGAGGCTCTTGCGGAAGCGCTCGGGCACGACCTTCGCCTCGAGCCCCTCGCCGAACGCCAGCAGCCGGGCGGAGCCGCGCGACACGTCGAGGATGCGCACGACCTTGTCCTGCGAGCGGCCCACGCGCCACGCCTCGCGCGAGATCGTGGTCTGGATGTCCTCGCGCACGATGTGCGTGAGCGGCACCTGCGGCGACATGTAGACGGTGCGGATCTCCTCGATGACGTTGTTGTAGGAGGAGTCCGCCATGTCCAGGGTCTGCGCGCTGGCGTTGCGGATGCGGACCTTGACCACGTCGAACACGCGCCCGGCGGCGTGCACCGTGTCGGCCCCGAGCGTGTCCACCTCCCACGTCTGGCCCGCCTCGAAGGGCGTGCGGCTCTTGAGGGTCGTCGGCGGGCGCCGCACCACGGTGACGATCGGATTGCCGTCCTCGTCGAGCCCCTGCGTGGTCTTTCGCATGTAGGCCTGCATGCGCAGCAGCGGCAGCGAGTCCTGGAAGATCGAATACGACATGAGCGTGGCGATGGCCTGCGGCGACTTGCCGACCTGTTCGGTCTGCGTCTCGAGCCAGAAGCCGTCGTCCCCCCAGAAGCGCTCCTCGCCGCCCACCAGCACGGTCATCGTGTAATCGTTCTTCATGCCGCGCTCGCTGGCGCCGACCGTGTGATAGCGCGCCCACGTGCCGACGCGGAAGTCGGGCGGGTGCCCGTAATCAACGAGGCCGATGGCGTTCACGATGTCCACGGTCTTCTTCTGGGCGAGCGCGGGCCGCGGCGCACAGGCCGCGAGGGCGCACGCCACGACGACGGCGAGATGGATGGCACGACGCATGCAGCGATCTCCGGCGGCTCCCGGGGGTGACGAGGGGGCCCGTGCGGGCCCCGCGAGCGGCACATTATGTCCGAGAGCGACCAACCGTGAAAAGCACGCACCCCGGCGCCGCGCGGGAGGCCGAAGCGCCCGCCGCGCCGGCCGGCGCCGCCGCCGGCGGGCCGGCCCCCGCGCCCGCGCTCTCCGCGGCGCCCCGCGCCGCGCCGCCCGCGCCGCCGCGCGGCGCCGCGGCGGGGCCGCCGCGGGCGCTGCGCCCACGCGAACGCCTGCGCGCGCGCGGTCCGGCCGCGCTCGCCGACGCCGAGCTGTATGCCCTGCTTCTCGGCAGCGGCACCGCCGGCCGCAGCGCGCTGCGCATCGGGCGCTGGCTGGCGCGCCGCGCACCCGCCGATCTCGCGCGCTGGCCGCTCGCGCGCTGGATGGTCGTGCCCGGCGTCGGGCCGGCGCGCGCCTCGGCGCTGGTCGCGGCCTTTGAGCTCGGCCGGCGCGCGGCGACGCGCGCGCCGGCCGGATGCGCGATCCGCGGGCCCGAGGACGTGCTCGCGCAGGTGCGCGACCTGCTCGCCGCCCGCAAGGAGCACTTCGTCGTGCTGCTCCTCAACGCGCGCCACGAGCTGCAGGCGCGCGAGACGGTCTCGATCGGAAGCCTCAACGCCAGCATCGTCCACCCGCGCGAGGTGTTCCTGCCCGCGATCCTCCACTCGGCCGCGAGCATCGTGCTCGTCCACAACCACCCGAGCGGGGACCCCGAGCCGAGCGAGGAGGACCTGCAGATCACCCGGCGGCTCGTCCAGGTCGGCGACCTCGTCGGCATCGGCGTGCTCGACCACGTCATCGTGGCCGAGCGCGGCACGGTGAGCCTGCGCGGCCGGCGGATGCTGTGAGGGCCGCCGCCGCGCCCGCCGCGGCGCGGCCGGGTTGCGCGCCGCGCCGGGACCGGAGCGCGGCGCGCGGCCCGGCTACCGCGCGGCGCCGGGCGCGGCCTAGACTGCCCGCATGGACGAGGGCTGGCGCACGTTCGACCACACCGGAGACCTCGGGCTCGAGGTGCGCGCGGCCGGTCCGGAGCGCCTGTTCGCGCTGGCCGCGATCGCCTTGCTCGCGCAGGTGGTCGAGGCGCCGCGGTCCACGCGCGAGGGCGCGCCGGAGGTCTCGGTGACGCTCGAGCTCGAGGGCGAGGACCCGGCCGATCTGCTGGTTCACTGGCTCAACACCGCCCTGCTCGAGGCCGAGGTGCGCCGCGCCGTGTGGACGCGCGCGGTCGTTGAGCTGCCCGGGCCGGGGCGCCTGCGCGGAACGCTCGAGGGGCCGCGGCGCGACGCGGCGCGGCACACCTTCCTGCGCGAGGTGAAGGCCGTGAGCCACCACGGGCTCGAGCTCGCGCTCGATCCCGGCGCGTGCCGCTGCCGGCTGGTGCTCGACATTTAGGGCGGCGCGCGCACCACCCACGTCGGGCCGCCGCGACCGCGGCCGGCGCCGGAAAGCGCTCGGGGCGCCGTCCAGCGGGACGGCGCCCCTATGCATCAGCGCGACGTGGTTCGACGGACGCTACATCTTGCGAACGCTGGACGCCTGCAGACCCTTCGGCCCGCGGGTGACCTCGAACTCGACACGCTCGCCCTCGGCGAGGGTCTTGAAGCCCTCGGCCTGGATGGCGGAGAAGTGCACGAACACGTCCTCGCCACCCTCCTGGGAGATGAATCCGAAACCCTTCGCCTCGTTGAACCACTTCACGGTGCCAACAGCCACTTCGGTGCTCCTTGAAAACGGGGCGGGGAAGGCCCCTCGTTGCCGCCCACACGCGCGGCGGCCGCGCCCGGCCGACGTGGCCGGACGTCCGATGCCCTGGCGGGCCCCAGAAGAAATGCCACCCGGAGCGTTCCGGATGGCCTCGACCTGGTGCGACCCACGTGCAGCGACCGGACGACGACCGAGAGTATCGGCCACCCGGCGGATGATGACAAGACCCTAACCGCGGCGCGTTCCCCGGGGCGGGCCACCGTCGCGCTTCCCCGCGGAAGCGCGTTTCGGCGTCCGACGACGCCGCGCCCGCACGGCGTCGCCGCGCTCAACGGGCGACCACGAACCGCGCCCGGTGTTCGGCCGTTCCGCAGCGCACGCGGGCGAGGTAGACGCCCGGGGGGAGGCCCGCGGCGTCGAAGCCGAGCGTGGCGACCCCGGCGGGCAGCTCGCGTTCACGCGGCGCGAGCACGCGCCGGCCGCGCACGTCGAAGATCTCGAGCGATGCGGCCGCCGGCGCCGGCAGCCACAGGATGAGGCGCGCCGCGTTCGACGCCGGGTTCGGCAGCACCCGGCCGGCGCGGAACGGCGTCGCCCCGGGCGCGGCATCGAGCGTCCCCGGGAGCACCACGAGCGGGATGCTCGTGACGCTGTCGTGACCGGGCGCTCCCGAGAGCCACACACGAAGGGTGAGCGCGCAGAGTCCCTGCGCCGCCGTGTCCGGCACCGTGATCGCGACCGCCACGCTCTCCGCCGCCGCGGCGCCTGCGACCGCCACGCCGTGCGCAGGGAAACCGGGCCAGTCGCGCGCGCCGTCGAGCGCCCACTCGACCGCGCGTGGACCGTCGAGCGCGTGGCGCAGGGCGAAGGCCACGCGCGCGGCGCCCCCCGGCGCGGCGGGGGCCGGCGCGTCCCACGCCACCCACGGCCGGGAGGGGGCGCCCCACGCGAGGAACGCCGCATCATCCCGGTAATCGCCGTTCCATCCGCCGTGGATGAGCAGGCGGTCCCCCGCGCCGTCCCATGCGGCGGCGTGGAAGCGTCGTCCCGGCGGCGCGGCGCCCGCCGGGGCAAGCGCCGTCCAGGCGGGCGAAGGCCCGAGCGAAAGCGCCCACGCGTCGTTCCGGTAGGCGAGGTCGTCGCCGCCAAAGAGCACGATGCGGTCGCGCACCGGATCGTACGCGGCGACGTGTCCGACGCGCGCCGAAGGCGGCGTGCCGGCGGGCGAGAGCGCCGTCCACGCCGGCGGATCGCCGAGCGACAGCGCCCACACGTCGTTGCGAAACGCGCCGTCCGAGCCGCCGATCACGATCATCCGGTCCCGCACCGGGTCGAGCACCGCGACGTGATTCGAGCGCGGCGTGGGCGGCGTGCCGACCGGCGCGAGCGGCGACCACGCGCCGCCAGCGGCGAGGTCGAGCGCCCACACGTCGTTGCGCCGCGCGACGTCGAAGCCACCGAAGACGATCGCGCGGTCCCGCCGCGGGTCGAGCACCAGGCTGTGGTTCTGTCGCCCCGACGGTGGTGTGCCGGCGGGTGCGAGCGGCGTCCATGCGGACGCGTCGCCGAGGGCGAGCGCCCACGTGTCGTTGCGCGCGGCGGAGCCATCGTGCCCGCCGAACAGCACCATGCGTCCGCGCGCGGCATCGAGCGCCGCCGCCGCGCCGGTGCGCCCCGCCGGCTCGGGCGCGGGCGCGGCGACGGGCGTCCACGTGACGCCGTCCACGAGGGAGAACGACCACGCCCCGGCGGGCGTCGGGTCGGCGTGCGCGCCGTCGAGGCCGCCGAACAGCACGGCGCGCCCGGGCGCGGCGCGCGCGACGAGCACGTGACGAAAGCGCGCGGTGGGCGCGACGTGCGGAGCGAGATCGCTCCACGCGGGACTCTCGCCGAGCGACAGCTCGCGGGTGTCCGCGAAGCGGCCGCCGTCCTCTCCGCCGAACAGAACGAGCCCGCCGCGCAGGGGATCGGGCGCCGCCGCAGCGTGCGCGCGGGCCGCGGGCGGCGTTCCCGCCGGCACCCACGGGGTCCACGCGGGGGCGGCCCCCCCCGACAGGATCCACGCTTCGGCGGACGCTCCGGCGGCGGTGCGTCCGCCACACACCACCATGCGGTCGCCGGCGGCGTCCCACGCCGCGACGTGCCCCTCGCGCGGCGCGGGAGGGGACCCCGCGGGGGCGAGCGCGCTCCAGGCGCCCGTCGCGAGGTCGAGCGCGGCGGCGTCTCCAAGCGGCGTCGCGCCGTCGGTCCCGCCAAAGACCACCATGCGGCCGCGCGCCGGATCGAGCACGGCCGTGTGATTGAAGCGCGGGGGCGGCGGAGTGCCCGAGGTGTTGAGGGACGTCCAGCGCGCAGCGCCGGCGAGGTCGAGCGCCCACGCGTCGTTGAGCACGGAGACGCCGCCGTCGTCGCCGCCGAACACGATCATGCGGTCTCCGGCGGGGTCGTAGAGGGCCGAGTGCCCGAGGCGCGCGGAGGGCGCCGGGCCCTGGACGGAAAGCGGCGACCACGCCGGGGCCGGAGAAAGGTCGAGCGACCACAGATCGCCAAAGTAGCCGCTCTCCGCCGTCCCGCCGTGGATGATCACGCGGTCCCGAACCGGGTCATAGATCGCCGCATGGGCGCTGCGTGGAGCCGGCGCGGGACCCGACACCTCGAGCGGCCGCCATGCCGCCGTGCCCGCGAGGTCGAGCACCCAGACGTCGTTCCGGAACGCGCCGTCGAACCCTCCGAAGAGCACGAGGCGGTTTCGCGCAGAGTCGAGCACGAGGGCGTGTCTGCTGCGCGCGGAAGGGGGAGGGACGGGCACCCAGGCTCCGTCGGTGGCGTGAACGGCCGGGTCCCGCGGGTCCGCCGGGGCGCTCGTGGCCGGCGCGTCGGCGGCCGCGAGCGCGGCCATGAGCACGGCGGGCAGGCGGAGGTCGCGGCGGCGGGTGCGCAGGTGCATGAGAGGACCTCGTGATGCCGACTTCGGCCGGCGCTGACAGTCGGTCAGAAGTCCTGTCAGGCCAGACGCTCGCCTCGATCGTCGAAGCGTCGCGCGTTCTGACAGTTCTTCAGCTCGAATGCCGTGACTTCATGGGGATTTGATGCGTTTTCAGACTTCCATGCATTGCTGGCCCATGTCCTGCTTTGCGAGACCCGTGCCCGATCGAGCGGTTCCATTGGGCCGGCGGGCGGGCGCGAAGTGGCGCGGCGAGCGATCCCGGCGACACCGCCCCCGGGGGCGGCGCCCCGGGACCGAACGCTGCGCGTGCCGCACCACGGTCGGGGCCATGGGCTCCGCGGCCTGTGGTGCGGCGGAGAACACACCACAACCTGTCCCGGCCCAGCGGCCGGGCGACAGGAGGCTGTCATGCTCCGGCTCTCCCTCAGGCCGGCGGTCGCCGCGTTGCTCGCGGCGCTCGCGCTTGCGGCGTTCGGCGGCGCGGTCCACGCTCAGGCGCCGCTTCCGCTCGATCCGCTCACGCTCACCAAGTACATTGACCCGCTCCCGATTCCCGGCGCCATGCCGATGACGGCGCCCGGCTCGAACTACTACGAAATCGGGATGTACGAGGTCAGCCAGCAGCTCCACAGCCAGCTCCCGCCGACGCGCGTGTGGGGCTACGGCACGTCGCAGGCGACCGCGAGCTACCCGGCGGCCACCATCGAGGCCTTGCGCGGTGTTCCCATCCAGGTGCGATGGACCAACCACCTGCCGATGACCCACCTCCTCGACTACGCCATTGATTACACGCTGCACATGGCCCACTGGCATCACGGCGTGCCGACCGTCGTCCACCTGCACGGCGGCGAGGTCGCGCCGGGCAACGATGGCGGCCCGGACGCGTGGTTCACGCAGGGCTTCATGGAGAAGGGCCCGGCGTGGGCTTCGGGCAACATCCATGAGGTCTACACCTACCCGAACGAGCAGTTGCCGGCGACGCTCTGGTATCACGACCACGTCCTCGGCATCACCCGCCTCAACGTGTACGCGGGCCTCGCCGGCTTCTACATCCTGCGCGACCCGGAGATCGAGGAGCCGCTCCACCTGCCGGGCGGACGTTACGAGATTCCGATCGTCATCCAGGACCGCATGTTCTTCGCCGACGGTCAGCTCATGTACCCGGTCGGCGGCGACAACCCCGAGATCCACCCGCTGTGGCAGCCCGAGTTCTTCGGCAACACCATCCTGGTGAACGGCAAGGTGTGGCCCTACCTCGACGTCGAGCCGCGCAAGTACCGCTTCCGCATGCTCAACGGATCGAACTCGCGCTTCTACGCGCTGCAGATGTTCGACGACGCGACCGGCATGCCCGGCCCCGGCTTCTGGCAGATCGGCTCGGACGGCGGCTATCTCGACGCTCCGGTGCTCATCGCGGATCCCGCCTCGCCCAACGCCCCGCGTCTCGTGATGGCGCCCGGCGAGCGTTGCGACGTGATCGTGGACTTCTCCGGCTACGCGCCGGGCACCACGTTCACGCTGCGCAACAACGCCAAGTCGCCGTATCCGAACGGCGCCGTCGTGGACCCGCGCACCACCGGGCAGATCATGCAGTTCCGCGTCGTCGCGCCGACGGGCCCCGACGACAGCCGGATCGCCACGCCCGGCCCCGGCTACGTCGAGAAGCTCGCGAACGCCGCCCGCGTCCGCCAGCTCACCCTGGACGAGATGATGGGCGCCAACGGCCCCATCATGGCGCTGCTCAACAACACCCCGTGGGACGCGCCGGTCACCGAGCTGCCCGAGCTCGGCTCGACCGAGATCTGGCGCATCGTCAACACCACCGGCGACGCGCACCCGATCCACCTGCACCTGACGCAGTTCCAGCTCGTCAGCCGCCAGAAGTATCAGGTCAACCGCTACCTGCGCGCGTACATGGGCGGCATGGGCGGCGCGGCGCCGGACGTGACGCCGTACCTGATCGGTCGGCCCTCCCCGGCCCCGGCCGACGAGGCCGGCTGGAAGGACACCTTCAAGATGTACCCGGGCGAGGTGACCACCGTGATCGTGCGCTTCGCGCCGCAGGACGGGGACGAGGCGTTCAGCTTCGACGCCACGGCGGAGCCGGGCTACGTCTGGCACTGCCACATTCTCGAGCACGAGGACAACGAGATGATGCGGCCGTACAAGCTGGTGGCGCCGCTCGCCCCGGCCGCGGCGAAGGCGCCGCGCTCCGAGGAGACGCCCGCCGCCGCTCCGGTGCGCGACTTCGGGCTCGAGATCGGTCCCAACCCGCTCGTCACGGACGCCACCATCCGCTTCGCGATGCCGCGCGAGGGCCGCGTCACGGTGAGCGTGTTCGGCGTGGACGGCCGCCTCGTCAAGGTCGTGACCGACGGCGCGTTCGCCGCCGGCGAGCACACGGCGACGTGGCGAGGCGACGCCGCCGACGGCTCGCGCGCGCCGAACGGCGTGTACTTCGTGCGTTCGGACTTTGGCGGCGCGACGCGCACCGCGAAGGTGGTCGTGTCGCGGTAGCCTTCACGCAATGGCGCGGGCCGCACGCGTCGGGCGCCCGGGGGCCGCGCGCTCCCGGGCGCGGCGTTTCAGGCCGCGGCGGCGGCGCGCGCGCCATCAGCCCCGCGCGGCGCGTGTCACCGGCGAGCGCGGAGAGCGCCGGATCGCGCCCGAGCCACGCGGCGTCCGCCCAGCCGGCGTCGCACGCGCTCCCGGGCGCCGCGAGCGCTGCGTCGCGGTCGCCGAGCTGCGCGAGGGCTCCCGCCTCGAGCTGCAGCGGCTCCGGCGGCGCGTGGCTCCACATCCAGCTCGTGTCCCAGCCGGGGGCGCCCGACAGCATCGCCGCGGTCTCCCGCGCCGCGGCCCGCGCCTCGCGCCTCGCGTCGAGGCGCACGGGCGCGCGTGACGTGCCCCCGGTGAACGTAGCCACCGCGATGTGAGTCCGACGACGAACTGGACCGTCTCGGGCACCGGTGACCGCGAGCTGTCGAGTCTCAGGACGTTGTTCGCAGCCGATGGGGTGTGCTGGATGGCGGTCGGTGTCCCAGCGCCGAGTGCGGTCGCTGGCGGTTGAAGCACGCGAGCCAGGGTTTCAGCCCTCTCACTCGTTGGGCCGAGGTCGGGTACGGCATCACATAGGCCCGCTCGCGGAGTAGCTGGATCATGCGCTCGACCCTGCCGTTGGTGCGCGGCCGGCGGGGCCGGGTGCGCCGGTGCCGGAGCTTGGGCCTGGCGCACTGCTGCCCGCGGAGCCGCGAGACGCAGGCCGAGCCGTTGTCGGTCATGGCCCGCTCGACCCGCACGCCGAATCGGGCGTCGTACGCGACCGCCCGGCGCAGGAACGGGACCACGCTGGTCGCCGCGCGCTCGTCCTTGAGCACCTCCGCCTGCGTCACCCGCGAGGCGTCATTGACGACTGGCTCGAGGTGAGGGTGGAGGTCGTGCCCGCACGTTGAATCACGCGGTCCGGCGGCGTGATTCATAGGCCCGGTACTGGAGCGCTTCCGCCAGGTGCATGCAGGTCACCCGATTGTCCCCTGCCAAATCGGCAATCGTGCGCGCCACCCGAAGGGCGCGATGCACGGCCCGCGCCGACATGCCGCCGCGGTCTACGGCGTCGGCGAGCAGGCGACGTCCCTCGGCATCGAGGGAGCAGTGCTCGCGCAGGGCGGACTGCGGCAGCCGAACATTGAGCACGCCTCGCAGGCGCTGCCGCTCGCGCGCCGCGAGCACGCGTGCTCGAACGACGGCGCTCGCCTCACCGGGGCAAGCATGGAGCAACTCCGCCGAGGTCAACGCCGGCACCTCGATCTGAAGATCAATCCGATCCAGGACCGGCCCCGATATCCGAGCAGCGTATCGAGCGTGGTCGGCTGGCGTGCACCGGCAGCCGCGCTTCGGATGCCCCAGCCAGCCGCAGGGACACGGGTTCATCGCCGCGACGAGCAGCGCGCGCGCCGGGAAGTCGGCCACGCCGCTCGCGCGCGCGATGCGCACGCGCCCCGTCTCGAGCGGTTCGCGCAGCGCGTCGAGCAGGTCGCGGCTCGCGTGGGGCAGCTCGTCGAGGAACAGCACGCCGAGGTGGGCAAGCGAGATCTCGCCCGGCCGCGGCGGGGTGCCGCCGCCGATCAGCCCGGCCCGCGTCACCGAGTGGTGCGGGGCGCGGAACGGCCGTGTCTGCATGAGCCCGCAGCCGGGGGGCCGCAAGCCGGCGATCGAGTGGAGGCGCGTGACGACCAGCGCCTCGTCGGGGTCGAGCGGCGGCAGCACGCCGGGCAGGCGCTGGGCGAGCATGGACTTGCCGGCCCCCGGCGGGCCGACGAGCAGCAGGTGGTGGCCGCCCGCAGCGGCGATCTCAAGCGCCCGACGCGCCATGGCCTGCCCGCGCACGTCGGCGAGGTCGGGGGGCGGGGCCGGCGCGCGGTCGGGGGGAGCGGGCGCGGCGCGCGGCAGGTCCGCGCCGCGCAGCCATGCCACGGCCTCGGTCAGGCTCGCCACGGCGTGCACCGCGAGCCCCTCGACCAGCGCCGCCTCCGGCGCGGCGGGCGCGGCGCACAGCAGGGTGTGCGCGCCGGCACCTCGCGCCGCGTCGGCAAGGCTCAGCGCGCCACGCACGCCGCGCAGCGCGCCGTCGAGGGCCAGCTCCCCGAGCACGGCCGTGCCCGCGAGCCGTCCGGGCGGCGCCTGTCCGGTGGCGGTGAGCACGCCGAGCGCGAGCGCGAGGTCGGCCGCGGCGCCCTCCTTGCGGCGCCCCGCCGGCGCGAGGTTCACCGTCACGCGCCGGTCGGGAATCTGGAACCCGGCGTTCCGAAGCGCCGGCCACACGCGGTCGCGCGCCTCGCGCGCGCTCGCGTCGGGAAGCCCGACGAGGATGCAGCCGGGCAGCCCGGGCCCGACGTCCACCTCGCAGTCCACGGCGAGGGCCTCGAACCCCCACAGCGCCGCCGTGCGCACGCGGCTCAGCATGCGCGCCTCCGCGGGGGCGGGTCGAGCGGGGGCGGCGGATCGGGAGGCGGGGGGGACCCTAGGCCGCAGGTGAGTTCCGGTCAAGGCCCGGCGCCGCACCGCCGATAACGCAGGCGTTCCTTCAACACGGACGTGTGGAGGCCCCTTGAACCGGTCCCACCTGCGGCTCATGCGCCGCCGCCGTGCGGCGCTCGAGTCCAGGCTCACCCATGAGCTGGCGCCCGCCCTCGGCGCGGCGCGCGCCCGCGACGAGGTGCGCGAGTTCCTCGACGCGCTCGAGCGCGCCCTGCACGCCTGCACGCCGGGCGCGATCCGGGACGCCACGAGCGGCGCCTTCGAGCGCTGGCTGGAGCTGGGCGCGGATCCGCTGAGCGTCACGCGCACGCTGTTCGCGCTCGTCCTCGCGCGGCCGCTGTTCGAGCGCGTGCGCGACGCGTTCGACCCGTGGGTCGCCACCGGGGCCTTCGCCTCGGCGCTGCTTGACGCGGTGCCGCAGCCGATGCTGGTGCTCGACCTCGACGGCCGCGTGCGCCACGCCAATTCGGCGTTCGCCGGGCTGTCGGGCTTCGAGCCACAGCGGGCGCGCCTTACGCCGCTCGCCAACCTGCTGACCGCGGACACGCGCGCGTGGGCGAGCGCGCCGCTCACGTCGCACCCTGGCGCGCCGGGCCGACACTACGGGCGCGTGCGGCTCGCCGCCTGCCCGGACATCGAGCTGCTCGCCAGCGCGCGCGCGTTCGGCCTCGCCGGCGCGCGCCTCGGCTGGTTCGTCATGCTGCTGCCGGAGCCCGACGTGGCGGTCGGCTCGCCGAGCGTGGCCGAGATGCTCAAGCGCGAGAAGCGCCAGAAGGAGAAGTTCGCCGCGCTGCTCGCGGTGAGCAACGCCGTCGTCACGACGCTCGAGCTCGACACCATCATTCCAACCATCGCCAAGCAGGTGCGCCAGGTCATCCAGACCGACGAGTGCACGGTGTTCCTGCTCGACGAGCGCGAGAACCTGCTGCGCCCGGTGGTGTGCGACGTCGAGACGTACGAGGAGGAGATGATGGCCGTCCGGCTGCGGCCGGGCGAGGGCATCAGCGGCACGGTGGCGCTCACCGGCAAGGGCGAAATCGTCAACGACGCCGAGAACGACCCGCGCGCGGTGCAGGTGCCGGGTACGCCGGCCGAGGCCTCGTCGCTGCTGTGCGTGCCGCTCTTCGAGCGCGATCGTGTGGCGGGCGTCATCACGCTGGTGCGCGTCGGCGAGGACCGCCAGCTGTTCGACAGCGAGGACCTCGAGCTCGCCACGCTGTTTGCCGGTCAGTGCAGCGCGGCGCTCGCCAACGCGCGTCTGTTCGAGGGGCTCAAGGCGGCCTTTGACGAGCTGCGCAGCACGCAACACCAGCTCGTGCAGTCGGCCAAGCTCAACGCGCTCGGCGAGATGGCGGGCGGCGTGGCGCACGACTTCAACAACATCCTTGCCGCCATCCTCGGCCGCACGCAGCTCCTGCTGCAGACGACGCAGGACCCCGAGGTGCGCCGCCAGCTCGAAGTCGTCGAGCAGGCGGCGCTCGACGGGGCCCAGACCGTGCGCCGCGTGCAGGAGTTCACGCGCGTGCGCCACGACGAGCGCTTCGAGACGCTCGACGTCAACGAGGTCGTCGCCGGCGTGGTCGAGCTCACGCGCCCGGCGTGGGAGTCGGGGGCCAAGCGGCGCGGCGTCTCGATCGAGATCACCCGCGACCTGCGCGCCACGCTGCCCATCGCGGGCAATGCTTCCGAGCTGCGCGAGGTGTTCACCAACCTCATGCTCAACGCGGTGGACGCCCTGCCCGACGGCGGGCGCATCGTCCTCGCGACCGAGGACGGCCCGGACGAGGTGCGCGTGCGCCTCGCCGACGACGGCGTCGGCATGGACGAGGAGACGCGCAGCCGCGTGTTCGACCCGTTCTTCACGACCAAGAACGTCAAGGGCACCGGGCTCGGTCTGTCGGTCGCCTACGGCATCGTCACGCGCCACCGCGGCGTGATCGAGGTGGACAGCGCGCCCGGGCGCGGCACGGAGTTCCTGCTGCGTTTCCCGGCCGGCGCGGTCGAGCGGCCGGCCGAGCCGCCGCTCGCCGCCGGGCCGCGCCCCACCCTGCGCTGCCTGTGCGTGGACGACGAGGAGCCGGTGCTGTGCGTGCTCGCCGACCTGCTGCGCGCCATGGGGCAGGAGGTGCGCACCGCCCTCGGCGGACCGGCGGGGCTCGCGGCGCTCGAGCAGCAGCGCTTCGACGTGGTGTTTTCGGACCTCGGCATGCCGGACGTCAACGGCTGGGAGCTGGCGCTGGCGGTCAAGGCGCGCCAGCCCGACGCCGCGGTCGTGCTGGTGACCGGCTGGGGGCACCAGGTCGAGGGCGGCACGGCGCAGGCGCACGGCGTGGACGTGGTGATGCCGAAGCCGTTCTCGTTCGAGGACGTCGAGCGCGTGCTGCGCCGCCTGCCGGACCTCATGGAGGGCCGTGCTGCGGCGTGAGGCCGCGCGCCGCCACGCGCGACGCGGCCCGCCCGGGCTCCCCGGGCGGGCCGCGCGGCTTCCGGAGCGTCGTTCAGCGCGTCCGCGTCGGCAGCGCCACGTCGCTCGCGGGCAGCCCGAGCGCCGCGGCCGCGATTCCCGGCCAGCCCCCGTCCGGCAGGTGGTTGCGGCGCAGGGCCCGCACGCGGCCGCCGCGGTCCACCACGAACCACGACGGCGCGACGCGCTGCGCGGCGTCGTCCACCAGGTTGAACTGGGACGCGACGATGCGGCGCGCGTCGCTCGCGACGACGAACGTGAGCCCGAGTCGGGCGCGGCGCGCGCGCGCCGCGCCGGCGCGCGCGTCGAGCACCGCGACCGGCACCACGCCGAGGTCGAGCAGGCGCGCCCGCTCCTGCTGGAGCGCGCGCAGCGCGTCGTCGCCGGGCGCGAACACGAGCAGCGCGTGGCCCTGCTCAAGCAGGTCGCGCAGCGTCAGCGAGGCGCCGTCCGCGGTCTGAAAGGTGACGGCCGGCGCCGGGTCGCCGGGCCGCACCGGGGCGGCCTGCGGCTCGGTGGCCGAAGGGGTGAGCGGCGTCGAGGCCGCGGGCAGTCCGGGTGTCGCGGGGGTCGTGGCCGGTCCGGTGCCGGGCTGATGCGGCAGGGCCGCGAGCAGCACGGTCGCGACCACGAGGCCGGTGAACTTCATCGCTTCCTCCGAGTCGTGGGAGTCGGTCCAGCGGGCTCGAGGGTGTGGCGATGGAGTTATCGGCGGCCGCCCGCAGACGGTTGAGGCCCGGCGCGGACGGCGCCGGGCCCCCGGGCGGAGCACGCCGCGGCGGCGCGGCGCGCGGCTCAGCGGCCCTGCACCGTGAAGCGCACCATGTTGAGCGTCTCCTGCGGCGGCAGACTCTGGCCGAGCAGCGCGGTGCGGACCACGCCCTGGCGGTCGAGGATCACGAAACCGCGCCCGGTCGTGTAGCGCTCCGCGTCGTACAGGCCATACATCGCGGACACCTCCTTGGTGGGGTCCGCGAGCAGCAGCATGGGGAGCTTCTCCTTCTTGTGGAACGCCTCGAGGAAGTAAGCCTTCTCGTCGCACACGCCGACCACCTGCACGCCCATCTCGCGGCACTCCTTGACGAGCGGCGAGAGCGCGGCGACGTCTTCCTTGCGCGGACCGAACGCGAGCAGCACCCAGTCGCCGCGCAGCGTCGAAAGCTTGAGCGGCTTGCCGTTCGAGGCGTCGAGCTCGAAGTCCGGCGCGCGTTCCCCGATCACGACCTCGCCCGCGATGTGCGTGCGCGGCATCGGCGTCGCGGACGGCGGCGACGTGCTCGGCGTGGACGGGCGCGGCGGAGTCTTGGTGTCGGACTGCGCGGGGGCGGCCGCGGGGAAGGCGACCAGCGCCGCGAGCAGAATCACCGCTGCCTTCATGGTGCACCTCCAGTGGGGAGCGGGGGCGGGAGAGGGAACGGACCTACATGGCGCGCTCCGCGGGGCTCGCGACCGCGCGCGCCGCGGCGCGCACCGCACGCAGGTGGGCGGCGGGCGTCGCCGGGGCGATCGAGCAGCCGGGCGCGGCCAGCCAGCGCCGGCCGCCCGTGGCCTCGAGCGCGCGCCGGAACTCGGCCACGGCGTGCTCCGGGTCGGGCTGGAGGAGGGCGCCGTCGTGCGAGAGGCCGCCCATCACCGCGCCGGGCAGCCGCGCGAGGCCGTCGGCGAGCGACGGGTTGAGGGGATCGGTCGCGGCCCACGAGAACGCGGCCACGGGGTAGTCGGCGCACTCGAAGAGCAGGTTGCGCCGCCTGCACACGTGCAGCACGTTGAAGCGCGCGCCGCGCGCCGCCTCGAGCAGGCGCAGGTCCCACGGCCGCGCCCACTCGCGGTAGAGCTCGGGCGTCATGAGGTCGCGCGAGGCCCAGTCCACGGTCGCGAGGTAGATGCCGTCGGCGCCGGCGCGCAGCACCGCGCGCACGTACGGCTCGAAGGTGCGCGTCACGGCCTCGAGCGCGCCGCGCACGGCGTGCGGGTGGGTCTTGAGGTGGAGCCTGAGTTCGCCCGGCTCCTCGACCATCTCGCCGAGAATGGCGAGCGGCGTGAACACCGTCTGGAGGATCGGCACGTCATCCGGGAGCGCGCGGCGCAGCATGGCGACCGCCTCGATCTGCTCGGCGAGCGCGCCGCGGTCGGGCGGCCGCTCGGTGATGGCGAGCCAGTCCTGCCCCTGGTGCACGGGCCACGCCTCGAGCACGGGCTTCTCCGCGGCGCGGCCCGAGTAGCGGTAGGACACGCCCCACGGCTCGACGTGGTAGTGCTTGCGCGGGTTGAGCTTGACCCAGTCCCAGTCGTGTTCGGCCTGGAACTCGAGCGTGGCCGAGACGAGGTCCTCGGCACTCGACTCCCGATGGTAGAAATGGCCCCAGAAGGACACCGGCGGACGGTCCACCGGGCTGCCCCGCAGAGCGGCTTCGATGCGCTCGCGACGGTTCAAGGCGTGTCTCCTCGCGACGGACTCTAGTCCCCCCCCGCAGGCCGCTCAAGCGGGACCGGGGCGGGTGCCGGCGCCGGTTGCGCTCTCGCCCCGGCGGCGTCTAGCGTCGCGCGCCATGCTCCGCACCGTCCCCGCACGCATGCGGCCCGCGGTCGGCGCCCCGCGCCTGGCCGCGCCGGGCCGCGCCGCCGCGCGGTGCGGCCGCGCGGTCCTCGCGGCGGCCGCCGCGGCGTTCGTCGCGGCGGGCTGCGAGCGCGGCGCGGGCGCGGGGCGCGGCGAGCCAATGTCGCTCCCGGTGCGCGTCACCGCCGACACCGGGCGCGCGGAGCGCCTGCGCGTCGTCGCGCCGCCCGCCCGCGACGCCGTGCGCGTGTGGGTGGCGCGCGTGTCGCCGGCGCGGCCGGCGCCGCCCGACGCGCCGCTCCCGGCGGCGGAGGCGCCGCTCGCGCTCCCCGCGGACGACGCGCCGCCGCCGCCGGGGCTCGAGGTGGACGAGGACCTGCGCCCGCCGATCCTGCGCACGCCGGCCGCGCTCGTGCTGCCGGGAGGGCCGGGGCGCGCCCGGGTCTCGGTCGAACTCGACGTGCGCGTGGACGAAGAAGGCGCGGTCTCGGACGCGCTGTGGGCGGGCGGCAGCGACGACTCCGCGCTGGTCGCCGCCGCGACCGCGAGCGCGCTCGGCATGCGGTTCCATCCGGCGCTTCAGGCCGGGCGCCCGATCGCGGTGTGGTGCAGGCAGCGCTTCGACTTCGGCCCGCGCCGTGCACCGCGCGGCGCGCGCCTCAGGCGGGGACGCGCTCCCAGATCTCGCGCGTGCGCGTGACCGCGAAGCCCTCCGAACGGTAGAGCGCGAGCGCGCCGTCGTTCCGGCCGTCCACCAGCAGCCCGATGCGCGCAAACCCGCGCCCGGCGAGGTGCGCCACACCCCAGCGCAGCAACGCGCGCCCGAGCCCGAGGCCGCGCGCCGCGGGGTGCGTGCCGAGCACGCCGATGACGCCGATCTCGCCGGCCGACTCGGTGCGGCAGAAACCGAGGCAGCGACCGTCGCGGTAGGCGAGCGCCAGCCCCGCGGGGTCGAACAGCGGGGCGGCGGCGATGGCGCGCGCCTCCTCGAGCGTGCCGGGCACGAAGCGCCAGTGCCCGGCGAACGAGGCGTTGTAGACGTCGTTCCAGTCGGCGAGCGCCGCGTCGCTGCCGTCGAAGGTGCGCACCGCGATTCCCGCCGGCCACACGGGGGCCGCCGCCGGCGCCGCCGGGCGCTCCATGCGCCAGAACCGGCGCGCGTGGACCAGGCCGTGGCGCGCGGCGAAGGCGTCGGCGCCGTCGAACGGCTGCCACGCGCCGAACGAGAGCCCGCTGAGCGGCCGGTCCGGGCGCGCGGCGCGCACCGCCGCGAGGCCGAGCTCGAGGAGCCGCGTGCCGAGGCCGCGGCGGCGCTCGGCGGCCGCCACGCCGAAGCGCAGGAATGCGTGCACGGCGCCGTCCGGCTCGTCGAGCGCATACGAGAGGACGAAGCCCGCGGCGGCGTCCCCGGCGCGCGCGAGCCGCATGCCGTCCGCGACGAGGTGAGGATCGGCGAGGAACTGCTCGGTCATGCCGGGCGGCAGCCACGCGTCGAACTCGCGGGCCAGCTCCGGCGCGGCGAGCAGCGCGCGCAGCGCGCCCGCGTCCCGCGCGCCGATCGGGTGCAGCGTCCAGCGCATGGGCGCGCACGCTAGGGAGCGCCCCGCGCCCCGGTCAAGGCGACGCGCGGGGCGCCGTCGCCCGGCGGGCGTTGACCGCCGCGCGGCCGGCGGGTACGGTCGCGCGCCGATGCCCTTCCCGCCCGATCTCGACGCGCTGCGCGCGCTCGTCGCGCGCTTCGCGGGCCGCCGTGTCGCCGTGCTCGGCGACGTCATGCTCGACCGCTACCTGTGGGGCCGTGTGGACCGCATCTCGCCCGAGGCTCCGGTGCCGGTGGTCGAGGTCGAGCGCGAGAGCTTCACGCTCGGCGGGGCCGGCAACGTGGCGGTCAACCTGGCCTCGCTCGGCGCGGTGCCGGTGCTGTTCGGCGCCCTCGGCGCGGACGCGGCGGGGGGCGAGATGCGCGCCGCCTTCGAGGCGCGCGGCGTGTCGTCGTCGGCCATCGTCGAGGACGCCGCGCGGCCGACGACCGTCAAGACGCGCCTCATCGCGCACTCTCAACAGGTCGTGCGCTTCGACCGCGAGTCGCGGGCCGACCTCGCGGGCGCGGCCCTCGACGCGCTGCTCGCCGCGCTCGAGCGCGACCTGCCGTCGTGCGAGGCGCTCGTCGTCAGCGACTACGGCAAAGGCGTCATCCAGCCGGCCACGCTCGCGCGCGCGCTCGGACTTGCGCGCGCGCGGCGCCTGCCGGTGTGCGTGGACCCCAAGGAGAGTCACATCGACCACTACCGCGGGGTCGGCATCCTCACCCCCAACCAGCACGAGGCCGGCTGGGCGCAGGGCCGCCGCGTCACCGACGAGGCGAGCCTGCTCGAGGTGGGCTGGGGGCTGCAGCGCCGGCTCGACGCCGAGGCGGTGCTCGTCACGCGCGGCGCGCAGGGCATGAGCCTGTTCGAGCGCGGCGGGCGCGTGACCCACATTCCGACCGTGGCGCGCGAGGTGTACGACGTGACCGGCGCCGGCGACACGGTGGCTTCGGTGGTGGCGCTGGCGCTCGCCGCCGGCGCGGACTACCCGGCGGCGTGCTACGTGGCGAACCACGCCGCCGGCCTCGTCATCCGCGAGATCGGCACGGCGTCGTGCACCGCGCCGCAGCTGCTCGCCTCGCTCGCGGACGGCGCGCGGTGAGCGCGCCGGACGCCGCCCGGCCGCTGCTGCCCGACGCGGCGCGCGAGGCGCTGGCGCGCTGGCGCGCCGCGGGCGAGCGGGTGGTGTTCACGAACGGCGTCTTCGACCTGCTCCATCGCGGCCACGCCGAGTATCTGGCCGAGGCGCGCGCGCTCGGCGACCGGCTCGTGGTGGGCGTCAACGCCGACGCGTCGGTGCGGCGGCTCAAGGGGCCGCAACGACCGCTCGTCGGCGAGGCCGACCGCGCCGCCCTCGTCGCGGCGCTGCGCTGCGTGGACCTCGTGGTGATCTTCGACGATGACACGCCGGCGCGCCTCATCGAGGCGGTGCGCCCCGACGTGCTCGTGAAGGGCGGCGACTGGGCCGTCGAGCGCATCGTCGGGCGGGCGCTGGTCGAGTCCTACGGGGGGCGCGTGGTGAGCGTGCCGCTGCGCGCGGGGTTGAGCACCAGCGCGCTCGTCGAGCGCATCCGCGCCGGCCGCTCCGCGCTCGATCCCTAGGCCGCGCGCGGGGACGCCGCCGGGGCCCCCCGCGCGCGGCGGCGCCCCCTCAGGGGCGCCCGCTTGCGCCCCGCCTCAGCCGAGCAGGAAGACGCGCACCAGCACGTCGCCAATGCCGACCAGCGCCGCGCCCGCGATGATGCCGGCGCAGATCGGCTCCTGCGTCTGCACCCACAGCCGATTCCCCGCGCTGTCGGGGGCCGCGCCGTGGCGCCGGTGCATGAGCCAGAAGAAGCCCGCGCCGAGGAACATCATGAAGGTGGACTCGGGCGGCACCACGACGCCGAGGCCGATGGCGAGCGGCGAGATCGGAAAGGCGCCGCGCGTCACGATGCGCGCGACCTCGAGCGCCAGCCCGGCCGCGCCGGCGATGATCATCGAGGTGAGGATGGACGGGGTGAGCAGCGAGCCGCTGCCGCCGCCGAACACGGACGTCACGAGGTCCGAGACGCCCTTCCACTGGACCGCCGAGGGGAACGAGAACTGGCCCCCGTCGGGCGCCATGACGGCCTGCATGCTGGCGCCCGGCGTCCAGTCGCTCAGGAACAGCACGAAGAACAGCGGCGTCGAGGCGAGCGCGCCGGCCACGATCCCGATGGCGTGTCCGATGGCCTGCTGGCGTGGCTTGGCGCCGAGCATGTAGCCGGGCTTGATGTCCATGAGCAGGTTGGAGGCGTTGGACGCGACCTCGACGCACATGACGCCGGTCATGAGGTTGGTCGGCGGGTGCTTGGGATCCATCGCGCCGAACATGAACTGCGGGATCTTGGACAGCGACCCCGTCGGCGTGATGCCGGTGAGCGCGGTGCTGCTCGCCGCGATGAGGGTGAGCACCACGATGAGCGGGATGGCGAGCGCGCCAAACACCCACGCCACGCCGAACCACTCGTGCGCCATCCACACGCCCAGCGCGCCGACGACCGGGACGCCGAAGAACGACACCCACAGCGGCAGTTCGATGTGGCGCAGCGGGTCGTGCGCCGCGCCGCCGCCCGCGCCGTTCTTGCGGCGCCCGCCGAGGCCGCGGAACGCCTCGACGAAGATCTGCGGCCGGGCGAACAGCGACACGAGCGAGGCGACGACCATGATCGAGATGCCCCACCACAGCGCCCACGTGTTGAGGATGTGGGCGCGTCCGAACACCGCGGTGCCTTCGGCAACCGAGCCGCTGCGCGGCGCGATCTCGCCGATCGAGATCATCCACGGCACGATGATCACGAAGTTGAGGAGCATGCCGATCATCATGCTGCTCGCGGCGCGAATGCCCATCAGGCCGCCGGCGCCGAACATGGCGAGGTCCAGCGCCGGGCTCAGCGCGAGCTGGCGCACGTCCACGTTGGCGAGGCGCGGAATGGGCACCAGGCCCCTCGCCGCGAGGTCATACCACCACGCGTCGAGGTTGTGCGGCAGGTGCCACGACGACTTGAGGCGCAGCAGCCGCTCCTGGATCCACGTCATGTAGCTGGCGCCGGACACGAAGGTGATGGCGCCGGCGATCGCCGCCGAGAGCGCGAGCGCGCGCGCCTTGAAGAGCCCGACCGAGGCGTGCGACGAGTACAGCGTGTCGAGCACGACGCCGCACGCGCGGCCCTCGGGGAACGGCTGCTGCTCGTCGTTGATGAACCGGCGCTTCATCGGGAACGCCACGAGCACGCCGAGGAACGACAGCACGACGTTGAACAGCATCATCTGCGTCCAGTCCATCGGGCGGTTCTCGATCCACATGTACGCCGCCATCCCCGAGATGAGGGGACCGGTCATGTAGCCGGCGGCGGTGGCGATGGACTGCATGCAGTTGTTCTCGAGAATCGTCATGTCGCGCGCGCCCATGCGCGACAGGACCTTGAACATCGAGAACGCGAGGATCACCGAGGTCAGGCCGACGCCCAGCGTCCAGCCGGTCTTGGCGCCGACGTAGAGGTTGGTCGCGGACAGGAGTCCGCCGAGGAGGAACCCGGTGAGCGCCGAGCGCAGCGTGAGCTGCGGCATGTCGCCCCGGAAGACGTTCTCGAGCCACCAGCGGTCCTTCTGCTCGGGGCTCCAGGTGCGGATCTGCTCTTCGGTGAGGTGCTGAAGCGCCATGCGTCCTCCGTGGGGTGGCCGTGAAGGCGGGCAGGATATCCGCGGCGCGCGTCGCGCCGCCACAGAAACCGGTCGGTCGGTCGGGCCGGCGCGCGGGACACGGGAGGGGGCCGGCCCCGCGCCGGCGGGGGCGGGCCGCGGCTCCCTGCGCCGGGCCGGGGGCGCCCGCCGCGCGGCCGCGGGATCCCGGCCGGCCCGTTTGCATCGTCCGGGGGCCGTGCGGCATCATGCGCGGCGTCTTTCGGTCGCCTGCGCGATGGTTCCCGCCCCTCGAGCCCGCCGAGAAGCACGCGGCGGGTTTTTCGCGGGCGGGGAGCCGGGCAGGGACCGGAACCCGGCCACAGTGGCCGGGCGTGGCCGCCACGTGTTCGGCGGCATTCGATCGGAGGGCGCGGCCCTCCTGTTTCAAGGAGTATCCAGTGGCTCGTGGCACCGTGAAGTGGTTCAACGAGGCGAAGGGTTTCGGTTTCATCTCCCAGGAGGCGGGCGAGGACGTGTTCGTGCACTTCTCGGCCATCCAGGGGCAGGGCTTCAAGACCCTCGCCGAGGGTGAGGCGGTCGAGTTCGACGTGACGCGCGGTCCGAAGGGCCTGCAGGCGTCGAACGTCCGCAAGATGTAGCGCCCGGGGAACCACCTCACGCGAGCGGGGCGGCGCCCGAGGGCGCCGTCCCGCGACGCTTTTCGGGCCGTCGCGCGCTCCCGCGCCGCGCGCGGTCCGCCGCTCCGTCCACCGTCCGTTCGCGCCCCGCGCCGCGGGGTGTCCGCCGTTCGCTCACCGCCGCGCGCGCCGCGCGCGGAGGAGGCCCGCGTCATGACCCGCAGCCGGCCCGGTTCCGACGACTTCCGCCGTCTCGGCGCGCTCGCGCTGCCGGTGGTGTTCGTGCAGGTCGGTCTCATGGCCATGGGGGTCGTGGACACCATGATCGTCGGCCGCCTGTCGCCCACGGCGCTCGCCGGCGTGGCGGTGGGGAACGTCTATGCCTTCGCCGTCGGCTCGTTCGGCATGGGCGTGCTCATGGCGCTCGACCCGCTCGTGTCGCAGGCGGTCGGCGCCGGCGATCGGCCGGCCATCGCGCGCGCCCTGCAGCGCGGCCTCGTGATCGCCGCGGCGCTCAGCGTGGTGGCGACGCTCGTGCTGCTGCCGGTCGGGCCGGTGCTGCGCGCGCTCGGCCAGCCGCCGGCGATGGTGGACGTGGCGGCCCCCTTCGCGCACGCCCTGATCCCGGGCATGGCGGCGTTCTTCATCGCCGTGACGCTGCGCCAGACGCTGCAGGCGATGGGCCGCATGCGCCCCGTCGTGATCGCGATCGTGGTCACCAACGTGCTCAACGGCGTGCTCGCGTGGGCGCTGGTGTTCGGCGAGCTCGGCCTGCCGCGCCTCGAGGGGGCCGGGGCCGGCGTGGCGACGAGCGTGTCGCGCTGGGTCATGGCGCTGCTCATGCTCGCGCTCGGCTGGCCGGCGCTGCGGCCGCACCTCGCGTGGCGGGCCGACGCGCTGCGCGCGGCGCCGCTCGCGCGCATGGTGCGCATCGGCCTGCCGATCGGCCTTCAGGTCGAGCTCGAGTACGGGGTGTTCGCCGCGGTGGCGCTCGTCATGGGGCACCTCGGTCCGGTGCCGGCCGGGGCGCACCAGATCGCGATCAACATCGCTTCGCTCACCTTCATGGTGCCGCTCGGGGTCGCCTCGGCGGCCTCGGTGCTCGTCGGCCGCGCGGTGGGGGCGGGGCTGGAGAGCGAGGCGCGCCGCGCCGGCGTGGCGGCGATCGCGGTCGGCGCCGGCTTCATGGTGCTGTCGGCCGCGGCGCTCACCCTCGCGCCGGGGCCGCTGGCGCGCGCCTACACGCCCGATGCCGAGGTCGTGGCGCTCGCCGCGCTGCTCATCCCGATCGCCGGCGTGTTCCAGGTGTTCGACGGCGTGCAGGTGGTGTCGATCGGCGTGCTGCGCGGCGTGGGCGACACGCGCACCCCGCTCGTCGTGAACCTGATCGGCTACTGGGTGCTGGCGCTGCCCGTCGCGCTGTGGCTGGCGTTCCGCGCCGGCCTCGGACCGGTCGGGCTGTGGTGGGGGCTGGTCGCGGGGCTCATGATCGTGGCCGTGGTGCTGCTGGCGCGGGTGCGCGCGCGGCTGTGGCGGCCGCTCGCGCGCCTCGTCGTGGACGAGGCGCCGGCCGCCGCGCTCGAGGGCGCCGAGCCGCGCTGAGCGAGGGCGGTCAGCGCGCCGCGGCCGGCCGCGCCGGCACGAACTCGAGCGCCGCGGAGTTGATGCAGTAGCGGCGCCCGGTGGGCGGGGGGCCGTCCCCGAACACGTGCCCGAGATGCCCGTCGCAGCGCGCGCACAGCACCTCCTCGCGCACCATGCCGAGGCTCGTGTCGCGCGCGAGGCGCACGTGGGAGGCGCGCGCCGGCGCCGTGTAGCTCGGCCAGCCGGTGCCGGAGTCAAACTTGTCCGCGGAGCGGAACAGCTCGAGCCCGCAGCCGGCGCACGTGTAGATGCCGTCGGCGCGGTGGTTCCAGTAGGCGCCGGTGAAAGCGGGCTCGGTGCCCTTGCCGCGCAGGATGCGGTAGCGGGCGGGGCTGAGGATGCGCCGCCACTCCTCGTCGCTCCGCACCACGCGGTCCGGGCCGGCGCCGGCGGGCGGTGCCGGGGTCGCCGGCCGCGCAGTCGCCGCAGCGGGCGCGGGGACCGCCGCGGGGCGTGCCGCGGCCCACACGACGGCCGCCGCGAGCGCGAGGACGGCGAGCACGGCGGGAACGATCCTGCGCGGGGGACGGGGCACGGGGCGCCTCCTCGGGTTCGGGTGGCGCGCGGCCCGACGCCGTGGGGAAAGGCCGCGCCCGGCTTTGGATGCCCGAGCCGCGCGCCGGTCGCACGGCGCCCGCGCCCGGGCGGCGCGGCGCGCTTGCGGCCGGCGGGCGGCGCCCGTAACGTTCGGCGTCCTGTTCCGCGGGGTCGCGCGCGCGGAGGTCCCGCGCGCCGCCGGCCGCCCCTCGCGCGGCCCGTGTCCCGCGCTGGAGACCCGACATGACGGACAAGTTCCTGAACTACATCGGCGGGAAGTGGGTTCCCGCGCGTTCCGGCAAGACCTTTCTCAACTTCAACCCCGCCACCGGCGAGACACTGGGCGAGTATCCGTCGTCCGGCCCCGAGGACGTCGCGGACGCGGTGGACGCGGCCGCGCGTGCCTACCCCGGCTGGCGCCTGACGCCCGCCCCCAAGCGCGCCGAGATCGTCTACCGCGCGGGCGAGATCATTCGCGCGCGCAAGGAAGACCTCGCGCGCGCCATGACCCGCGAGATGGGCAAGATCCTCGCCGAAACGCGCGGCGACGTGCAGGAAGGCATTGACATGGCGTACCTCGCCGCGGGCGAAGGGCGCCGCATGTACGGGGTCACCACCCCGAGCGAGATGCCCAACAAGTGGGCGATGTCGGTGCGCGTCCCGGTCGGCGTGATCGGCGTGATCACGCCGTGGAACTTCCCGTTCGCCATCCCGTCGTGGAAGCTCATGCCGGCGCTGGTGGCGGGCAACACCGCAGTCTTCAAGCCGGCGGGCGACACTCCGGAAATGGCGCACCACTTCACGAAGATCTTCGAGGAGGCCGGGCTTCCGCCGGGCGTGCTCAACCTGGTGTTCGGCAGCGGGGCGAACGTCGGCAACCCGATGGTCGAGCATCCCAGGGTGCAGGTCATCTCCTTCACCGGCTCGACCGAAGTCGGGCTCGGCATCAACGGCGTGGCCGGACGGCTCGGCAAGCGCACGTCGCTCGAGATGGGCGGCAAGAACGCGGTGATCGTCATGGACGACGCCAACCTCGACCTCGCCGCCGAGGCCATCACGTGGAGCGCCTACGGCACGACCGGTCAGCGCTGCACGGCGTGCAGCCGCGTGCTCGTGCACGAGCGGGTGCACGACGAGCTGGCGCGCCGCGTGGCGGAGCGCGCCCGCGCGCTGCGCGTCGGCGACGGGCTCGACCCGGCGACCGACATGGGCCCGCTCGTCAACGCCGCGCAGGTCGCGACGGTCGAGAAGTACGTGGCGATCGGTCGCGGCGAGGGCCAGCTCGTCGTCGGCGGCGCGCGCCTCACGTCGGGCGCGTACGCCCGCGGGCACTTCTTCGAGCCGACGCTGTTCGTGGACGTGAAGCCCGAGGCGCGCATCGCGGTCGAGGAGATCTTCGGACCGGTGCTCGCGATGATCAAGGTGCGCGATCTCGACCATGCGATCGCGGTCAACAACGCCTCGATGTACGGGCTCTCCTCCGCGATCTTCACGCAGGACGTGAACGCCGCGTTCCGCGCCCTGCGCGACCTCGACACCGGCATCGTGTACGTGAACCACGGCACGACCGGCGCCGAGACGCACCTGCCGTTCGGCGGCACGCGCGGCACCGGCAACGGCCACCGCGAGGCGGGCCACACCATGCTCGATCCGTTCACCGAGTGGAAGAGCGTGTACGTGGACTTCAGCGGCAGGCTGCAGCGCGCCCAGATCGACAACAACTGATCCCGCGGCCCGGCGGTTCCCCGGCGGCCGGGGCCCGCCGGGGCGCGCCACGGCCGGCGCGGCGCACGGCGGCGGCGGTCCGCTCCGGCGCGGCGCGCCCGGGGCGGCCGCGATTTGCCTCGCGTCCCGCCGCTCTCGTACCTTCTCGCGTCCCTTTTTCCACTCCCCCCGCACCCACCGGCGCCGCGGCCCGCTCCACCACGGCGGCTCCAACCACGGGAGATCCCATGAACCTTCACGAATACCAGGGGAAGGAGCTGTTCGCCCGGTTCGGCATCCCGGTGCTGCCCGGCCAGGTCGCCGCCACCCCCGAGGAGGCGCGCGACGTCGCGGCCGCGATCGGGGGCACGGTGGTCATCAAGGCCCAGGTGCAGGCCGGCGGCCGCGGCAAGGCCGGCGGCGTGAAGCTCGCCCACTCGCCCGATGAGGCGTTCGAGAAGGCGCGCGACATCTTGGCGCTCACGATCAAGGGGCTGCCGGTGCGCAAGGTGCTCGTCGCGCAGGCGGCCGAGATCGCGCGCGAGCTGTACCTGTCGATCGTCATGGACCGGCAGAAGAAGCTGCCCCTCATCATGCTGTCGGCCGAGGGCGGCGTGGACATCGAGGAGATCGCGCGCACCGCGCCCGACCGGATCCTGCGCCAGCACATACCGCTCGAGGGACTGCGGCCGTACCAGGCGCGCGCGCTCATGCGCCGCGTGTTCGATTCCTGGTCGCAGGTCGTGCAGGCGGCCGACATCCTGATGCGCCTGCACCGGGCCTTCACGGAGGGCGACTGCTCGCTCGCCGAGATCAATCCGCTGGCGGTGACGCCCGAGGGCAAGGTCGTGGCGCTCGACGCCAAGGTCATCCTCGACGACAACGCCGACTTCCGACACCGCGAGTGGGACTCGTGGCGCGACCCGGAGGAGGAGACGCCGGGCGCCCGTCTGGCGCGCGAGAAGGGACTGTCGTACGTGAAGCTCGACGGCGACATCGGCTGCGTGGTGAACGGCGCCGGGCTCGCCATGGCGACCATGGACCTGGTGCAGCACTACGGAGGCGCGCCGGCCAACTTTCTCGACATCGGCGGTTCGTCGAACCCCGAAAAGGTGACGACGGCGTTGCGCATCATCACGGGCGACTCCAACGTGCGCGCCATCCTCTTCAACATCTTCGGCGGCATCACGCGCTGCGACGACGTCGCCCACGGCATTGTCGCGTCGCTCCAGGCGTCGCCGCTCGCCACGCCGCTCGTCATCCGGCTGACCGGCACGAACGAAGACGTGGCGCGCCGCATCCTCGCGGACCACGGGCTGAGCGCCACGACGTCCATGGACGAGGCGGTGCAGATGGCGATCGCCAGGGCGCAGGAGGTGACGTCGTGAGCATTCTGGCGGACAAGAACACGCGCCTCATCGTGCAGGGCATCACCGGCCGCGACGGCGCCTTCCACACGCGGCAGATGCTGGACTACGGCACGAAGGTGGTGGCCGGCGTGACGCCGGGCAAGGGCGGCACGGAGGTCCACGGCGTGCCGGTCTTCGACAGCGTCGCCGAGGCGGTCGCCGCGACGCGCGCCAACGCGTCGGTCATCTACGTGCCGGCGCCGTTCGCGGCCGACGCGATCCTCGAGGCGGCGGACGCCGGACTCGGCCTCATCGTGTGCATCACCGAGGGCGTCCCGGTGCGCGACACGCTCGTCGCCTACCACCACGTCGCCGCGCTCCGGGAGCGCAACGGTCACGGCCGGCCGCGCCTCGTCGGTCCCAACTGCCCGGGGCTGCTGAGCCCGGGCCAGTGCAAGGTCGGCATCCTGCCGGGCCACATCGCGAAGCCCGGTCCCGTCGGTCTCGTCTCGCGCAGCGGCACCCTGACCTACGAGGTCGTGCACCAGCTCACGCGCGCCGGGCTCGGGCAGTCCACGTGCCTCGGCATCGGCGGCGACCCGATCATCGGCACCAGCTTCATGGACGCGCTGGCGGCCTTCGAGGCCGACCCGAAGACCGAGGCCATCGTGCTGATCGGCGAGATCGGCGGCACCGACGAAGAAGAGGCGGCGGCCTGGATCCGGCGCCACGTGTCGAAGCCGGTGGTGGCGTTCGTGGCGGGACAGACCGCGCCCCCGGGCAAGCGCATGGGACATGCCGGGGCCATCATCTCGGGCGGCACGGGCACCGCCGCCGAGAAGATGGAGGCGTTCCGCGCCGCAGGCGTGCCGGTGGCGCGCATCCCGTCGGAGATTCCGGGTCTGGTGGCGGAGGCGCTCAAGCGCCGCCGGCCGCGCGCCCGGGCGGCCGGCGCGCGGCCGGCGATCCGACGGGGGACGACGGCCCCGAAGGCGAAGGCCGCGGCCAGGGCGAAGCCCGCCGCGTCGGCGAAGTCCGCGGGCGCGGCCAGGGCCCGGACGCGGTCGCGTGCCGCGACCAGAGGCCGCGCGGGCAGGGCCTCCAGAACCTCCACGCGGCGCGGGCGCTGACGCGTCCGCCGCACCCATCGCGGCGTCCGGCCCCGGCGAGGGCCGGCGCCCTTACCCCGAGGAGAGCATCGTGGCGATCGAGCGCACCCTGTTCATCGTGAAGCCGGACGCGACCGCGCGGAACCTGACCGGCAAGATCCTCGCGCACGTCGAAGACAAGGGCTTTCGGCTCGTCGAGGCGCGCTTCACGCGGCTCACGCGCGAGCAGTGCCAGGAGTTCTACGCCGAGCACGCCGGCAAGCCGTTCTTCGGCGAGCTGGTGGACTTCATGACCTCGGGCCCGGTGCTGCTCACGTGCCTCGAGCGCGACAACGCGGTCGCCGCCCTGCGCGAGACGATCGGCGCCACCGACCCGGCTCAGGCCGCCGAAGGCACCGTGCGCAGGCTCTACGCGGAGAGCAAGAGCCGCAATTCCGTTCACGCCTCGGACAGCCTGGCGAGCGCCGAGCGCGAGGTGAAGCTTTTCTTCGGCGTCGCGGCGCTGGCGCGTTGAGGCGAATCGCCGGAACGGCGCCCGCAAGGCGCCGGTTCGGGCCGGGCCTCCGCGGGTGCCCGGATGGGCAGGGGGGGCCGGCATCTCTGGACGCTCGCGCGCGGGCTGTGCTACCGTCCGCGCGTCTCGGGTCCGGCTCCGGCGGGCTCGATTTGTTGTATGTCCGCACTGATCATTGACCTCGCGACCCTGCAGTCGGGGGTGTGCCCCGTGCATCTGGAGTGCGGGGCCGAGGACCTGGGACTCCCGGCGGCCGAATGGCACGGCCGCGTCGGGGCGGATCTGACGGTCGAGCGGAGCGGCGAACAGGTTTCGGTCCGCGGGCGGGTGACCGCCCATGCGGGACTGGAATGTGTCCGCTGCCTTCGCGCGTTCGAGCTGAACGTCGAGGCGTCGCTGGAGGTCTTCGCCGATCGGGCGGGACACGGGCGGCACGTCGAGGACGAGGTGGAGCTCGAGCGCGATCGGTACATGACGTTTCATGACGGACGGCACCTCGATGTGGGCGAGGAAGCGCGCGAGGCCCTGATCCTCGAGCTTCCGATCGCGCCGCGTTGCCGCGAGGACTGCCGTGGCCTGTGCCCGCGGTGCGGGGCCGACCTCAACGAGGGGCCCTGCGGATGCGGCGGCTGAACCGGCGCATCCCGTCACGCGCACACGAAGGAGGCAGTCATGGCGGTTCCCAAGAGGCGGCACTCCGCCACGCGCGGCCGCAAGCGCCGCACCCACTGGAAGCTCAAGCGCACCGGCCTCAACCTCTGCAGCCACTGCAGCAGCCCGAAGCAGCCGCATCGGATCTGCCCGAATTGCGGCTTCTATGACGGCGAAGAGATCGTTCCGCCCCGCGACGAGTAACGGAGCCCGGGCCACCCTGTGATGGCCAGCGTCCCGCGCATCGGGATCGACGCGATGGGGGGCGATCACGGTCCCTCCGCCGTGGCCGAAGGGGTCGCGCTCGCCCTGCGCGAGATGGCCGGGCGCGTGCACGTGACCCTGGTCGGCGATCGCGCCGAGATCGAGCACGAACTGCGCCGGCACCACGTGAGCCCGGTGTCGTGCGCCGTCGTGCACGCGCCGGAGCGCATTGACATGGCGGAGAAGGCGGCGGCCGCCGCGCGCAAGCGCGAGCGCACGTCGCTCGGCGTGCTCACCCAGCTTCACAAGGACGGGCAGGTGGACGCGATCTTCAGCGCCGGCAACACCGGCGCGGTGGTCGCGACCGCGCTGCTCGGGCTCGGCCGCCTCGAGGGCGTGTCGCGTCCGGCGCTCGCCGCGTTCTTCCCGAACGGCCGCGGCTCGGGCACGGTGGTGCTCGACGTGGGCGCCAACGCCGAGGTCAAGCCGCAGTACCTCGTGCAGTTCGCGCACATGGGATCGTGCTACGCACGCTACCTGCTCGGACGGGAAAATCCGCGCGTCGGGCTGTTGTCGATCGGTGAGGAGGACGCCAAAGGCAACGCCCTCGTGCTCGAGACCCTGCCGCTGCTGCGCTCCCAGGCCCACCTCAACGTCCACGGCAACGTCGAGGGCCGCGACCTGTTCAAGGACACCTGCGACGTGATCGTGACCGACGGTTTCACCGGCAACGTGGCGCTCAAGACCGCCGAGAGCGCCGCCACGCTCCTCACCGGCCTCGTGCGGCAGGAGATCCGGCGCGACCCGCTGGCGATCTTCGGCGCGCTCTTCATGCGGCCCGCGCTGCAGCGCCTCAAGCGCGCGGTGGACTGGGAGGAGTACGGCGCCGCGCCGCTGCTGGGCGTCAACGGCGTGTGCTTCATCGGCCACGGTTCGAGCCGCGGGCGGGCGTTCCGCAGCGCGATCCGCACCCTCACCACCTTCGTGGAGCAGCGCGTGAACGAGCACATCCGCGAGGAGATCCGGGCGGACCATGCCGCGGCCTGACGGCATCCGGGGGGCGACCATCACCGGCACCGGCATGTACGTGCCGGAGCGGGTGCTCGCCAACCGCGAGCTGGAGCGGCTCGTGGACACTTCCGACGAGTGGATCGTCGAGCGCACCGGCATCCGCGAGCGCCGCATCGCGGCGCCGGAGGAGGCGTCCTCCGACCTCGCGCTGATCGCCGCGCGCCGCGCGCTGGCGATGGCACGGGTCGAGCCGAAGGACGTGGACCAGATCGTGCTCGCCACGACCACGCCGGACCGCATCCTGCCGTCGTGCGCCTGCACGCTCCAGCACAGGCTCGGCGCCACGCGCGCCGCGGCCTACGACATGTTCGCGGCGTGCACCGGCTTCGTGTTCGGCCTCGGCCTCGCGCGCGGCCTGATCGGGGCGGGGGTGGCCGAGCGCGTGCTCGTGGTGGGCGTCGAGACGCTGTCGCGCATCGTGGACTATTCCGACCGCAACACCTGCGTGCTGTTTGGGGACGGCGCCGGCGCGGCGCTGTTCGAGGCGTGCGCGCCCGGCCACGGCGTGCTCGCGGTGGACATGCACTCCGACGGCGAGCTCGGCGAGGTGCTCGAAGTGCCGGCCGGCATCTCGCGCAACCCGGCGAGCGACCACACGGTGCGCGCGCGCGAGCACTTCATCCGCATGCAGGGCAAGAAGCTTTTCCCCTTCGCGGTGCGCTCCATGGAGGACAGCGTGCGCCGCTGCCTCGACGAGGCCGGGCTCGCCGCCGCCGACCTCGATGTCGTCGTGCCGCACCAGGCCAACCTGCGCATCATCGACGCCGTGCGCGAGCGCCTCGGCCTGCCGGCCGAGAAGATGTACGTCAACATTGACCGCTACGGGAACACCTCGTCGGCCTCCATCCCGATCGCGCTCGACGAGCTCGTGCGCGCCGGCCGCATCCGCCCCGGCGACCACGTCGCGCTCGCGGCGTTCGGCGGCGGCGCGACGTGGGGCGGCAGCGTCATGCGCTGGACCGCGCCGGTGCCGCTCGCCGATCCGCTGGCGGAACCGGCGGCGGCCGCCGAGGGAGCCGCGTCGTGAGGCTCGCGTTCCTGTTTCCGGGGCAGGGCGCCCAGGCCGTGGGCATGGGGCGTGCGCTGGCCGAGGCGTTTCCCGAGGCGCGCGACGCGTTCGACACCGCCGACCGGGTGCTTGGCTTCGGCCTCGCGCGGCTGTGCTGGGAGGGTCCCGCCGAGGAGCTCAAGAAGAGCGTCGTCACGCAGCCGGCGCTGCTGGCCCACTCGGTCGCCGCATGGCGGCTGGCCGAGGCCGCCGGCCTGCGCCCGACATGGACCGCCGGCCACAGCCTGGGCGAGTACTCGGCGTGCGTCGCGGCCGGCGCCATGGATTACGAGGACGCGCTGCGCCTCGTCCACCGGCGCGGCGACCTGATGTACCGCGCCGGTCTCGAGCGCCCCGGCGCCATGGCCGCCATCCTCGGGCTCGATCGCGCCGGCGTCGAGGCGGCGTGCGCCGAGGCGGCGGCGGCAGGCACGGTCGTGCCGGCCAATCTCAACGCTCCGGGGCAGGTCGTGGTGTCGGGCGAGCCGGCCGCCGTGGAGCGCGCGTGCGAGGCCGCGAAGGCGCGCGGCGCGAAGCGCGCGATCCGGCTCGAGGTGAGCGGCGCGTTCCACTCGCCGCTCATGGCCTCGGCCGCCGCCGGGCTCGCCGAGGCGCTCGACGGCACGCCCGTTCGCGACGCGCGCTGTCCGGTGGTGTGCAACGTCGAGGCGCGTCCCGTGCAGCGCGCGGACGAGATCCGCGCCGCGCTGGGCGCGCAGCTCCTCGGCGCCGTGCGCTGGGAGGACTCGATGCGGCGGCTGCGCGCGGACGGCTGCGAGGGGTTCGTCGAGCTCGGCACCGGCAGGGTGCTGCGCGGCCTGCTGCGCGCCATCGACCGCGAGGCGCCGGCGTGGAACATCGAAGACCCGGCGAGCTTCGAGGAGACGCGGGCCGCGCTCGGCGCGGGCTCGCCCGCCGCGGGAGGCGGGGCGTGAGCGGCGAGACGGCGGTCCCGCGCGACCTCGGGGGCCAGGTGGCGATCGTGACCGGCGGCGCGCGCGGCATCGGACTGGCCGTGACGCACGCGCTCGCGGCGCGCGGCGCGACGGTCGCGATCCTGAGCCGCCATCAGGAGCAGGCGCGCGCCGCGGTCGAGGCGGTGACGGCCGCCGGCGGCAAGGCCGCCGCGCACGCCGCGGACGTCGCCGACTCGGCGTCCGTGGACGCCGCCGTCGAGGCGGTGCTGGCCGCGCACGGGCGCGTGGACGTCCTCGTCAACAACGCCGGGCTCACGCGCGACGGGTTGTTCGTGCGCATGGGCGACGCGCAGTGGAACGAGGTGCTCAACACGAACCTCGCCGGGGCGTTCCGCTGCTGCCGCGCGGTGGCGCGTCCCATGATGAAGGCCCGCTACGGGCGCATCGTCAACGTCTCGTCGGTGGTCGGCCTGATGGGAAACGCCGGGCAGGCCAACTACGCGGCGAGCAAGGCGGGGCTGCTCGGTCTCACGAAGGCGCTCGCCCGCGAGCTGGCGGGGCGATCGATCACCGTGAACGCCGTGTGCCCCGGATTCATCGAGACGGACATGACCGCGGCCCTCCCGGAGCCGGCGCGCGCGGACCTGCTCGCGCGCATTCCGCTCGGGCGGCTCGGCCGCCCGGAGGAGGTCGCCGGCGTCATCGCCTTCCTCGCGTCCCCGGCCGCCGGGTATGTCACCGGCCAGACCTGGACGGTGGACGGCGGCATGGTCATGGAGTGAGTTCGATCCGCACGTCGTAGCCCGCAACCCACAGGAGGTGAGATCCATGGCAGCGTTCAGCGAAGACCGCGTGAAGGAAATCATCGCGAAGGAGCTCGAGGTCGACGTCAAGCAGCTGACGCCCGAGGCCAAGTTCATCGAGGACCTCGGCGCCGACTCGCTGGACATCGTCGAGCTGGTGATGGCGCTCGAGGAGGAGTTCGGCCTCGACATCCCCGACGAGGACGCCGACAAGCTCAAGACCGTCGGCGACGCGATGGGGTACCTCAAGCAGCACGCCGCAGCGCAGTCCTGACGCCACGGGCCTCGCCTCGCGGGGGGCGCCGCGCCTGCGGCGGCCCCCGGCGCAGGCGGCCGCGGCCGCACGGAGGAGTGAGTCCCCGCCCATGACGGAGAGTCGGTCGAAGGTGTTTGTGACCGGGGCCGGCGTTGTGACGCCCCTCGGCAACGATGTCGAGACGTTCTGGACCCGGCTCATTGCCGGGGAGTCCGGGGCGGGGCCCATCACCCGCTTCGACGCGTCGGCCTACGACGTGCGCTTCGCGTGCGAGGTGAAGGACTTCTCGACCGACGGCGTGGTGGACCGCAAGGACGCCAAGCGGATGGACCGCTTCGTCCAGTTCGCGGTCGTGGCGGCCGCCGAGGCCCTGCGCATGGCCGGGCTCGATCCGGCGGCGACCGACCCCGACCGCATCGGCGTCATCATCGGCTCGGGCATCGGCGGCATGGAGACGTTCGAGTCGCAGCACCGCGCTCTGCTCGAGAAGGGGCCGGGGCGCGTGAGCCCGTTCTTCATCCCCATGATGATCTCCGACATGGCGGCGGGCCAGATCTCGATCCTTCACGGGCTCAAGGGCCCGAACTTCGGCACCGTGTCCGCGTGCGCCTCCGGGGCGCACGCCATCGGCGAGGCCCTGCGCCTGTTGCGCGCCGGGGACGCCGACGTCATCGTCGCGGGCGGCAGCGAAGCCACGATCACCCCCATGGCGGTGTCGGGCTTTTCCAATGCCCGTGCGCTGTCCACCCGGAACGACGACCCCGCCCGGGCGAGCCGGCCCTTCGACAAGGACCGGGACGGCTTCGTGATCGGCGAGGGCGCCGGCGTGCTGGTGCTCGAGACCGAGGAGCACGCCCGGCGCCGCGGGGCCCACCCCATCTGCGAACTGGCCGGCTACGGCGCCAGCGGGGACGCGTACCACATGACCGCGCCCTGTGTGGACGGTGATGGCGCGGCGCGCGCCATGCGACGCGCCCTGCAGGACGCCGCCCTCGCGCCCGCCGACATCCAGTACGTGAACGCCCACGGCACCTCGACGCCGGCCGGGGACCCGATCGAGGTCACGGCCGTGAAGGCGGCGCTCGGCGCGCACGCCTCCAGCGTCATGATGAGCTCCACCAAGTCCATGACCGGGCACCTGCTCGGCGCGGCCGGAGGGCTCGAAGCGGTGGTGACGGCGCTCACGATCGCGCGCGGGGTCGTTCCTCCCACGATCAACCTGGAGCATCCGGACCCAACATGCGACCTCGACTTCGTTCCGAACCGGGCGCGCGCGCAGCGCGTGACGGCCGCTCTCTCGAACTCGTTCGGGTTCGGGGGGCACAACGTGACCCTGGCCATGCGAGCGGCGACGTAAGGCGCCGGCGCCGCCGTGGCGGAGGCCGCGGCCGTGGCCGCGGCCGCGGCGGGGTGACCGCGCCGCCGCCGGAGACCGGCTTCTCGCTGTGGCGCTGGCTCAAGGGCCTGCTCGCCCCCGAGCCCGCGCCGACGGCGGCCCCGGCGCCGCGCCGGGGCCGCGGCCCGGCGCTCGCCGCGCAGGAGGAACAGGCGCTGGCGGAGTTCTGCCGGCACTTCGGCCTGCGCTTCCGCGACACGAGCCTGCTCAAGCTGGCGCTCACCCACCGCTCGTACCTGAGCGTGACCGGGCAGGGACCGCGCGAGTCCAACGAGCGCCTCGAGTTCCTGGGCGACTCGGTGCTCGGGCTCGTGACGAGCGAGCACCTCTACCGCACGCACCCGAACGAACACGAAGGCCAGCTCACCAAGGCCAAGTCGTTGCTGGTCTCGAAGGCCATTCTGTCGCGCCGCGCGCTCGCCATCGGGCTCGGCCGCTTCGTGCTCATGAGCCACTCCGAGGTCGAGTCCGGCGGCCGGCAGCGCCTGTCCATCCTCGCCGATGCGTTCGAGTCGGTCATCGGCGCGATCTACCTCGACCAGGGCTTCGAGGCGGCGCGCGCCTTCATCCACCGCCACCTGCTGCGCGAGGCGGGCGAAATCGTCGCCGACAAGCGGCACACCAACTACAAGAGCGGCCTGCAGGAGTTCGTGCAGAGCACCTTCCGCACGCACCCGGTGTATCGCATTCGCAGCGAGGCGGGGCCCGACCACTCGAAGTACTTCCTGGTCGAGGTGTGCGTGGGGCGGCGCGTGCTGGGCGAGGGCAAGGGGCGGAACAAGAAGGAGGCCGAGCAGGCCGCGGCGCGCAACGCGCTCGAGCGGGTCGGGGCCGGCGGGACGCGCGCCGTGCGCTCGGCGCCGCCGGAGGAGGAGCCCGCGCCGCGCCACCGTCCCGAATCCGAGGCGCCGCCGCAGGAGCGCGCCGGGCCCGAGGCGCCGCGCACCGCCGAGCGCCGCGGGACCTCGAGGCGCCCGGTCGAGCCGCCCGCGCGCGAGCCGGAGGCGGCTGAGCGCCGTCGTGCGCGCCGCGACGCCGAGTCCACCGGGGAGGCGCCGTCGCGCCCCGCATTCGGCGCACGCCGCGCGAGTGGCGGCATCGCCATCCCGCCCGAGGACGGCCGCTTCGCACGCCTGCGCGAGGAGATGCTCGTATCGGGCGGACCCGAGGAAGCGGCGGAATACGAGCCCGTGGAGCCGGTTCTGGAAGAGGACTTCGACGAGGAAGTGGGGCGGCCCGAGGGACCGCGCGAGGAGCGCCGCGTGGACGTGTTCGACGACCGCGTGGAGGCGCCCGAAGCCGTTCCGGCGACCGCCGATGAACCGGCGCCGGATCTCGAGGATGAGCCCTCGCGCGCGGTGGAGACGGCCGACGCCGACCGGCTCGACGAGGTGGAGTTCGAGGGCGGATCCGGCGGCGAGTCCGCGCCGTCGGCCCTCGAGGCTCCATCCTCAGCGTCGGGGGCTCCACGGACCCCGACGCGCTACGGGCGGAGGCGCAAGCCAGGGCGCTGACGTCGCGCGGCGCGCGTGGGGCGGGCGGCTCATGCCGTCCGCCCCACGCCTTTCCACGACGGACATGACGCCGCTCTGGCCGCCGGAGGCCAGGGTCAGGCAACAAGAAGGACGGGGGGCTTTCGCCCCCCGCCCAAGACTGCCGTCACGCCGAATCGGGACAGGCCCCTCGGATCTTCCGTGCCCCTCTCCAGGTGACGACAGAGTTCCAGTCGTCGTCGCTCAACCGCGCTCGCAACGGAGCGTCGCATCGCGCCGGCCCTTGGAACAACCGGCAACGGTGACCGGTGTGGGTGAGAAGCACCTGTCATGCCATGCCGGAAGGCGGACATTCGGAGGTCTTGCAAATCTCAATGCAACAACGCCATGTGGGATCTGCTCGGGTCGCATGACGGGTCCGCTTTTCAGACGGATGCCGAGTTCGCAGGGACAACCTGACGCAACCAGCTGAGCGACCGGCACAAAAGCCCATGCAGCGCGGTCAATGCTCACTGTGTCAGTCCGACCCACCATGGGACGAAGTGTCCCGCCCGGATCCTCCCGCGCCGCGTCTCCTCGACTGCATGCGATGGAGCGTGCGCCGCGAGATGCCCAGAATGCGCGCCGCCTCGCTGCGGTTGCCTCGCGTGTGCTCGAGCACCTGAAGCACGTAGGCGTCCACCATGTCGCGCAGCGGCGCGAAGGGCGCCCCGCTCACCTGCGGTCTCACGCCGCTGACGATCGCGGGCGGCAGTGCGTCCGGGCCAATCGTGCCGTGCGTCGAGAGCAGAACCGCGCGCTGCAGCACGTTCTCCAGCTCGCGCACGTTGCCGGGCCAGTCATAAGCCTTAAGCGCCGCGAGCGCCTCGCTGGAGAGGGCCGGCGCCCGCAGCCCGGTGTCGCGTTCGTGCCTGCCCAGGAAATGCTCCACCAGCACGGGGATGTCCTCGCGCCGCTCGCGCAGCGGCGGCAGCGAGATCGCAATCACATTGAGGCGGTAGAAGAGGTCTTCACGAAAGCGGCCCGCGCGAACCATCGCCTCGAGGTCGCGGTGGGTGGCGGCCACCAGCCGCACGTCCACGGGGTGCTCCTCGTTCCCGCCCACCGGCTTGATGCGCTGCTCCTGCAAGGCGCGCAGCAGCTTGGCCTGCAGCGCCGCCGAGAGGTCGCCGATTTCGTCGAGGAACAGCGTCCCGCCGTCGGCCTCGTCGAAGAGCCCGCGCCGCGTGGCGGTGGCCCCGGTGAACGCCCCGCGCACGTGGCCGAACAGCTCGCTCTCGAGCAGACCTTCGGGGATGGCCGACACGTTGACCGGCACGAACGGTCGCTCCGCGCGCGGGCTGAGGCGGTGGAGCGCGCGCGCCACGAGCTCCTTGCCGGTCCCGCTCTCGCCGAAGATGAGGACGCTGGTGCGGCCGGGAGCGACGCGCGCCACGGTCTTGAACACCTCGAGCATCGCCGGCGAGCGGCCGGCGACATTCTCGAGCGGCGCGGGCGGCAGCGGTCCGGCGGCACGCGACGCGAGCGCGTGCGCGCGCTTCTCGATGGCGCGCGACAGCACGCGGCCGAGCGCCGGCAGCGAGAGCGGCTTGTCGAGGTACTCGTACGCGCCGGCGTGGATGGCCTCCATGGCCGAGTCCACCGTGGCGCGCCCGGTGACCAGAACCACCGGCACGTCCGGGGCGCGGTCGTGCAGGCTGCGCAGCAGCGCGAGACCATCCACCGTGCCGAGGTGGAGGTCGGTGAGCACCACGTCGATGCCGCCCTCGTCGAAGCGCTGCAGCGCCTCTTCCGCGCTGCCCGCGACGGCCACGTCGTGCCCGAACGAGCGCGCCATGCGCTCGATGACCAGGGCGGTCTCGGGCTCGTCATCGACGACGAGAATGCGGGCGGTGCGCTCGCTCGACACGCGGATGGCTCCTCCGGCCGTGATTGATACCACCGCCGCCCCGTCCAGCCCACCTCCGTCCGGGCGCAGCCCGGCGGGAGCGGGCGCCTCCGCGCCGCCCCGGCGCTGGCGGTGGCCGGGAGCGCGCGGCCCGTGCTAGTGTTTTCGCCGTGATTCGGACCGTCGCATGCAGTGTCCTGCTGCTCGTCGCGTCCGCACCCGCGCCGGGGGCCACGCCGCGCGCTCCCCAGTCCTATCCGAGCGAGGACGCCCTGCGCCGCTACGCGCAGGCGCGGCTTCTCGAGGAACGGGGAGCGACCGACGAGGCCCTCGGCGAGTACTCCCGCCAGGTGCTGGCCGATCCACGCTCGGTGTCCGGGCTCGTGCGCTTGAGCGAGCTCGCCGCCCGGCTCGGCCGCGCCAGCACCTCCCTCGATTTCGCGCGCCGCGCCCTCGCCGTGGATTCGACCTCGGCGCGCGCGTGGTGGCTGCTCGGCTCGGCCGAGTTCAACCTCGGTCGCGCGCACGAGGCGCTCGCCTCGCTGGCGCGCGCCGTGGCGGCCGACTCGACCCAGGCGGACTATGTGCGCACCTACGCGCGCGTGGCGGAACAGCTCGATCGCTTCGACCTCTCCGCCCCGGCCTACCGACGGGCGGTCGAGCTCGACTGGGACGACGGCGAGTCGTGGTTTCAGCTCGCCGCGGCCGAGGCGCGGCGCGGGCGGTTCGAGGAGGCGCGGCACGCGCTCAACGAAGCGCTCGCCCACAATCCCATCCGCCCGGGTGTGTTCTTTCTGCAGGGCTGGGTGGCCGAGGGGCTGGGGCGCGGCGACGAGGCGATCGGGCACTACCGTGAACACCTCGACCTGCACGACGACGATCTCGTCACGCGGCGCCGACTCGTCCACCTGCTGGCGCGCGCGGGACGCTGGGACGAGGCGCTGGCGGAGGCGCGCGCCGTTCTGCGGCGCGCGCCGGAGGACGCCGAAGCGATCGAGGAGGCCGCCGAGCTGGCGTTCCGCGCGGGCCGCCCCGACGAGGCCGAGCGACTGGTCGCGCGGCTCGACGCGCTGGCGCCCGCCGACCTGCCGGCGCTCGCACGCCGCGTCGAGCTGCTGGCGCGCAACGGCCGTCACGAGGAGGGGGCGCGGCGCGCGCGCGCATGGACGGCGGAGCATCCGGGCGACTACCGGGGCCCACTGCTCGCGGGGCGGGCGCTGGCGATCGGCGGGGACGTCGAGGGGGCGCTCTCAGAGGCCCTGCGCGCGCGCTCGCTGGCGCCCGACTCGCTCGCGCCGCGGCTCCTGCACGGACGCATTCTCCAGAACGCGAAGCGCTGGGCCGAGGCGGCCTCGGTGTGGGAGGAGATCGCCGGGCGCTGGCCGGATCTCATCCCCGTGCGGCTCGACCTCGCCGCGTGCCGGGTCGAGCTCAAGGACTCGGCGGGCGCGGAGCGCGCCGTTCGGGACATCCTGTCGCGGGCCCCGGACCACCCGACGGCGCTCAACTTCCTCGGCTACCTGCTGGCCGACGAGAACCGCAACCTCGATGAGGCCGAGGACTTGATCCAGCGTGCGGTCGCGAAGGACCCCGACAACGGCGCCTTCGTGGACTCCATGGGCTGGCTTCATTACCGCCGTGGCCGGCTTGCGGAGGCGCGCCGGGAACTCGAACGTGCGGTTGAACTTACCGACGGCGACCCGATTGTTCGCGAGCACCTCGGCGACGTCTATCGCGACCTCGGCCTGCGAGATCTCGCCCGCGAGCAGTACCGCAAGGCCCTCGAGGCCGACTCCACCGCCGCCGGCGCGCGCCGCAAGCTGGACGGGCTGCGCTGACCCGTGGAACCGACGCGATGCCACGGGGTAGCAACGAAGGGTGACGGAACCCTTGGCGCCTGATCGCGACCCGGGCCAGCAGCCGGTTCTCAGCCTGTCCGACGAGGACCTCATGGCCCGGGCGGCCGAGGACGACGAACGCGCGTTCTCGGAGCTGGTGCGTCGCTATCAGGGCCGGGTGCTCAACCTGATCAGCCGGGTCCTCAACGACCGGGAGGCGTCGGACGACCTCGCGCAGGAAGTCTTCGTGCGGGTCTTCGTCCACCGCCGGAACTACCGGCGCGGCTCGCGGTTTTCGACCTGGCTGTTCACGATCGCGGCCAACCTCGCCAAGAACGAGATCCGCCGGCGGGTGCGTCGCAGGAACTGGTTCAGCCTCGACGCGCTCACGGAGGCGCTCAAGGACAGCGCGATCCAGCTCGCCGACCCGGCGGAGGGCCGGGAAAGCCTGATGGAGCGCGAGCAACTGCAGGAGGCGATGGGGCGGGCGATCGCGACCGTGCCCGAGAAGTACAGGCTGTCGCTGGTGCTCCGCGACATCGAGGGTCTGCCGTACGAGGAGATCGCACAGGTGCTCGGCATCCCCGGGGGAACGGTGCGTTCGCGCATCAACCGCGCCCGGAGCATGCTGAAGCGAAAGCTGCAACCGCTGCTGCGTCGGGAAGGGACACCATGAACTGCCGAGAGGCCCGGCGTTACTTCGGAGCCTACTGGGACGACGAGCTCACGCAGGCCGAGCGCGAGTGGCTCGAGGGCCACTTTGCCGCCTGCGCGGACTGCCGCCGCGGCTACGACGAGCACGCGCGCGTGCTCGAGCTGGCGGCGTCGCTGCCGCGCCACGAGCCCGAGACGGGCTTCACCGAGCGCGTGCTGGCGCGGGCGCGCCGCGCCGCGCCGGCGCCGGACCGCGTGCCGTCGGCGTCACCCGCATGGCTGCCGGTGACCGCTGCCGCCGCCGCGCTGCTGCTGGTGGGGACGCTCGCCGTGCCGTGGCTGCTGCCGCGGCGCGACATGCCGCGCGCGCCGGTGGCGACGCTCGCGACGCCGGCGCCGGACGCGGTGCCGCAGGCGGCCTCCGCGCCGTCCGGGCCCGCGGACGCGCCCGGCGCCCCGGCCGCCAGCGGCGCCGCGCCGACGGATCTGGCCGCGGTGCCCGACAGCCTGTTCGACCACTCGGCGAGCGTCGAATTCATCCTCGATCCGGTGCCGCTGCGGCGCGGCCGGCCGCAGGCACCAAGCCCCGCGTTGCCCGTTCAGGCGGAGCGCGCGGTCATCTCGTTCTGATCCCGGCGGGAGGCGCCGTGAGGAAGCGGGTCGCAGTCGCCGCCGCACTGCTCGCGGCGGGGATCGCGCTGGTGGCCGGGCCCGGACCGCGTCCGGCCCGGGCGCAGCCCCCGCTGTCTGCGCTTCCGGTGGACGTGGACGCCGTCACGCGCGGCGCGCGCTCGTCGGTGGTGGCCGTGCTCGCGCAGCGCGTCGCCACCGAGCCGGGAACGCGCGGGCGCCCCGGCGCCCCGCGCATCCACACGCGCGTCGGCTCCGGCGTCGCCATCGAGCCGGACGAGATCCTCACCACCGCGAGCGTGGTGCTCGGCGCCGAGCGCATCACGGTGCGCGCCGCGAACGGCATCCAGTCGCCCGCCGAGATCGTCGGCCTCGACGAGGTCTTCAACGTCGCGCTGCTGCGCGTTTCGGCCATGCGCCTGCCGCCGCGGCGCTTCGCCGACCAGCGGCCGCCGCAGATGGGCGACTGGGTCATCGCGCTCGGCACGTCCTACGGCGGCGGCTTCACGCAGTCGCTGGGCTACGTCGCGTACCGCTACAACGAGCCGCGCACCGCGCTGCTGCAGACGACCAACACGGTCGCCCCGGGCAACAGCGGCGGTGCGGCGCTCAACGCGGTGGGGGATCTCATTGGCATCATCCAGGGCGAGCTCGGTCCGCCCGACCCGACGATCGCGCCGGGCGCCGAGGAGCGCGGCGCGCACGGCGTGAGCTTCATCCTGCCGCTCGACGTGGTGCGGCCGGTCTACGAATCGCTGCGCCGCGAGGGGCGCGTCCGCCACGGCTACCTTGGCGTCAGCGCGAGCGCGGCGAGCGTGCCGTCGAGCGCCGACCCGTCGCAGACGGTGCCGATCGGAGCGCGCGTCGAGAGCGTCGTGCCGGGCAGCCCCGCGGATCGCGCGGGCCTGCGGCCCGGCGACCTGATCGTCGGCTTCGACTGGGATCGCGTGGAGTACCCGACGCAGCTCGCGCGCTGGGTGGCGGCGACGCGGCCGGGAGCCGGCGTGCGCCTGCGCTGGGTGCGCGACGAGAGCCCCGTCACCGCCACGGTCGTCCTCGCCGAGTCGCCGCACGCGTCGCCGCAGTGGCTCGCCGATGCCGCCGCGCGCGACACCTCCTCGCCCCGCATCGAGGAGCTCGAGCGCCGCATCCGCTCGCTCAACCGCGAACTGTCGCGCATCAAGGGGCAGCCCGAGCGCCGGTAGGTGGCCGCCGGGCGCGCCGCTATACTGCGCGCGTGATCCACGCGTTCGATCTCGCGTTTCCCGGACGCCCGGCGCGCACCCACGTGCGCGCCGGGCGCGGCGCGCTCGTCGCCCTCGGCGCCGCGGTGCGCGCCACGACCGGCGCGCGTCGCGTGGCGCTCGTCACCGACGCCCGCGTGGACGCGCTGTGGGGCGACGTCGCGCGCCGCGTGCTGGCGCGGGCCGGCGTGGCGTGCGTCACGCTGCGCGTGCCACGCGGCGAAGCGGCCAAGCGCCCGGCGCATCTCGCGGCGCTGTGGGAGGCGCTCGCCGCGGCGGACCTCGGCCGGCGCGACGCGGTCGTTGCGCTCGGCGGCGGCGCGGTCGGAGACCTCGCCGGGCTCGCCGCCGCGACGTGGCTGCGCGGCGTGCCGTGGATCGCCGCGCCGACCACCCTGCTCGCGCAGGCCGACGCCGCGCTCGGCGGCAAGACCGCGGTGGACCTCGGCGCGGGCAAGAACCTGGCGGGCGCCTTCCACCAGCCGGCGGCGGTCCTGGCCGACCCCGAGGCGCTCGTCACGCTGCCCGACCGCGCGCTGCGCGCCGGGCTGGCCGAGGTCGTCAAGAAGGGCATGGCGGTGGACGCCGCGCTGTTCCGCTGGCTAGAGCGTCACGCCGCCGCGCTCGCCGCGCGCCGCGCCGACGCCCTCGAGGGCGCGGTCGCGCGTGCGCTGCGCGCCAAGGCGCGGGTGGTGCGCGCCGACGAGCGCGAGCGCGAGGGCGGCCCGCGCACGGCGCTCAACTTCGGCCACACCCTCGGGCACGCGCTCGAGGCCGCGCTCGGCTACCGGCGACTGCTGCACGGCGAGGCGGTGGCCCTCGGCATGCGCGCCGCGGCGGCGCTGTCCGAGCGCGCGGCGGGTCTGCCGGCGCGCGACCGCGCCCGCCTCGAGGCGCTGCTTGATGTCTTCGCGCTGCCGCGCCGCATGCCGCCGCTGCCGCTCGCCGCGCTCGTCGCCGCCATGGCGCGCGACAAGAAGCGCGGCGCGCGCGGCGTGCGCTGGGTGTTGACCCCGCGCATCGGCCATGCTAGCGTGCCGCGCCCTGTGGACGGCCGCCTCGTGCGGGCGGCGCTGCTCGAGGCGGGCGCGCGCGCGACGCGGGTCCGCACCTGAACCATGCGCCGCATTCTCGTGCTCCACGGTCCGAACCTGAACGCCCTCGGGGCGCGCGAACCGGACGTCTACGGCCGCGAGACGCTCGAGGACGTCGAGCGCAAGCTCCGCGATCTGGCGGCCGAACTCGGCTGCGAGGTGGAGAGCCTGCAGAGCAACCATGAAGGCGTGCTCATCGACGCGCTGTACGGCGCCCGGGACCGCGTGCAGGGCGTGCTCCTGAACCCCGGCGCCCTGACCCACACCAGCATCGCGCTGCGCGACGCGGTCGCCGCCTGCCGGCTGCCCGTCGTCGAAGTCCACCTCTCGAATCCGCACGCGCGCGAGCCGTTCCGTCGCCACTCCCACGTGTCGCTCGTCGCCCTCGGCGTCGTCCAGGGCTTCGGGGCCGACAGCTACCTGCTGGGGCTGCGCGCCCTGGCCGGGAGGCTCCCGTGAGCCGCGCCCCGCGCCGTTCCGCGACGTCCCGCGCGCCGGTCAAGTCCGCGCGCATCCGGTCCGATAACCCCGGCGGTGAACTGCTGGGCGGCTTCGGACTGTCCGAGCTGCGGAAGCTCATCCGTCTCGTCCAGCGCACCGGCATCGGCGAGCTCGAGCTGAGCTCGGGCGGGCGGTCCATTCGCATCTCCGCCCATGCAGGCGCGCCGGCGCCCGTGGCGGTCCACGCCCCGGTCGCCGTCGCGCCGTCGCCGGCGCCCACACGGGCGGCGGGCGCTGCGGCCGAGTCGGCCGCGGCGGCTCCGTCCAACGACGAGCGGCTCGTCGCGATCACGTCTCCGATGGTGGGCACGTTCTACCGCGCGCCCGCGCCGGACGCGGACCCGTACGTGGAGCCGGGCGATCAGGTCGAGGTGGGGCAGACGGTCTGCATCATCGAGGCCATGAAGCTCATGAACACGATCGAGTCCGAGGTGCGGGGCAAGGTGGTTCAGGTCCTCGTCGAGAACGCGCAGCCGGTCGAGTTCGGTCAGAAGCTCTTCCTGATCGATCCGGCCTGATCGCGGCGGGTCCCTGCAGCGGGAGACGGGGATGAACATCCGCAGCGTTCTCGAGAAGATGATCGCCGCCCACGCGAGCGACCTGCATCTCAAGGCCGGCACGCCCCCGGTGGTGCGCGTGGACGGTGTGCTCTACACCCTCGACGAGCCGCCGCCCAGCTCGACCGAGCTGCGCGAGGCGTGCACCCAGCTCCTCAACGAGGAGCAGCGTCTCTACCTCCAGACGCATCACGAGATCGACTTCGCTTTCGGCGTGTCGGGGCTGGCCCGCTTCCGCGCCAACATCTTCATGCAGCGCGGCACGGTCGCCCTCGCGTTGCGCCACGTGCCCGTCGAGGTGCCCAGCATCGAGGACCTCAACCTGCCGCCCATCGTGCGCGAGCTGGCCTTCGCGCCGCGCGGGCTGATCCTCGTCACCGGCCGCACCGGCTCGGGCAAGTCCACGACGCTGGCCGCGATGATCGACGCGATCAACAAGGTCACGACGCGCAACGTCATCACCGTCGAGGACCCGATCGAGTTCCTCCACCGCGACCGCATGTCGTTCATTCACCAGCGCGAGGTGGGCCTCGACACGCGCTCGTTCCACGACGGCCTCAAGTACGTGCTGCGCCAGGACCCGGACATCATCCTGGTCGGCGAGATCCGCGACCTCGAAACAATGTCCTCGGCGCTCATGGCCGCCGACACCGGGCACCTCGTCATGTCCACGCTCCACACCACGGACGTGGTGCAGACGCTGCAGCGCATCATCTCCTTCTACCCGCCGCACCAGCACGACGAGGTGCGGCTGTCGATCGCCTCGAACCTGCGCGCGGTCATTTCGCAGCGCCTCATTCCGCGCAAGGACGGCGCGGGGCGCGTGCCGGCGTGCGAGGTCATGATCACGACGCCGACGATCCGCGAGTACATGCTCGACCCGGACAAGATCCCCCTCATCCGCCAGATCGTCGCCGAGGGCGTCACGCAGTACGGCATGCAGACCTTCGACCAGTCGGTGCTGCAGCTGCTGCGCGACGGGCTCATCAGCGAGGAAGAGGCGCTCAAGAACTGCACGAACCCCAACGAGCTGAGCCTCAAGCTCAAGGGCATCGCCGCCACCTCGGATCGCATGTGGCAGCCGGTGGACGCCGCCACCGGCGCCGGGGACGACAAGGGCCTCGGCGCGCCGGCGGAACCCTCCGGCGCGCCCGGGCGCCCGGGCTGGATGTCGGACTAGGAGGTCCATGTTCCGGAAGGTCCTGATCGCGAACCGGGGGGAGATCGCGCTGCGCGTGATCCGCGCGTGCCGCGAACTCAACATCCAGACGGTCGCGGTCTTCAGCACGGCCGACCGGGACAGCCTGCACGTGCGGCTGGCCGACGAGTCCGTGTGCATCGGCCCGCCGCCGCCGGCGCAGTCGTACAACCACGTCGCGCGCCTCATCTCGGCGGCCGAGGTCACCGGGGCGGATGCCATTCACCCCGGGTATGGCTTCCTGTCGGAGAACGCGCACTTCGCCGAGGTGTGCGCGTCGTGCGGGTTCACCTTCATCGGTCCGACGCCCGAGATGATCCGCAAGATGGGTGACAAGGCCGTCGCGCGCGACACCATGAAGGCCGCGGGCCTGCCGCTCGTGCCCGGCAGCGACGGGCTGCTGACCGGCGTGGACGAGGCGGTCGAGCTGGCGCGCGCCATCGGTTTCCCTGTGATCATCAAGGCCGCGGCGGGCGGCGGGGGGCGCGGCATGCGCGTGGCGTGGGACGAGAAGCAGCTGCGCACCGGCATGGGCATCGCGCAGGCGGAGGCGGGGGCCGCCTTCGGCAACGACGCCGTGTATCTCGAGAAATACATCGTGCGCCCGCGCCACATCGAGTTCCAGTTGTTCGGCGACACCCACGGCGGCCTGATCCACCTCGGCGAGCGCGAGTGCTCGGTGCAGCGCAACCACCAGAAGCTCATCGAGGAGTCGCCCAGCCCGTTCGTGTCGCCGGAGGTGCGCGCGCGCATCGGTGCGCTCGCGGTGCGCGGCGCCCGCGCCATCGGTTACGTCGGCGCCGGCACCATGGAGTTCCTCGCCGACCAGGACGGCTCCTTCTACTTCATGGAGATGAACACGCGCATCCAGGTCGAGCACCCCGTGACCGAGGAAGTCACCGGCCTCGATCTCGTCAAGGAGCAGATCCGCGTCGCGGCCGGAGAGCCTCTGTCGGTGACGCAGGAAGCGGTGGAGTGGAGCGGGCACGCGATCGAGTGCCGCATCAACGCCGAAGACCACGAGCACGGCTTCCGGCCGAGTCCCGGCCGCATCACGTACTGGTACAAGCCCGGCGGTCCGGGACTGCGCGTGGACAGCCACGTCTACGCGGGCTACACCGTGCCGCCCTTCTACGATTCGATGATCGGCAAGCTCATCGCCTACGGGAAGGACCGCGACGAGGCGCTGCGCCGCATGGAGATCGCCCTCGAGGAGATGATCGTCGAGGGGGTCAAGACGACGATTCCGTTCCACCTGCTCGCGCTCCGGCACCCGCGCTTCCGCGCGGGCGACCTCGACACGCGCTTCGTCGAGCACCTGCTCAAGGGCGAGCCCGCGCCCGCGGCGTGACCGCGGTGCGCGTCCGCGTCGCGCTCGTCCCGCCTGCCGCGCGCGCGGCGCGCGATCCGGGCGCGGTCCGCGCGTGCGGGGTGGCGATCGACGTGCTGCGCGCGACGACCACGCTCACCGCCGCGCTCGCGAACGGCGCGCGCGCCGTCGTGCCGCTCGCCGACACCACCGAGGCCATCGCGCTCCGCGACCGCGACCCGGGCGGGACGCTGGCGTGCGGCGAGCGCGACGGCCGCATCGTGCCGGGGTTCGACCTCGGCAACTCGCCGTTCGAATACGTGCCGGCGCGCGTCGCCGGTCGCACGCTCGCCTTCGCCTCGACCAACGGTTCGCTCGCGCTGCGCGCCATCGCCGGCTGCCGGCGGCGCCTCGCCGCCGCGTTCGTCAACGCCACGGCCGTGCTGCGGGCGCTCGACGGCGAGGACGAGGTGCGCATCGTGTGCGCCGGCAAGCTCGGGCGCTTCGCGCTCGAGGACGCCGCCTGCGCCGGCTGGCTGTGCGCCGCGCTGGCGGCGCGCGGGGCGCGGCTCGAGGGGGCCGCCGCGCGCCTCGCGGCGGCGCTGGCGCCGCGCGACGCGGCCGGCGTGCGGGCCGTGGTCGAGGGCGCGTCGCACGGGCGTTACCTGCGCGCGCTCGGTCCCGAGTACGCAGCGGACGTGGACTTCTGCGCGCGCCTCGACGTCTACGAGCGCGCCTTCGAGATCTAGGTGTGGAGTCTCATAACGTTGTTCCCACCCGGGGGCGCAGCCAACTGAAGGGTGGCAGGCCGCGAAGACTACCGTGCGGGCGGCGCCGATTGTAGTGGCGGAGCCAGCGGGGCAGCACGCGGGCTCTC
>Ga0209172_10000555_pt1 | contig 100414 bp, 101 predicted proteins | sample LarsenN4metaG_FD_184113 | JGI IMG/M metagenome (GOLD analysis project Ga0209172, IMG submission 184113) | Hot spring sediment bacterial and archeal communities from British Columbia, Canada, to study Microbial Dark Matter (Phase II) - Larsen... ... | reverse complement strand
AATCGAGTCCAGAGTAGGGGTAACCAACTTCTTGGCCGGAGCGTTAATGGTCAGATAGATGTCATAAACGTTGGGAGATTCTCTGATTAAAAAGGGAGTCAAACCAAAGGCATATTTGAGCTCCTCTTTGCCGTAGTCGTAGAAATACTGCATGGGCTTCTGCTGGACCTGGGTAGACCAAGTAACCATCTGTCTCTGAATTTCCGCCGTGCGAAGATTGGGCTCTTGTTTTCCAAATAGCGTGGGGACTGGTACCGAAACATACCCCCTTACCAAATCATGTTGAAATCTAAATTCGAGTGGCTCACCAAAATTCACAAAATCCGGATAAATCCATTGTTCCTCAAGTATCATATTAGTATAGACTCTTTCCTCTCCTGCCAAAGTGTCGATCCCCTCGTTTCCCCAGTTTCTGGGGTTACTGAGGTCCCTGGTCGTTAACCGGGTAGTCCTCTCTGCGGGCGGTCCAAGCTTAAGGTACACATCCCCTCTCTCGTCCCAGGGCCGGAAATAATTATTCGCATAAAAATTCTCCCATACAAATTCCAGCCTCCGGTCAAACTCCTCTTTCATTTCATTCACCAAAGTCAACGGATTGGGGTCGCGTTTCTTCCAAAACGCTTCCTCGAACTGTTTCAAAGCAACCGAATCAGTGGAAGCAATTTTGTGAAATTCTTCTATCTCCGTCTTGCTACCGACTGCCTCGATTGAATACTTGAGAATCTTATATTCGTTCTGTTTCTCAGGCCTTAGCTGGCTTAGCTGACGCTGATACTGAGAAGGCGCGCAAGCCAAAAGCATCAGAAGGACTACGCTAATTATAATTTTCATTGAATTGATACTCCACCAAGGAGGAATGGATCGAACCACCCCCCCTGGTTGCTGCCTACTATCTTGGATCTCTATCGCACTCACAGCGAATCTGGCCTGGAGTGTATCCTGGCTCACAGTGATAAGCTCCATTATACCAAACTAGGTGGCAGTCGTTACTTGGTCCGGGCATATCCGGCTCCGTGCCGTAAGATAGCAGAAAAGAAGCACAGAAAACAACGAGCAACACTATCCCTGCCGCAATAATTTTGCGAGACATCCCTTCTCACCTCCCCATAAAGTTAAAGGTTATTGGTTTTAAGTTCAACTTCAATTTCCTTTAAACTTCCTATCTTTATAAAAATACCCCCCCAATACACAAGGTCAAGAAAAATTTATTGAAACAGTGACAGAATCTGTCAGTAAGTGAAAAAAGTAGCAGGGAGGAAAACGGAGTGATAAGTTTTCTTACTACGACTTTTTGAATTTGAACATTGCGCTGAGGGACTGAACTTTCTTCCCCAGCACCTCATCTTTGATTTCAGTGAGCAGGACATAGTCCTTTCCAGTTTTGATAGGAATTTTGGCTTCTTGGAATAGTGAGTCAGTGAAAGACTGGACTATGGCAAAATCCCTCTGAGCCTGCCTTAAATCTTTCTCTAAGACTTCATATCTTTTATCAGTCAAGAGGTCCTGAAGGTAATAAGTCAACTTGAAATGCGACTCCCCCTCTCGATCCAGGGGCATGTTGTAAATCTCGAAATAAAGCCAGAGCGGCTCCCCTAAAGTAAAAACAGATGAAACCCAGGGCTTGATGACTAATCCATTCCGGACAAACTTGAAATCAGTCGAATCAGCTACTCTGACTTCCTTGGCTAAAATAGCCTTGCTGACCTCTATCTCCTGGGGAAACTTATAGGGTGGTAGCACCAACTTGCTCTGCAGCATCCCCCCCTTGTTGCCGGCCGAGTTGACTAATTCAGACGTAATAATATATGTCCCGGCCTTCAATCTCAGCTCCTTCTGGTCTAAAGCCATAAGCTCATCTATATCCTCCCTTGAACCTAAATAGCTTAACCCTTCGCTGGAGTCAGTAAAAAGCCTTTCATAATTCTCATCCTGCACCAAGACTTTCCAGACATAATGAATAGAATCTAAAGAAGGAGTAATCAGCTTCTTGGCCGGAGCATTGATGGTTAAATAGATGTCGTAGATGTTGGGAGATTCTCGAATCAAGAAGGGAGTAAGGCCAAAGGCATATCTTAGCTCCTCTTTGCCGTAATCGTAGAAATACTGCATGGGCTTCTGCTCGACCTGGGAAACCCAGGTTACCATCTGTTGTTGACGCTGTTGGTCTCTTCCAAAACTAGCGCTTTCAGGAACTGACACGTATCCTCGGATTAAGTCCTGCTGAAATCTCAATTTGAGAGGCCCACCCTGTGAGTTAATATACATATATGCCCAGTTTTCTTCTGAGACTTCTTCCTTTTTGGCTTGGCTTAAAGGCAGATAGGAATACTTCTTTGCCATCCGAGTTAGTCTTTCGTTCGGCTCACCCAATTTGAGGTAGGTATCTCCCCTTTCATCCCAGGGCCGGAAATAATTATTCGTGGAAAAATTCTCTAATACAAATTGCAGCCTCCGGTGAAATTCTTCTTTCTTTTCATTCACCGAAGTCAATGGATTAGGGTCGCGTTTCTTCCAAAACGCTTCCTCGAATTGTTTCAAAGCAAGAGAATCGGTGGAAACGATTTTGTTAAATTCTTCAATCTCCGCCTGTCTACCAACTGCCTCGATGGAATACTTGAGAACCCTATATTCCTTCTGTTTTTCAGGATTTAGTTGGCTTAGTTGACGATGATAATGAGATGGCGCACAAGCCAAGAATAATAGAAGGATTGCGCTTATAAAAATATTCATTGAGTCTAGAGCTCGCCAAGGAAGAATGGGTCTAACCATCCTCCCTTGGATACTTGCCACTATCGCGGGTCCACGCAATCGCAGCGCGACTGTCCGGCCGTCCAGCCACTGAGGCATTCCCATGTAATTATGAAGCATTGTGGTGGGTCAACGCAGACACCGTGTAAATGACACTGAGGACTTGGCGCAGGCCGGTCCGGTTCCATGCTGTACGAAAGCAGAAAAGAAGCACAGAAAAAAACGAGCAAGACTATCCCTCCCGCAATTACTTTGCGAAACATCCCTTCTCACCTCCCCATAAAGTTAAAGGTTGTTGGTTTTAAGTTCAACTTCAATTTCCTTTAAACTTCCTAGCTTTGTAAAAATACCTCCCCCAGAACGCAAAGTCAAGTAAAATTGCTGAAATAGCTGACAGGATTTGTCAGTTTTTGTTTAAAGTATGCCTCTGGGGGCGATTTTTTTTGAGTTGACTTTGATTTTAACACTCCTTTATTGATACGCCTATGAAGAATGTCTGGGTAATTGTAGTGATAGTGGTGATAATCGCAGGTTTGGCCGGCCTGGCCTTTTTCACCCATCTGGAAAAACCCCAGCCGGCCCAGACTCAAAGCCAAGAGCAAGCAGGGGCCGAGCCGGATTCCATGATGGCCCAGGTCTCCCAGCAGATAGAGGCGCTGAAAAAGAAAATCGAGCAAAATCCCAAAGATGTTCAAGCCTATATCGATTTGGGGAATATGTACTTTGACGCCAACATGCCCCCGCAGGCCATCCAGTATTACACCAAGGCTGTGGAACTTGACCCCAAGAATTCCAATGTCTGGACTGACCTGGGGACCATGCACCGGCATAACGGAGATCTGGATAAGGCTATCGAATGTTATCAGACTGCAGCAAAGATCGATCCCCAGAATAAGAATGCCTGGTTCAACCTGGGAATCGTGTACAAATTTGATAAGAACCAACCCCGGGAAGCACTTAAAGCCTGGAAGAAGTTTATGGAATTAGTGCCGCCGGATGACCCTCATTATGAAAGTTTGAAAAAAGAAGTGGCCAGCTTAGAAGCCCAGGTCAAGTAGGCAGATTTTTTCTCCTTGAGCGGAGACCAAACACCCAGGAGGGATGAGATTTAGTTTCACCGCAATGAGACAAGTAAGTACTGTGCTTTTGACAACCCGGTCTGGTCATTTTGTCTTGAGGACCATTCACCCAAACTATTTTTTGTTAAAGCCGGCGCTTTTAGTCAATTGAGAAATCTGATACATAAAAGGTCTGAGTCAGAACAGAGGATTTGGCTTTCTTTCTGCACCTTAAAGAATGCGGAGTTTAGATAGTATGGCAAATAGTCGCTTTTTGGACCGGGAAAGCAGACCCCTTAGCCGGGGCGGATTTCAAAGCCTGATAAGCGCCAAGACTTGGCTCATGTGCTTCTTGGCCCTGGCTTGTTCTTTTTTCCCTCCCGGAGCCTGGGGCGCTCCTCCCTCCTTCGGGTCGGTTACCAATTACCCGGTCGGGGATTATCCGGCTTCGGTTTTCTGTGCTGATTTGGATGGGGATCTGAATTTAGACCTGGTAGTGGCCAATGCCGGCAGCGACAACCTCTCGGTTCTGAAAAACAACGGACTGGGGACCTTTCAGGCGGCAGTCAGTTACGTGGTTGGAAATTATCCGGCTAGTGTTTTTTGTGCTGATTTAGACGGGGATTCTGACCCGGATCTGGTGACCGCCAATCTTCTCAGCGATAACGTCTCCATTCTGGAGAATAACGGAGACGGGACCTTTCAGAATGCAGTCAACTACCCGGCTGGAGATTACCCGGTATCTGTCTTTTGTGCTGATTTAGACGGGGATTCTGACCTGGACCTGGCCGTGGCCAATGCCGGCGGTGACCAGATCTCTATTCTGAAGAATAATGGGAACGGAACTTTTCAGGCTCCGGTTACCTACTCGGAAGGAAATGGCCCTCTATCTCTATTTTGTGCGGATTTAGACGGAGACACAGACTTAGATCTGGCCGCAGCCGATTTTTCCGGCAACAGTGCTTCTGTACTGAAGAACAACGGGGACGGGACTTTTCAGGCTCCGGTTACCTACCCGGCCGGGAATGGCCCGGTGTCAATATTCTGCGCCGACCTGGATGGAGATTCGGACCTGGATTTGGCGGTTGCCAATTCTATCGGCGGGAACGTCAACATTTTATTTAACAATGGAGACGGGACTTTCGGAAGCGCGTTCAGTTACCCTACTGTCGGAAATGACTCCCGTTCTGTTTTTTGTGCCGACTTAAATGGAGATCTGGCTCTGGACGTAGCAGTAGCCAATGCCGGAAGCGATCAGGTGACCATCCTGCAGAACAGCGGGGCCGGAACCTTTCAGTCGCAGGTCAGCTACCTGACCGGAGATGGCCCTTCTGCTGTCTTTTGTGCTGATTTAGACCGAGACCATGACCTGGATCTGGTTGTGGCCGATGCTGGCATCGACTATGTCTCGATTCTTTTGAATCAGCAAATTATTTGTCTGGCCAGACCCGGGGACCTGAACGGTTCCGGCAAAATAGAAATGACCGACATCATCTACCTGGTAGACTATGTCCTGGACAAGGATAGAAAAAACATTAACTGCAAGGGCAGTGATGAGGGCAATTGCTGGAATTACAGTCCGATTTGCCGGGGGGATGTTGATAGCAATGGAAGCGTGAACCTGAAGGATATAGTCTGGCTGGTCAACTATTACTTTGACAAAGACCGGCTCCCCTGTCTGGGTAGTGATCCGGGTAACTGCTGGACTCCGTCCCCTAATGGGACTTGCTGCCAGCCCCTGCCTTAGCAGAAAAAATTCAGAGAGTTTGGATTTAGCTTTTTAACCTGTAATTTTCAAAGCCGGAGGAAACCATCTTTCGGAACCTTAAGCCAGTAGGAGGAAAAAAATGGCCAAAAAAGAAACTATGCAGCAAAAGAGCTTGAATTCACCGGATGAAGTCCGAGTCTTCGACAAAGGCAAACTGGAATTAGCCTCTTTAGGGGGAGTAACCTTTGGTCGGGCGACTTTTCAGCCCGGCTGGAAATGGTCTGAGTCGGTCAAGCCTATAGTTAAGACCGAGTGGTGCGAAGCCCCGCATGTCCAGTACCACCTTTCCGGGCGCCTGCATATAGTCATGCAGGATGGAACAGAAATGGAATTTGGGCCGGGTGATGTAGGCGTGGTCCCTCCCAAGCATGATGCCTGGGTAGTAGGAGATGAGCCGGTCACTATAATTGACATCTCCGGCATGAAACATTACGCCAAGTCTAAGGCGCCTAGACCGGCTAAGAAGAAAGCTAAAACTGTCAAAAGGGCCAAACCCAAAGCTAAAAAGAGACGTCGCTAATTTAATACCCTCTGAGTTCAATCCCTAGGCGGGGATTTAATCCCCGCCTTTCTGGTATGTGCGTTCCTACGTTCTGTCAGTAGCTTACTCCTGACAATTCTATCCGCGTTGCAGGACTGAGTCTCGACACAACCACAAAATATTTGAATTTCCCATGGGATATCTCATTGAGACATGGATCCACCCACCAGCGCTCCCATAACTGCTCCCGCTATGCCACCCACCAGGCCTGGATAGGAACCAAGCTTGAACCCAAAATACCAGCTCGTCACCGTATCTCTCGTATACCGCCAATAATAAGGCGAACCAGCCCAGCTGGAGACACGGATGACATTCACTTCAGTAACTGCGGATGCCCAATCCCCGAGATTCAGACCTAATTGGCCGGAAAAGCCAAGATGACTATCCTCGCTTTGTAATCCATATAATACTCCCGGTGCGAAGTCCAATGAAAGATCGGGCCTCAACCAGCGGCGTATTTTGGCTCTCATCCCTATTCGAACCTTGTTCTCGACGTCTGTTCCAACAAAAAACGATCCACCCGCTGCGTATTTTTGTGAGATATTCCTCATCCATCCCAGATCCATAGTAGTCCAGAAGGCACCTTCTTCGAATGAGCCGCTAGCCGGCTTAGGGCTGGCCACGAGTCGATAATAGACGCCGAACTCCGTAACCATGAAACTCTTGCACTGCGGCAGGGGATGACCCCGGAAGCAGAGGGCCTTCCCATCTGAAGAATCAGCCTGATTAGCAATGATAGTCGACCATAGTATGACAAATGTAACTATTAAGAGCCTCATCCCTATCCCCATACAACCTCCTCGGTTTAAGATGACAAAGTCAAAATGTCATTAAACTTTCAAGAGGATAGCTACCACCCGCCGTCAGTATAAAGATGCACCATCAGCCTGCATCTGTCAAGCAGTTTCTTGGCTTAACCTGGCCTTGGTGCGTAGGCGGGGTTTTGGTGTTCACTCTTTGGGAAAAAACCAAATCCTCACCCCCGCCCTCTCCTCATAGGAGAGGGTGACAACAGCCTTGCCCCGGGCGTCCCGTTCTCATATATTGAGCCTAATTGACTGCAGACTATAACGTATCAAAGTTAGTGAACTATTCCTTGCGGCCTATCTTACTTTCAGCTTTAGCGGTCTTGACACTCCTTTTCTGGTCCGGGTGCAAGAAATATTCTACCGCCCCGATTGACCAGCCTCCCCCGCCACCCGCCAGCTCTGACACTTTAAGATTAAGCAACGCATCCGGAGCCAGGGGAGCCATTGGTGTCCTCGTACAGGTAAACCTGCACAACGTGGAGACAATTGGAGGAGTGGCCCTCCGGATCGCCTATGATTCCAGCGTCTTGCAGCCCAGCGCTACTCCCTATTCACAGCCACCCCGGGCTTCCTCCCTGGAGAACTACAGCGGATATTTCGACGTTCCGGGACTGATTACCTTTCTGATGATCTCCCTGAACAACCCTCCCGGCAAAATTCAGATTGGAGACGGACCGATTCTGGAGCTCTATTTCGACGTTAAACTCACCGCCCCCTCCGGAACAACCTCCCTGATTTTCGCGGATGACCCGGGTACCCCGGTTCAGGATAACCAGCTTTCCGATACCACCGGCACTAAACTCATCCTTCCCCAGCTGGTCAACGGCACCTTTACTGTGCAGTAATAGTAGCTCTTGCTCCGACAAGAGATTTTTCACTTCGCTCAGGGTGGCACAAAACTTCGGTGTTTTACTCTGAGGGCGCCACCCCGAAGAATCTGCCTTTAAAGCCTCACCCCCCTCGGTCTCCTTTAGGAGAGGGTCATCAACTTCTCCCCCTAACCCTCGAAATTAGACCAAGTTATAAATTTCTTCAAAAAACCGCTTGACAACTGAACATTTGTTCCGTATTATATAATAAAGCCCCCGGGGCCGAAATGAAAGTTGACAAACTAGCCCGCTTTAACCTTCCAGCCAGTCTGCTCGATTCCTGGAAGAACATTCAGGGAACAGAATTACTCCCTTTACAGGTTCAGGCGGTCAGCCGGCATGGGCTGTTGGAAGGCAAGAGCTTATTAATCTCCTCCCCTACTTCATCGGGCAAGACCTTCTGCGGAGAAATGGCCGCTGCGGCGCATTTATCTTTGGGACACAAGGTAATCTACCTGGTGCCACTTAAAGCGGTGGCCGAAGAAAAATACCGAGATTTTCTGAATAAATATGCCCGGCTCGGAATTAGAGTATTGATTTCTACGGCTGACCACCCGGAGAATGATTTTGACCTGGAAAAGGGGAATTTCGATTTAGCCCTTCTGGTGTATGAAAAGTTTAATCAGCTTCTGCTGAAGAATCTTAATTTAATCCAGACCGTCTCTCTAGTGGTCGTGGATGAATTGCAGCTAATTTTTGACCCCAGCCGGGGCCCGGTCCTAGAAAAAGCTCTGGCCAAGCTGAGATTATTTTCTGGCAGATTGCAGATTATCGGACTCTCCTCAGTTCTGGACCATGCCGAAGTTCTGGCGAACTGGCTGGGGTGTCAGCTTTTGGTTCAGAAGCATCGTCCGGTGGAGCTTTTCCAGGGGGTACTCTGGAACGGCCTGTATCATTTTCGAGCTCATAATTCCGGACAAGAAGGGGAAGAAAAATTGGAGTGGAAAGATGCTTGCCAGCCTCTGGAGACTCTTTTCTCCAATTTGGAACGACTCCTCAGCCGAGGTGAGCAGGCACTGGTCTTTTTGAAAAGCAAGGCTCAGGTGGAGCATGCCGCCTTACTTTTTGCTCAAAGAGTTAAGTTACCTGAGGCGGGGCAGACCCTCAAACATTTATTTGAATTGGAGCCTACTGCCGGCCGGGATAAACTTTTACAGACCCTTTCCAGTGCAATCGCTTTCCATAATGCCGATTTGACCTATGCCGAGCGAAAGTTAGTGGAGGAACGCTATCTCTCCGGTGAGATCAAGGTGGTCTTCTGTACCACCACTTTGAGCCTGGGTGTCAATCTGCCGGCTAAGACTGTCTTCTTGGAGCCGTTAAAATATCAAAACGGGGCCAGCCAACCTGCAGTTCTGCTCCCCTTAGAATGGGGTGAATACGAAAATATCTCTGGCCGGGCCGGCAGATTAGGCCAGCAGGATTGTGGCAAAGCCATCCTGATTGCCGGTTCAGAATTTGAGGCGGAAATCCTGTGGGAGCGCTATATCGAATCCAAACCTTTTCAGCCTCAAGGCCAGTTATTCAATTCTGGATTAGACGAGGTTTTTTTAGATTACCTGTCGGCCATCGGCACCGAAACCGTTACTTCGATACAAGAGTACTTGCAGAGCACTCTCTCTTTTCGCCTGAAAGAATTCCCCCTGGTTTTGGATGAAACTTTAGCCAAGCTCTGCCGGCAGCATCTTCTAACTCAGGATAACTTTGGGAAATTTTCCATCACCAACCTTGGTCGAGTTGCAGCACTACAAAATATTTCTGCTCAAACGGTCCTGCAATTCCATTCGCAGCTTTTTGAATTCAGACCGGACGACCAATTCGCACTCCTCTATTCCCTGGTTTCTACTCCGGAAGCAAGAATCTTCTTACCTTATCTCGCTTTGGGCGAGAAGAAGAGTAGAATCTATGTCAAACTCCTCTCTGAGAAGGTTACATCCGGCCAGGTTAAATCCGCAGCCCTAACAGAACTCCTCCAGCAGCCCGAACTTTTGACTTTCGAAGTCCTGCAGAAATTGAAAACCTGTTTCCTGCTGGAAGAGTGGATTGACGGAGTAGAAATAAAAGAGTTAGAGCGCAAATTCCAGATCCGGGCCGGACAGATTTATCAAATCGGCGAGCAGGCTTCCTGGCTTTGTTCGAGTGCGGCTTTGATAGCGCAGTTTCAGTCGCCTTAATTATATCCTTACCTGTCCTTTCTGGCTACCAGACTCAGGTACGGCCTATCGGCTGAAGGACTCTATCTGGCAACTTTGAGAATCGAGAGTTTGGGAAGAAATCGTATTCTAACCTTAGAGCGGGCAGGACTAGTTGACCGGGATTCCATTCTCAAAGCCGGTTCAGAGCAGCTGAAAAAGTACCTGCCGGAGAAGGTTGGTTTAGCTTTGCTTAACAGACTGAGCGCAGAGAAGAGAGAAGAACACCAGCAGCCTGAAGAAGCAACCGGGAAACTTCCACTATGTATCGAGGCCAGACCGATTAAGAATAGATACTCAGTCATTATTAACAATCAAAGCATTGCCTTGCCTGCCAAGAGCTTCAAGCTGTTGACAAGATTAGCAGTCGCCTTGTTGAATAATCCGGACGGCTGGATACATAAAGACCAGTTGGAAGCAGGGTTCAACCAGAGCCGCTACATCAGCCGGCTCAAGAAAGAGCTTCTCCCTTATCTACCGGAAGGATACAGCTTGATTGAGAATAATCGCTTGGGGAGTTATCGCCTGAATCTGACTAAAGAGAACCTGAAAATAGAGTGGGGGAATCTGGAGAAGGTGGAGGACGAGGAATTGAAATCGATTATCAACTTCGCCGTTGACAAGAATAAGTCAGATGGTTAGACTGACACAACCAATTTGGGCCTATGAGTAAAGGAATCGACTGGTCATCCAAGGACCCGCACACAGAAAAGAAACACGAAATATTAGGAAAGTATATCAGAGGTTGGGCTTCAGTCACAACAAGCAAATTTCCGGTCGTTTATATTTTCGATTTATTAGCAGGAAGAGGAGAATATGAAGATGGTAAGCCTGGCTCACCCAGAGTAATCTTAGAAGAAATTTCTAGCCTGATGGAGAAAAGACCTACAAAGACTGTAGAATGCTATTTCACCGAAAGCGATGAGAATACTTACCATAAACTACGAGAAGTAGTTGGGAAGGTTAAATGTCCACCTAACGTAGTAAAGACCGTTAGACTGGGCGAGTTCCAGAACGAAGTGTTCAAGTTAATCAACAAAGTAAAATACCCAAAAAATCCATTTTTCTTCTTTATAGACCCAGAGGGCATTGAGCCTTTGGATTTCAACGTAATACGTCAGCTCGCCTCCTTGAGGCGAAGCGAGGTCTTAATAACCTTTATGGTATCAGGTGTACTTAGAAATAAAGAGAATATAGAACTCGTCAAGAAAATATACGGTACAATGATCGATTCGAATACATTGGCTGCAGAACTTATTGACATATATAAAGAGCAGCTACATAAAGAAGCCAAGATTCTACATCTTTTGGATTACCCTGTCGATTTCGACACAGCACAAAGACCTATTTACTCATTAGTATTTGGAACGAATAATGACCGGGGACTAATTATCATGAAGGACGTATTTAGAAAAGCGGGGTTTAAACATTTTAGCAGAAAAGAAACCGAAAAAAGAAGACAAACCAATCTCTTCAATTCATTCGAAAAGAATGAGATAGTTGTTAGAGTTTCGGAATTTCTTATGAGCAATTACTCTGGCAAAACCGTAAAATACGACGATGCAAGAAAGGCAGTTTACGCTGTAAAGGGAGAACAATTTACAGAAGAAGACCTAAGGAAAGCTCTTGCTCATTTAATTAATCTAGGAAAGGCCGTGAAGTCACCAGCAGATCATCCTGGTTTCCGAAGAGAGGACGAATTTATATTTAGCTAAATATGCCCATAACCAAGCGCGAACGTAAGTCCAAATTCATCCACCTCAACGACACCGTCAAAAAACCCGGCATCGTTTGCGGTCCATTCCACGCCCTCAGCTACTACATCGGCTGTCCTTTTGCCTGCTCTTACTGTTACCTCCAGGGCACTTTCCGAGGAAAAATCGACCCGGTGGTTTACACCAATCGGGAAAAACTCTTAGCAGAATTAGACGAATGGCTTAAACTGCCTGGAAGTTTAAGACTCAACGCTGGAGAATTAGAAGACTCTTTAGCATTGGACGGATACATTCCCATGGTGGATGACTTAGTCCCCCGCTTCGCAGCCCAGAAGAGACACAAGCTTATTTTAGTGACTAAAGCAACCAAAATCAAAAACTTGTTGAAGCACGACCCCAAAGGACAGACAGTAGTCAGTTTCTCGATTAGCTGCAAGACCGCTTGGAAGAAATTCGAAAAGGGAACGCCACACCCCTCTAAGCGCATTGAGGCAGCCAAACAAGTCAAAGAGGCTGGATATTATGTAACATTACGTTTAGACCCCATGCTACCTATTGATAATTGGCAGCAAGAATACGCGGAGACAATCCAGTTGGTTTACAAAACTTTCAAGCCGGACCAGTGGACCATTGGTAGTATCCGTTTCTTCCCTTCCTTGCCCATGTGGACCGCCAAAGTAGGACGTTCAACTAACGTCTACAACTTCAACTGTGAAAGATGCAAGGAAGACGGAAGGTATAGACTTCCCCTTGAAGTCCGAGCCGAGCTTTATACATTTGCCGGCAAACAGATTCGGAAACACGACAAGAAAGTACCTATCAGATTCTGCAAAGAAACCACTTCTCTATATAGAATTCTTCGCCTCAAACCCAATGGCTGCTGTTACACCCAGGCCATGCAGAACGGCCATTTGGTTTAGCTGTTTACACCGCGTCGGCGGCAAGTAAATCCTTCCGCCACACGCAAGTTACCCGCTAAAGCCCTCCCCCCTCTTTCCGATACTATACAAAGAGTTATCAAATTAGCTTTAGTATCAGTCCCAATTCACAAAGCAGGTGAAAAGCTATGGACAACTACAACAAAGATAAAGACCAGGCCCGACGCGACCCGGATTTTGAAGTTCAGGAGACCCCGGACTATACCGAGACGAAAGAACCGGGCACCAAAAGTCTGAAGCTCAGTCAACCTGAGCCGTCCGGCTCCACTTCTTCCGGCACCAACAAGCTGCCGGATGACCCGGATACCCTGGCCATTCAGAAGCCGATTGAATCTCTATTTGCCAAAGACCATGCTCCTGAGTCTGTCCCGGCCAGAGAAGAAATCGAGCTCCCGTCCAAGAGGTGGTCGAAAAGGCAGGAAAAGAAGATGAAAAACAAAGACAAGTACAGAGGTTTTTCTCCTGAAAAATCCAATTACGAGGATAAGCCCGTTTACAGGCCTGAGCCGCCCCGTCAGCAGCAGAAAAGTGCGGCCACTATTCCGCCTCCCCCTTTGGTGAAAGAGGAGACTCCGGTCAAATCGACTCCCTCTTCGCGCGAGATTCCTGCGCCGGTTACGCCGACGGTCACACCGGTCAAAGTCCATACTGTGGTAACTCCACCCCATCCTCTGCCTCCCAGTAAAGGGATTGCCTATTTGGACAGCCAGAGCCGGATCAGAATAACCGGCGGATACAAAATTTATCCTGGAGACGTTCTGAAGATCGGCAGCCAGGAGTTCACGGTCAAAGAGACCCAAAAGAATTACACCAACTACTACATTGCCGGAGCAGTTTCGCTGCTCATTTTGATTCTTATGATCTCCTCTTTATGGTCTTCCAAGTCGTCTAACAGCGGCAATGTCACCGGCATCGTGGTGGAGCAAGATAGCCGAGCCTTGATTCCCGGCGCCAGCGTCTCCATCAGGGAACTGGGGATGAAAGTCTTAAGCAATGAGCTGGGATTTTTTAACTTCCAGATGGTGCCACAGGGAACTTACACCGTCGAAGCAGCATTGTCAGGATATAATCTTGTCTCTGACCAGACCACTATCACCAAAAAGAAGACCAGCAACTTAGCTTTAGTTCTTTCCCCGGTTGTGCCTTTGCCGACCCAGCCGGATTTGCAGCAGAGCACTAAGGCATCTGCACCGGTACAGACTCAATTCGAACCCTCGGATTCCAGGCCCGGAGCCATCTCACTCAAAGTCTCCCCTGGAGATGCGTTGGTCTGGGTAGATGACCAGAACGGGAAACCCAACAGCACTTTTAGAAATTTGAAGCCGGGCACGCACACGGTTAAAGCTTCAAAGGCCGGATACAAGGACTGGGAGAAGCAGGTAAATGTTAGGCCCGGGCAGACAGCTACTGTCACTGCCAGTTTAGAGAAACTCTCCTCCGGCAACGTAGGTTCGGCCCCGCGCAGCCTGGATGACTACCTGTCGGCTGCAAAGGAAGCCTACACTTCCCAGGATTACTCAACTGCGGTCAGATATTACAACCAGGCTGCCCAGATGAGCAGTACCAGAGGAGAAGTCTATCTGGGAAGAGGACTGGCCTGGGCCAAGATTGGTGACAACAAGGCCGCTTCCAATGATTTCCTCTCTGCCGCGCAAGTCTACACCGAGACTGAAAAATATACTCAGGCGGCTGAAGCTTACAGTTACTTTTTGGAGCTCAATCCTAACAATGACAAGATCCGCTATCAAAGGGGCAGGACCTACTTATCCGCCGGCAATTATTCCGCAGCCGCCAAAGACATCTCCGGGTATCTGGAAAGTAATCCCAAGTCTTTCAATGCCCTCATAGACTTAGGCTCTGCTTATTACTCTGCCGGAGAATATCAGAATGCAGTGGAGGCCTTTTCCAAGGCTAAGAAGATAAACTCCATGGATAAGAGAGCCTATGTCGGCCTGACCGAGAGTTATATGGGACTGGGGGACCGGAGAGCATGTAAATCCAACTATGACAAGTTCAGAGAGCTGGCCAGCTATATGGACCGGGAGAAACTCAAAGAGCAAGACCCGGAATGGCAGAAGGTCTTGAATTTCCTGCAGATTAAGGAAGAATAATTTACGAGGGGGCAGAAAAAGCCGGAGCAGAAGGCTTCGGCTTTTTTTGTTGGGTAAGCTTAGGCAGTCATTCCGAGGAGTCCCGACAGTCGGGGCTCGCAATGACATCAGGACGACAACCTCACCCCCGCCCGTAGGGCGAGGCTAGCCCGCCTCGCCGAGACGAGTCGAGGCAGGGCCAAAGGCGGCCAGCCCTCTCCTCTTAGGAGAGGGTGACAAGTTTCCTCCCCTAAAGGTTCGACCCTTCGACAAGCTCAGGGCAAGCAAGCTCCCCATAAAAGAGGGGAGGACTAAGGTGGGGTTTTGCTTTTAGCTCAGAATTACACCCCAAATGAAAAAGCGAAAGAAAAACCTCTCCCCTAACCCTCTCCTTTAGGAGAGGGAGAATAATCCCTCCCTAGAAGGGAAGGGTTTTGAGCTGCTTAGCCAAGTCAGTTTTCATAGAGATATAAAAGTAAAGGGCGGGAAGAAAATCCCGCCCTACCTAACGCTATACTATTTTGTGCTGATTACGCCACCGGCTGCAATTCAGCCGCCTGCGCCAGGACCGACCTGATTTGCTCCAAGTTAAAAGGCTTGGAAAGCATGTAGTCGATCTTAGATTCCTTCAACTTCTCACTGTCAATCTGTCCCCCCCAGCCGGAGATCAAGACAATCGGCATAGTCGGCTCTTTCTCCTTGACGAATTTAGCCACTTCCCAGCCGGACATACCGGGCATTCCTAAGTCAGTTACTACCACATCAAATTTTTCCGAATTAAAATATTCTACCGCCTTTTGACCGGATTCTGCCTCGGTCACCTGGTGCCCATCCAGGGTTAAGATATCATTTAATATGCTGCGAATATTTTCGTCGTCATCTACTACCAGAATCCGCAGCTTCTGCTCCAGCCGCTTAGCCGGGACAGCTGACCTGGGCCGGCTGGCCGGTGAAGCTCTGGGAAGTCTTAGAGTGATAGAAGTTCCTTTTCCCTCCACAGACTCTACCTGAATTTCCCCTTTGTGCCGGGAGATAATGCCGTAAGCCACGGAAAGGCCTAAGCCGGTTCCTTTTTTCCCCTTAGTGGTAAAGAAGGGGTCGAAGATTCTCTTTCTGATATCTTCCGGCATGCCGGTGCCGTTGTCAGTTACCCGGACTAAGACATGCTCCTGGTCCTGCCAGGCCGTAAAGCTGAGGAGTCCTCCGCCAGGAAGAGCATCTACGCTGTTGAGGATTATATTGGAGAAGACTTCCCGGAGTTCTGAGGCCAGGCCCTCGACCGGATCAGTGGGATTGAGTTCTTGGTAGACTTCAATGTGGATTCCCTGGCTTTCTGCCTGAGTTTTCCACATCGGACGGGTCTGCTCGATGGCGTCCTCTACAATCTGGTTCAGATTCACTAACTCGAAATTGGAAGTCTTATGCACCCGAGTGAATTCCTGAATTCTCTTGACTACTTCTGCTCCGTCTAAGGCCGACTGCTCAATTACTTTCAAATTCTTAATCAGCTTGGGATCCTGGGTGGCCCGTAGCAAGAGCTGGGCCTGGCCCAGGACTGATCCCAGAATATTGTTAAAATCGTGGGCCACGCCGCCGGCCATTTCTCCCAAGGCTCTTAATCTCTCGGAGCTGACCAGCTGTTCTTGAGTTTCACTCAGCTCTCTGTAGGCTCTTTCCAGATCCTGATACAGGCGGGCGTTCTCTAAGGCGTCAGCTACCAGACGGGCGAAAATGGTCAATAGATTGAGGTCTTCTTCGCGGAAGCGCTTGTGCCCTTTGGCGTTTATGGTTATCACTCCGATTACGTCGCCCGACCACATCAAAGGCACGGAAATAATCGACTCCGGCTCTTCCGGGGTTCCGGGAATCTGGACCGTGCGCGTGTCTGCCTCAGCGTAGTTGGAGATGATGCCCAGTCCGGTCTGAGCCACCTTGCCGGTCACCCCTTCCCCTAATTTGAGGCGGAAATTCATGATTTGCTCTTTATATTCCTCATAATTGGTTAAAAGAGGCTTGAGCACCTGCTGCTGGTGGTCCAAGAGGTAAATGCTGCACCCGTCTGCCCCGGCCAGATTCTTAGCATGGTGGATGACTCTCTCCAAAACACCTTGATAATCCAGTGACGAATAAATTACACAGGATACCTCCAGCAAGGCTTGTAATCGGTCCACCTGGGTCTGCAGAGAGTTTTGCAGTCGGGCAGTGCGGAAGACCATCATCATCTGATTCCCCACCAGTTCAGCCGCTTTGGACTCTAATGAGGAAAATTGGTGCTCGGTGATCCAGACTCCCAATAAGCCGGCAATCATCTCTCCGTCGATCACAAGGGGGATGAATAAGAGCGACTTAAAGGCTAATCCATGCTGAGAGATTTTGGCCGAGCCTGGCCAAGCTTTTTCTAAGTCTGAAATCACCGCGGTCTTGCGGTTGGCCAGCAGAGGTGGCAAGAACTCCTGGCTCACCTCTTCTAAGTATTCCATGACTTCTGGATAACCCTGCTCTACTTTGGAGGAAACCAGCCAGGGCTCAATGCTTCTGGACAATCCTTGATCCATCAACCGGACTTCCGGACCGGAGCGAGCATTCAGAGTCACACTCCGGAGCTTGCGGAACAAAACCAGAGTGAACAGGTCCAGGTCAAAAATCTCCCGGGACTTATCTAATATCTGCTGGATAGTATCCCCTAGGCTGAAATCAGCCGTTACCCGAAGATTCTGTGTTTCAGTAAACTTGCTCATCTTACAGTCTGTGATTTTGGTCTGACATCAGCCTTGCCTCAAATTTAAGACTCATCTAAGCAGATAGACCGAAACCGGGTGTGCGGCTGCCTGTTCCTGCTCAGAATCTTTTCCCCTTTGTCTATTTGTGAATTTGGGGAAAATCAGAGTAAAAGTGCTTCCCTTTCCGGTTTGGCTTTCCGCTTTGATTTCACCCTGGAGACGCCTGACGATGCTCAGGCAGATAGGCAGCCCCAGGCCGGATCCCTTTTTCCCCTTGGTGGTGAAGAAGGGATCAAAAATCTTATCCTTGATCTCCGGGTTGATTCCAATACCGCTGTCCTGTATCTTTAGCCAGACTTTATCCTCCTGTTCCCCGCTCTGAATGAACAGCTCTCCGCCTTTAGGCATGGCATCGATGGCATTGATGATTAAATTCATTAAGACCTCGCGCAGCTGGGCCGGGTCTCCTGAAACCGGAGAGACTGATTTCATCTCGGTTCTGACTTCAATCTTAAGACCTTCCAGCTCGCTCTGATTCTTCCAGCGGGGACGGGTCAGCTCTAAGGAATCGGCCACCACTTCGTGTAACAAGACCGGCTCTAAGTTCAGCTCCGATTTGCTCTTGCCGAACTGGCTAATCTGAGATAAGAGGTGGCTGCCATCCAGGGCCGCCTTTTCCATGGCCCTCAGACTCTTCAGAAAGGTCTCCTTGACGGGAAGATCAATCCCCTCCAATTTTTGGAGCAGAATCTGAGTGCGGCCTAAGATGGTAGCCAATAGATTATTAAAGTCATGCGCCACTCCGCTGGTCATCTCTCCTAAGGTTCTTAATTTTTCGCTCTGGATCAGGGTCTGCTGGGAATTTTTGAGATTCTCATAGGCCTCTTTGAGTTCCTGATACATCCTGGAATTCCTTATAGCCACGGCTAAGTGGTTGGCCACCAGACGACAGATTTCAATCTCCCGCTGACCAAATCTGTTTGGCTGCCGACTGACAATATTGAAGCAGCCGATGACATCTTCCTGGTCAATGATGGGCACCAAGACATAGGAGCGAATTCCCATGCGGTAGAGCTCGGCCTGTATGGTCTTGTTATATTTCCCTTCCTGCAGCTCTTTGCAGACGAACACCTCTTTGTCTTTGACTACCTGCCACATGTTAGTGTTAGCCACCGGGATTCGGGCCAAATCGTCCTTTTGGCTGCTTTCAAAATTGCCGAAGTAGTAGGTGCGGCGGAAACAACGTTCCTGTGGCTCGTAGAAGTAAAAAAAGATGCCGTCCTGCCGGATGAATTCCGAGAGACCCTGATGGACTATTTCAAAAATTAGATTAAGATCCAAGGTGGAGGCGATGGCTCGGTTGATCTGGTCGGCAATTAAGAGTTGACGTGCTTTCTCCTTTTCTTCCTGGAAGAGCTTGGCATTCTGAAGCAGAATTGAGATTTGACCGGCCAGAGTACTCAAAAGGTGAACATCTTTTTCAGTGAAGCCTCCCAGACGCTCGCTTTCTACGTTCAAAACTCCGATAACCTGGTCTCCACTCTTCAGCGGGACCGCCAGTTCTGAGCGGCAATCCGGCCACCCCCGGTAGTAGCGGGGGTCCGATTCCACGTCGTTACTGAGGACCGCTTCCTTTTCCTGAATGACTATGTTGCACAAACCCGGGCCCGGAATCTTCAAGCGTATCCCCTGCTCTTCTATCTCTTTGGGATAACCCCACAATGCTCGGGATACTAATTCATTTCTCTCCTGGTCATAAAGCAAGACGGCGCAGACGCTATAACCGAAGGAAGTGGTAATAATCTGCAAGAGCTCTTTGAGCAGCTGGTCGACTTCCAGGATGGATGAGAGAGCCTGGCCCAGGCGATTAAAAGTAGTGACTTCAATAACTTTTTCCCGGAGGTCCTGATACAGACGAAAATTCTCCAGGTTGAGGGTCAGATGCTGGCTCAAGGATAAGAGCAGTTCCAATTCTTCTGGATTGAAGAAGGCCCGGCATAAGGTTCCGCCGGCCAAGACGCCGCTGACTACCCCTTTCTGGACTAGTGGAATTGCTACTACGACAGGGCTGAGTTTACTGAAGAAGTCCGGCTCGGTCTTTGACTGAAGTGTTTCCGGCCGGTCCTGAGACAAGAAGATTTGATTGGAGTGAGCCGCTTTCTGGACCGCCTCTCTCCAGATAGATATCTCCTCCCATACCGGCTGGCTGGTTCCTTCTTTCCACAGCCGATATTTCAGGTAAACCTGGTCATCCTGAACTCCTGCCTGATAAAAGGCTAAATAGTCCAAATCCAGGTTTTCCAGAATAACCTTCAGGGCCTCTTTACTGAATTTTTCCGGATCGAAGTTGAAATCTGCCAGGGAGGTAATCCGGTGAATGGCCTGCAGTCGCTTGGTTTCTTTACTGATCTCTTGCCGGTCCTCTTGAGTCTTGGCCAGGACCTGATTGAAAGCCTCACATAATCCTTTGGCCTCCTCTTGATTTTCGGTCGGCAGCCTGGGCGCATCGCCTTGGGCTGCTAATTGCCGCAGAGATTTTTCTACTATAGGGACCGAACGGTGCCCGGACTTCAGCAGCCGGTAAGCGAACCATCCTGCCAAAAATACCATGCCCGCCACCAAGGCAGCGCTGAGTGCCTTGAAAACCAGGCTCTCTTGACTCCCCAGCCAAATATCTAAGGCCACACTGACCAGCGCTAAGAAGATGAACAAAATTGCTAATCTATGTTTCAAAAACATTCTGCTTCGGTTCCAGATAATAGATTTGCACCAGGCTTAACTGGTCACAGCCGCCTCAGGCTGAGACTCACACTGCACCCAGTCTCGGATTCTCTCCGCCATGCGGTGAATAATCTGAGCATATCGCACTGAATCATGGTCCAGGCCATCTCCTTTGGCCAAAATCAGCTCTGAAGCTCCCAAGATGCCGCAGAGTGGATCACTTAACTGTCTTCGCAGCACCGCCGAGTCGATTTGTAATTGATCCGGCTGGACTGGCTTAGGCCATTCCTCAGGACTATTCTGGAATAGATGGCAAACTAACTCTCCTAGTCGGTCCGCGGCCAGTTCGGCAGTTAAAACTTCCGAATACGTGAAGGGCCTTCGGTTCCAATCCCTCTCTTCAGTCAAGCTAAGCAAGCCTACCGTCTTCTGGTCGGCTACCAGGGGAACTAACAGGACTGAATTCACCGGCCCGGTGAAGGCGGCTCTGACTTCTTCCTTGGACATCATGCTCTCCGGATCGCTCTGGTTAATCAGCATCGGCCTGCTGGATAACAAAGCCAGCCGGTGCCAGGGGAGCCTATCCAGGGGAATTGATTGGGCTGGCTCGGCAGAACCATCCCCCTTTCTAAGACTGAACTGTGACAGTGATTCCAGGGTGCTTCCATCCCGGCCTAATATGGATATGCGGCAGGAGGTCACCGGCAAGGTGGTGGAAAGCACTTCACTGATTCTGTTCAACCTCTGGGTTAGATCCGGAAGTTTGGCCACTTGGCGGCCCAGCTCTTCTAAGATACTTAAGAGTCTATCTCTTTTTATAATCTCCCGACGCAATTCCAGGGATATTAGATGAAAGGTCAGGTGGTGCAAGACCATTTGGAGAAATCGTCCTTCAATTTTTCGGTAGCGGTTTTGTTCCCGATGGCCTAACAGCATCACTCCCCAGACTCTTTTTCCGGTCTTTAGGGGGACCGCCAGTACCGACTGACAGGCTGCCAGGATGGGAAGGCCACTGGGCCTCTCAATCGAGGGCTGGTGGTATCCGCCGTTCTGAATCAAGACCTGACCCGCTTTGCAAACCTTTTCCACAATGGTTTTGCCGGAACAGCAACTCACTCCCTTTTCCCAAAGCAGATTCCCGGCCGGCCCGACGGTGTAACGCTCCATATTTTGACAGGATTTATCCAGAGTGACCAGGCAGCAGACCTGATATTCAACCAGTTCCTTAATTTGGGTAGCCACTTTGGGAAAAAGAGTATCCAGGGTCTCATGCTGGTCAGCCAGAAAGGAGATCTGGTTCATGACCCTCACGCTTTTTTGTCTTAGCTCTTTCAACTTGAGATTCCTCTGCTCCAGGAGAGCCAGGGCCAGAGTCTTGCTCCAGAGCTCCACTATGCCTTGATCTGACACAGTGGGATTAGCCCTCTTATCAGGCCAGAGCAGGGCCAGGCCCATTATTCTGCTCCCCGCTCTTAAGAACAGGGGGAAAGCTCCGGCTTGAACTTGATTCTGCTTATCAGACTGTTTCTGGATTGATTTTCTCTTCCATTGATTTCTCTCTAAAACCCCTGGGAGGGTTTTAGAAGAAGCACCCAGGCTGGCTACCAGACTCATATTTGAAGTAAGTGCTTCCTGGTAATAGATTGCCCCGGCCTGGTATCTAAAAGTTTCCAGTAATTCGGATAAGGCCGCTTGTGAGATATCCTTGACTTCGCCGTGACCGGCTAACTTGCGATTCAGATTCTTCAGAAAGGCCAGCCTACGCTGAGCATCCAAGCCCTCTCTGGCCCCTTCTAAAATAGGGACCAGCCAGCGGGACAAACCGGCCAAGAACAAGAACATTCCGGTCAGGTAAAGGCTGGTCAGAAGCAGGGTGCCGGCCATACTCCCTTTAGTCAAACTCAGCCCAGCCATACCCAAAGTTCCCAAGACAATCAGACTTAAACCGGCCAGCTGTGACCGCCAGCTGGCTTTATACTCTGGAAAAGACTTGGAGCGAACCCGAAGGATCCAACCTATCCCCCACAGGGCTACTGCTGCCTGTATGATGAAAAGTAAACTTATTCCCATCTTGCCTCCCGGCTAGCCGTTTTATTGACCCGCCACCAAAATTTAAAGACTGCGCACATTTTTCTATAGGTGCTGACCTGTCTTTATTATCGGCTGGCTGCCGTAAAGGATTAGGAGACCGGAGTTTAATTGAGATTAAAGCTCAACTAATTCCAGGGCTAAGGGGAATTGGCGAATAAAATTGGGGACTTCTGCCGGTGAAAGGATACCTTGATTAGTTATGATTTTTTCAACCAAATTCAAAGGTATTTCTTCAAAGTAGGGATTAAGACAGGTAATGTTGGACTGGCTTTGCTGCCACACTTCTTTGGGATCTCCCCCGATGGCCGGGTTACCCCGGGCCTCCTGGGAGATGAATTTGCTCTCCTCGGTAGCTACCCAGACCGGCTTCTTGTGCTGCCGGGCCAGAACGGCCAAGGCGTAGGTGCCTATCTTGTTAACAAAATTATTCTCGCTTATGCTGTCCGCTCCTACCAAGACCAGGTCAATTTTGGATATGAAGAAACCTGATGCCGCATCGACGATCAGATTTACTTTCATCCCTTCCTCCGCCAGCATCCTGGCCAAACGCCTCCCTTCCAAAAGAGGTCGGGATTCGCACACAAATGCTTCGACTTGTTTCTTACGCTGGTTAGCCTGCCGGATTATTCCTAATACTGATGCAGAGGAAGAAAAAGTGATTACAGTTGTTTTAGCGGGCAATAGTTCGGCCCCTTCCTTCCAGATGGCTGCTAAAGCCTGAACTGAGTTCTTCTCGAAGTCAGAAACCTCTTTGGCTATTTGGTCGGCTATTTGGCGGGCATTTAACCGGGCGGGCTGGGATTTAAGCAAATTCACTGTTTTATTGGCCAAGTTGAAGATCGGAGTAATTTCCCTCTGGGCTCGCACTAACTCTTTGGCTAACCAGATGAATTCATCCGAAAACTTGTTCCGGTCTTCATTTGGCCACTCCTGGCAAAAACTCCCCAGGGTCCTGGCGGCCTTGTGGGCTAACTCCGATGCTCCGGAAAAATGGTCTCTTTTTACTTCTTCTAAGAGTTCCCGGTACACAAAATCCTCTGAGTGTTTTTGAAATGCATTTTGGCCACTTGGGGAAGGTATTCTTTCCCTTTTAGCTGGACAACTTTTCTGGCGACCAGGTCGACTTTTTCGGATGCACCCTTGGCTAACTCAACTCCGGTCAGCCGGGAGAGCTTATGTAAGCGTTTCAGAAACTCCGCTCTGGCCAGAATAGAGGCTGCTGCCACCACCGGCTCCTCTTCAGCTCGAATCTTCTGAAGCAGGCTTACCTTCCTCCCTTTTTCCAACAAGGCCTTCTGGATGAATCTTTCATCTCCAAATTTGTCGGATATGACCTCAGTCCCCTCGACCTTTTCCAAAATATTTTCAATCGCCCGGGCATGCCCCCAGGCTAAGATGCGGTTAAGATTTTTCATCTGGCTGAAAAGCTGGTTGTATCTCTCCGGTCCAATAGCCACCACTGAGCTTTCTCCAATCTTGGCTAATTCATGCGAAAGCGCCTCTACCCTGGAATCTGACAGTCTCTTGCTGTCTTTAACCCCCATCTTCTCTAACTGCCTGCTTGAATCTTCCTTAATCCAGAAGGCCACCACCACTAAAGGACCAAAATAATCTCCCTTGCCGGCTTCATCAGTCCCTATCTTGCCTGGGGATGACATTCCCTTACCTGTTTTGCATTCTCTCTAAATACTCTCCGCTGCGGGTGTCGATTTTAATTAAGTCACCTTCTTTGATAAAGAGCGGAACTTTGACTTCCAGCCCGGATTCTAAGGTGGCCGGTTTGGTCATATTAGTCACTGAATCACCCTTAATCCCCGGCTCAGTGGAAGTGACCTTTAACACTACTGAAGCGGAGAGTTCCAGTCCCATCGGATTACCTTCGAATAAGAGCACCTGGTACTCCCTCCCTTCTACCAGATACCATTTATAATCTCCTAACTGCTCTTCGGTCAGGAAGACCTGCTCAAATGTGCGGCCGTCCATGAAATGGTACCCCTCGCTATCTTTATACATGAACTGCATGTCCTTTTGAACGAAATCCGGCTGTTCGAACACCTCTCCGGAAGCAAAGGTCTTCTCCAAAACCTGACCGGTGATGATGTTTTTCAACTTGGTGCGCACAAAGGCGGCTCTCTGAGCGGTGCGGGCGTGCTGGAATTCCACAATGTAGTATACTTCCCCGGCTACTTTTATTCTCAAACCTTTCCTGAAATCCTTGGTCGAAAGCATCCAACCTCCTAAAGTAAATTAATCAAAGTACTAATTTAAGTTCTCTTCGACCCAAAATCAACTCGATTTCCGAAATACTCGAAGAAGTAGAGCCCCGGGTCGACTGGTAATGAACCAGGACGTCAGATTAAGCGGCCCAGGCCGGTAATCTTGTTATCTGCACCTTAAGTTTTCTGAACTGGCGGATTTGGCTGGTTATTATCCCGGAGCACCGCTGCCAGAGAGGGCCAATTTCTGTTCAGCCACCTCATTTGTCCTTCTAATAGCAGGGAGATTTGGGCCACATTATGTCTGAAATCTTTTTCTCCCACATGACCATTAGAGCTGGATAAGTTTCTGAGGGCAAATGATAAATAATCCAATTTGCCCAGGCATTTAAGTTCGGTCAGGTCCCCGTTTATTATTCTTGAACTGTTTATGAACTGCTTATCTGTCTTCAACCTGACAGCTTCTGTCTCTGACTGAATCTGATTCTTCTTAGCGGGGAGACTTTCTGGTCCGTAACCCTTTACTGCCAGACTCTCTGGTTTGATAAACTGGCCGAGGCTCAGCTACCAGGCTGTATTTTTTAGCATAGATCTGCTGCAGTTCCTTGGTTTCTTGAATGAACCAGTTGCGCAGTTCAGGCGGCTCCAACACTTCGGCCTCTGCTCCAAAACTTAAGAGCCAGTGAGTTATCTCTTTTAGGCCTGCCACGGTTGCAGTATTGCAGACATCACCGTCTTTTTGTAACATGATCTTCTCGGAGGGATGTCTTTTCCCGCTGGCTACAATCTTGGCCCCCTTTCCGGTGAATCTGACCTTGATTCTTACCGGCCCGCCGGTGAAAACTTCCCAGCTGTGTTGAAACATCTTTTCCAGAGAGAACTCCGCATCTCGGGTAAATCTCTCGGATTTCAAAGTGAGTTTTTTAATTCTGGAGAGTCGGAAGACCCTGAATTCTTCGGACTTGTGATCAAAACCGACCAGATACCAGGCGTGTCGGCGGAAGGTCAAAGCGTAGGGGTCGACTCCTCTATTGGACAGACCTGAGCCCGGAGAATCGTATTCAATCTGCACCCGGATGTTAGCGCTGAGTGCTTTCTGCAGCCCGGCAAAGAAATAGAGTTCTTTTTCGGGGAGCCCAGTCTGCTTAACCGCTATCTGGAGTAGATTCTTTATCGGAGCGGTCTGGAATTCTATCCCCTGCTCAAGATGGGAGCACATTTTGGATAAAATCCGGCTGCCGGCAAGAGATAGCTGATTGTTCTCTTTAACCGGGCTGCTCTGCAGAGCCCAGTACAGAGCCAAATACTCTTCCGGGAGAGTTTCAAAGGGAGGAAGATACTCTCCGAAGCCAGCCGGTAACCAGGGCTGGCTTCTACAGAAATTCCGGCCCGGATAAGTACTTTCAGGTCGCGGAATATGGTTCTGGTGGAGACCTGACAGTCCCGGGCCAATTGCTCCGCATTCAGTCCGGGGTGCTTATATAGAGCCTTTATCAAAAACAAAAGCCTTTCAAATTTTCCCCGGACCGGGTTCAGTCTTTTGCCCATTATTTGCTATCTAAAATTGCCTATTAATAAAATTCGGAGGCCAATCAGGCTCTCTTTTTCCCGGTTATGCGGTAAAATTTGGTGCGGCCTATTCTGATTATCTGCTCGGCCTGGGTGGTAACTTTCAATTCCGGATCGGTGACTTTCTGGCCGTTTAAGTACAGACCTCCCTGCTGAATCAGTCTTTTGACTTCGCTGGTGGAAGAGACGCAGCCTGTGCGTAGCAATAGATGTCCGATCCAGACCGGTGATTCATCACCTTCATAGCTCAGCGTGGGAATATCCTCCGGTAACTCTTTCTGTTTGAAGATGCGTTCGAATTCTTGCAGCGCTTTTCCGGCCTGTTTTTTCCCGTGGTACTTGGTGACAATTGCGAGGCCCAATTTCTTTTTCCACACAAAGGGATTGACTTCTCCCCGGCTTAATTCTGCTTTCATCTTTTCCAGTTCACTCTGATTCAGGTCGGTCAGTAATTCAAAGTAACTGAGAATTAAATGGTCGGGTATGGACATCAGCTTGCCGAATATCTGTTGGGGGGACTCGCTGATGCCGATGTAATTCCCCAGGCTTTTGCTCATCTTCTCTTTGCCATCGATGCCGACCAAGATCGGCATAGTCAAAATCACCTGGGGCTCCTGGCCATATTCTTTTTGAATTTCCCGGCCCACTAATAAATTGAATTTTTGCTCGGTTGCTCCTAATTCGACATCGGCTTTCAGAGCCACTGAGTCATAGGCCTGCATCAAAGGGTAGAGAAATTCTAAAACTGCGATCGGCTTGCCGTTTCGGTAACGGTTCTGGAAATCTTCCCTTTCCAGGAGTCTGGCCACCGTGTATTTGGCGGTAAGCTCTAAAATCTGCTGAAAAGTCAGCCTGGCCAGCCAGCGGCTGTTGAAGTCGATTTTGGTTTTTTTGGCGTCTAGGATTTTGAAGACCTGCTTCTGGTAAGTCTTGGCATTTTGCAGGACCTCTTTTCTGGTCATCCGTTTGCGCAGCTCGGATTGTCCGGTCGGGTCGCCGATTAAAGCAGTGTAGTCGCCGATTAAAAATACTACTCTGTGCCCCAACTTTTGAAATTGACGTAACTTCTGGATAGTGACCGAATGCCCTAAGTGCAAATCCGGTGCAGTGGGGTCAAAGCCCTGTTTGATGACCAGAGGTTTTTTGGTCTTGACCGAGCGCTCTAACTTCTTGACCAGCTCTTCTTCGGGCAGAACTTCTACCGCCCCGCGCTTTATAATATCTAGTTGTTCTTGGACCGATAGCATGTGCATAAATTAGAAACCCGCTCCAGCATAGATTAAATTAAGCCAGAAATCAAGCCTAAATTTGCTTGACTCATATCAGGCCGGGACAAATATTGAAAACCATGTCTGACCAGAAGAAGAACATCCGCCGGGGGAGTTTGGCATTTGCAGCCATTCTGCTCTTAATTGTTTTAGTAAAACTAATCCATATCTACAACAATGAACTCCCTTCCCTTGAGCAACTGCACAATATCGAGCCGAGCTTGACCACGACGATATATTCTGCTGATGGCGAGGTTTTGCAGGAATATTACTTGCAGCGCCGAATTTTGGTCCCCCTCAAGAAGATGCCCCCTTATTTGATTGAGGCACTCTTGGCGACTGAAGACCAGCGCTTCTACCGTCACTGGGGAGTAGATTCACAGGGAATAATCCGGGCTTTTTTCAGCAACATTCTGAAAGGTAACCTGACCGCCCAGGGGGGAAGCACAATTACTCAGCAGTTAGCGCGAACCCTATTTTTAACCAGGGAAAAGGTAATCAGCCGCAAGATTAAAGAGATTCTGACCGCGGTCAAAATTGAAAGAACCTATTCCAAAGATGAGATTTTGGAGATGTATCTGAATCAGTGCAACTTCGGCAAAGGAGCCTATGGCATTCAGGCGGCAGCGCAACTTTACTTTGGCAAGGATGTGGAAGAGCTTTCCGTATCCGACTGTGCGGTGCTGATAGGTTTGCTTCCGGCGCCGAATCGCTATTCTCCTTTGAATAACATTGATTATGCTCTGGCCCGGAGAAATGTGGTCCTGGGCCGGCTGGGTGCTGAGAAAAAAATTACCAGAACAGATGCGGACAGTTTAAAGAAGCTTCCTTTAAGCCTTGCTCCGGTTCCTCTGAATCAAGGCCAGGCTCCTTACTTTACTGAAATGGTCAGGCAATACATTGAAAAGAAATACGGCGAAAAAGCTCTCTATACTGAAGGTTTGACCATCTATACCACTTTGAATCCTGCTCTGCAGAAAGAGGCGGAAAGACAGCTCTATGCCATGGTGGACACTCTCCAGAAAGGGATTCAGGCCCGGCGCACTCTCAAGAGTCAGGAGTACACGCTAGCTTATTTAGATTCCAGCAGTGAAAAGCCGGTCTGGAAGAGAAAATACAAACAGCTGCAGGGGGCTTTAGTGGCTATGGATAATGCCACCGGCGAGATCTTAACTCTGGTAGGGGGGAGAGATTTTGATGACACTAAGTTCAATCGGGCGGTCCAGGCCTTAAGGCAACCTGGCTCAGCCTTCAAGCCTTTTGTCTATGTAGCCGCCCTGGAAAAGGGATTTCATCCCAGCGACATCATGTACGACACCCCGGTGGTTTTGGAAAATCGGCCCGGCGAAGAATGGGAACCACGCAACTATGATTTGCAATTCAGAGGCCCTCTCACTTTAAGGGAAGGTTTAGCTGATTCCCGTAACTTGATAGCAATTAAGCTACTACAACGCATTTCACCTTACGCCGCCGTGGAGTACGCCCAGCGTTTGGGGATTACTTCTCCTTTGAATCCATATGCTTCGATTGCAATTGGAACATCTGAAGTGACTCTCTGGCAGATGGTGAGAGCCTTTTCGGTCTTTCCCAATCAGGGCGTCTTGGTTGAACCCTTTTACATCAAGAAGATAGTAGACAGATACGGAAATATTCTGGAGGAGAACCGCAGCCCCAAAAAGGAGTTGGTCTTGAATCAGAAGACCGCCTACATCATGACCTCCATAATGCAGAGTGTGATTGACCAGGGAACCGGCTCAGCCGTTCGGGCCCGGGGATTCTCCCGCCCGGCTGCCGGTAAAACCGGTACCACTGATGAAACCACCGACAACTGGTTCATCGGATTTGTGCCCCAGATTACATGCGGAGTCTGGCTCGGTTTTGACGACAAGACCTCCATTGGCTCGCACATGACCGGCGGCTCGACCGCAGCTGTAGTGTGGGGGGAGTTCATGAAGACCGCCTGTCAAAATTTACCTGTGGCCGATTTTGTGATGCCGGAGGGGGTCTTCTATCGCACTGTCTGCTGGGATTCTGGTAAACTGGCCACGGCCAATTGCCCTCGCAAGGTAACTGATTTGTTTACGGAGCAAAGCGAACCTCAGGAAAAGTGTCCTTTACATCCCGGGCCTGATATCGCTTCTGAAAAACCTGAACCCTTCTGAATTGCTCCTTGAACTGATTCAATCCCATCGAAGAGACTTCAGTCTATTCCTGGCAACATCTCATTTCTAACCGCAGACTCAGAGCGGGAGGTTATTCGGCGGAGAATCTTTTTCGGTCTTTTGACTGGACTCTGTGAGAAGATAAAACATTCTTTTAGCCGGTCACGGATACCCTCTGCCAGCTTTTGTTCTTTACAGTGAACCTCCGCCAGCACTTCCCCTTTTTGCACCCGGTCCCCGATTTTCTTTCGAATGACAAATCCGGCCGCATGGTCAATCTGCTCTTCTTTCCTTTTGCGGCCTGCTCCGATTTCAATTGCCAGCCAGCCTATCTGTTCCGTCCCGATTTTCTTCATGTAGCCTCTTTGGGCTGACTGCACTTCATATTTGACTTCAGGTTGAGGCAGCCTCGAATAATCTTCTATAATTCCGGTATCCCCTCCTTGAAGCTTAATTACCTGTCGAAATTTCTCTAAAGCTGTCCCATCTTGATTGACCTTATTCAACAGCTGGTAGGCCTGTGGGTAACTCTTGAACTTTCCGGCCAGAATTAGCATTTCTGCGCCCAGAAAATAGGTGACCTCTTTCAAATCTGGCTGCCAGTTCCCTTTCAAAGCTTCAATCGCTTCGACCACTTCCAAAGAGTTTCCTACCGTTTGCCCCAGAGGTTCGGACATGTCGGTCAGGATCGCAGTCATTTTCTTATTGAACTTACTACCCATTGAAATCAGGCTCCGGGCCAGAGCTTTAGCTTGAGTAAACGTCTTCAGGAAAGCTCCCTGGCCGACTTTGACGTCAAATACGATTCCCTCTGCCCCTTCGGCTAATTTCTTGCTCAAAATGCTGGCAGTGATAAAGGGAATATTTTCCACCGTGCCGCTGACATCTCTGAGCGCATAAATGTTTTTGTCTGCCGGAGCTATTTCTTCGGTTTGTCCGATTAGACATACTCCAATCTTTCTTAGGTTGGATTTGAATTCCTCTAAATTTATGTCAGTTCTAAATCCGGGAATTGAATCTAATTTATCAAGTGTCCCTCCGGTGTGTCCTAATCCTCTTCCAGAAATCATCGGTACCGCCACTCCGCAGGCAGCTACCAAAGGCGCTAAAATTAGGGAAACTTTGTCACCCACCCCACCGGTGCTGTGCTTGTCGATTTTCGGGGAAGTGATGCTGCTTAATTCAACTGTCTCACCCGAGTTGAGCATGGACTTAGTAAAGTAGAAGGTCTCTTTGCCATCCAGGCCCCTTAAATAGGCCGCCATCAAAAATGCGGAGAATTGATAGTCCGGTATTTCCCCTTTAGTATAGCCGGATATTAAATAATTTACTTCTGCCTCAGTAAGAGTCTTACCATCTCGTTTTTTGGCGATCAGCTGGCTGACAAGCATGGAGATTCTTGAAGTCTACTGCCTGACTGAATGCTGTATTTGCCGGTATTCTTTCATAATCCTCACCGAAGCAGAGGTCCCTATGCGATTGGCGCCTGCGTCCACCAACCTCAGAGCCGTTTGGCAGTCTCTTATTCCACCCGAAGCTTTCACTCCAAAATCAGGCCCCACAACTTTTCTCAATAGGATGACATCCTCTAAATTTGCACCGCCCGGGCCGAATCCGGTCGAAGTCTTCACAAAATCAGCCCCGCAATCCTTTATCAGCCTGGCCGCCTGCTCTTTTTCGTTATCTGTCAACAGCCCCGTCTCAATAATGATTTTCAAAACTATTGGATTAGTACAGACTTTCCGCAGCTCCTTAAATTCAGATTCGACGAATTTGTAATCCCCCTCCCTGAACCGCCCTATGTTCATCACCACATCAATTTCTTTTGCCCCAGCATTAATGTTCTGCTCTGTCTCTTTAACTTTGATTAAAGTTGTACTGGCTCCCAAGGGAAATCCTGCTACTGAGCCGACTTTGATTCTTGTACCCTTAAGCAGGCTGACTGCTAAGCTCACCCAGCCGGGATTGACGAAGGCTGTGGCAAGCTCATATTCTATAGCCTCCCGGCACAATCTTTTGATATCATCCGACGTCGCCTCTGGTTTCAGAACCGTATGATCTATCATCCTGTTCAACTCGATCATTTTACCATTCCCGGCTCATCTTCTTAAAGGCCTTAGGTAATAACTCACTCAGCCGGTATCTATTTTTCTCTCCTTTCAGAGTTGCGCAAACAATTTCCAAGTCGGCACAGAATTCAGACAGCACCTGCAGGCAGGCTCCGCACAAGGATTTGGGTTGGTCGGTATCTGTGACAATGGCAATCTTCTTAAAGCTTTTCAGTCCCTCCGTAACCGCCTTAAAAACCGCCACCCGCTCGGCACAGACCGTTAAGCCGTAAGAGGCATTTTCTACATTTACTCCGGTATAGACTTTTCCTTTTTCTGTCAAGAGTGCCGCCCCTACCAGAAATTTAGAATAAGGGGCGTGTGCCTTCGATCTGGCTTGGGCCGCTTTTCTGACTAATTCTCTTTCGGTCACTGGACACCTCTTTTAAGAAACTATTACCTATCCCTGTTCCTTTTAACCCAAAGATCTCGGCAACCGTCTGGCCGATGTCGGCAAAAGTCTGGCGAATTCCTAAATTCCCATCTACTTTGAGTGACTTGCCATAAACCAAAAGCGGCACGTATTCCCGCGAATGGTCCGTCGAAGGAGTAGTCGGGTCACAGCCGTGGTCAGCAGTGAGTATAAGCAGGTCATTATTGTTGAGCAAATCCAAAATCTCCGGTAGCATGGTATCAAATTCTTCCAACCCTTTTGCGAAACCATACGCGTCGTTTCTGTGCCCCCACAAGATGTCAAAATCCACCAGAGCCGTGAAGATCAATCCCGACTTTAGGCTTTTCATTACCTCTAAAGCTTTTTCGACTCCATCCTTATTATTCACCGTGTGAAAAGCCCGGCTAATCCCTCTCCCCCCGAACAGGTCTTCAATCTTTCCAATTCCAATTACCTCATGCCCTCTGGCTCTCAACTGGTCCAAGACAGTCTCCCCTAACGGCTGAACCGAAAAATCCCTTCTTTCTGCGGTGCGCACAAAGGCTCCCGGCTTTCCGGTAAAAGGCCTGGCAATCACTCTGGCTACGGCATGCTCTCCCTGCAATAGTTTTCTGGCCTTCTGACACATTCGATACAACTCTTCCAGAGGAACAATATCCTTGTGCACCGCTATCTGGAAGACCGAATCAGCAGAAGTATAGACAATAGGAAACCCCGTCTTAAGATGCTCCTCTCCCAGTTGGGCTATAATCTCGGTTCCAGAAGCCGGATAATTCCCTAAAATCTTTATCCCTATGGCCTGCTCAAATGCTTCAATTATCTCCTGGGGGAAACCGCCGGGATAGACCGGAAAGGGTTTTTTCAAAGGCAAGCCCATCATCTCCCAGTGCCCGGCAGTTGAATCTTTGCCCAATGAAAGCTCGGCCATTTTGCCATAGCATCCTTTCGCCTGAATTGAATTTGAGAGACCTTCGATTTGGTCAATTTTACCCAGGCCGAGCAACTCCAAATTGGGAAGTTTTAATCCCCCCACTGCCTTAGCTGTATTGGCCAGGGTGTTGGAGCCGATGTCCCCGTATTTATCGGCATCCGGCAGTTCACCGATGCCGCAACTATCCAGCACGATTAAGATCACCCGGGAAATCTTGTAATTCTTCACTGGCAAGAATCTACTATCCAGATACGCTTTTGTAAAGATTAGGATTTATCCAGTTTAGAAAATCCAGTCTAACAGATGCGCCATTCCCAATGACACCAAAGTTGCAGTAAAAACATACCATAAAGCCGATTTCTTGCCAAACTTGCCCCATATTACTGAAAGTTCGGTAAAGTCAGTCGTCACCCCCACCATCATCACCACAAAGGTCACCCCTAGGGTTGCACCTAACTCATAAAGCTTTCCGGCAAAAATCGAGAAACCTTCCGAGCAAAGTTCCACCGCCGCAGCTAAAGGAACTGCGGTTATGATTGGGTCAAAGCCAGCCGAGTGCCCTAAATAACTGGTGATAAGTTTGGCCGGCACAAAGGCGGAAATGACCGCCGCCAGCCCCATGCCAATTCCCAGATATTTGGCCATCTCCCTAAAAGAGTCCCAGGAGTAATAGAGTGACTTCTTCAGCCGGTTGTAGAGCTTGCGTTCGTGCTCCAAAGTCAGTTTCAATTCTCTGTCTATGATTAAATGAGGGGCTAGGCGCAGGTCAAGCTTCTGTCTATTTTCCAGCCGGGCCAGAATCAGACCAGATATAAAGGCGGTGATGATGGCGGACAGGAAGACAATCAGAGTGTTAACCGGACCAATAAACCCGTTCAAAATAAACAGCTGTATAAAGCCGGCCCAGGGAGTGGCTAAAAGAAAAGTCAGGGCCGTAGCCGTGGAGGCCCCTTTTAGCCTTAGAGTAACCGACAAAGGAATTGCCCCACAGGAACAGACCGAGACTGCCAGGCCAGCCAGGGAAGCCCGGGCTAGAGACTTCCAATCGTTGTTGCCGAAATATCTCAAAAGAACTCTGGCGGAGATGAATTCCTGAACCAAGCCAGCCACCGAGAATCCTATCACCAACCAGGGGCCGGTGTCCACTAACAAATCCAGAAGCGCAAGTCCGAATTTTGAAACTGCTGATTCCATGTGTAAGGTGCCTTTGAAACAAAAAAGGCAATCCCCTCGGATTGCCTAACCCTTAGTATCAAACTTTCCTATTTTTTCTGTTCCGCAGCCTTCTCTTCTTTCTTTTCTTTCTTGGTTTTCTTCTTTTCGATTTTGGGCTTTTCTATCAACAATTCGACTGCGGCCAGTTGAGCCCCGTCGCCCAAGCGTCTATTCCCCAGTTTTAAGACCCGGGTATAGCCTCCCTGGCGATTGGCAAACTGGGGTGCAATCTCTTTTACAAGTTTCTGAACTACCCTTCTGTCTCCTACCGTGCGGTAAATCTGCCTTTGAGCAGCGATATCCCCATTTTTGGCGTAGGTTATCAGCCGCTCAGCTAAGGGACGTAAAGCCTTGGCTTTAGACTGGGTGGTCTGCACCAGCCGGTGCTGGAACAGGGAAGTGACCAGATTGGCCAGCATGGCGTGTCGGTGACTGGCTATTCGGCTTAACTTTTTTACTTTTTTCCCGTGTCTGGGCATAATTCTCTAGTCTATTTGACTGCCGCTTTGGGTCTCTCTTTGTACTTTTCGATATCCATTCCCCAGCTCAGGCCCAGGTTCTGTAAAATGTTGCTTAGCTCGTTTAGCGATTTGCGACCAAAATTTCGAAAACGGAGCATCTCCGGCTCGCCCCTTTTGACTAAGTCCTCTAAAGTCTCAATCTTGGCCGCCTTCAAGCAGTTGCTGGAGCGGACCGAGAGCTCTAGTTCATCGATTCTGGTCTTAAGCAGGTTGCGGATGCGCAGAATCTCTTCGTCCACCTTCTCTTCTTCTACCACCGGTAATTCCTCTTCCGACTGTACAAATATGCTCAAGTGATCTTTTAAGATTTTGGCTGCCTGTCTCAGAGCGTCTAAGGGAGTGATACTGCCGTCGGTCCAAATTTCCATAATCAGCTTGTCGTAGTCGGTTCTCTGCCCCACTCTGGTATTTTCGACTTCATAGTTCACTTTGGTGACTGGAGAGAAGAAGGAATCTATAAAAATCGTTCCCACCGGGGCGTTGGAATCCTTGTTTTGTTCGGCGGCAAGATAGCCTCGTCCGGAGCTCACGCCTAATTCCAGGGTAAGTTCGGTATCCTCAGTCAGCCTCAAGAGATAGTGTTCTGGATTCAGGATTTCTACTTCCGGGTCTCTCTGCAGATCAGCCGCCTTATATTCACCCTTCTGATGCGCTTCCAAAAGCAGAGTCTTAGGAGGATCCCCCAAGAGTCTGATTCTGATTCCTTTCAAATTCAAAATGATATCGGTGACATCTTCATAGACTCCCGGAATAGAGGTAAATTGGTGCGTCACCCCGTTAACGCGAGCGGAAGTGATGGCCGCCCCCTGAATGGAAGAGAGCAGTATTCGGCGCAGGCTGTTGCCGAAGGTAACCCCGTAACCTCTCTCCAAAGGCTCGATATAGAATTTACCGTATTGGTCCGTAGAAACTTCTTCGTCCTGCTTGAGCTCTTTAGGCATGATGATGCTTTTCCACTTCATGAAATTATAATCCTCCCTAGGCTGCTTGTAGTCGCTTGGCCATTAATCTCAGGGCGTGGCCGAGCAACCTGAGAAAAATTCGCACTTTGCTTTACCTGGATATGTCAAATGGTGCCAAAAATTAGTTGAGCCGGATTTTACTTGGAATATAGCTCGACGATCAACTGTTCTTGAGCCGTAACCGGGATATTCACCCGTTTGGGAATTTCTAATAATTCACCCTCCATGCGGGCTTTGTCCAGACGCAAATAAGGTAAATCCTCCCGCGCTGATTTCATGGCTTGGTGAATAATATCCAATTGCTTGCTTTTTTCCTGTACCGAAATGACTTGCCCGGGTCTCACCTGGTAGGAGGGGACATCCACAATTTTTCCGTTGACCAGAAAATGCCGGTGCCGAACCAATTGTCTGGCTCCCCGGCGAGAGGGAGCAAACCCCAGCCGATAAACCATGTTATCCAGACGGCATTCCAGCGTCTGCAATAGGGTCTCTCCGGTGATTCCCTTCTTCTTTTCCGCCTGATAGAAGTAACGCCGGAACTGCTCCTCTAATAGCCCAAAGGAGCGCTTAACTTTTTGTTTCTCCCGCAGACGCAAGCTGTATCCGCCCTCCTTGCGCCGCATATCCTGACCGTGTTCACCAGGTGCGTAAGGCCTTTTTTCGAAAGCACACTTCTCAGAGTAACAGCGCTGCCCTTTCAAAAAGAGCTTTTCACCCTCTCTTCTGCAAATCTTACAGACTGGTCCTGTGTATCTGGCCATGCTTAGTTTGTCTGACTATACTCTTCTTCTTTTAGGAGGGCGGCAACCGTTGTGCGGAATCGGGGTCACATCTTTTATAATGCTAATCTCCAGGCCGGCCGCCTGCAGAGAGCGAATAGCCGATTCTCGGCCAGAACCCGGGCCCTTCACCCACACTTCTACTCTCTTGACGCCGTATTCCATCGCCTCTCTGGCACAGGCTTCTGCCGCTACTCCGGCTGCAAAGGGGGTCGACTTCTTGGAGCCTTTGAAACCTACTCTTCCGGCTGATCTCCAGCTGATTACGTTTCCACGGCCGTCAGTAATAGTGACAGTCGTATTGTTGAAAGTGGCTTTTATATGGGCAATACCGTTAGGCTCGACGCGGCCGTGTCTCTTTTTGGGCTTTTTTACTTCTTCTGCCATTTTTAGTACATCCTCGCAGCGATTAAGTGGGTGTTGGAGCCGGTTTCTTGGTTCCCACGGTCTTGCGCGGCCCTTTCCTAGTCCTGGCATTGGTCTTGGTTCTCTGGCCCCGGACCGGCAGACCCTTGCGGTGTCTCAGGCCGCGATAACTGCCGACATCCATCAATCTCTTTATATTCATGGCGATCTCGGTTCGGAGAGCGCCTTCCACCTTATACTCGGTTTCGATGGCCTGGCGGAGCTTGGCAATCTGCTCTTCGGTCAGCTGATTTACCCGGATGTGAGCCTCAATGCCGGTCTTCTCCAGGATCTTCTGGGCTGAGGACCAACCTATACCATAGATATAAGGCAAGGCTGCCAAAATGATCTTATCTTTAGGTAAATCCACTCCGGCTATACGCGCCAATTCAAATTCCTCTTATTTTAACCTTGTCTCTGTTTATGTTTGGGATTCTCGCAGATGACCCGCAGAACTCCGTGCCGGCTGACGATTTTGCACTTCTCACAGCGCTTTTTAATCGATGATCTCACCTTCATAAAGTCCTCATTTGTACCTGTAGACGATTCTTCCCCGGGTTAAATCATAGGGAGAAAGCTCTACGGTAACTTTATCTCCGGGCAGGATGCGGATAAAATGCATCCTCATCTTTCCGGAGACGTGCGCCAGTATCTTGTGTCCGTTGTCTAACTCTACTCTAAACATGGCGTTGGGCAATGGCTCGATCACTTTTCCTTCAACTTGTATGGTCTCTTCTTTGGCCATTAAAACTTATATTATACCACCTTAATTTAAATTTGTCAAGACCACAGGACCTGATTCAGTTATGGCTACCGTATGCTCAAAATGCGCTGAGAGAGACCCGTCTGCTGAGATAATAGTCCAGCCATCAGGCTTGGTTAATACCTGATAAGCCCCGGCATTGACCATTGGCTCTATGGCCAAGACCATGCCCGGCACCAAAACCGGACCGGTTCCCGGTTTTCCAAAATTAGGCACTTGTGGCTCTTCATGCATGGACTTGCCAATTCCATGGCCGACCAGCTCCCGGACCACGGAGTAGCCATTTTCTTCTACATAAGTCTGGATGGTGTGGGAAATATCCCCTAAGTGATTGCCTGCCACTGCCTTGTCTAAACCAAGATGGAGAGCTTTCCTGGTAACATCCAGGAGTCTGACCGTCTCTTGGTTGCTATTTTGTACTAGATATGTGGCTGCTCCATCGGCATAATAGCCATCCTTGAAGACTCCTATATCGATTGAGACCACCTGACCAGGCCTTAACTCCCTTTCCCCTGGGATTCCATGCACTACTTCTTCGTCAATAGAGATACAAATATTGGCGGGGTAACCCCGGTACCCATAAAAAGCGGGTTGGGCCTCTTTGCTTTCGATGAACTCTTTGGCCAGTCGATCCAGTTCCTTGGTCTTGGTCCCCGGTTTTAAGTTCTTACTGACTAAATCGATAGCTTCTGCCACAATCTTCCCATTTTTTCCCATTATCTGGATTTCTCGGGCTGATTTCAGGTAAATCATTATTTTCAATCTGTCAACCTCAGTTCAGGCCTGATAGAGACGAGTCCTTTTTGACAATCTTCTCGATTTGTTTAGACAATTCCGAGGCTGCGACAGAAGCATCTACCGCGACCAATTTTTTCTGAGAACGGTAATGTTCTTCCACCGGCTCGGTTTGCCTTCGGTAAACAGCTATACGATTCTTGACCACTTCTTCTTGGTCATCTTCTCTTTTGGCTAATTTGCTGCCACAGTTATCGCAAAGATTATCTTTTTTGGGGGGGCTAAAGTAAATATTGTAATTTGCGTTGCAGTTGGGACAGGCTAATCTTCCCCTTAAGCGCTTGAGAATGATTTCATCGGGCAGGTCAAACTTGAGGGCCAGATTGACCTTCTGTTTTCGCCTTTGGAGCATCCGGTCCAGTTTCTGGGCCTGCACTACAGTCCTGGGAAATCCGTCTAATAAAAATCCTGAGCCTGCACCTTTCTTGCTTATCTGGTCTTCAATCAGGTCCACCATAAGTTCATCCGGCACCAGCTCTCCTTTTCGCATGTAGGCGTGAGCCTTACCTCCCAACCCAGTTTTCTGGTTAACCGCGCTTCTTAACAAATCGCCGGTCGATAAATGTTTTAATTTCAATTTTTCCTCGAGCATCTTAGCCTGAGTCCCTTTGCCTGAGCCGGGCGGGCCTAATAGTATCAGAAACATCACCGGACATAGGTTCTTAGAAGGAGCGTCCCCGTATTCTCCCCTTTTTCATGAAACCTTCGTAGTGCCGCATCAATAGGTGAGACTCAATCTGCTGCAGGGTATCTAAAGCCACTCCCACCACAATCAGAATGCTGGTGCCGCCGAAGTAAAACTGTACTCCCATGGAGGAAATCAGAAAGTAGGGCAAGATGGCCACCACGGCAAAAAAGATGGCGCCTGGCAAAGTGATTCTGGTTAGGACTCGGTCGATATACTCGGAAGTATTTTTGCCCGGCCTTACCCCGGGAATGAATCCCCCATTTTTCCGCATGTTGTCGGCCAAATCTACCGGATTGAAGACCACTGCAGTATAGAAGTAGGCGAAGAAAATGATCAGCAGAGCGTAGACCAAACTGTACAGCCAGCCTCCTGGATTCATGAGCATGGCCAGACTCTGCATGAACTCGCTGTTGGGAAAGAAAGAAGTCAGAGTGCTGGGGGCAAACATGATGGACTGGGCGAAAATAATCGGGATGATTCCGGCAGTATTGACGGAGAGAGGCAGATGGGTGGCCTGGCCGCCGTAAATTCTTCGACCCACGATTCTTTTGGCATACTGGACCGGGATTCTCCTCTGTGCCCGGGTTACCAGGACCACCGACGCGACTACCGCTATTATCAGGGCAAACATGACCAGTTCAGTCAAAAGATTTCTCTGTCCGGAAAGCAAGAGCCTCCCTTCATCCATCAGAGATTGGGGTAGTCTGGCAATAATCCCGATGAAGATAATGAGCGATATACCATTGCCGATTCCTTTATCGTTAATCTGCTCTCCTAACCACATGATGAAGATAGTGCCGGAGGTGAGGGTAAGCATGGTCAGAAGCTTGAAACCTAAGCCGGGATTGGGCACTACTCCGGCCACCTGGGCATTCATCCCTTCTAAATAGACCGCGGCACCGATAGCCTGCACGGCGGCAATGACCACTGTAGCGTAACGGGTGTACTGGGCAATTTTTCTTCTCCCCTCTTCGCCTTCCTTCTGCAGTCGCTGGATGAAAGGGACCACTGTGCCCATAAGCTGCATGATAATGGAGGCGGAAATATAAGGCATGATTCCCAAGGCGAAGATGGCTGCATTCTGGAAGGCTCCTCCTACGAATAGGTCGTACAATCCAAACAGGGAGCCCTGCATCTGCCCAAAAAGCTGGCTTAAAGCCTGGGCGTTTACGCCGGGAGTCGGGATGTAAGCGCCAACCCGGTAAATTGCCAAAATACCCAATGTGAAGAGAATCTTACGCCGGAGCTCCGGGATTCTGGCAATATTCTGAAAGGTGCCAATCATTTAATCAGCTCGGCCTTCCCCCCGGCCTCCTGAATCTTTTTGACAGCCGACTGGCTGTAAGCGTGGGCCTGAATGGTAAAGGCGGACTTGAGCTCCCCCTGGCCTAAGATTTTAACCGGCCTGTCAGCGCTGCGGATCAAACCGGCATTCTTCAAAGAGAGCGGGACAATTGTCTCCTGGCTGGAACATTTATTTAACGAGCCGACATTGACGATTTGGTATCCAATCTTTTCTATTGGCTTAAATCCCCGTTTGGGGAGCCTGCGCTGGAGCGGCATCTGTCCCCCTTCGAACCAGGGATGGGTCTTCCCCCCGGAGCGGGACATCTGCCCTTTATGCCCCCGGGTGGAGGTACCGCCATGGCCGGAACCGGCACCGCGGCCGATTCTCTTGGGTTTCTTGACCGCCCCTCTGGGGGGCGCCAGCTGATTTAGACGCAACAAAGCTTATTTTCCTTTCTTTGCTTCTACGACCTTAAGCAGATGCTTGACTTGATATACCATCCCTCTGATTTGAGGCGTGTCATCCTGTATGACGCTATGGCCCAGTTTTCTCAAACCTAAGGTCCGGACCGTAATCTTCTGTATCTCCGGATACCCTATGGCGGACTTCACCTGGGTGATTTTGATCTTCTTAGGCAAGTTGCGCTATCCTTCTTTCGTTTGAGTCAAAAGATAAGGCTTTAAATCCAGGTAATTCTTCAAGCCAGCCAGTCCTTGCAGGGTGGCCTTGACCACGTTATGCGGATTGGAGGTGCCGAAAGATTTGCTCAAGATGTCCTGTATGCCGGCTACTTCCAATACGGCACGCACCGCTCCCCCGGCAATCACTCCGGTTCCGACCGAAGCCGGCTTCAGCAATACTTTGGCTGCGCCATATTCTCCCTGCACTTGGTGGGAAATGGTAGTATCCTTGAGCACAATCTTGATCATGTTTCTTCGGGCGGCTTCATTAGCCTTCCGGATGGCATCCGACACTTCCCGGGCTTTGCCCAGGCCAATGCCGACCTGTCCCCGGCGATCTCCTACCGCCACCAAGGCGCTGAACCTGAATCTCTTGCCGCCTTTGACTACCTTGGCTACCCGATTGACTGAGATTACTCTCTCTTCTAATTCGGCCCCGGGCTGGAAGCCTTCTTCGCCGTAAAAACTGGTCCCTCGGTCTAGAATTTTAATCCTCCTTCTCTGGCTCCTTCGGCCAAGGCCTTCACCCGTCCGTGATATAAGTAAAACGAACGGTCAAATACCGCCTGAGTAACTCCTAAGCTCTGAGCCTTGAGAGCCAAAGCTTGACCTACTAACTTGCTGATTTCGACTTTTTTCATTCCTGGCTTAATCTGCGATTTGACCTGGGGCGAGAGACTGGAGTTCCCTCCCAACACCCGGCCGCTATCGTCGTCGACCAACTGAACATAGATCTGCTTGTTGGATCTGAAAATCACCAGCCGAGGTTTAACTGCTGTACCATGCAGACGTTTTCTGACCCGCAGGCGTCTTCTTTGAGCTCTTATTTCTGTGACCTTGTCACTAATCATAATCAGGCTGCTGTTTTTCCGGCTTTCTTTCTGACATGTTCATCCGTGTAGCGGATTCCTTTGCCTTTATAGGGTTCCGGCGGCCTGAAGGAGCGGATTTTGGCCGCCACCAGGCCCACCAGTTCTTTGTCGCTGCCGGAGATCGAAATCTTTACTCCACCTGGAGCATCCAGCTTGATTCCCGGCGGGGGTATGAAGACGATGGGATGGGAATACCCTAACTGCAGGCTCAGGCGCTCGCCTTGCAGTTCGGCCCGATAGCCCACTCCCACCAGGGACAATTCCTTACTATACCCCTGGCTGACTCCTTTGACCATATTGGCCACCAAGGATCGAGTGGTGCCGTGCAGCGCGCGGGCGTAGTTGGTGTCACTGTCCCGGGTAACTTCAATCTGACCGTCGGTCACTTTGACCAGAATCTCAGAAGGTATTTCTCGGTTCAAGCTCCCTTTGGGGCCCTGAATCGAGACTCGGTTTTTATCTAAAGCGACCTTGACCCCGGCCGGCAGAGCGATTGGATTTCTTCCCACCTTGGACATCTTACCACACCCGGCAGAGCGCCTCTCCGCCGACTCCTTTCTGGCTGGCCTCTTGATCGGTTAGAACCCCGAAAGAACTGGAAAGGATTGTGGTTCCCATGGCCTGGCTCATTTTATGCAATTGGTCTTTGGTCAGATAAATCCTTAGGCCCGGCTTGGAAAGCCGCACTATACCGGTTATAAAGCTTTTTTTCTCCGGAGTATAGCTTAAAAATATTCGGAGCATATTCTGACGCGGATTGGGGACCTCAATAAAATTCTTAATAAATTTCTGCTCCAGCAGAACCCGCGCAATTTCCTTCTTCAGTCGTGAGGAGGGGACATCGACCATTTTCTGACGCGCCTTGGCCGCGTTTCTGATTCTGGTCAAAAGGTCGGCAATTGGATCGGTAGAGTTCATTTTCCTTCCTTACCAGCTGGCTTTAGTGACACCCGGTATCTCCCCGGACAGAGCCATCTGCCTGAAGCAGATTCGACAGAGCTGAAATCTGCGCATGAAGGCCCGCGGCCGGCCGCAGCGGGCACAGCGATTACGTTTGCGCACCGCGAACTTGGGTTTGCGGTTGGCTTTGCCTATCATAGCAGTTCGGGCCATTATTCTAAATTCTCCATCAATGTTATTACTTGCGGAAAGGGACTCCCAGACTTTTCAGAAGCTCCATTCCCTCCTCGTCAGTTTTGGCAGTGGTAACCAAAGATACATTCATTCCCCGCATTTTGACAATCTTGTCGTAATCGATCTCCGGGAAGATGACTTGCTCGGTCAATCCTAAGTTGTAATTTCCCCGCCCGTCGAATCCTTCCGGATTCAAGCCTCTAAAATCTCGAATGCGAGGCACGGCTACGTTGGCCAGGCGGTCTAAAAATTCGTACATCTTAGCCCCGCGCAGGGTAACCGTACCGGCAATGGCTGCTCCGGCCTTTAACTTAAAATTGGAAATAGCCTTCTTGGCTCTGCGAATAGCCGGTTTTTGGCCGGTTATCGCTCCTAACTCGGCTAAGGCCGCCTCCAAAAGCTTGGCGTTCTGCATGGCTTCCCCCACTCCGCAGTTGACCACCACCTTAGCTAAACGGGGTACCTGCATGGGGTTTTTGTACCCGAACCTTTTCATCAATGAGGGGACCACCTCTTTATTAAACTTTTCCTGTAAACGGGTCATCTAAATAATCTCTCCACACTTCCGGCAAATGCGCACCCGAGTGACTTCGGAAGAGCCTTCGGCCTGGATGAGTTTGTGGGCCACTCGGCCAAGTTCCCCGCATTTGGGGCATTGGAATATGACCTTGGAAACATTGATGGGAGCTTCTTTCTGCAGCACTCCTCCTTTAGGGTTGCGCTGGGTGGGCCGCATATGGCGCTTGATGAAATTTACTCCTTCCACGATAATCCGGTGCTCTTCCGGCAAGACTTTCAGGACTTTGCCGGTTTTCCCTTTGTCGTCGCCGCTTAATACCATGACCGTGTCGTTTTTTCTCACCTTCATTTACAAAACCTCCGGAGCCAAAGAGATTATTTTAGTGAACTGCTTATCACGCAATTCCCGGGCTACCGGTCCGAATATTCGGGTCCCTAAGGGTTCTCCCTGGTCATTTAAAATTACCGCCGCATTGTCGGAAAACCTGATATAGCTCCCGTCCGGCCGCTTGATTTCTCTTACGGTCCTGACCACCACTGCCCGGCGCACTTCTGATTTCTTGACTGTTCCATTAGGCAAGGCATCTCTGATGGTCCCCACGATAATGTCACCCACCCGGGCATAGCGCTTATGGCTGCCGCCTAAGATGCGGAAGCATCTTATTTTTCTTGCTCCGGAATTGTCGGCCACGTTTAATAGAGTGTATTCCTGAATCATGGTTCAAGATTGGGCTACGCTTGTGCTTTCTTAAGTACTTCTATCAGGCGCCATCTTTTTTGGTGAGATAATCTTCTGGTTTCACCCAATCTCACTACATCTCCCAGCTTGGCCTGATTGTTCTGGTCGTGCGAGTAGAACTTGGACCTTCTCCGCAAAACCTTTCCATACAAAGGATGCCGGAAAGTATGGGTCACTTCTACCACAATGGTTTTGTCCATCTTATCGCTTACTACGGTGCCGATTATTTCTCTGCGTCGGCCTCTTTTGCTTTCTGACATGATTGACCGGCTCATTCCTAAGTTTTGGCCTTTTCGGCTTTCAGCTCTTCTTGTCTTAAAATAGTGTTAATCCGAGCGATGTCTTTTCTTAGATTTCTCAATTTCAAAGGGTTGTCCAGTTTCTTGACCAGTACGGTCAGCCGGAGATTGAAAAGTTCGTCTTCCAGTTCATGTTTTTTCTGGACCAACTCATCTTGGGAGAGCTCTTTTAATTGGTATATCTTCATAGTTATCGCTCCCGGGCCACAAAGACGGTCTTGATGGGCAGCTTGTTGGCAGCTAAGTCCATGGCCTGCCTGGCTAATTCCGGGGTGACGCCGCCTAATTCAAAGAGCACCCGCCCTGGCTTGACCACGGCCACCCAGTACTCCGGATTACCTTTCCCCTTACCCATTCTGGTCTCGGCGGGTTTCTTGGTAAAGGGTTTGTCCGGAAAGATTCTGATCCAGACCTTTCCACCTCGCTTGATGAAGCGGGTTAAAGCCACTCGTGCAGCTTCAATCTGTCGATTGGTAATCCAGGCCGGCTCTAAGGCTTTCAGGCCGTACTCGCCAAAGTCCACTTGGTTTCCTCGATAGGCCTTTCCAGTTCTCCGGCCTCTCTGCTGTTTGCGGTATTTGACTCTTTTAGGCATCAGCATGGTCAGGTCTTCTCCTCGGGAACCGCCCCTTCTCGCTTCCTTCTGCGAGGGGGCCTGGGCCTTCCTTCTTGAGATCCGGCTGCCCGAGGACCTCGTTCCATTTCCTTGCGTTCGCTGGGAACGTAATCCCCACTCAGAACACCTTTCTGGTCCAAAATTTCACCTTTGAAAATCCAGGTCTTTACCCCAATACAACCGTAAGTGGTGTGTGCGGTAGCCTGGGCATAGTCAATGTCGGCCCTGAGGGTGTGTAAGGGTACCCGGCCATCCATATACTGTTCGGTCCGGGCGATTTCCGCTCCTCCGATCCTGCCGCCGCAGGCCACCTTAATCCCTAAGGCTCCCTGGCGCCTGGCTGCTACCATGGCTTTCTTCATAGCTCGGCGGTGAGAGACTCTCCCCTCTAATTGCCGGGCAATGCTTTCCGCCACCAGTTTGGCATTGGTCTCTGGGCTTTTGACTTCGATAATGTTAATGGAGACTTCCTTTTTAGTTAAGACCGCCAATTCATCTCTCAATTTATCCACTTCACTTCCTCTGCGTCCAATCACGATGCCGGGCCGGGAGGTGTGAATGTCCACACTGATCTTTTTGGGAGCTCTGGTAATCTCAATCTCAGCAATGCCGGCATTCTCCAATCTCTTATCCACGTAGCGCCTTATGACCCGGTCTTCCTGCAACAGGACGGCATAATTTTTGTCCACAAACCACTTACTGCGCCAACCTTTGATTATCCCTAATCTCAGACCGTAGGGATGCGTCTTCTGTCCCAATTATTCTCCTTTAACCTCTTTGCCTTTGGCCGCGGATTTCTCGGTCTCTTTCTTTTTGGCCGAGCCCTTTTCCGCCTGTTGCTTGGCTAAGCGTTCACGCCGAACTCTGGCTTCCTGGTCTTCTGCTAAGCGGACCGTCACATGGGCAGTCGGTTTACGAATCATATAAGCTCGCCCCATTCCGACCGCTCGAATTCTTTTGAGGGTCGGTCCTCCATCGATGGCTATGTTTTTTACCATCAAATCTTCGGCTTTAAGTTTGGCGGTCCCGGCCTGGGCCAGGGCATTGGCTGCGGCGGACTTGACCGTTTTTTCCAAGATCAGAGCGGCGTACTTGGGGGTATAGGAAAGTATGGCCAGGGCTTGGTTCACATTCTTGCCTTTAATCAGTTCCGCTACCCGTCTGATTTTTTTGGGTGAGGACCTTACAAATCTGGCTCGTGCGACTGCTTCCATAATCTTTTTTTATTTCAGTGCGATTGCACGCTCAGTAATTCTCCCGGAGTGCTGCCGGAAAGTTCGGGTGGGGGCGAACTCTCCCAGTTTGTGTCCTACCATGGCTTCACTGATATAGACTGGAATGAATTTGTTGCCGTTATGGATGGCAATGGTGTGACCTACAAATTCCGGGGCGACCGTCGATCTTCTGGACCAGGTCTTAATCACCTTTTTTTCTCCACTCTCATTCATGCCCCTGACTTTTTTAATCAGGTGTTCGTCGATGAAAGGGCCTTTTTTAAGTGAACGTGCCATGGTTTAGATTTTAATCTCTACGCTTTACAATTAGACGATCTGACAATTTTCTTTTTCTGGTTTTCAGGCCTTTGGCATACTGACCCCAGGGGGAGCGGGGATGTCCGCCTGAGGCTTTACCTTCTCCACCGCCCATGGGATGGTCTACCGGGTTCTGGGCTACTCCTCTTACCTTGGGTCGCCTGCCCAGCCATCGGGTAACTCCTGCCTTACCATAGGAAATATTCTCGTGCTCCAGATTGCTAACCTGACCAATGGTGGCCTGGCAATCTAGGCGCACCATTCTGATTTCTCCGGAAGGGAGCTTCACCTGGCCAAAATCCCCTTCCTTGGCTACCAGCAGAGCATAGGTTCCGGCTGACTTGGCAATCTGTCCCCCTTTCCCTTTTCTTATCTCCACATTATGAATCAAGGTTCCTAGGGGGATCTTATCTATTGGTAAAGAATTTCCTCTTCTGATTTCTGCTTCCGGTCCGGAGAGAATTTTATCGCCGACTTTGAGCCCGTCCGGTGCCAAGATGTATCTTTTTTCACCATCCAGGTAATGTAAGAGTGCAATCCGGGCGGAGCGGTTGGGATCATATTCGATGGCTGCCACGGTGGCGGCAATGTTAAATTTATCCCGCTTGAAATCTAGCAGCCGTAAAAGCCTGCGATGTCCTCCTCCTCGGTGGAGAGAGGTGATTCTACCCAAGTTATTACGGCCTCCGGTCATGCGTTTACCTGTGACCAGCGACTTTTCCGGCTCAACTTTGGTTATGTCCGAGAAATCTGCCACTGTTCTCCAGCGCAGCCCTGCGGTCACCGGTTTGAAGCTTTTAACTGGCATTTTTAAACTCTATACTCCTTCAAACAGTTCAATTTTATTGTCTTTGGCCAGCCGGACCACCGCCTTTTTCCAGTCTGGCCGGGGGCCTTTGTATCTGCCAAAGGTTTTGATTTTGCCGTGCTGGATCATGGTCCTGACTTCTTTGACTCTGACCTTGAATAAATTTTCCAAAGCCTGCTTGATTTCAACTTTGTTGGCGTTACGGTCAACCAGAAAGGTATATTCATTCTGCTTTTCTTTTAAAAGCGTTCCCTTTTCGGTCAAGAGCGCCAATTTAAGAATCCGGCGTGGGTCATTCATCCGGCCAACACCTCTTCTAAGGCTTTATGCCCCTTTTTAGTCAGAACCACTACATCTGAATTCAGTATACTGTAAGCATTAACCAGGCCCGCTCTCTGGTAATGCACTCTGGGGAGATTGCGCAGGGATTTTAAGAGCTTCTCATCTTTCCCTTCAAAGAGGAAGAGAATTTTTTTGTCCTCTAAACCTAATTTCTGAAAATAGGTGGCCATAATCTTAGTCTTGGGCTGCTCTAATTTAATTTCCTCTAAGACCTTGATGTTATTCTCAGCGGCCTTATCCGACAGGGCGGATTTCAAAGCCTGCTCTTTAACTTTTTTGGGCAAATTAATGGAATAATCCCGCACCGGATGAGGCCCATGTGCCCGGCCGCCGCCAACCCAGACCGGCGAGGTGTTCGAGCCGGCTCTGGCTCTTCCGGTTCCTTTTTGTCTCCAGGGCTTGTGCCCGCCACCACTCATGGTAGCCCGGGTCAGAGTCGAATGGGTTCCCTGTCTCTGATTGGCTAAATAAGCCACCACGTACTGATGGACGATTTTAGGGTCTGGCTCGATCCCGAAGATTTCTTTCTTCAGTTTGATCTTAGAGATTTCTTTTGCTTCTGAATCGTAAACTACTGCTTCCGGCATATTCTTTTCACTTCTTCCTTATGGTCAAAATGCTGTTTTTCTTTCCCGGGACCGCGCCTTCCAGCACTAATAAATTTTTCTGAGGGTCAACTTCTATTACCTGTAGATTTTTTACGGTGACCTTCTCTCCTCCCATTCTGCCTGCCATTCTCTGGCCTTTGAAGGTGCGGGAAGGGAAAGAACTGGCGCCGACTGAGCCTGGTGCGCGCAAACGGTCTGATTGGCCATGACTCTTTGGTCCGCCGGCGAAATGGTGCCTCCTGACTCCTCCCTGAAATCCCAAGCCTTTGGAGACGCCGGTCACATCCACTTTTTCTCCCGGCTTGAAAATATCTACTTTAACTTCCTGACCAACTCCCAATCCTTCAGTTTTCTGGAGGCGAATCTCTTTCAGAATTTTCTTGGGTTCAAGTTTAGCCTTGGCAAAATGACCTAATTCAGCTTTGGTATATAGAGTTTTTCTTTTTTCTCCAAATCCTAGCTGGGCTCCTTTATATTCAGAATTCGCTTCACTTTTTAGCTGGACTATCGGGCAGGGGCCGGCCTCAATCACCGTAACCGGAATCGAATTTCCGCTCGGCCCAAATATAGTGGTCATTCCAACCTTACGCCCTATGATTCCTGTAACCATATTCTATCAAACCTTTATTTCCACATCCACCCCGGCCGGCAGATCCAGCCGCATCAGGGCATCCACGGTCTGAGGCGTGGATTCATAAATATCTAAAAGCCTTTTGTGAATCCTGGTCTCAAACTGCTCTCTGGATTTCTTATCGGTGTGAACCGAGCGGTTGACCGTGTAGACGGTCCTTTCGGTGGGCAAGGGAATGGGGCCCACTATTCTGGCGCCGGTCCGCAGAGCAGTCCTGACTATCTCCTTGGCCGACTTGTCCAAAGAATAGTGGTCATACGCTTTTAACTTGATTCTAATCTTCTGTCCATCCATATCAAAGAGCGAGTTCTAAATTCGTTTCCTATTTTCTATTCGATAATTTGGGTTACCACTCCAGCTCCTACGGTATGTCCACCTTCTCTTATGGCAAATCGCAACTCCTTCTCCATAGCTATAGGAGAAATCAACTCAACTTCCAGCGTGACATTATCCCCCGGCATCACCATCTCCACCCCTGAGGCTAAATGGGCTACCCCAGTAACATCTGTGGTTCTGAAGTAAAATTGGGGCCGATAACCTGAGAAAAAGGGCGTATGCCTGCCACCTTCTTCTTTGGTCAAAATGTATACTTCCCCTTTGAACTTGGTGTGCGGAGTTATACTACCCGGCGCTGCTAAAACCATCCCTCTTTCAAGTTCGTCTTTTTCTATTCCTCGTAGTAAAAGACCAATGTTATCCCCAGCCTCGGCCCGGTCGAGGATTTTTCTGAACATCTCCACTCCTGTGACAACCGTCTTCTTGGTCTCCTTTATACCCACCCGCTCTACTTCCTCACCAACCTTTATGGTTCCTCTCTCAACTCTACCGGTGCCAACCGTCCCTCTCCCGGTAATGGAGAACACATCTTCCACCGGCATCAAAAAAGGCTTGTCCACATCTCTTTTAGGCGTAGGGATGTAAGAGTCAACCGCATTCATTAATTCAAAGATGCACTTGAAAGCCGGATCATCTATCTTCACCCCGGCATCTAATCCCGCCTTCATGGCCTGTAAAGCACTACCTCTAATTATAGGTATCTGGTCACCGGGAAATCCATACTTCTTAAGTAAGTCTCTGACCTCTAATTCAACCAAGTCAAGTAATTCCGGATCATCTACTGCATCAACCTTGTTCAGAAACACTATGATGTATGGAACTCCCACTTGTCGGGCTAACAAAATATGCTCCCGGGTCTGAGGCATCGGCCCATCCGGTGCAGAAACTACTAATATCGCTCCGTCCATCTGCGCCGCCCCGGTGATCATGTTCTTGACATAATCAGCATGACCAGGACAATCGACATGGGCATAGTGCCTCTTATCAGTCTGATACTCCACATGCGCGGTGGCTATGGTTATCCCTCTTTCTCTTTCCTCCGGCGCATTGTCAATGGAATCAAAGGTACGAACATCAGACAAACCTTTCCGGCTTAAAACCATGGTTATGGCAGCCGTCAAAGTAGTCTTGCCATGATCGACATGACCGATAGTACCCACGTTCACGTGCGGCTTAGTCCGCTCAAATTTGGCCTTGGACATATCAGAAACCTCCTATCTCCTCGCTCGATTGAAATTCAAAATTCGAGAGCGCACCTTCAGGCCGGGCTCAATCACCATTAATTCTCCCGATTCCAAAGGCTGCCAGCTGGATCTATCACCTGCCAGCGGCTCTGACGCAATCAAAATTCTCTCTTTCTCCATCTTTTTATAGAGAGTGTAGTACCCCGGATTCTCCGGGTCGCTCTCATCCAAAAACTTATAACATATAAAAACTCTGCCATTAGTCAATAGGAAATTTAGGGCTGACAGCTTTTCTTTCTCGACTATCCCGGTGATAAGTTCAACCATTTCGTCATAAATTTTCTGACTCCCTCTGATTTTAGACAAAATCATCTCCAGAACTATCTGGGAATCAATCAGGTTCGGATAACGGCTTTTCATCTGCTGGTCAAAGGAGACCGACCCGTTATGGGCAAAAACCCACCCTTCTTTGGCAAAGGGATGGGCGAATTCAGCCACCCCTTTAGTCATGGGATCAGTGGCTTTTCGGATGTGCCCGATGATTATAGGGGAACTGGCAATTAAGGTATACGATTCTTCGTAAAGTTTGTCAGTTCGGGCATCTTTGCCACTTTTGACAACTTCCATTCTCCCATCTTTAAGGAAGCCCAGTCCCCAGCCATCCATATGCCCCGGCTCTCTATGAGAGGCCTTGACACAGCCGGTGACACATTGTTCCCTAAAGCTCTCAAAGACTTCTGGTTCTGTTTTGACGTTGCTGACTATTCCAAGTAAACGGCACATTTTTTAGGACTCTATTTTTTAACGATTTCTTCTAAAATCCCTTTTGGCACTTCAGCATAATGGGCAAACTGCATGGTATAGACCGCCCTTCCCTGCGTCACTGAACGGAGAGCTGTAGCATATCCGAACATCTCTGCTAAGGGAACCCGGGCAGCGACCACTTGTGCATCTGCTCTGGGAATAATTCCCAGCACTCTCCCCCGCCGGGAGTTCAAATCCGCAATCACATCCCCCATGTATTCTTCCGGAACTACTACTTCCACATCCATCATCGGCTCCAAGATTTTTGGCTTGGCTTTTTTGGCTCCTTCCTGGAAGGCCATCGAGCCGGCAATCTTGAAGGCTAATTCAGAAGAATCCACCTCATGATAGCTGCCGTCTATGAGAACTGCTTTGATGTCAACCATCGGATAGCCGGCCATTACGCCATTCTCCATGGCCTCTTTGATACCTTTTTCAACGGCAGGAATATATTCTCTGGGAATTGACCCGCCTATGATCTTGGTTTCGAATGCAAAACCAGTTCCCGGGGCCAAAGGCTCAAGTTTAATAACCACGTGACCATACTGCCCTCTGCCACCGGACTGGCGGATGAATTTCCCCTCCGCCTCAACCGGAACCGAGATGGTCTCTTTGTAAGCCACTTGCGGATTGCCGACATTAGCTTTAACTCCAAATTCTCTTTTCATTCTATCAACCAAGATTTCCAAATGCAATTCTCCCATTCCGGAAATGAGCGTTTGTCCGGTCTCTTCTTCCGTGTGCACTTTGAAGGTAGGATCTTCCTCAGCTAAGCGATATAAAGCCTCGGATAGCTTGTCCTGGTCTGCTTTAGTCTTGGGCTCGATGGCAACTGAGATAACCGGTTCCGGGAAGTGCATCTTTTCTAAAACAATGGACTTTTCCGGGTCACAGATAGTATGTCCCGTGAAAGTCTTTTTCAGACCTACCACTGCGGCAATTTCACCGGCATAAACTTCTTTAATTTCTTCCCGCTCATCCGCGTGCATCTCCAAGATGCGGGCAATTCTTTCCTTCTCTCCGCTGGTGGAATTGAGGACATAACTCCCGCTCTTTAATATCCCGGAATAAACTCTGACATAGGTCAATTTTCCCACATATGGGTCGGTGACCACCTTGAAAGCTAATCCGGCAAATGGTTCAGTATCCAGTGCTTGGCGGGTGAGCGCCTGGCTTGAGGTGAGGCTGGTACCCTTAACCGGCGGTAGGTCCGCTGGAGAGGGGAGTAAATCGACTACTGCATCCAGCAATTTTTGCACACCCTTGTTGCGAAAAGAGGCCCCGCATAATACCGGGATAATCTTGACATCGATAACTGCCTTGCGCAGGGCCGCTATGATTTCCTTCGGCTGGATGGGTTCATCGTGAACGAATTTTTCCAAGAGCTTGTCGTCATAATCTGAAACTGCCTCCAGAAGTTTCTCTCGGTACTGTTTGGCCTGCTCTTTCAAACCAGGTGGAATGGGGAAATCTTCAAAAGTGGCTCCCCAGCTCTGGTCATGATGGGTCCGGGCAGTCATATCGATTAAATCAATCACGCCGGTAAACATGTCCCCTGAGCCCATGGGAAGCTGAATCGGCACGGCATTAGCCACCAGCCTTTCCTTCATCATCCTGATGGCCTCAAAAAAGTCCGCCCCGGTCCGGTCCATTTTATTGACAAAAGCAATCCGGGGAACGCCATATTTGTCCGCCTGGCGCCAGACTGTCTCAGACTGAGGTTCGACTCCGCCGACTGCGCAAAATAAAGCTACCGCACCATCTAAAACCCTCAAGGAGCGCTCTACCTCAATGGTGAAGTCCACGTGGCCGGGCGTATCAATCAAATTTATCTCATGTCCGCGCCAGAAACAGGTAGTGGCCGCCGAGGTAATAGTAATACCTCTCTCCCGCTCCTGCTCCATCCAGTCCATGGTGGCCGCGCCTTCATCCACCTCCCCCATCCGGTGAGTCTTGCCGGTATAAAACAAGATTCTCTCCGTGGTGGTGGTCTTGCCGGCATCGATATGGGCCATGATGCCGATGTTGCGGACCTTCTCTATGGGTGTTTTTCTTGGCATAAAAAAACCTCGCTTCAGACTACCTTCGTGGCAACAGACCCACTGGGTCTTTTGCTGGCTGGCGAGGCTCGCTTATTATTCCAGCTTAGATAGCCACTTATCGGCCTTTAGCTCTCGCTCCTTTCTTAAGTTTAAATCGCTCATAATGTAATAAACTTTACCCAAAATACGCTTCTTTCCTCCTCTTGTTTGCCGGCTTACCAGCGGAAGTGAGCAAAGGCCCGGTTAGCTTCTGCCATCTTATGGGTGTCCTCTTTCTTTTTGATGGATGCCCCCTCGTTTTTGGAGGCAGAAATCAACTCTTCGGCCAGTTTTTCCGACATCGGCATCCCGGCCCGGTCATTGGAGTACCCGATAATCCAGCGGAAAGCTAAAGCATTTCTCCTCTCCGGCCGCACCTCCATGGGAATCTGGTAAGTTGCACCACCTACTCTTCTGGGTCTTACCTCTAAGGTTGGCTTGACATTGTTGATAGCCTTCTGGAAGACTTCAAACCCGGGCTGGCCGGTCTTTTTTTCGATGATGCCAAAACAATTATACACGATCTGTTCGGCCGTGCTCTTTTTACCCCGCTCCATCACCTTGTTTATGAACTTGGCCAAAAGCAGACTGTTATATTGGGAATCAGGCAGTATTTCTCTTATTTCGACTCTTCTTTTCCTGGGCATGATAATTCCTAAGCCGCTTTCTTCGGTCTTTTGGCGCCATACTTAGAGCGCCCCTGCTTGCGCTCGGCCACTCCGCCGGTGTCTAAAGTTCCCCGAATGATGTGGTAGCGGACTCCCGGCAGGTCTTTGACCCGTCCTCCCCGGATCAGGACAATCGAGTGCTCCTGTAAGTTATGCCCTTCTCCCGGGATATAAGCGGTCACCTCGATACCGTTGGTCAACCGCACTCTGGCCACTTTCCGCAAAGCAGAATTAGGCTTCTTGGGAGTAGTGGTGTAGACCCGGATACAGACTCCCCTTCTCTGCGGGGCCAGCTGCAGGGCTGGACTCTTACTCTTGGCCTTTAGCGGCGTGCGGCCGCTGCGGACTAACTGATTAATGGTTGGCATCTCTAATTCGTCCTATTACTAATAATCTTTGCTAAACAATAAACTTAGTCTAAATTCTTGATTTGTCAAGTAGTTTCCTTAAAAAGTTCTTCAATTCTGAGCTTCTCTTCCGCCTCCTCGGCCACCTGGACGTTGCGGTATTTCTCCAAGCCGGTGCCGGCCGGAATCAGGCGTCCGATGATGACGTTTTCCTTTAATCCCAAAAGGTTGTCGGTCCTGCCATTGATGCAGGCTTCGGTCAAAACCTTGGTGGTCTCCTGGAAGGAGGCGGCTGAGATAAAACTCTCGGTAGAGAGACTGGCCCGGGTAATCCCCAAAAGCATGGGTACGAAAGTGGCCGCTTCTCCTCCTTCGGCTATCACTCTCTCATTTTCCTCTTTGAAGCGGAAGCGGTCCACCTGTTCCCCTTCCAGAAAGTTAGTGTCTCCCACCTCTTCGATTCTGACTTTCTGCAACATCTGCCGGACAATAATCTCGATGTGCTTGTCGTTGATTTTGACCCCTTGCAGACGATAGACTTCCTGGATTTCATTGACCAGATATTCCTGCACCGCATCCGGACCTTTGATGCGGAGAATGTCGTGAGGGTCTACCGGACCTTCACACAGTTTGTCCCCGGCTGAAATCCGGTCTCCCGGATGGGCTCGCAAGTGTTTTCCATGGGGAATCAGGTATTCTTTGGTCTCGCCATCTTCGGCCGTCACCAAAATCTGACGGGAGCCTCGCACGATTTTCCCGAATTCAACTATTCCATCGATTTCGCTGACTATAGCTGGATCTTTAGGTTTTCGGGCTTCAAAAAGTTCAGCTACCCGGGGTAGACCTCCGGTGATGTCTCTAGTCTTGCTAATATCACGGGGGATTTTTACCAGCACGCTTCCTGCCTCTACCATTTCCCCGGGATGAGCCAAAAGATGTGATCCGGTAGGAATGGAGTAGGTGGCCAACTTGCGTCCTTTGGCATCCAATATGTCAATGTGGGGCTGTAAAGTTCTTTCCCTCTGCTCAATGACCACTCTTTGCCGCAGACCAGTGATTTCGTCCAGTTCTTCGCGATAAGTCTCTCCTTCGACCAAGTCCACAAATTCAGCCTTGCCGGAGTGCTCGGTAACGATGGTATTGGAGTAAGGGTCCCATTCAAACAGGACCTGATCTTTGGTGACCTTAGCTCCGTCGCCTACCTTGAGGGTCGAACTATAGGGAACGTTGTAGCGAGCCCGGGGCCGATTCTCTTCATCCACTAAGGTAATTAATCCATCGCGCGATAAGGCGACGGTCTCCTGGTCTGACCGAGTGACGTAACGAACCCTGTCAAAAATCACATTGCCCTCGGTTTTGGCTATGACCCGGGATTGCTCGGCGATTCTGGCGGCTGTGCCGCCGATGTGAAAGGTTCTTAAAGTAAGCTGGGTTCCTGGCTCGCCGATGGATTGGGCGGCGATAACGCCCACAGCTTCGCCCAAGTCAACCAATTTTCCATTGGCCAAATTTCGCCCGTAGCATTTGGCGCACAATCCCCTTCTGGATTCACAGATTAAAACTGACCTGATGCGCACCGTTTCAAGTGCGGCTTCGTCTATCCGGGCCGCAGCTTCTTCATCAATCTCTTCTCCGGCATGTGCCAGGACCTCTCCGGTGATCGGGTCGAACGCATCTTCTAAAGCCACTCGGCCCAGAATGCGGTCCTTGAGCGCTTCGATCACCTCTTCCCCTTCTTTTAAGGCTGAAACGCTCTGTCCCAGAATTGTGCCGCAGTCCGGCTCAGTTATGACCACATCCTGAGCTACATCTACCAGACGTCGGGTTAAATAACCGGCATCAGCGGTCTTAAGTGCGGTATCTGCCAGCCCTTTTCTGGCTCCGTGGGTGGAGATAAAGTACTCCAAGACCGTCAATCCTTCTCGGAAATTGGAGGTAATCGGAGTTTCGATGATTTCCCCAATCTGGCCAGTGATTTTCTTCTGCGGTTTGGCCATTAATCCCCGCATGCCGGCCAGCTGTCTGACCTGGTCTATGTTACCTCGGGCTCCTGACTCAGCCATCATAAAGACCGGGTTGAAACCATCCCGGTCCTGTTTCATGTGCTCGTGCATGGCGGTGGCGACTTCGTTGGTCACCCTAGTCCAGGTGTCGATGACTTTATTGTATCTCTCCCCGTTGGTTATTATTCCATGCTCGTACTGTTTGCGAATTTTATCCACATCTTTCTGGGCTTCTTTGATAATTTTCTCCTTCTCTGGCGGCACCAGAAGATCATCCATGCTGACGGTTATGCCGGCTCGGGTGGCATATTCAAATCCGATTTTCTTGAGCTGATCCAGCATCAAGGCGGTCCGGTAGGTACCGAGTTTCAAATAAGTGTCGGTCACCAATTTTTCCAACTTCCCCTTGCTCATGGTCTCGTTGCAGAAACGCATTTCCTCCGGCAGGGCCTGGTTGAATATGACCCGGCCTGCTGTGGTGGTGATAAGATTACCATTTAACCTGAACCGGATTGGTGCATGCAACCCCAACAAGCCGTTATCCTTGGCCGCTAAAATTTCTTCCTCAGAAGAAAAGACTTTGTTTTCCCCCTGTTCTCCCGGGCGATCCTTGGTCAGGTAATAACAGCCGATGACCATGTCCTGAGACGGGGTAGCCACCGGTCGGCCAGAGGAGGGTAAAAGTAAATTGTTGGTGGAGAGCATCAGAATCTTGGCTTCCAGCTGGGACTCGAAAGAGAGGGGTACATGCACCGCCATCTGGTCCCCGTCAAAGTCAGCGTTGAAGGCGGCACAGACTAAAGGATGCAGACGAATGGCCTTTCCTTCGACCAGAACCGGATAGAAAGCCTGCACCCCCAGGCGGTGCAGGGTGGGAGCACGGTTTAGAAGCACCGGATGCTCAGAAATAATTTCTTCTAAAATGTCCCAGACTTCCGGCCTTTCCTTCTCCACTAATTTCTTAGCGGATTTAACCGTCTGAACAAAGCCTTTCTCCTCCAGCTTGCTGATGATGAAAGGCTTGAACAATTCCAGGGCCATGTTTTTGGGAATCCCGCATTGATATAGTTTCAGCTCCGGTCCTACCACGATGACCGAGCGGCCGGAATAATCGACTCTTTTGCCCAAGAGATTCTGTCGGAACCTACCCTGTTTACCCTTGAGTAAATCGGAGAGAGATTTCAGGGGGCGCTTGGAATCTCCTCTGACCGCCTGAGAGCGCCGACCATTGTCGAACAGGGCATCTACCGCCTCCTGGAGCATTCTTTTTTCATTGCGGAGAATGACTTCCGGAGCTTTTATGTCTAAAAGCTTTTTCAGACGATTGTTGCGGTTGATTACCCGGCGGTAGAGGTCATTGAGGTCGGAAGTGGCAAATCTTCCACCCTCCAGAGGAACCAAGGGCCGCAGGTCCGGAGGGATAACCGGTATCACCGACATAATCATCCATTCCGGCTTGTTATTGGACTGCCGGAAGGCCTCGATGACCCTGAGTCTTTTCAAAATGTCTTTCTTGCGCTGGGCCGAGGTCTCGATTTTAACCTGAGCGCGCAGAGAAATGGCGTACTCTTCGATGTCAATTTGCTTCAGCAACTCTTGTATTGCCTCGGCTCCCATCTTGGCCGTAAAGTTCTTTCCCTGACTTTCTAATTCCTGATATTCCTCTTCCGTAATCAGGTCTTTCTGCTTTAAGGAAGTATCTCCTGGATCAATCACCACGTAGGATTCATAATAAAGCACTCTTTCCAAGTCCCGGACAGACATATCTAACAGGTATCCGATCCGGGAGGGGACCGACTTAAAAAACCAGATGTGGGAGACCGGTACCGCTAGCTCAATGTGCCCCATTCTTTCACGTCGGACTTTGGACTGGGTAACTTCCACGCCGCAGCGGTCGCAAACTATGCCCCGGAAACGGATTCTTTTGTACTTGCCGCAATTGCACTCCCAGTCTTTGACCGGGCCGAAAATTCTCTCGCAGAAGAGCCCGTCTCTTTCCGGCTTGAAGGTCCGGTAATTGATGGTCTCCGGCTTGGTTACCTCTCCGTAAGACCAGGAGCGGATGGTTTCCGGTGAAGCCAATTGGATTCGAATGGCCTTAAAATCGCTCGGCTTTCTTGTGGCTCTGGTGGTGAGATCTACCACTTTAGAACCTCCTTTGGGTTAGCGGTCTGTTTCCCGCCTTGCTTAAAATCTCAGCCAAAATTTTCTTCAAATTTCTCTCTCGACCTTAAACGTCACACTGCTTCAAGGCTGGACTAATTTTCAATAAGTTCCACGGACAAGCCCAGACTCTGTAACTCTTTGACCAGCACGTTAAACGATTCCGGCACTCCCGGCTCAGGGGGGTTGTCTCCTTTGACAATGGCTTCGTAGATTTTAGAGCGTCCGGCCACGTCATCTGACTTATAAGTGAGCAATTCCTGCAGGGTGTAAGCTGCACCGTAGGCTTCCAAGGCCCAGACCTCCATCTCCCCAAATCTCTGGCCGCCAAATTGTGCTTTCCCGCCTAAGGGCTGCTGGGTTACCAATGAATAAGGGCCGATGGAGCGGGCGTGCATCTTGTCGTCCACCAGATGGGAGAGCTTCATCATGTACATGTAGCCGACAGTCACTTCGCTGTCGAACGTCTCTCCGGTTCTGCCATCGTAAAGCGTTATTTTACCTGACTCCGGCAGGCCGGCCTTTTTAAGCTCGGCTCTGATTTCCCCTAAGTTGGCTCCGTCAAATACCGGCGTGGCTACGTAGAAATTCAGCTTATTGGCCGCCCAGCCCAAGTGAGTTTCTAAAATCTGACCTACATTCATACGAGACGGCACTCCCAAGGGATTAAGTATCATGTCCACCGGCGTCCCGTCTGGCAGATGCGGCATATCTTCTACCGGCACGATCTTGGAGACCACTCCCTTGTTACCATGTCTGCCGGCTACTTTATCGCCTACTGAAACTTTCCTTTCTGTGGCTACCTGTACTTTTACTAGCTGGACCACTCCCGGAGGGAGCTCCGCCCCGCGCACTACTTTGTCGATATCCACTTCCAGCTGGGCCTTCTTAGCTTCCACCTGCTGGTTATAGTTATAAAAGAGCTCTTCGATTTTGCGATTGACTCTGGAGTTTTCAGTCCATCCCTGTTCGCTCGCCAAATTATCGAAGTCAATCCGGTCAAAAGAGTCCTCCTTGAATTTGTAGCCAGCCCTGAAGACTACCTCCTGATTAGTCTTCTTGCGGATGGTACTGGCCGTCTGTCCCTCCAAAAGAGAAACCAGTTTAGAATCCCTGATCTTGGTCAGGTCGTCCAGACTGCGCTGGTGCTGCCGGCGCAATTTAGCGATCTCATTCTTCTCTTTCCGTTTGGCCTCTTCGGTGTGTTCCTTGCGGGAGAAGACCTGAGTGTTAATGACTACCCCTTTCATGCCCGGAGGGGCTTTCAGGGAGGCATCTTTGACATCTCCGGCCTTTTCACCGAAAATGGCTCTTAACAACCTTTCTTCCGGGGAAAGTTCGGTCTCCCCTTTAGGGGTAACCTTTCCGACCAAGACGTCACCAGCTTCTACTTCCGCTCCCATTCTGACTACACCATTTTCCTCTAAATGAGCCACCGCCTCTTCTGAGACGTTGGGAATCTCTCGGGTTAACTCTTCCGGACCCCGTTTAGTCTCCCTGACCTGCAGCTCGAATTCTTCCACGTGGATAGAAGTGAATTTATCCTGGGTTATCAGTCTTTCGCTGACAATGATTGCATCTTCGAAATTGTAACCTCGCCAGGGCATGAAGGCCACCAACACATTGGCCCCTAAGGCCAAATCCCCTTTGCAGGTGGCCGGACCATCGGCAATGACTTCTCCGGCCTGAACTTTATCCCCCATTTTTACCAAGGGTTTTTGATTCAAGCAGGTATCCTGGTTGGAGCGTTTGAACTTAATCAGCTGATACTCGTCCATCTCCACAAACTGAGATTCGGTGGAGGCGGTAGGCCGGATCACAATCCGGTCAGAAGAGACGTATTCTACTATACCATCTCTTTTGGCTACTACTGCAGCTCCTGAGTCAATGGCCACTCTCCTCTCAATGCCGGTACCGATTAAAGGGGGTTCCGTCTTTAACAAAGGCACCGCCTGACGCTGCATGTTGGAGCCCATCAAAGCCCGGTTAGCATCGTCATGTTCCAAGAAAGGAATTAAAGCTGCTGCCACTGAAACCAGCTGCATGGGAGATAAATCCATGTAATCGATCTCTTCTTTGGAAACTATCACGAAGTCTCCGCGCCGGCGGGCCTTGACCAGATTGCTGGCAAAAGTCCCGTCTTTTTCCAAAGTTTCTCCGGCCTGGGCAATGGTATAATTATCTTCCTGGTCTGCGGTCAGGTGCTCAATCTTATCGGTAACTTTGCCGTTTTTGACCTTCTTGTAAGGAGTCTCCAGAAAGCCGAACTTATTTATTCTGGCAAAAGTGGAGAGCGAAGCAATCAATCCTATGTTCGGTCCTTCCGGAGTTTCGACCGGGCACATTCTTCCGTAATGAGTGTGATGAACGTCCCGGACTTCAAACCCGGCTCTTTCCCGGGTCAATCCGCCCGGCCCCAAGGCGGACAGCCTCCGCTTGTGAGTCAGCTCTGCCAGAGGATTGGTCTGATCCATGAACTGGGAGAGCTGGGAAGACCCGAAGAAGGCCTCGACTACCGCGGATACTGTGCGGGCATTGACCAGGTCATGGGGGGTCATATTCTCCGTATCCCGCAGGCTCATCCTCTCCCGGATAGTCCGACCCATGCGGGATAAACCCACTGAGAACTGGTCGGCCAAGAGTTCACCGACCGAGCGGGCCCGGCGGTTGCCCAGATGGTCAATGTCATCCACGTCTCCTTTGCCGGCGTTTAATTCCGCCAGATATTTTATGATGGCTATGAAATCTTTCTTGTCCAAAGTGCTCACATTCGGCGGAATATTAAGACCCAATCTCTGATTGATAATGTAGCGGCCCACTTCTCCGATGTCATATTTTTTGGGAGTAAAAAAGAGCCTTTCCATAATCCCGGAAGCGGTTTCCGGGGTAGGAGTCTCTCCTGGCCTTATCAGGCTGTAGATTTTGAAAAGTGCCTCTTCCTGGCTGGAGGTATTGTCCTTGGCCAGAGTGTTTAAGATTACTCCCGCCTCTCTTTCCACCAGGGAAGTGACGATTTTAATCTTGGAGATTTCCCACTCTTTGAATTTTTCCCAGTGTTCCTCGGTAATGGTCTCTCCGGCCTGAATCAAAATCTCTCCGGTCTTTTTGTCCACTATGCTGGAGGCGGAAACCCGGCCCACCAGCTTTGGCTTGGTGTGGCCGGAGATTTCTAAAGTGTCGGTCTCATAGAAGAGCTCGATGATACGGTCATTGGTATCGTACCCCATCGCCCGGATGATGACCGTGGCCGGCACCTTGCGGCGGGTGTCGATGTAGACATACATGATGTCGTTGACGTCAATCTTGAATTCCACCCAGGATCCGCGGAAAGGGATGATGCGGGCCGAGAAAAGCTTCTTGCCGTTGGGATGAATCTCCTCGTCAAAGAAAACTCCCGGCGAGCGGTGGAGCTGGGAAACCACTACTCTTTCGGCTCCGTTGATAACAAAAGTACCCTGCTCGGTCAAAAGCGGCAGCTCGCCTAAATAGACGTCCTGTTCAATGACACTCTTTACCTTGCGGCTGGCGCCGTCCCCTTCCGCCTGCCGGGCTACCAGACGTAAGGTAGCCTTCAGCGGTGCGGCATAGGTCATGTTCCGCTCCTGGCATTCCCGGGTGCCGTAGCGAGGACTCCCCAGCAGGTATTTCACAAATTCCAGGGAGAAATTTTCATGGACGTCGGTGATGGGGAAAATTCCTTTGAAAACCCCCTGAAGTCCTTTGTTTTCCCGCTTTTCCGGCTCGACGTTGAGCTGGAGAAAATCTTCAAAGGATTCCCTCTGCACCTCCAAGAGGTGAGGAGGCTCAACCGACTGCTTAATCTTGGAATAGCTCTTCCTTTTGACTTCTCTGGCAGAACTCAAATTTTCACACTCCTTCTGACTTAAGGCCGAAGGTTGTTCCTAGTGGTATTAGAATGGCAGCGCTACTTGATCTCGACCGTGGCCCCGGCTTCCACTAGCTTGGCTTTAATGCTTTCCGCTTCCTCGCGGGGAATTCCTTCTTTGATTGGCTTGGGAGCTCCGTCCACCAAATCTTTGGCTTCTTTCAGACCCAGGCTGGTCAGCTCTCTGACCACCTTGATGACCTGAATCTTTTTGTCCCCGGCCGACTGTAAAATGACGTTGAACTCGGTCTTTTCCTCAACTGGAGCGGTGGCGGCAGCGGCTCCTGCGCCGGCTGCCATGGCGGCCATAGGTACGGCGGCAGAAACTCCGAACTTCTCCTGCAGACTCTTGGAGAGTTCCGCCAGCTCTAGGACTGACAGATTCTCAATCAGCTCGACTACTTTACCGACGCCGGATTCGCCATGGGACTCTTCCGCTTTCTTGGTTTTGGCAGTGGTCATTACTTGACTCCTCCTTAATTACTCTCTTTGGGCTAAACTGTTTGTTTTTCCTTTTTATCTTTTATGGCTTCTAGGGTACGGACCAGATTGCTCAACATGCCGTCTAAAGTTCCTACCAGATTGGCCAGGGGAGCCTGGATGGCTCCGATTACCTGGGCCAGCAAGATTTCTCGGGAGGGAAGTGTGGCAATCTGGCTTAATTCTTTGGACTCGTATTGTCGGCCCTCTAAGAAGAAGATTTTAACCTTGGGCTTTTCAATTTTTTTGTAGAATTCGTGCAAGATCTTGGCCGGCAAGGTGGGGTCGTCGTATCCGAAACCGATTCCGGTCTGGCCGCTCAGCTCCTCGGAAATGCCGGAATAGACCGTTCCCTCCAGGGCTCTGCGGATTAAGGTATTCTTGGACACCTTGAATTCCCCTTTGGATTTCCTCAGCTCCCCGCGCAGGCGGGACATATCTTCCATTTTGAGGCCGGTGTAATCGGTTAAGTACAGCCCCTTGGCGCTATTAATCTTCTCCCGGAGCATCTCCACTTCTTTAACTTTTTCGGGTCTGGGCTTGGTTTCTCTGGTCATTTTATCCTCAATCAACTTTCGCTTTTGGCTAATTCAGCTACTTCTTTCAAATCTAGTTTCACCGGCGGGCTCATACTGGCCGAAAGCGTGGCTGACTTTAGGTATTGCCCCTTGACCGAAGCCGGCCTGGCCCGCAGCACCGCCTGCAGAAAGGCGGAGGCATTCTGGACCAAGGCATTCTCTTCGAACTGCAGCTTGCCTACTGGAGCGGCGATATTACCCTGCTTATCTACTCTGTACTCGATTTTGCCGGCTTTAACCTCTCTGATGGCTTTGGCCACGTCAAAGGTAACCGTTCCGGTTTTGGGATTGGGCATCAACCCGCGCGGGCCAAGCACCTTTCCTAACTTGCCGACCATGCCCATGACGTCAGGAGTGGCAACGCAGGCCTCAAAATCCATCCAGCCTGCTTGGATTTTCTCGGCTAAATCTTCCGCGCCGACATAATCCGCACCGGCCTCCTTGGCTTCTAATTCTTTTTCCCCTTTGGCAAACACTAAAACTTTTACCGATTTACCCGTGCCATGCGGCATCAAGACTGTGCCACGCACAATCTGGTCCGCCTGCTTGGGGTCAACGCCCAGATTCAGCGACACTTCCACGGTCTGGTTAAACTTAGCATAACCGGCTTCTTTTAACTTCCGGATAGCCTCTGCCAGGCTGTAGGCCGGCTTCTCCTTAACCTTTTCTAATGCTGCTCTGTATTTCTTGCCTCTTTTCATCTCATGCCCGGTCTTGGTTTTTTACTTTTTCAGTCGACTACTTCAATCCCCATGCTCCGGGCCGTTCCGGCCACAATCTGCATGGCTGCCTCAACGTCATTGGCATTTAAGTCCTGCATTTTCAGCTGGGCAATTTCCTTAACCTGCTTCTTGCTGACCTGTCCTACCTTGTTTCGATTCGGCTCGCCGGAACCTTTTTCAATTCCAGCCGCTTTCTTTAAAAGCACGCTGGCAGGCGGGGTTTTGGTGATGAAAGTAAAAGATTTGTCGGCATAGACGGTAATAACTACCGGAATGATTAAGCCGGCGTCTTTCTGGGTCTTGGAATTAAATGACTTGCAGAACTCCATGATGTTGACCCCGGCCTGACCCAGGGCCGGACCAACCGGCGGAGCCGGAGTAGCATTCCCGGCCGGTATCTGCAATTTTACTATCCCTACAACTTTCTTGGCCAATTATTACTCCTAATTTTCTTAATAAACCTATTTATTAGTTGCTGCGACCACCTGCAAATAATCCAGCTCTACCGGGGTCGGTCTTCCGAAAATTGAGACCATGACCTTGACCCGGTTTCGTTCCGAATTGACCTCGGAAATAGTGCCGGAAAAATCCGTGAATGGTCCGTCGACTACTTTTACCTGATCCCCGGGCCGGAAAGGCACTTCCTGCTGTTCTTGTGTTTTTCCCTCTTCCATCTGCTGCAGGACCTGGCTGACCTCAGTCTCCTTCAGAGGAGTGGGTCGCCCGCCGCTTCCCACAAAATTGGTGATGCCCGGTGTGCCGGTGACCAAGGCCTGGGTGTCCCGGTCTAACTCCATTTCTACCATCAGATAGCTGGGGAGGAATTTTCTCTGGGAAGAGGAGCGTCTTCCCTGTTTCATTTCCACTACTTCCTGCATGGGAATCAGTACCCTTCCGAATTTCTCCTTCAATTCCGATTCTTCAATCCGGCTGAGCAGATATCTCTGAGCCTTCTGCTCATGTCCGGAATATGTGTGGACCACATACCATTTTAGGGGCATTTTGATAGTCTCCGCCTTCACCTCAACACCAATGCAGCCAGTCTGGATAGGATGAAGTCAACCACACCGGTAAAGGCCGAAAGCAAAAGAGAAACCACTACCACCACGATGGTCGAGCCAATCAATTCATTCTTGTTCGGCCAGGTTACTTTACCCAGCTCAACTCTTATTTCCTTCAAAAACTGGATGACTTTGTTAAACATTTTCACTCTTCAGGACTGGAGGGACTTGAACCCCCAACCCCCGGTTTTGGAGACCGGTGCTCTGGCCAATTGAGCTACAGTCCTAAGTTAAACTTTATCTCCTGCTTACTTTTCAAAATAAAAAAGCCTGCACCGCTGTTTTCACTAACGTCAGCCAATTGCTCTTTGTCTGTCTAACGAACTTCCTTGTGCGGAGTATGTTTGTTACAGAAGGGACAAAACTTTCTATACTCCACCCGGTCCGGATGTAATTTTTTGTTTTTGGTGGTGGCGTAATTTCTTCTTTTACACTCGCCGCAAGCTAAACTGATAATCTCTCGAGCCATTTAAGCTTTTTCTCTCTTATTCGATAATTTGGGTTACCACTCCAGCTCCTACGGTATGTCCACCTTCTCTTATGGCAAATCGCAACTCCTTCTCCATAGCTATAGGAGAAATCAACTCAACTTCCAGCGTGACATTATCCCCCGGCATCACCATCTCCACCCCTGAGGCTAAATGGGCTACCCCAGTAACATCTGTGGTTCTGAAGTAAAATTGGGGCCGATAACCTGAGAAAAAGGGCGTATGCCTGCCACCTTCTTCTTTGGTCAAAATGTATACTTCCCCTTTGAACTTGGTGTGCGGAGTTATACTACCCGGCGCTGCTAAAACCATCCCTCTTTCAAGTTCGTCTTTTTCTATTCCTCGTAGTAAAAGACCAATGTTATCCCCAGCCTCGGCCCGGTCGAGGATTTTTCTGAACATCTCCACTCCTGTGACAACCGTCTTCTTGGTCTCCTTTATACCCACCCGCTCTACTTCCTCACCAACCTTTATGGTTCCTCTCTCAACTCTACCGGTGCCAACCGTCCCTCTCCCGGTAATGGAGAACACATCTTCCACCGGCATCAAAAAAGGCTTGTCCACATCTCTTTTAGGCGTAGGGATGTAAGAGTCAACCGCATTCATTAATTCAAAGATGCACTTGAAAGCCGGATCATCTATCTTCACCCCGGCATCTAATCCCGCCTTCATGGCCTGTAAAGCACTACCTCTAATTATAGGTATCTGGTCACCGGGAAATCCATACTTCTTAAGTAAGTCTCTGACCTCTAATTCAACCAAGTCAAGTAATTCCGGATCATCTACTGCATCAACCTTGTTCAGAAACACTATGATGTATGGAACTCCCACTTGTCGGGCTAACAAAATATGCTCCCGGGTCTGAGGCATCGGCCCATCCGGTGCAGAAACTACTAATATCGCTCCGTCCATCTGCGCCGCCCCGGTGATCATGTTCTTGACATAATCAGCATGACCAGGACAATCGACATGGGCATAGTGCCTCTTATCAGTCTGATACTCCACATGCGCGGTGGCTATGGTTATCCCTCTTTCTCTTTCCTCCGGCGCATTGTCAATGGAATCAAAGGTACGAACATCAGACAAACCTTTCCGGCTTAAAACCATGGTTATGGCAGCCGTCAAAGTAGTCTTGCCATGATCGACATGACCGATAGTACCCACGTTCACGTGCGGCTTAGTCCGCTCAAATTTGGCCTTGGACATATCTTTAACCCCTCGCTAAAATTTTTCCTTTCTTAGCAATTTGTTCTCTTACTTCAGCCCAGAACCGGGATTGAACCGGTGACCTCATCCTTACCAAGGATGTGCTCTACCAACTGAGCTATCTGGGCATAGTTTAGCATTAAGATAAAAGTTAAACCTGTATTATATGGCCCCCAAAAACTTTGTCAAGGATTTTTTTCGGGGAACCAAACTAATATACTGACTTACCCCTTGCTTTGTTTGAACTTAGAGAGTCAATTCCATTTCAGCAGCCAGGTAGGACTTTCAGAGGAGTTGAGGCTTCATTCTAAAAGTAAGAGTTTACTTACTGCGATTTCCATTTGGTTATACGTATTTCCCATAGTTCCTTCATCTAACTCGTATCATTTTAAGGAGTTTCATTGAGTGTTTAAATCAGTAGCCTTCCAATGAGACCTTGACTTTAGCTGATTAGTCGGTAATTTGGGTAATTAGCATGAATAAGAACAACTGGACCCCTGAAGTATTAAGAGACAAGCTCAACCGGGCTGAAGCCAGATCCATCTACAGCCTAGAAGAGTGCGCCCGCATGGTTCCCATTATTCAGGAGATAGAGGAACTCAAGCGGAAGCGCAAGGCCACCATCATTGTACATAACTATCCCAGGGCGGTACTGAAAGTTATTGCCGACTATGTGGGGGATTCTCTGGAGCTGGCTTACAAGGCAAAAGAGGCTAAGGATATCGATGTAATTGTACTTGTCGGAGTCCGCTTCATGGCTGAGACTGCCAAATTAGTCAATCCGGAGAAGATCGTTTTGCTGCCTAATTCTGCCGCAGGTTGTTCGTTGGCTGATTCAGCACCAATAATTCCAGTGATAGAGAAAATTGACAAACTCCGCGACCAATACAAGAATGACTTCGCCGTAGCCTGTTATGTCAACACCAGCGCTGAAGTAAAAGCCGAATGCGATGTCTGTGTCACCAGCTCCAGTTTCCTAAAGGTATTATCAAAATTGCCCCAGAAGCATATTCTTTTTTTGCCTGACCAGCATCTGGCTGAGCAAGCCGCAGAAGCTTTGAAAGACCAGAAGCACATCATCTCCTGGCAGGGGAACTGCTATGTTCATCATGCCATAACTAAAGAGCAGATTTTCGCGCTGAAGGAACAGTATCCCGACGCCCCGATTGCTGTCCACCCGGAGTGTAAGATTGAAGTAAAAGAAATGGCAGACATCATAGCCAGCACATCCAAAATGTTGGAGTTTGCCAAGAACTCTAAAGCTAACCGGATAATCATGGTCACCGAGTGCGGCCTTGCCCAGCGAGCCAGATTAGAGATTCAAAGACCCATCGAAGTGCACGGGGGGTGCTTCTTCTGCGCCTTTATGCAGACCAATACCTTAGAAGACGTGCTCCACTCCCTGCGGGAGATGAAAGAGCAGATTGAACTCTCCCCTTATGTGCAGGAGAGGGCCAGAAGGGCGATTGAGCGGATGTTTGAGTTGATGAAGAATTAAGAGGAACAGTATAAGTTTTTCTAAATGTTGAGCAACTGACTCCCCCTATTTAGAAATATTTTCTAACGTCTCCTCAGCCTTATTTGGTACTCGTTATTAATAAAATTATTAGAGACAGTTTCTGTCCTTCAAATATTTTGATTTTACCTCATGCTCGACCCTAATTTCAAATCTCATCCTGCCGATAATAGAGATGACACAAGCCTGAAGCTGGAAGATGCTAACAATTATTTCCAGTAATGTGCAAGCCTGTTTAATACATATTTTATGTCAATTATAATCTATAGAAGTAAAGGGGGTGAAGAATAATGCCACAGAGAGAATCAACCGTAATGACTAGGAATAATTGGATCCCCGGCAGAGTGGGGACTAATTGCCGCTTTTCCGATATCAACTGCCCGGGTTTCTGGGTTAACTGCCAGACTGGCCAGGGCTACCGGATGACTGAAGAGTCTTTGAGGACTGGACACTCCCCGGTGATTGGCTACGTCTGCAACTACGACCAGTTCACTTTAGTCAACAGCGACCCGTACGCACCGATTGGCAAGCTCCGCAAGGAGACAGCTGATCTGGACTTACCGGTGAATTTTTAAGAGCGCTTTTAGGCTTGCACAAAAGAGCTTGGGAGAAAAGTCGCCCCGATAAATCGGGGTGGCTTTTTTATTGGGAAGAGCGGATGTTTAAGTTGATGAAGAATTAAATTACTTATGCCTCACTATAGAACTTCTATTAAAACTCGATTAGCTTCTCCGAGCAGACCGTTCCGTCAGGGCTTCTTCAATGAGACTCCAGCCAGCCTCTACCATTACATCAGTAATTTTCTCTTCTCGGTCAGACAGGAGCCTATGTGCAGTTTTTCTACTTAGTGGAATTCCAAGCTGTTTCGCATTAATCAAGACATCTTCCACAGTCCATTCAACAGTTGCAAACACTTTTTCGCTCATTTTTCTTTCCTTTCTCAAACTATCTAATTATCCCCAAAGCCCTTTCGAGTTCTTTGTAACTCATCTTCCTCCTGTGCAACTCGGATAGGGCGGAGAGGTCTAAGAATCCAATCCTGTTTTCAATCTCGTGAAAAGTCCCGGCCAACAATTCTTCGTATCGGGGTCGTTCAGCTAGGGTTGCTGCAAGGAAAATATGGCTGTTCCAAAGGTCATAAGCGTGCTTCAACTTGGCAAGTGCATGGTATATGTCACCTCCAACTTGAACTTCAAACGCATATGTAGGAACCGATCTTTCTACCCTACGCCAGACCACATCTAATCGGTTACCATTGATTGGGTATTCATCCTCACCTATGAAGCCCTGAATATTACCAATTTCCACTATTTGCCTCTTTATAGATTCGTGGTCAAATGGTTCCTGTGGTCCAAGATCTGGTACAGAAACCTCTGCATAAGGCCGAACGGGGACTGGCTCGGGCGGAAGTCCCAGATGGGAGCGAGCACGATTGACTAAATTTATGGGGGTGCATTGAAAGACCATTCTTGTTATCAACTGCAGGTCTTGTTCTTTGTAACATCGAGTTTGCCAGAGTTGTGGACTTAGACAATATTCGACATCATACTCAAATCGCAGGGGCCAGAGCACGGTTCCTCTGCGAATTTCATCTGGCCATAATGGATTGGTCTGTCGAAACTTAGTAGTGACTCTTCCACACCCCACTATCCCACTTACTGGGCTTGCCACGTAGAAAAGAAGTTTATCACCTTCCTCTAACAAATTCCAAAGAGAGGTCATTTCCCGAAATTGCTTTAACCCCCAAATATTGCCGTTAGTAAAGGCAAAATTCCAATTTCGAGGCGTCCCCACTACCAGCCAATATTGGTTCATTAAGTCTTTTCCAGGCTGTCTGCGTATGGAGGCGATGTGATTATTAAGTCAACAGACTTGCTGGGCAGAGATGGCATTATTCCACGACAATCGCCACAGAGAATTGTATTGGTTCTTAATTTGTTTTGATTTGAATTTGCCGAGCCCGGCTCAGAATGTCTTCTAGTCATTTTGAGACTTAAATTATGGATTCCTCAACAATCTTTACAAGTATATGATGAATTGAATCATTTGTCAAGTATGTGATTATTTGTTCACCAACTTTTTCATCACATCCTCTTATACCTCGGCCCACTCCCCGCCTCCCGGGGTGTCCATCTGGCCGCCAAGATATCGGTCGCCTTACAGTCAACGCAGTTCGGCGCATTAATCCGCAGTTTGCCATCCAGCACCTCATACACCCCGGCCGGGCAGAGATGCGCATAAAATTTCGCCACCTCTGGACTCACATTCTCCACAGCCAAAAGATGAGACGGAATACTATCCCTGGTTGCATTCCCGGACTTATACACCGCATCCATTTTGCTAAAAGTCAGCTTCCCATCCGGCACAAAGGTCGAATCCTCTGAAAAAATCCTTTCCGCCTGATTATCGCTCTCCATCCTAATCATCCCGCCCGGAAATTTACCACCGGTCAGAGTCATTAGCCCAGCCTTAATTCCACCTGCATACAGTCCATTCTTAAACGCCAAACGCATGTTTCTAGTCTTCCACAATTCCTGCATAATAAAACTCGACCGAATAACCTTATCATACTCACTCAAAGTCTCTACGTCAAATTTACTCTTCTTCAGCGCTTCAAAAATCGCTTTAGCCGCCATCATGCCAGAAGAGAGGGCATAGTGCACCCCTTTCAATGACGGCACATCCACAAATCCTGCCGAATCTCCAATTATGACAATCCCATCACCAGACAGTCTCTCCGGAATCGAATAATATCCCCCTTCTGGAATCGTCTTGGCTCCCCATTCTATCATTTCCCCGCCTTGTAAGACTTCCCTGAATATGGGATGGGTCTTCATCTTCTGAAAAACATAATGCGGGTCAAAACTCGAATTATGGTAATCCATTCCCACAACCAGACCAATTGCCACCACATTCTTTTCTAACGGATACATGAAGCTCCCACCGAACTCTTCTGACTTCAAGGGCCACCCCATGCTGTGGACGATGTGATGCAACTCCTTTTTAGTCTGCCACAGCTCTTTGACACCAATAGCATAAATTTGCGGGTTGGGAGACTTAATCCCTTGCCACTCGAGAAAAGCCTGCGAAAGCATTCCCCTTGTCCCTTCGCAGAGAACAACAACTTTGGCAGTTACATCAGCGGGCGGCTGATAGGAAGGCATCCAATTCCCATGATGGTCCAAACCAGACTCAGCCGTCCGGACTCCGATGACACTTTCATTCTGCACGAGCAGGCCCTTAACTGGAAAGCCGGTGAAAACCTGCACTCCCAATTCTTCCGCCTTCTTCGTCAACCAGCGTGCAACATCACACAAGGAGGCAATGTAGTTCCCTTGATTCTTCATTGGCGGCGGAGTCGGAATCTTGAAAGCCCGTTTCTCAGTGAGAAAATAAACTTTCTCTTCTTTTACCGGCGCGCTAAAGGGAAGCTCTTCCATTTTAAGTTCGGGGAAGAGTTCCTGAAACGGACCCGGTTTTATTACCGCCCCGGAGAGAATATGCCCCCCTATTTCGGAAGACTTCTCCAGCACCCCGATGCTGATTTCACCTAACTTACCCCCCGACTTCTCATTCTCTTCTTTGATAAGTTTAGCCAGTTGAATCGCACCCCCCAAGCTGGCCGGCCCTGCCCCCACAAAGACCACATCGAAAGTCACACTATCTGTCGAGGGAGATTCCTTAAGCATGATTTCATTCAATGGAAGTTGTTTCTGAAAATCTATCGGTCTAAAAGATTTGCTCATATTTTCCCTTTCGCTATTGCCCTTAAAATATATTATCATTGTCCCTTAAACAATGAAATAGGAGATGATTGATGGCTAATATCTCCCTGAAATTAGGACCGCTTGCCCCTGAATTCTGCCTGCCTAATCAAAATGAAGATAAAATCTGCCTGAAAGATTTCCGAGGCAAATGGGTAGTTCTCTATTTTTATCCTAAAGACAATACCCCCGGATGCACCATCGAAGCCCTGGATTTCACCAAGCTAAAAAGTCAATTTGAACAGAATAATGCCGTTGTTCTTGGGGTCAGTAAAGATAATTGTAAATCCCATCAGAAGTTTATTACTGGAAAGAAACTCACCATCCTCCTTCTGTCTGACTCAAATACTAAGATTCAGAAACAGTACGGAGTTTGGCGTCCCAAGAAATTCATGGGAAAGGAATTTCTGGGAACCATAAGAAGTACCTTTCTGATTGACCCCCAAGGCAAAATTTCTCGAATCTGGGACAAGGTCAGCGCGAAGGGGCACGCCCGGGAAGTGCTGGTTGAACTAGAAAAATTGAATCGAGGCGAAAAGTGAAACCTTCTTTTTTTGTTCGCGGTGATATTGACGGCTTTTTCGGCCTTTTTATCGACAATCTGCTGCAACTGATGTTGATTACGGTTCTCTGCCAGCATGTCTGCGGCTTTCCGAGTCAACTGGTGACCGGCATAATCCTGCCCGGAGCAGTCATTTCCATTCTGGTAGGCAATCTTTTCTACTCTTGGCAGGCCTGGCAGTTGATGAAGAAAACCAGCCGCACTGACGTGACCGCCCTGCCCTTTGGAATAAATACTCCCAGTCTAATTGCTTACATTTTCTTGATTATGGGGCCTATTTATCAGGAGACAGGCGATTTCAAACTGGCCTGGCAGGCTGGTCTGATTGCCTGCCTGTTAAGCGGGGTAATGGAAACAGCCGGGGCTTTCGTCGGTGATTGGCTCAGGAGACATACTCCCCGGGCTGCGCTCCTGACTGCCCTGGCCGGGGTAGCCATTACTTTCATCGCCATGGGATTCATCTATCAGATTTTTGCCTCCCCGGCCATCGCCCTGCTCCCCATGTTTATCATCTTAGTGACCTACGCTTCCCGAATCAGACTCCCTTTCGGCCTTCCCGGAGGACTGGTCGCAGTCTTGACCGGAGTAGTCCTGGCCTGGGGAATGAAGCTGTTCGGTCTGCCATCTTTTCACCCCTCGGCTGAGCCTTACTCCTTCTCGATTCACATCCCCTCTTTTGTCCCGGGCGACCTCTTTGCCCTGTTGACCAGTGCCACCGCCTGGAAATACATCTCCGTGATTTTCCCCATGGGTTTGTTTAACGTCATTGGTTCTCTGCAGAATTTGGAGAGTGCCGAGGCGGCCGGCGACCGGTACGAGACTAAGCCTTCACTCTTGGCTAACGGGATTGGGACTTTAGCGGCAGCCTTTTTGGGTAGTCCTTTTCCAACTACCATCTACATCGGCCATCCGGCCTGGAAGGCCATGGGAGCTCGAGCAGGCTATTCGGTTCTTAATGGATTAGTAATTACCATTCTGGGCTTGATTGGTGGAGTCATCTTGGTTTTGAAAGTGGTGCCGCTGGAAGCGACCATCGGAATTTTATTATGGATTGGAATCATCATCACTGCCCAAGCTTTTCAGGCTGTGCCTAAACTGCATGCTCTGGCTGTCGCCTTCGGTTTGATTCCGTCTCTGGCTACCTGGGACCTTCAAATTGTAGAAACTGCTTTGCGAAAGGCTGGCCGCTCTCTGTTCGAAACCTTCGCCAGTTTTGGAAGTGATTTGTATATTCAAGGCCTCATTGCCTTGAGCCAGGGTTTTCTCTTGAGCTCTATGGTCCTGGCAGCCATTCTGGTTTTCGTGATTGAACGGCAATTCCTGAAGGCCTCTGCCTGGACCCTGGCTGCGGCTATACTTTCCATGCTTGGTTTGATTCATGCTTACGAAATAACGAGCGTGGGGGTACAAAATAAGTTCGGACTGGCTGCCGCCCCTAAATTTGGCGTCATGTATGCTCTGAGTGCCCTGTTCCTTTTCGCACTGCATTTAGCTGGCAAGAGCGAGAAAATTGCCGGCTCTATCTCATCTTAATAAAATTTGGGGTTGCAGATGTTTGAACCTTCTTATCTGAAACTATCTCCGAAAGTATTAGAGAAACGAATCCGGATCGCCGGAAAGATGCTGGAAGACTGCACCCTATGCCCCAGGATGTGCCGGGTTAACCGCTTTGAAGAAAAGACCGGCATCTGCCAGACCGGGGCTCTGCCCATGGTTTCTGCCTATCATCCCCATTTTGGAGAAGAAGCTCCCCTAGTCGGACGACATGGTTCTGGAACTATCTTTCTGACTTCCTGTAATCTGCGTTGTGTTTTCTGCCAGAACTGGGAAATCAGCCACGAAATGGAAGGGAGGGAAATTACACACCAACGCCTGGCGGAAATGATGCTGGAGTTGCAGAGTTTATGCTGTCACAACATCAATTTCGTCACGCCGACCCACATGGAACCTCAAATCCTGACAGCCCTACCGTATGCCATCCAGATAGGGTTAAATATTCCTTTAGTTTACAACACCAGCGGTTATGACCGGGTAGAAACTTTAAGGCTTTTGGATGGAATTATTGACATTTATATGCCAGATATCAAATACATGGATTCGGCCCCGGCTAAAAAATATTCCGGAGCTGAGGATTATCCACAAGTGGTGAAATTGGCGGTCAAAGAGATGCATCGGCAGGTTGGCGATTTGGTCTTGGATGAAAATGGCGTCGCAATAAGAGGCTTGTTAGTGCGGCATCTGGTAATGCCTGGAGGAGTCGCTGGAACCCGAAAGGTCATGCGTTTTTTAGTCCAGGAAATCTCTTCTAATACTTACCTTAACTTGATGGACCAATACCGCCCCTGCGGCAATGCCTGCCTTTATCCGGAGATTTCAAGACCAATTCTCCAGCAAGAGTACAAGGAGGCCCTGCAAGCCGCCCGCCAGGAAGGGATATTGCGATTAGATTCCCAGGTGAGGATGCGTTTTCGCTGGAGATAACTTTCAAGTGGCTCTCCGGTAGAATCCATAACAGCCATAGCCCACTACTCGATTCTTATCCGTAGAGGTCTCTCCGGAATTCTTATAATCAATTAGAATTCCCCTCCAGTGGAGAGTTTTGGCAATGAACATTGCGGTCAAAATGGCGGTTTTGCCGCAGGCTTCCACAGTTTCCATAGCTTCTATATCCAGGGCCGGGATGGCAGAATTGGCCATTCGGTCCATTTCAATTGCTTCCTGATAGGTGTGGTAATGGCTTAAGTCCGAGCTGGCTATCACAAAGGTATGCTCGTCTATCCAGGGGATGATTTCTTCAGCTAATTCTCGGGCTTCAACTTCCCCGGTCAGGATTGGAATTATTGTAAAATCATGGAGCAGCATCTGCAAAAAGGGCAACTGCACTTCTAAGGCGTGTTCTTCTTGGTGGGCGGCCTCGATATATCTGAGCATTCGCCCTTTGGGGAGGCTGTGAATCTTGACTGCCCCCAAGGGGGTCTGCCAGGCCAGATCATCGCACAGGGCCGCTCCCTCGAAAAAAGCAAAGTGTGAGGGCCCGATCAAGACAACCTTTTTAAGCTCGTGGTCTTTTATAAGCTTATAACCTGCCGCGGAGACAATGCCGGAGTACTCATAACTTGAGTGCGGCACAATCAAGCCTCGGAGTTTTCCAAGAAGGCTGGCTGATTTTGCCCCTGACAACAACTGCCGGATTTTACCTTCTAAATCCTCTTTTTGACCCGGGTAGAAGTATCCTGCTACGGCTGGTGTCCTAATCCTCATCTTTTACCTTCCTGAGTCAATTCCATACTCCGCCGATTTTCTGTCCGCATTTTCCACAATCACCCTGCTTGAAATTTACAAATTCAATTTGGTAAGGGCGCCGAAGAATCAATACTTCTCCGCACACCGGACAGTAAGTAGACTCTTTCCCTCCAAAGATATTCCCCGTATAAACATATTGCAATCCTGCTTGTTTTCCAATTTGATAGCCCTTCTGTAAAGTTTCCAGAGGGGTCGAAGCTCTATCCAACATTTTGTAGTCGGGATGGAAAGCCGACACATGCCAGGGAATTCCAGGGCTTATTCCACTAATAAATTCGGCAATTTGGGACAGTTCCTTCTCTGAGCCATTCTCTTCCGGAATCACCAGGGTAGTAATTTCTATCCAAATACCGGCTTCATAGACCCTCCTGATATTTTCTAAAACGGGCTGAATTTTAGCCTGACATCTTTTGGCATAAAATTCATTCCGGAAGGATTTTAGGTCGATGTTAATACCGTCCAAATAAGGCTTAATCATCTCCAGGGCCTCTTTGGACTCATATCCATTCGAGACGAAAACATTCTTGATTCCATTTTCATGGGCCAACCTGGCGGTGTCAAAAGCGTACTCAAAGAAAATAGCCGGCTCGTTATAAGTGTATGAAATGGTTGGAATCCGGTTTTTTGAGCAGTAGTCGACTATTTTCTCAGGAGGCCAATCTTGCCCATAATCCGCAATTTCCTCCAACCTCAGCCACTGCTGGGCCCGATCAGAATACTTTTCTTTTATCAGCTTCCAGGTCTGGGAAATATCCCAGTTCTGGCAGAACTGACAAGCAAAGTTGCACCCTAAGGTGCCTAAGGAGAAAGTACGTGAACCGGGCAGAAAGTGAAAAAGCGGTTTCTTCTCGATTGGGTCAATGTTGATGGCGGCTGCCTTGCCGTAAACCAGTAAGTAAAGGTTTCCCCCTTCATTTCTTAGCACCCCACAGATGCCGGACCTCCCTTCGGCAATCTTGCAGTAGTGGGAGCAGGCCAGACATTCGATTCTTCCCTGCTCCATTTTCTTGGACAACCCGGACCGGTACATAATAAAAAATTAATCCTAACGGAAAGGAATAGCAATGCGAATGTTAGCAGTGTTCGCCTGCTTAAGCTGGAAAGAGAATGGTAGTAATTCTCAATTTGCCCGCTTGGGAGACAGGATTCGAACACAATCGAGCCTCCCGCTATCCTTTTGTCATTTGATACATTCTGATATAATCTAACCAGTTGACCAAAGGTAGTCGACTTACCATAACCCAAGAAGACACAGGATAGCACAGGCCAAGCAGGAACAAAAAAGGAACAGCGGAGGGGCCGGATACACCTCCCTTTATCTGTGCCTCGAAGATTTAAAATCCCCCAGAGAGATTTTTAAGTAATTTCCAGCCCACACGGTGGCAGATTGGTACAAGCATAAACAATACAGGAGAGCGTCTTGAAAGACCCTCTCCTGTTACTGTTATAGTAGTTTTTCGGACTTCTGTGTTACGGCACCGGTAGGCAGCATACCCCTGTCGAAACCGGCGTCCAGCAATTCCCCGGGTCGGTCCCATTGCAGGGAGGATTCAGCCGGTCCTTGTCAAACACAAAGTTGACCAGATAAATCACATCCTGCAAGTTGGGCACTCCCCCGGAACCATTAGCGTCACCCCGACAGAGCGGCTCTACCGGCCAGCAGGAAATCGGGTCTGTACCATTACACGGAGGATTCACCCGGCTCTTGTCAAATACAAAGTTTACCAGGTAAATCACATCCTGCAAATTCGGCACCCCTTCCGAAGCATTGGGGTCACCAGGAGTGGCGATACAGCTATCCGCAGGCAGAGGAGGGCATTGAGGCTCGCTAAGCAAAACTGAAATAAACGCGTCTAGGACGATAGAAAGGCCATTGGCGACCAAGTCTTGGTCACCGTCGCCATCTAAATCAGAAGCAAATATCATAGTTGCGTTAGCCAAATTCAGACCCCCCACATGAAAACTCTCAAATTGAGGGACCAGAGTTCCATCACCCCGGTTTTTAAGAATAGAAACATTGGCGGTTGGTGTCCCAGTTTCATACGGAACTGCCAAATCTGGGAATAAGTCCTCTCCGACCAATTTCGCTGCAATTAGTCCCTTGGGATAATAGGCAGGCGATGTAAAGACAGGATATAAAACTGGAGAAGCAAAGGAGCCATCCCCATTATTTATTAAGAGTGAAGCTGAATCAAAAGGCGCCCCGCTTGACCCGGTTACAGCCAAGTCCGGGTAAGAATCCCCGTTGAAATCATCTGCAAAGAGAGAGGCGGCGTTTTCAAGAGCAACCGGGTAGTCAGCCCGGGCCGTATCCGCAAAGATTCCATTCCCCTTTTTTCTCAGGACTGTCACTGAGTCCTCAGATGAGGCCAGAGGCCCGCTTCTATGCATAGTTATCAAATCCTGATCTCCATCCTGGTCAACATCAGCTGCCGTGACCGCAAGCGGCCGCTTACCTACGTGATAATTGCCTATCAAGTTGAAACTGGGGCTGGAAGTTCCAGTACTCTGGAAAACGGAGACACTGTTGCTGTCTCGATTAGCCACCACCAAATCTGACGAGCCGCCCCCCGCAAACAGATTTACTGCGTGTAGATCTTGCGGGGCCGAAGCTGAATCCAAGGGCAAGAATTGGACCACCGGAAAGTTAAATCCCCCGGTGTTCTCCATGATAATTACCTGGGGGGTTTGCTCGTCTATCACCGCCAAATCCAAATTTCCATCTGAATCAAAATATCCCCCGTAAGACCGAATAGGAGTCCCTGCTACTACCTGGCTTCCCACCTGAGAGAAGGTGCCGGTCCCTGAGTTCTGGTGGAATATGAGCTTATCTGCGTATGAATCTACGACCACAACATCGGGAGCTGAATTTCCGCCCAATTGTCCGACAAAGAAATCGGCCGCTTCAAAACCAGAAGTTGAGATTCCAGCGGAATAATTCACCGGTAGGGCAAAACTCTGGCACCTTCTGTTTTCCAGCACAGACAGGTCGGCATCGGCATTGTTCACTACCACCAGGTCACTGTCATTGTCCACATCTAAATCTCCGGCAAAAACCGAGACTGGATTAAGACCGGTCGGGTAATCTTTCTTGGCTGCAAAAGTTCCGTCTCCGTTGTTTTTCAACACCGAGACACTGTCACTCCCCTCATTGGTTACGACCAACTCGGGACGCAGGTCTTTGTCAATGTCGGCTGCAATAACCGAGCGGGGTGAGATTCCCGTGGGGTAGTTAACTTTGGTTGCGAAAGTTCCATTCCCGTTATTCTTCAGAACCGAGACAGTGTTGCTGTCGTAATTGGCTACCGCTAGATCCTGGTCTCCATCGCCGTCTAAATCTGCTGCAAAAACCGACCGGGGGTCACCCCCAACCGGGTATTCCACATGGGTGGGAAAGGTCCCTCCGCCGGCATTGATTAACACCGAGACCGAATTACCAGCTCGATTTGCGGTGACTAAGTCCGGTAGCGTATCGTTGTTCAAAAAGGCAGCCACAATCCAGATCGGGTCATCGCCGGTGGCATATTGGACATTTGTAGCAAAAGTGCCATTGCCATTGTTTTTCAAGATTGAAACTTTATCATCGAACAGGTCCGCCACGGCCAAGTCAGCCAACCCAGAGGAGGGCCCGTCCAAATTGATCGCCACTACTGAGGCGGGCTTGTCGCCGGTGGCATAGTCAACCTTGGACGCGAAAGTTCCATTTCCGTTGTTTATCAGTACCGAAACAGTATTGTTGCCATTGTTGGCCACCACTAAGTCCGATTGTTGGTCGCCGTTCAAATAGGCGGCAAAAACCGCCTGTGGGTTGAGACCAGTCGGGTAATTAACTCGGGCAGCGAAAGTCCCGTTCCCATTATTCTTAAAAACTGAGACGTTGTTGTCAGAGCTGTTGACCACAATTAAATCCGGCCCTCTAATCGTGTCTTGAATATTCAGGTCAGCGACAAATACCGACATGGGAGAAATTCCGGTCGGGTAGTCAACCTTTGGGTAAAAATCCACTACTGCCAAAGCTATCTGCGTTGAAAGCAAGACCAAGTTCGCCAAAAGAATCACCCGCAGAGAATTCATGCGAACCTCCTTTTGCAGAGTCAATTCAAGTCTATTCTTCAACATCCATACGTGGATTAAATACCTGTACCTCTGTTATCTGCTATCAATCATCCGCGGCATCAGTTCGGGCCTCTCTTTTTCTTCAGTCTGGCTTTACCTGATTAGGGCACCGCCATACAGCAAGCTTCTGACGAAACCGGAATCCAGCAGTTAACCGGATTAGTCCCTAAACAACCTGTAGCTGCCCGATCCTTGTCAAAGATAAAATTCACCAGATAAATCACATCCGTCAAATTAGGAGGCCCCCCAGAACCATTGACATCCCCGCGGCAAATCGGAACTACCGGGTAGCAGGTAGTCGGATTGGTGCTCACGCAGCCTGTGGCAGCTCTCCCCTTGTCGAATATGAAGTTCACCAGATATAGCACATCCTGCAAGTTAGGGGCCCCTCCAGTAGAGTTGACATCCGCGGGTATGGCCAGACATCCCAGTTGGTTAGGATCATTGGTGATCGTGACCTCATCCGGCTGGCCGGTGTCAGGCAGCGGGCTACTGGCAACTATGATGTGGTCGGCGGTCCCGTCCATCCGGGCTTCTACTGTGTAGGTAGTCTCTCCGGACTGATCCAAAGTATCCAGAACCGCTTTAATCTTGTAGTTTCCGGGGAAAGTTTTATAGATTGAGATGCTGTCGTTGGCCACGTTGTAAAAAGCGCTGTCCAAAGATATAGTATTAAAATTGACTCCAATACTGTCATTGTTGGGGTCGATGACTATTAAATTGACCGGGGAGTGGGCGACAACAAACATGGGGGGCTCCCCGTGCGGGTAAGTTTTAACCGGCACACAGTATAACTGCCAGAAGGGAGCGTAAGAGACTGCATCGCTGGTGACCAGACTCAGGTTAAAAGTGTCGGTCAAGAAAGTGTCTAAACAGATGGTAGTGGTATCCGATAGCGAGACAACCAGCGTGGCCAAGAGATGCTCTCCCGCGGTTAATCCGGGAGAATCCTGCTTGTACGCACCCAGAACTGTTCTAAGCGGAAAAACACTGGGCGTTCCTCCTTGAACGCTGTTGGCCACTACGTCAAAATTGGCCACCGCCGAGTTGCCGAATGTTGTCACCTCAGTTGTATCCAAAACTGGAGCAGAGGCCGGATTGCTGTTGGTGATTCTCAGAGGAATACTTATACCGGTAATGTCATTACCCGGTCCGGTGTTGTCGGTCCGGATTATAATTTCAATGCGGACTTTGCCGCCGTCAACTTCATCAATGGCCGCATTAGCATTAAAAGCCAAAACTGTATCGGTGGCACCCGGGTCCTGGGCTAAGGCTGTGGCTGCTGCCACAAGAAGAATCGAAGAGAAAAACAGCTTTACTTTTCCGGACATATCAACTCCTCCAGTTGTTAATTAGAGCCACAAAACTTCCTGCTCGCCGGGCACGTCCTGCAAATTGGGGGTACCTCCGGAACCATTAACATCTCCCCGGCATATTGGGTCGAAAGGCCAACAGTTAACCGGGTCAGTACCACTACAAGGAGGAGTCACCCGGCTCTTATCGAATACGAAGTTTACCAGGTAAATCACATCCTGCAAATTGGGAATACCTCCGGAAGCATTGACGTCACCGGGCACAGCCAGACAGGCCGGATATGGCTCGGCCAGTATTGCCGCTGACGCGATTCCGGCCTTGGCAAAATTTGTGAAGTAGGGCAGGTCCAAGACCGAAAGCAGGTCATTGGTGGTGTGATAATAAGGGTTGAATTCATCAAAATCTTCAATCCCCAGCATGGCTGGATAGCCATAGTTCCAGAAAGAAGCGTGGTCAGACCGAGTAGTGGCGCCGATGGTAATCTTCTGCGGAATCAGAGGCAGGCTGTAGGTGTTGATTACTCCGGTGGTGATGTCTGCTAAAGCTTGGGAAGCTGCTCCGGTACCAGAATGAAGCTCGATAACGTTGACACTATCCCCCTCCCAGGCAATCATATCCAGGTTGAAGACTCCCACAATCGTGTCGCCGGCTTGGCTGGCCTTCTGGGCATAGGCATATGAGCCGAGCAAACCCTGCTCTTCGCCGGCAAAGCTGATGAACTTGATGGTGCGGTCAAACTGGTAATCTTTCAAAACTTTGGCCGCTTCCAGGACCGCTGCAGTTCCGGAACCGTTGTCATCGGCACCCGGGGCAAGGTTGGCAGGATTTTCAGAAGTATTGTCGTAATGGGCGGTGATTATACACTCCTGTCCAGCCTTACCCACTCCGGGAAGCTCTGCCACCACGTTGAGCTTCTGGTAGGAGGGAAAGATAGAGCCGTGGTTAATCCAGCTCTGCCCGCCGTTGGTCGTCTGTAACAACTCAGTGTAACCGGTTAGCCATCCTTGCAGAGTATCCGCAAAATAGACTTCATAGAATAGTCCGGTATTGCCAGGCGGATACTGAATATTCCAGTTAGTTTCGGCATTGGTGGTAGATAAGAGCTCTCCCCCGTTAGTGCAGGCCCACACCTTCTGGGAATCCGGGGCAGTGACCATATAGAGGGCTCCAGCCGTGCCACTGGCCTGGGAGGTCCAGTTCGTTCCCGCATTGGTGGTATAGCGCAGATAACCGTTCTGGCCGCAGACCCACCCCTTCTGGGGAGTGGCGAAATCGACTCCAAATATGATGCCGGAGGAGATTCCGCTGGTCTGGGAAGTCCAGTTAGTCCCTCGGTTGGACGTGTGCAGAATGGTGCCGTTTCCTCCGACCACCCAGCCATTATTGGAGTCCACAAAAGTTATTTCATACAGGTTATTGGTGCCAGTGCTCTGGTCAGTCCAGGTCTGCCCGCCGTCGGAAGTGTAAAATATGGCCCCGGAATAGCCGGTGACCCAGCCCTGCTCAGAATCTTCAAAATAAGCTCCGCGAAGGTTGACTCCGGTTGGGCTGGGCAGAAGTGACCAGGTCTCTCCGGCATCAGTAGACTTAATAATCGTCCCGCCATTGCCAGCACCGTACAAAGTCTCCGGAGATGGAACCGCCAGAGCCCACAAATTATATCCGTCGGTCAGGTCAATGTGATACCAGTTGTCACCGCCATCAACACTCTTCCAGATGCCGCCGTAGAGCCCTCCAGCCCAGAGGGTCTCTCCGCTGGGGACTGAGACTATATCCATCAGATATATGGCTTGAGCGATATTAAAAGTGTCATAGCAGGCAACAAGCCCGTAGCTTTCAAATTTTTCTTTAATATACTGGGCCGCCTTGTCACACCCCTGGGTGAAAGTATAACGGGTGGCCAGAGTGTAAGGAGAGCCGCCTATAATGACTGAATTTTCACCGGATAGATCACCGACAAACCCGGTCAGGTCCGATTGAGTGACCTTCTGCATCACACTGTCTATGACCGGATGATAAAGCATTTCGGTTCGGCCCTCTACTAAGGAAACCTCCGGCTGCACTCTCAGCGGCAGTGCCTTCTTGCTTAGCAACTGCAGGCTCAATCCCAAAGAGGTCAATTCCTCAATCATTCTGGGCTGGCCGGTCACCAAAGCCCGGTCTTTTTCAGCTTCCAGTACCCGAGCTTTTTGTCTAATTTGAGGCAGATACTTCTGGATCGATTCATCTGGCCGGCACCACACCAAAAAGTAGAGAGAAAAATCGGCCTGATCATCTAAGATTGTATAGGATATCTCCTTCTCTTGGAGAAACTTCAAATTCTCATCAGTCGCCTCAGCCAGAAAGAAATCAGCAGTCTGAGCACATATCTTGATTCCTGACTCTTTCAATACCCCGGCCCTTTCCGGTGAAATCTGTCCCAGCTTGATTAAATATCCTTCCTGCGCCTGGACACTGGCCCAAGCGATTAACACTACCATAACGATTAAAGCGAACACCTGCTTCTTCATTGGACACTCCTGTCTTGCGAGCCGAATTGTTGTTAAAAATGTGTTAGTTTACTGACCATCCCCCTACTCTTTCCCTACTCTTTCCCTACTCTTTCCCTACTCTTTCCCTACTCTTTCGTAAGCAGACCTCCTCTGGCTTATTGGCCGTTTCCCCAAGTCAGACAGGATAATAAAAATAAAACTTATTTTCAAAATCTGTCAACAAAAATCATTGAGGCTAGCCGGTTTCCTCCTCTAGAGGGGAGGACCAAGGTGGGGTTTTGGTTTAGTCGGAAAGAGACTAAGATCAAAACCTCTCCCCAGCCCTCTGCTTTAGGAGAGGGAGCAAAACGAAAAGAGTTTACGGTACCGGCAGACAGCAACCATCCGAAGCAACCGGAGTCCAACAGTTGCCCGGGTCTGCTCCATTGCAGGACGTAGCAGGACGGCTCTTGTCGAAATAGTAATTCACGAGATAGATTATATCAGTCAAAGTTGTTCCTCCAATGCCATCGATATCACCCCGGCATAAAGGAAAAGGCTCCCAGCAGTTGCCAAGGTCGGAACCCAAACAAGGAGGTTTATCTTTATCAAAGTAAAAGTTGATTAAGTGAATGATGTCGGTTAGGGTAATTCCTCCTACGCCGTTGACGTCTCCGGGAACAAAGTTGCAACCAGCCCAAGTCCAGTCAACTATCTTAGCATATATATCCCAGCCTTTGGCGTATCCGCCGCGGCTGTCTTTCCAGACCAAACAGATGGTAGAGTCATTTGGGGCAACTGCCGGATCTTCATTCAAGGAGGCATACAACGGGTTATGCACCCAATAATTGGTGTCAATCAGGCCTCCAGATGAGTTATATTTCTGAGCATAGGTCCATCTGTAGTAGTTGGGGCCGGCGGCGTAGCGCCAATCTTCCCAGGCGATGACAAACCTGCCGGCCTTATCCATGGCAATTGCAGGATAGTACTGAAAAGCTTTTCCAGTATCACTATTGACCCTGAAGTTGGAACCCAGGGCCAGGCCTGAGGAGCTATAACGCTGAGCATAAATGTCGCTATTATCATAGGGATAGTAACTATTGCGGTAATCTTCCCAGGTGATGACGAATTTACCGACATTATCCATGGCTACGGACGGATGCATCGGCCAGGCATTTCCGGTATCATCACAGACCTTGAAATTAGAACCTATAGCTGTACCTGAAGAGTTAAAGCGTTGGGCATAAATGTCAGGGTTACCATTACGATAATCAATCCAGCTGACCACAAATTTGCCGGTACCGTCAATTGCTATGGATGGATTAAGGCACAGGGCAAGATTGTTATCATTGACCTTAAAATTCGAGCCAATAGCTGCGCCTGAGGAACTGTATCTCTGAGCATAGATATCAAGGTAGCTGCGATTATCCTCCCAGCAGATAATAAAATTGCCGGCTACGTCCATGACTACAGCCGGGAATGAATGGGAAATGGCTCCGGTATCAGTATCATCGTTGACCTTGAAGTTAGGGCCAATCGCTGCGCCGGAAGAATCAAATCTCTGCACATAGATATCCGCGTAAATCGGATAAGAGCCGTAGCGCCAATCACTCCAGGTGATGACATAGTTTCCGGAGCCGTCCATGGCAACTGCGGGATTGTACTGGTAAGCACTTCCAGTATCATCATTGACCTTGAAGTTAGGGCCTATAGCTGTGCCCGAGGAACTGTATCTCTGAGCATAGATGTCCGGGCCATAGCCATTGCGCCAGTCATTCCAGGTGATGACAATGTTGCCGGCACTATTCATGGCAACATCGCAATATTCCTGCTCAGCGCTGCCGGTATCATCGTTGACCAGGAAGTCATCAAGTGTAAACTGGCTTAGCCCCTGCCCAAAGGCAGGAAAGGCCAGCGGGATTGCGAGAATTACCACCACCTTCAACCCAAATCTCTTCACTTTGGCTCTCCTTGCAGGACAGCCTTTTACCCCACTGTCAGCATGCATAAAATAGGATATTTCCCAGACCTGTCAATCCATTGTTTGCGAACCGGATTTACCATGTGTACAATTGCGGCTTCCTCACCTCAATGCAAGTAACCGCCACTCAGTTAACTTAGCGGGAGACGGGACTCGAACCCGCGACCAACAGCTTGGAAGGCTGTGACTCTGCCAACTGAGTTACTCCCGCGAATTTTTCAAAGAGAGCCCAAAATCAAGCTTGTTTCTCCAATGGAGAGGGGAGGATTCGAACCTCCGAAGGCAGAGCCAGCGATTTTACAGACCGCCCCGGTTGGCCACTTCGGTACCTCTCCAATCTTTACACACTTAGCTGGAGGAGGGATTCGAACCCCCGACCTGAGGTTTACAAAACCCCTGCTCTGCCGACTGAGCTACTCCAGCAATTTCAAAGAAGCAAACTTATAATATATTTTCTGACTTAAACCTGTCAACTTCAAATCGTCTTCTTCCATTTAGTGCCTGAAGGAGTATCCTCTAAGATTATCCCCATCTCAGACAATTGGTGGCGAATCTGGTCAGCCAATTGCCACTTTTTTTCAGCCCGGGCCTGGTCTCTTTTACGGATAAGCTCCTCAGCTTTATCTTCCAATTGGACTTCGGGTTTTTTCAGGACACCCAGAACCGCATCAATCTTGCATAAGAATTCCAGCACCGTAAGAGCATCTGCTTTGGAAATTAGATTCTCCCGCAACAGTTTATTTATATCTCTGACCATATCGAATACTCCAGCCAGTGCTCCAGAGATATTCAAATCGTCATCTAAACTTTCCTCGAATCTGGCCTGAGCCTGCTGAACAATTTTCTCTACTTCTGGATTCTTTCCACTGATTCTCTGCACATCTCTTAACTCATCCATAAGGTCATACAATCTTTGTAACGCATTCTTACTGGCTTCTAGTCCTTCAAAAGTGAAGTTCAGCTGCTGGCGGTAATGAGTGCCGATTAAAAGATAACGGATGACCGTTGGATTCCATCCCTGATTCAACAAATCCCTCAGGGTATAGAAATTTCCGTAACTTTTGGCCATCTTCTTACCTTCCACCAGCAAGTGGGCCGAGTGCAGCCAGTAATTGACAAATTTCTGTCCGGTGGCAGCCTGAGACTGGGCGATTTCATTCTCGTGATGCGGGAAGATGTTATCCACTCCGCCGGTGTGAATGTCAAAATGCTGACCCAGATATTTCATGCTCATGGCCGAGCATTCGATGTGCCAGCCCGGTCTCCCTTTGCCAATTTCAGTCTCCCAGAAGACTTCACCGTCTTTCTCATCCCAGCCCTTCCACAGGGCGAAGTCGGAGACTTCTTCTTTTTCATATTCATCCGCAGCCACTCTGGCGCCGGCTTTCAGTCCGGACAAATTTACGTTGGAGAGCCGACCATATTCCGGAAAAGTGCTGATTTTGAAATAAATCGAGCCATCGCTCACATAGGCATGCTTCTTCTCTGACAGTTTCTTTACTAATTCTACCATTTCAGGAATATGCGCGGTGGCTTCAGGATAAACTTCCGCTCTTTGAATCTTCAATGAATCTAAATCTTCAAAGAAAAGCTTTTTGTACTTGGCAGTGAAGTCTGCCAGACTCATCTTTTCTCTCTGAACTCCGGCGATAATTTTATCATCTATATCCGTTAGATTCATTACCTGAGTAACTTGATAGCCTTTGTACTTAAGGTAACGCCTGAGCACATCCTCAAAAATAAAGGTCCTATAGTTCCCTATATGCGCATAATCCCACACGGTCGGTCCACAGGTGTACATTCGCACTTTCCCCGGCTCAATGGGAACGAATTCCTCTTTGGTCCGGGTAAGAGTATTATAGAAGACCGGCGGCATATCAGCTTAATTGATGAACTAGTTTCGGTAATTCATTGAGATGGTGGATTACTGCATCCGGCACGGCCCGAAAAGAATAGTCCCTTCCCGGCTTGAATTTCAAAATGGCTTTCATTCCTACACTTTGCGCTCCAGCTACATCCTCTCGCAAGCGGTCGCCTACAAAAATAACTTCTTCCGGGCTCAGACATAGATTATTCAGACCCTCGCAAAAAAGCCCGGGATGGGGTTTTCGAAAGCCGTAATCATGAGAGAAAATCACATAATCAAAATAATTCTTTAATCCAAATTCCTCAAGCTCCCGGAGATGGAACTCCGATGGAAAGGAAGAATTGGATACCAATCCTATTCTAAGGCCTTCTTGCTTGAAATGACTCAAAACTTCTCCAGCGCTTTCTATCAATGAAATCTGTCTGGCAATCGGCTGGTAATATAAATTGATGAACTCTCTGCCTATTCCATCCTGACTGATTACATGGTTTTCCTGCAAATAGTGACTGACCCAATCGGCCAGCCTGATTTCCCTTAGAGTCTGGTCTGCTTCCAGCCAGTCCTGGTGGAATCTGCCTAAGAACTCTTCGGCAAATTGCTCCCACTGCGGCACCCGATAGTCTTGACTCAGCAGTTGGTAAGCATTTCTCAAGCACTCCTGCTCCAACTTCCCCCAGTCGGTATTGTCAAATTCAATCAAGGTGCTGCCCAAATCAAATAGTATTCCTTTTAACATAGTTACATCCAAATTAAGGCCTCTTTCTCAACTTTAGACTTTTTAGAACCCAGCTCTGGTGTGGTCTTAAGCCTGAATTCAGGTAAACTAAATACGCAAATGGGCTAACTTTGTTTTCCCCGTTTCAATGCCAGTTGGACTATCCTGTCCACCAATAGAGAAAAACTGATTCCGGCGGTTTGGGCTGCCTTGGGCACCAAGCTGTGTTCGGTCATTCCCGGCAGGGTGTTGACTTCCAGGCAGTAGAATTTTCCATCCGGATTCATTCTGAAATCTACTCTGGCATACCCTTCACAGCCTAAAGCCTGGAAGGCCTTCAAGCCGGCCTGCTGTACATTTTTAGTCTGTTGGGGAGTCAACTCAGCCGGGCAGATATATTTGCTCTTACCGGTCGTATATTTGCACTCATAATCGTAAATCCCGTGCTCCGGCACTATTTCCACCACCGGCAGCGGCTTATTATCTAAAATTGCCACCGTAATTTCTCGGCCAGGTATAAATTCCTCCAGGATGATTTGACTCGAAAATTCTTCGGCAATCTTTACAGCTTCGCCAAGCTGATTGGGCTTTTCGATTACTGAAACCCCTACGGTAGAGCCTTGGTTATTAGGTTTAACTACCAATGGATATCCGATTTCTTCTGCTGCCGTAGCCAGTTCCTGGCCTCTATTCTTGTTATGCAAATTCCAAAATGCCCAGCCAGGTGTCAGAATCCCTTCGTTCTGAAATATCTTCTTGGACATGTGTTTGTTCATGGCCAAAGCGCTGGCTAAAACTCCAGAGCCGGTATAAGATTTTCCAGTTAAATCTAATACTGCCTGGATGGTTCCATCTTCTCCTTTGCCACCGTGCAGGGCTATAAAAATTACCTCTACATCCTTTAAATCCTTGGCGTCAAAACTCCTCAAAGCCCGGGCCGTATCTATCCGGCTCAGCTCTTTGACATCCGGCGGCTGAGTTCCTATCTCCTGAATCAAACTTTTCTGGTTGACTGGCAGAGCCTTCCAGGAATCGGCAGTATCTAGAGCCAGAACCTGATGGCCGCTTTTTTTCAATCCTTCGATGATAGCTTTGCCGCTGACTAAGGAGACATCTCTCTCCGGAGAGTCTCCCCCCATTAAAACTAATATTTTCACTCCGAACCTCTTTTCATCTTCTTGCCGGCCAACTTGATTAGCCAATAAACAATTACGGCAGCCAAAAGCAAGAGAACTATGCTATTGTAAGTGGCGAGAAACTTATAAGCTGAGTGATAATTTTCTTTAAGGACTGTAGCAATGGCGGTCAATAATCCATTCCATAGAAGCACGCTGACGCTGGTATAGACAATCATTTTTCGTAAATCAACTTTTCCCACTCCGGCAGCTAAGGCGATCCCGGAGCGGACTCCTACTATGAACCGGCTGAACAATAGGACTTTTTCTCCGTATTTCACAAACCAGTTTTCAATCTTTTTCAGCTGCTGGTCATTGAAAAATATCCCGGTATGAAAAATAAATAACTTCCGGATTCCTCTTTTGCCCAGCGCATATAAAAGCAGCGCCCCGCTCATGCTCCCCAAAAAAGTCATTATAAAAACCAGAGGCAAATATATTTTGCCGGTGCCGGCTAAAAAAGCTCCCACGAAAATCACCGCATCTCCTGGAAAAGGGGGGAAGAGGTTTTCCACCACGCAGCTCAGGTAAATGACCACATAGACCCAGAAAGCATGATTTTGCGCCATATCAATTAAGAAACTGGTAACCCGATTAGTTATCTCGGAGTAGTCCATTATTCCTTCATTTCTACGAGCACAACCGCAAGACAGGCCATCCCCTTCCCTTCCCCAATGAAACCTAATCCGTTATTAGTTGTACACTTGACGGATACGGGTTGCATAGAAATTCCTAAAACTCTACTCAAGTTCTCTCTCATTTTATCGGTAAATGGGGACAATTTTGGTTTCTCGGCGATTATGGTAAGATCTAGGTTTGATATTTCCCCTTTTCTTTTATTCAATATTTCGACCACTTTTTCTAATAAAATCAGGCTGGAAATGTCGTGATATTCAGGGGCTGTATCTGGAAAATGCTTGCCAATATCTCCTTCAGCTATAGCCCCCAAGATGGCGTCCGCCACAGCATGACAGACCATATCCGCATCCGAATGTCCGGCCAACCCCTTTTCAAAAGGGATCTTCACCCCTCCTAAAATTAAGTCTCTCCCCTCTACTAAAGGATGCGCATCGTATCCAATTCCAATTCTTAGCATATTTCTGCTCTATTTCTTGAGCAATTTCTCAGCCAGAAGTAAATCCTCTTTTTGAGTGATCTTAATATTTCTACTATTCCCTGGAACAATTCTTACTTCAACTCCCAATCTCTCGACCAGTGAAGAACAGTCAGTCCCTGCGAAACTATCTTTGTAAGCCCGTGAATAAGCCTTTATTAACAGCCTCACCTCAAAGGCCTGCGGAGTTTGAGCCAGCCAGAACCTTTCTCTAGGATAAGTTCGTATAATTCGGTCACCTCTTATCTCTTTAAGAGTATCGTTGACCAGTACAGCCAGAATCACTGCTCTGTCTTTCTGAACCGCTTTGATCAATTTTTCAATTTCCGGTCCGGTCACCAGTGGCCGGACCGCATCATGCACCAATACATATTTTGCTTTTCGGTCAATCGCCTCCAGACCGTTCTGGACTGATTCCTGTCTGGTTTTACCTCCATTTATTACCTTTCTGAGCTTTGTGAATTTATATTTCTTCAGAATTTTCTCTTCAAAATACTCCCTGAATTTCTTCGGCATAACTGCAATGATTTCTTGAATATTTTTGTTCCCGTCGAATTTCTCCAGAGAGTGAACTATTACCGGCTTCCGACCTAAATTCACAAACTGTTTGGGCAACTTATGGTCGAATCTGGACCCGGCGCCTGCTCCTACTACTATGGCTGAAATGAAGGGAGTCTTCTTCACTTACTTGCGGAAGAAATAACCAAAAATAATCAGAATCAAAGAGAGCAGGAGGCTCAAAACCAGCGAGGTGGCAATTGGAAAGTAGAGTGAGAAATGTTCTCTTTTGACTACAATATCTCCGGGTAATTTCCCTAGCCAGGGGACTTTTCCAGTGAAGAGTAAGACGGCACCCAGAATAAATGTAAGTCCGCCGAAGAAAATCAGAATTTTTCCTATCTGAGGAAGCATATGCGCCAATCAGACTAAAGCAGACTCTGCTGAACTTGCTTTTTTTTTACATCCAGATGTTCGTAGGCCTTTGGAGTTGCAGTTCTTCCTCGAGGAGTTCTGGCCAAAAGCCCCTCTTGGATCAAAAATGGCTCGTAAATCTCTTCAATCGTCTCTGCCTCTTCTCCCACTGCCACTGCTAAAGTATTGACCCCTACCGGACCTCCTTTGAACTTGTGCACGATGGTATTGAGGATCTTTGAATCCATTTCATCTAAGCCCAGTTCGTCCACTTCTAACATTGATAAAGCCTGCTGAGCTACGTTTTTGTCAATTTTACCCTTGGCCTTAACCTCGGCAAAATCTCTGACCCGTCGGAGAAGACGATTGGCCACCCGGGGAGTCCCCCGGGAGCGTTTGGCGATTTCTTCTGCTCCGGCTTCGTCAATTTTTATCTTCAAAATTGAGGCGGAGCGCAAGACAATTTTCAGCAAATCTTCTGCTTGATAGAAATCTAACCTCCCCACGACTCCGAAACGTGACCGCAGAGGCGAAGTCAAAAGCCCGGCTCTGGTGGTTGCGCCGATCAGAGTGAATTTCTTCAGCGACAATTTCATGGAACGGGCAGCCGGCCCTTTGTCTATCATTATGTCTAAACGGAAGTCTTCTAAAGCCGGATAGAGAAACTCCTCCACCACGTGGTTCATGCGGTGGACTTCGTCTATGAAAAAAACTTCTCTGTCATCTAAATTAGTGAGAATTCCAGCCAAATCTGCCGGCCGTTCTAAAACCGGCCCTGACGTGGTTTTGATATTTACTCCCATTTCCTTGGCCATGATGTAAGCTAAGGTAGTTTTCCCTAAACCCGGAGGGCCATACAAAAGCACATGGTCTAAGTGCTCTTTTCTTTTCTTGGCGGCTGTTATAAACACCCTCAGATTTTCTTTCAGCTTTCCTTGCCCCACGAATTCAGCGAAACTAAGAGGCCTGAGGGTAAAATCAAATTCCTTTTCCTCTTCCAAGCGAGTGGGCTGAGTTATTCTGTCGGTCATGCTCTTAGATTTTGATCAATTTGGCCTTGGCGTTATTGCTCAAAGCCTGTTTGACTATTTCTTCCAGGGGCAGCTTCTTCTTTTGTGTGTTCACCTTCTGGATAGCTTCCCGGGCCTCCAGTCTGTCGTAACCCAAAGCCATCAGGGCTGCCAGGGCCTGTTCTATGGCGTCTGCCGTCTTGGCGGAAGGCATCGGCTTTCCGACCAACACCTCTGACTTCTGCAGTTTTTCCTTCAGCTCTACGATTAATCTCTGGGCCGTCTTTTTTCCAATCCCGGAAATCTTAGTGAGCAGCGTTAAATCTTCATCTAAAATACAGCGATAAAAATCCTCCGTGGCAATCGAAGATAGTATTCCCAGAGCGGACTTTGGGCCAATTCCATTAACTCCTAAAAGCAGTTCAAATAATTCCTTTTCCGGGAGTGTGACAAATCCGAACAAAATGAAGGCATCTTCTCTGACGTGAGTATGGGTCAGCAATTTAACCTTCTGATTGACCTCAGGTAGCTTTTGATAAGTGGAAAGAGGGACATAAACAAAATAACCCACTCCGTTAACCTCCACGATGGCGGAAGTGGGCTTTTTCTCGGCTAAGATTCCCTCTAAATAAGCGATCAACTCAATCTTTCCCCAATCTAGACTTAGTCCTAAAAGCGCAGCATAAAGCCACTGCCAGAGCATCGGAAGTGTCTTCTTTGGCCGGCGGCAATTTTAACCTTAGCAAATTAGCCACCATGAAATTCACCTGCTCTTTGGAAGCTTCCCCTCTGCCGACTACGGCCTGCTTGACTTCACGAGGAGAATATTCCCGGGTGGCAAGCTTGCTCTCTGCCCCGGCTAAGAGCACAACCGCCTTGGCGCCTCCTAATACTTTGGCCGATTTGAAATTCTTGCCCAAAAAACTATCCTCTATTGCTAAGGTCTTCGGTCTGAACTTCTTTAACAACTGATTGACTCCCCGGTAAAGCTGGTGCAGCCTCTCTCCCTGGGTGTCTTTAACTTTAGTCTTAATTATTCCACACTCTACTAATCTTGGCCGGTCTGCTTGGTAGTCAATGATTCCGTAGCCCGTAACCGAAATCCCCGGGTCGATCCCTAAGATTCTGACCTTAGGAGACACCCATCTTCTCCATGATTTCTTCGGATATGTCGAAGTTGGCATAGACCTTCTGGACATCTTCATGGTCTTCCAGGGCATCCATCAGCTTCAGCATCTGCTCCGCATCTTTCCCCTCTAATTTTACCTGAGATTTGGGCAACATGGTGACTTCTGCCTGACTGTAAGCGATCTTATTTTGCTCCAAAGCTTTTTTCACCTTCTCCAGGTCCTGCGCTGGCATAGTTATTTCGTAATTGTTCCCTTCTAAGACCATGTCTGAAGCTCCGACATCCAAAACCACGGTCAAAAGCTGGTCTTCATTTTTGACCTGATTTTTATCAACGTAGATTACCCCCTTTTTCTCAAAGATCCAGCTCACGCTGCCGGTTTCTCCCAAATTCCCGCTAAAGCGGGTGAAAATATGGCGAATTTCAGCCACGGTGCGGTTCTTATTGTCGGTGGTAACTTCTACGAAAACCGCTACTCCTCCTGGGCCGTATCCCTCATAGGTCGATTCTTCATAAGTAACTCCTGGTAATTCACCGGTCCCCTTTTGAATTGCTTTCTCAATGTTGGATGCCGGCATGTTGACTGCTCTTGCAGCCAAGACAGCGGTCCTCAGTCTGGGATTAGCTTCCGGGTCTTTTCCTCCGATCTTGGCCGCCACGCTAATTTCTTTGGCCAGCTTGCTGAATACTTTCCCCCGGGCGGTATCGGTCTTCTCTTTCTTGCGTTTTATGGTACTCCACTTAGAATGTCCGGACATTCATCTCACCTCTGATAAATCAGGTTCTGGTTTGATAAGTTATTCTCTCGCAATTTACTCCGATTTCGCTCTTATGTCAACTGATACCGTGTTTGTTCAGGCAGGCCACACCGGCTTGGACATCTTCCGGGGTGACGTAGAGTGCCAGCTCCAGTACTTTAATAGTATCGGGCTTTAGATATTTGGAGAGTTGGGCGAAATCATATTGCCCTTGGCCCGGGGCCAAATGGTCACTGTTCCGGATGCAGTCCATCAGATGTACTCCTATCATTCGGCCAGCAAACTTTTCCAAAAGCTCATTTTTTCTCTGGAATCCGAGATACTCCTGAGTAGCAGCATGCCCCACATCGAACCACATTCCCACCAGGCCGGACTTGAATTCTTGCAGAAGAATTCCCAGCTCTTCGGAAGTGGGAAACTGGGTATACCAGTAACGGTTTTCGAATCCTAAGCTTACCCTCTTTGTTTCTGCAAATGGCACCAGTTGCCTGAGACATTCAATTATCCTTTCCAGGCCTTCCGCTGAGTAGATTTTGCGCGATTGAATCAGTTTGTGTCTGATCTCTTCTATTCTCTCCTTATTCTGATGCGATTTTAACCTGGAGTTGACATAAGATTTTTCCATTTCCACCAGAGGTGCCTCCCAGCTTTCCCCTAGGTGAAGCACGATGGCCTCCGCTCCAAGCCGGGCAGCCTGGTCGATAGTCTGCCTGGCCAAGAAAACACCTTTTTTCCTCACTTCAGGGTTGGGAGAAGTAAAAGGGTAGAGCCGGTGAGCCGTATTCGGATCCGCACCTTCCGGCAGGGGAACGATATTATGCAGACTGGCGACCTTGATCTCCCCCTTTTTCTGCATTTGCGAAATCTGGCTTAACTGCTCTGCCGTCACCTGATAATTGATTTCCACACTTTCAAAGCCCAGCTCTTTGATTTCGGAAATCAAACTTTGTCTCTCCGAATGCCTAATGGCATTCCAACTGGTGGAGAGTGAAAGCATTTATATTTTTAATTGTTATATGAAGACCCAAAGGCTCTTTAACCTTCGGGTCAGTCAGGAATTCAAGCTTTATAAAACAGTTCGAACCTACGGACGCAGATAGAAGCTCACTCCCAGATTGAGGGAAAAATAACGGGGGTCAAAACCCAACTCGACATTAGTATCTTCTATCTCCACTCCTTCCAGAAAAGCTACATCATATCTAAACCCGCCGGTAATACCAACTCGGGGGGATACGCGCCAGATTATCCCGCCATCTAAGGCTAAAGACAATCCTGGATCAGAATCGGTTATAAAAGTTCCGTAAAATAACTCCTCTTCTGATGTGATGGTAGATAACCCCATTCCCAGTTTGGCGTAAGGGAACACCCTGCCCGGGACTGGGAATACTACTCTACCAAACAGCTGGTAGTTATTAATCATCTTATCAATATTGCTGAAATTATCATCCTCAAAGATTCCGCCGGAAAAGTCCAGACCCACCGAGAAACTTGGGGCCACGAAATATTCAATTTGAAAGGCCGCCCCTCCCCCGACCTCGGCGTTGTCAAAGGTGCTCCCCAATATGGTCTGGTCAGCGAAATCTCCGACCGGAATGGCGACCCCTAACTGCAGCGACAGAGCCAGGTGCTTATTAAACATGTCCGTCTCAGAGTACCTGCTTTTGGCTCTCTTTTCTACTGCTCCGCACCAGCTGGCTAAATTGACCAATAAGATGACTGTCAATAACCTCTTCATAATGCCTCCTTGATGATTACAGCCAAATACCTTGGTTCACTGGGGCTTCTTCCGATCTATTGCCCCTTTTTCCCTCCGATGAAAATGGTTGCATTCAAGTTGAAATTGAAGTACTGGGCATTGATATTGCGGCGGTCTACTACCTCCTGCTCTCTCTGAATTTGGTGGATTTCATGAACTACATCGAAAAATTTGGTGAATAAAAGCTCCGTCGAAAGTCCCACCCAGGAGTTGATGTCCCAGCGTATTCCCAGCCCCGCGGTGACGGTCAGCTTTCCAAATCCTTCCAGAGTCGTATCAATGGGAGCATCGGTGGAATCAGCCGGGTCTTCATATAGCCGACTGACCCGTGCCCGGTAATTGGTTACCAATCCTCCCAGTTTGAAATAAGGGACAATCTCCTTCTCAGGGTCGACATGAAGTTTAGCCATGAGTCCATAGTCGAAAACTGCCCATTCTTCTGAAAGAGTTGTCTGGTCAATTAAATCCGGTGCCTGAAACGGGATGTAATTAAAGATTATGCCGGCCGAAAGGGTATTGGTCATGAAATATTCCAACTCGGTCCCCACTCCCAGACCGGTATTGGTCAGATCTGCAAAATTACTGCTTGGAAATCCGCTTACAATCGAGCCGGTGAACCCTAATTGACCCTTCCTCAAAAGCGCCCAGCTCTCAGAAGAGAATATTGTCAGGCATAATGCAGCTGCTACTAAAGCGTAAACTTGTGCCGATAGAGAGGAGCCTGAGACTCTCATTCTTGTTTTTCCTTTTCTTTAGCCTCCATAGCTTGTTTAATAATTTTTTCTGAAATTTCGTGGGGGACTTCTTCATAATGGGAGAAAGAGCGAGTATGAAAACCCCGGCCCTGGGTAAGGGATCGTAAAGAAGTGGAATATTTATTCATCTCTGCTAAAGGAACTTTGGCTTTAATCTTCTGGAAGACTCCGTCTGCTTCCATTCCCATAATTTTCCCTCGCCGGGAGGAGATATCCCCTATCACCGCCCCCATGAATTCTTCCGGTACCGTCGCCTCTAAGTTGTAAATCGGCTCCAAGAGCACCGGTCGGGCCTCCACAAAACCCTTTTTGAACCCCATGGAGGCGGCAATTTTGAAAGCCATATCAGAAGAATCCACCACATGGTAGGTGCCGTCATATAATGTAGCTTTTAAGTCAACCACCGGATAGCCGGCCAGCACCCCTTCCCCCATCGCCTCTTGAATCCCTTCCTCAACTGCCGGAATATACTTTGACGGAACTGCTCCCCCCACAATGCCATCCTCGAATTCAAATCCACTCCCTCTGGGAAGAGGCTCTAATTTCAGCCAGACATCCCCATACTGACCCCGGCCGCCGGACTGGCGCTTATATTTTCCCTGAACTTCGACCTTACCTTTTATCGTTTCCCGATAAGGAATCCGGGGGTCCTCTAAATCCACGGCCACTCCATATTTTTCCTGCAGCTTGGAGACCATCACTTCTAGGTGGAGCTCTCCCTGGCCAAAGATGATAGTCTGTTTGATGTCTGCATTTACTTCCATTTTGAATGTCGGGTCTTCTTCATGCAGTTTGGCAAAACCGTTGGCGATTTTCTCCTCGTCCCCTTTATGCCTGGGTTTGACCGCCATGGCAATCACCGGCTCCGGGAATTGTATATTGGATAGCTGCAAGGGGCCTTTCTTGTCGCACAAAGTATCCCCGGTATGCGTCCCTTTCAGCTTGACAAAAGCCCCGATGTCGCCGGCCGTGATTTTGGCTATTTCCTTTCTTTCCTTTCCATTCATCACGTAAATCTGTCCCACCCGTTCTGCAATCTGACGCCCGGGGTTGAAAAGGTCATCCCCGGGACTGACCTTGCCGGCATAAGCCTTGAAAAAAGAGAGCTCTCCTACGTGAGGCTCGGACACAGTCTTAAAGACCAGGACTAAGGCGGGTTCCTGAAGAGCGATTTTCCGGCTGCTTTCTTTGCCGGTATTGGGGTCGTTTCCTTTGACTTCCCCCCGGTCAAGGGGGGAAGGGCAGAATTCCACAATGTGGTCCAGAAGATTGGCGACTCCCCAGTTTTCCGTGGCAGATCCGCACATAACCGGAAATAGTATACCGGCCGCTATCCCCTTTTTCAGCCCGGACTTGATTTCATCGGTAGTGAGTTCTCCTGCCTCCAAATATTTTTCAATTAAGGCATCGTCCGCTTCGGAGACTGATTCCATTAATCTTCCGCGATACTTTTCAACCTTTTCTTTCAGCTCTGCCGGAATATCTCCTTCCTTAGGCTTACCTCCCTTTTGAAATGTGTAAGCCTTTAGAGTTATTAAATCAACCACCCCCTGCAGGTTTAAGGCTTCTCCGATAGGTATTTGAAGCGGAACCACTCCATTGCCGAATCTCTTTTGCAGGATGTCTAAATTTTCAAAGAATTTGGCGTGTTCCTTGTCCAGCTTGTTGATGAAGAAGAGGCGGGCACAGCCGTTACCGCCAGCCATTTTCCAGGACTGTTCGGTTCCGACTTCGATGCCGGCCAGGGCGGAAAGTACTAGAATTGCGCTTTCTGCTACCCTGAGTCCAGCCGCAGTTTCTCCGATGAAATCAGCGTAACCAGGTAAATCGATGAGATTGAGTTTGTGCCCCTGCCATTCAGTGTGCAAGAGTCCTAAGCCGATGGAAATCTTCCTTTTGATTTCTTCGTTGGTATAATCTGAAACCGTATTCCCCTCTTCCACCTTGCCTAAACGGGTGGTGGCTCCCGCGGAAAAGAGTATCGCTTCAGCCAGAGAAGTCTTGCCGCAGGAGCCGTGACCTACTAAAGCTACGTTTCGGACCAGTTGGCCGCTAAATTCCTTCACCTGCTTGCCTCCTTAGTGATTCGTATCCAACCTTTGCCTTCATATCCTAAAAAATTTAAGATAACTTTTATTATGACCATGTCAACTGTACTTTCTCTGGTGATTGCTTAATCTTTCACTTCCTCGACCCAACCAGCCCACCAAGGGAGATAACTCGACCTATCACGGCACACATTACCGCAGACCAATATCATGCTAATCGCACATTGGCTGTTATCCCGGACCAGTCAAGCTTTTCTCGGCCTTGACCTATCCCCTTTTCTGAATATTTTGGAGAAATGCGCACTTCTAAACTTCGCCTCCCTGCGATTCTAAGTTGCATTATTTTATTTGGCCTGATTTCTTCAAATCTGAGCTGCGGCAGGAACAAGAATAATTCCGGCCAGAAAAATGGCTCGGCTGCTAAGACAGAAGGTCAATCCGGCCAGGTTGATGCTTCTCGCCTATCCCATCCCTTCCCCAGCGTGCTGCTGAAAAATCTGGAGGATAGAATTGTCCCCAGTGACCAAATCTTGGATGGGAAAAACACGGTGGTTCTTTTCATCTCCCCCACCTGTTCACCCTGTTCAGATGAGATTAAGAGATGGAAGCCCGTTGTGCCCACTCTGCCGCCCTCTTTTCAGGTCATTGGAGTTTCTGCTGATCCGGTGGCTGAACTGGCTCTATATGTCAAGGAGCAGCAGATTAATTTTCCCACCTATTCAGACCCCTCTGAGGCGCTCATAGATTATTTCAAAATCTCCACCTATCCGACCATAGTTGGAGTCACCCAGGAGCGAACCGTTAAGTTCATTCGGCCCGGTTATTCGGGCAGCCTCACCCCTTCCCAATATATGCAAGCCTTCTAGGGTGAACAAAAAAAGCCCGGAACAATATCCGGGCTTGGCTTAGCGGCTTTTTGGAACAGTCTAAAATTTAAGGGGAAAAACAGCACACGCCAATTGGCACCGGAGTCCAGCAATTGCCCGGGTCAGTCCCTTGACAGTTGGTGGCGGCACGACTCTTATCAAACACAAAGT
>Ga0209172_10000554_pt1 | contig 101131 bp, 93 predicted proteins | sample LarsenN4metaG_FD_184113 | JGI IMG/M metagenome (GOLD analysis project Ga0209172, IMG submission 184113) | Hot spring sediment bacterial and archeal communities from British Columbia, Canada, to study Microbial Dark Matter (Phase II) - Larsen... ... | reverse complement strand
CCTCCCCGGTTCGCGCGGCGGGCCACCCCCGTCCCCGTCCTCCCGCTGCGCCACACGGTCGGGGGCCAGACGCCCCCTCCGATACCTCCCCGGTTCGCGCGGCGGGCCACCCCCGTCCCCGTCCTCCCGCTGCGCCACACGGTCGGGGGCCAGACGCCCCCTCCGATACCTCCCCGGTTCGCGTTGCGCCCGGCAGCGCGCCAGTCTCACCGGAGTGTCAAAACGGGACGTCCGTCCTCTCGTCGCGGACGCGGCGGGCCTTGTGGTCCCAGCGCGGGAGGCCGCCGGGCTCGGTGGCCTCGACGGTCACGCGGATGCCGAGGCCGACGCGCAGGGCGTCGGCGAGGGCGGCGCACATCCGCCCGCACTCCTCGCTCGAGAGCGCCGGCGCCGGGTCGACGCGCACGAGGATGTCGTCGAGCCCCTCGACCCGGCGGAGGAGGACCTGGAACTCGTCGACGCCGGCGTGACCGCGCACGATCTCCTCGATCCGCCGCGGGTAGACGATGATGCCGCGCACCTTCTTCATGTCGTCGAGGCGCGCCAGCACCCCGCCCTCGAACGCCACGAGCGTGCGGCCGCACGGGCACGGCCGGTCGGCGAGCTGGACTACGTCGCGCGTCCGGTAGCGCAGGAGCGGCATCGCCTTCCGGTAGAGGCTGGTGAAGACGAGCTCCCCGCGCTCCCCGGGCCGCACCGGCCGGTCCTCCTCGTCGAGCACCTCGGGGTAGGCGTAGTCCTCGTGGACGTGGGTGAGCCCCGAGCGCGCCTCGCACTCGAAGCCCCAGGCGGCGATCTCGGTGAGGCCGGGGAGATCGAACGCCCGGGCGCCGAACGCCGCCTCGATCTTCGCCTTCGTCGCCGGGATCGAGGCGCCGGGCTCGCCCGTGTGCCAGGTGATGCGGATCCTCGTCTCGCGCGCCAGGTCGATGCCCTTGCGCGCCGCCTGCTCGGCGAGGAAGAGGGCGTACGAGGGCGTGCAGCCGAGCACCGTGATCGGGTAGGTCCTCAGCGCGTCGATCCGCTGGTCGGTGGAGAGCCCGCCTGCGGGGTACACGAGGCAGCCCAGGTCCTGCGCGGCGTGGAAGCCCGACCAGTAGCCGATCCACGGCCCGTAAGAGAACGCCGCCATCACCATGTCCTGCGGCCGCACGCCGAAGGCCCACAGCGAGCGCGCGTACGAGCGGTAGAAGCCGTGCCAGTCGTCGCGGGTGTCGAGGAACGCGAGCGGGCGGCCCGTCGTCGCCGACGTCATGTGGACGCGCAGGCACTGCTCGAGCGGCACGGCGAGCAGCGTCCCCCAGAGCGGGTGGTCGGCCTGGTCCTGCTTCAGCTCGTCCTTGGTGGTGAACGGCAGCCGGCGCACGTCCTCGAGCGTCCGGATCGCGCCGGGCTCGACGCCCGCCGCCTCGAGCTTCCGGCGGTAGAAGGGGCTGTTCGCGTGCGCGTGCTCGACCTGGGCCCGCAGCCGCTTGAGCTGGAGCCGCCCGAGCGCCTCGCGCGACGCGGTCTCGATCTCGGGCTCGAGGTAGCGGCCCGCGGTCACGGCGCGCCCCGCAGCCGCGGCGCCGCCGCCTTCACGGCCTCGATGATGCCGTGGTAGCCGGTGCAGCGGCACAGCACGGCGGAGAGCCCCTCGCGGATCTGCTCCTCGGTCGGGTCCGGGTGGGTGCGCAGGAAGTCGAGCGCGGTCATCAGCATGCCGGGCGTGCAGAAGCCGCACTGCAGGCCGTGGTGCTCGTGGAACGCCTCCTGCAGCGGGTGGAGGGCGCCGTCCCGGGCGAGCCCCTCGACGGTGAGGATCTCGGCGCCGTCGGCCTGGACGGCGAGCATGATGCACGAGCGCGCCGCCTGGCCGTTCACCAGCACCGTGCACGCCCCGCAGATCCCGTGCTCGCAGCCCACGTGCGTGCCCGTGAGGGCGAGGTCCTCGCGGAGGAAGTCGACGAGGAGCCGGCGCGGCTCGCAGCGCCCGGACCGCGGGACGCCGTTCACCGTCATGCGCACAAGGACCTGCTCGGCGGCGCCGGCCACCTAATGACCCTCGCGGAACCGATCGACGCCGGCGCCCGGCGGCGGCGTCGCGCCGTCTCGGCATTCCGGGAGGCTCATCGGCGCCCCGTGGCCACGCGGCGCGCCCGGCGGAGCGCGCGGGCCGTCAGCACGCCCGTGAGGTGACGCCGGTAGTCGGCCGACGCGTGGATGTCCGAGTCGGGGTCGACGAGGCCGGTCGCCGCCCGCGCGGCCGCCTGGATCGCGTCGTCGCCGGCGCCCTGGCGCTCGAGGATCGCCTCGGCCTCGCGCAGCCGCACGGGGACGGGCCCCGCGCCCGCGGTCGCCAGCCGCGCCCTCGCGCAGCGCTCGCCGTCCATGACGAGCAGGGCCGCGATGCCGACGATCGCGAAGTCGCCGTGGCGGCGGGCGAACTCCTCGAACGCGAAGCCCGCCCCCGCCGGCATCGCCGGCAGCCGGACCTCGGTGAGGATCTCGTCGGGCTCGAGGCTCGTGGTCAGGTACGTCCGGAAGAGCGCCTCGGGCCCCAGCACGCGCTCGCCGCGCGGCCCGCGCGCGACCACCTGGCCCTCCAGCGCCGCCAGCACGGCGGGGTACTCCGCGGACGGATCGGCGTGGGCGATCGACCCGCCGATGGTGCCGCGGGTGCGGATCGGCAGGTGGCCGACCCAGCGCGTCGCCTCGGCGAGGAGCGGCAGCCGCCGGGCGACGACGGGCGAGAACTCGATCGTCCGCTGCCGCGTCATCGCCCCGAGGCGGACGTGGCCGTCGACCTCGTCGATGTACGCCAGCGCCGGGATGCGGTTGAGGTCGATCAGCGCCGCCGGCCGGCTCAGCCTGAAGTTCAGCAGCGGCACCAGGCTCTGGCCCCCGGCGAGCACCTTCGCCTCGCCGCCGTAGCGGCCCAGCAGCCCGATCGCCTCGTCGACGCTCGCGGGCGCGTGGTAGTCGAAGCGCGGCGGCTTCACGCGGGGCGCGCCCCGTCGCGCGCCGTCCGGATCAGGCGCCACAGCCGGTCGGGCGTCATCGGCAGCTCCGTGATGCGCACGCCGAGGGGGGCGAGCGCGTCGCTGACCGCGTTGGCGATGACGGCGGGCACGGTCATCGACGACGACTCCCCGAGCCCCTTCGAGCCGAGCGGCGTCAGCGGCGACGGCGAGACCACGTGGGCGATCTCGATCGTCGGCGCCTCGCTGGCGGTGGGGACGAGGTAGTCCATGAACGTGCCGGTCAGCAGCTGCCCGTCGTCGTCGTACGCCAGCTCCTCGTAGAGCGCGCCGCCCAGGCCGTGGAGCGCGCCGCCGTAGATCTGCCCCTCGGCGATCATCGGGTTGATGATGGTCCCGGCGTCGTGGACCGTCACGTAGCGGAGGATCCTGATCGCGCCCGTCTCCGGGTCGACCTCCACGGCCATGACCTCGGCGATGAAGCCGTAGGTGTTGGAGGAGTTCACGCGGTCCTCCGCGTCGACGGCCTCGGAGACGCGGAAGCCGAAGACGGCGGTCGCCGCGAGCCCGGGCTCCATCCCCTCGGGGAGCGACTGCGTGTGCCAGTGGGCGCGCCCGGCGAGGTCCTTCACCGAGTACGACGCGCCCTTGCCGTCCTTGCGGCGGACGGCGCCGTCGCGGAACTCGACGTCGGAGACCGGCGCCTCCATCAGGTGGGCCGCGTACTCCGTGAGCTTGGCCTTGAGCTTGCGCGCCGCGAGCGCGACGGCGCTCGTCCCCACCGAGCCGAAGCGGCTCGAGTACGTGCCGGAGGAGATCGACCAGACGCGCGTGAACGTGTCCATCTCGTCCACGACCGTGACGTCCGCCGGCGCGAGCCCCAGCTCGTCGGCGACGATCTGGGCGACGATGGTCTGGTGCCCCTGCCCCTGCGGCGTCGTCCCGAGGATGGCGGTGACCCGCCCCAGCGGGTCGACCTTCAGCGTCGCCGCGTCCACGGCGCCGGACTTCGGCAGGTACTCGGGCTTGGCGCGGAACTGCGGATCGAGCGCCGTCGCGACGTAGCCCATGTTCGACACGGACGGGTCGACGGCCAGCGCCAGCCCGATCCCGAACCAGCGGCCCGCGGCCCGCGCGCGCGCCTGCTCGCGGCGCAACTCGTCGTAGCGCGCGATCTCGAGCGCCTTCTCGAACGCCGCCGGGTAGTCGCCGCTGTCGTAGAGCCCGCCCGTGGGCGTCCGGTACGGCATCTGCTCGGGGCGGAGGAGGTTCCGGCGCCGCACCTCCGCGGGATCCATCCCGAGCGCCGCCGCCAGGCGGTCCATCATGCCCTCGCTCTCGAAGTAGAGGTGGCCGCACGCGTAGCCGCGGTTCGGCCCCGTCAGGCTCTTGTTGGTCATCACCGTCGAGGCGTCGACCTCGAGGTGCTGGACGCGGTAGGGGCCGACGAAGTTGCCCGTGGGGCGGAAGCTGCAGCCGGGCTCCGGGCTCCTGATGTAGCCGCCCACGTTGTCGAGCCAGCGGAACCGCATGCCGAGCACCGTGCCGTCGCGGCGAGCCGCCAGCTCGCGGTAGGCGACGCGGTCGGTGCCGCTGGAGGAGGCGAGCAGGTGCTCGCGCCGGTCCTCGATCCACTTCACCGGCACGCCCGTCCGCCGTGCCGCCAGCGCGATCAGCGCGATGTACGGGTAGATGCTCGACTTGATGCCGAAGGAGCCGCCGATGTCGGGCGGGACGATGAAGCGCAGCCGGTTCTCGGGCAGCCCCAGCACCCGCGCGGTGAGCGGGTGCATGATGAACGGCCCCATGAAGTTGGACCACACCGTCATCACGCCCTCGCCCTCGTCCCAGCGGGCGATGATCCCGTACGTCTCGATGGGCGTGGAGCCGTACTTCGGGAACCGGAAGCGCTCGCGGATCACGACGTCGGCCTCGCGGAAGGCCCTCTCGGGATCGCCGTAGACGAGCCGCCGGTGGCTCGCCAGGTTCGAGCCGACGGCCTCGTGCAGCACCGGGGCGTCGGGCTCCAGCGCGCGCTCGGGATCGACGACGGCGGGCAGCGGCTCGTAGCGGACGACCACGGCGTCGGCGGCGTCCTCGGCGAGGTACCGGTCGCGGGCGACCACGACGGCCACCGGCTCGCCCACGAAGCGGGCCTTGTCCGTCGCCGCGCAGTGGTAGTGGATGGGCGCCGTCACGCCGACGGAGAAGGGCTTCGTGAACCGCGCGACGTCCTCGCCGGTGATCACGCCGACGACGCCCTCCATCGCGAGCGCGGCGGACACGTCGTAGCCCAGGATCCGCGCGTGGGCGTGGGGCGAGCGCACGATGGCGGCGTGGCAGGCGTTCGCGACCGGCGGATGGTCGTCGATGAAGGTGCCGCGCCCGGTCAGGAGGCGCGCGTCCTCGACGCGCTTGACGGGCCGGCCGATCCAGGTGCGTGTCTGCATTCGAGGGTCGCCCCGAAACTAAGCAGCGCCCGCAGGGTTGTCAAGCCGCACGGCCGCCTCAGTGAGCGCCGGCGGCGACCGCGGCGCCGCGCACGGCGGCGAGCCGGCGGGCGAGCGGCGTGTTGCGGCTGCGGCCGACGCGCACCTCGCCGTCGACGATCACGCACGAGATGCCGGGGATGTCGCCGCGGGCGATCGCCTCGAGCGCGCCGCGGGCGAGCGACGCCGCGGGGGCGTCGCAGACGACGAGGTCGGCGGGCTGGCCGACGGCGACCGTGCCCGTCGCCAGCCGGAAGGCGCGCGCGTTGTTGCCGGTCGCGAGCGCGACGGCGACCTCCGGGGCGAGGTCGCCCAGCGACGAGACCTCGCACACCGTCTTCAGCACGCCGAGCGGCATGACGCCGGTGCCCGTGGGCGTGTCGCTCGCCAGGCACACGCGGTCGAGGGCGCCGGCCTCGCGGGCGAGCCGGACCAGGAAGAGCGCCGAGCGGAGGTTGCCCGCCTGGACGATCTGGAGCGCCATGTCGGTCTCCGCGACGATGCGGCGCAGCCCCTCCTCGTCCAGCGACGTCGTCCCGCCGTTGACGTGGCCGCACACGTCGGGCCGGAGCGCCAGCAGCACGTCGTGGGTGATCGCGCTCGAGCCGGGGATCGACGTGCCGCCGCTGTGGGACATCACGACCAGGCCGTGCGCCTGCGCGGCGCGGATCTCGGGCCCGCCGTCGCGGGGGTCGGCGTAGGCGCCGAAGCCGTACTTGGCGTGGCGGACGCCGTGGCGGGCCATCTCGGCGAAGTCCGCGTCGGTGAGCCCCGGCTCGAGGACCACCGAGCCCGCGTTCACCTTCATGCCGTTCGGGCGGAAGCCCGCGAAGCACTTCGCGGCGGCGATGGCGAGCGCCTTCGAGGCGACGGGATCGTGCGGGCGGCCGGGCGCGTGGACCCCCTCGCCGGCCGACACCACGCTCGTGATGCCGCCGTGGACGTAGGAGTCGAGGAAGTCGACGGTCTTCTGGCGGGGCGTGTAGTCGCCCAGGACCACGTGGCAGTGCGAGTCGACGAGCCCCGGGATCACGGTCGTGCCGCGGCAGTCCACGACGACGTCGGCGCCGGCCGCGCCGGTCCGGCTGGCGGGCCCGACGGCGGCGATGCGGCCGGCGCTCACGAGGATCGACTCCGCCTCGATCCGCGGCGACGCGAGCGCGCCGGTCGCCAGCGCCCCGATGCCGATGAGGCCGAGCGTCGGCACTCAGTACTCCGCCAGGCAGCGGTCCACCATGGCCCTCGCCGCCGCCCAGTCGTACGACCGGAACATCCGCGCGTTCACCACCGGCTGCGCCGCCGAGTAGAACATCTCGTACTGCAGCTGGCGGCCGCCGAACTCCGTCCCCACGAGGTCCCAGACGAGCTTCAGCAGCTTGACGCGCTCGCGCGCGCCGGCCGACGCCGAGCGGTAGTAGCGCTCGGTGTCCGCCCGCGTCTCGGGGCTCTCGAACGCCGCCTCCGACGACGGCACCGCCTGGAAGGCGCCGCCGGCCAGCTCGCGGATGGCCCGCGTGAGGTCGACGACGAGCCGCCGCTGGAGGCTCATGCCCGCATAGACGTACTGCGGGTGCGGCCGGGCGACGCCGGCCGTGACCAGCGGGAAGCGCGCGGCGGCGTGGACGAGCGCGTCGAACGTCGCGCACAGCGCCGCGACGTCGCCGCCGAGGGCGGCGTGGAGCGCGGGCTGCCCGGAGGCGCCCTGGACGTCGGCGAGCCGGGCGGCGAGGCCGGCCAGGAACTCGCACTTCACCGCCCAGCGCACCAGCGACTGGAAGTTGGCGAGCGTGTGGGACGGCGTCTCGTGGAACTGGGCGTTGACGAGGCCCACGTCGCGGTAGATGAACACGTGCTCCCACGGCACGAACACGTCGTCGAGGACCACGGTCGCGTCGACCTCGTCGAAGCGCGACGAGAGCGGGTAGTCGTACACGCTGGTGGCGATCGAGGCGAACGGCCGGCGCGGGTAGAGCTTGAGGCCGTCGGCGTTCACCGGCATCACGACGGAGATCGCGTAGTCCTCGTCGCCCTCGACCAGCGGCGTGATGTACGACAGGAACAGCCAGTCGGCGAGCACGGCCGAGGTCGCGATCGCCTGGCAGCCGCGCAGCACGATCCCGCCGTCGCGCTCGGCGACGACCCCCGGGTGGAGGAACGGCTCCGGGTGGCGGTGGGCCGGCAGCACGCGGTCGACCTGCGGCGGCACGATCGCGTAGGCGACGTAGAGGTCCTCGTCGCGGGCCCGCTCGTAGAACCGCACCACGTTGTCGCCGAACCCGGCGCCCCCGCGGTCGAAGAGCTGTCGCCACGAGGCGAACGCCGTCAGCACGCAGGCCACGTGGTCGGGCGTCCGCCCCATCAGGCCGTAGGAGGCCTCGGCCCAGAACCGGTGGACGCGGCGGCGGGCCTCGAGGTCGTCCGCGCCGCGGGGCAGCAGCCACATGGCGCCGTGCCGCCGCCCGGTCGCGGGATCGACGGCGGTCGTCACGTCGCGCGCCTCCGGCGCCGCCGCCCGGTCGTACGTCTCGGCGATCCGGCGGATCGGCTCGGCGAAGGCGGGGTGCTTGGCGACGTCGCCGAGCCGCTCGCCGTCCAGGTAGACCGCCCGGCCGTCCCGGAGCCCGGCGAGGTAGGCCGCTCCCGTGCGCATGGCGCGGCCACCTTGCCACACGCCGCGCCCGCGCGCCACCGGGGCCCCGCGCGGCGGCGCGTCGTGACAAGGGAGGGCCGCCGGTGGTATGGTCTCGCAACCCCCGGCCGGGGAGAACTGACTCGACCCGTGAAGCGACCGCCGCTCCCTCTCGTCTTCGTCGCGGTCCTCGTGATCGCCCTCGGCGAGACTGCGGGCGCCGTGATGTCGCAGCTGCGGCAGCAGACCGACCGGTACGCCCGCGCCCGGGTCGCCGCCAACGCCGCCGACCACGGGCTCACCGGCTCGCAGGAGTACGACACCGAGGTGACGGCGGCGGCGGTGTTCGCGGCCGAGGCCGGGCTGTCGTTCCTCCACACCCACGCCATGGCGCTGCCCGCCATCGTGCTGCTCGCCGCGACCATCGTCGCGACCGCGGTGCCCGGCCGCGCGGCGCGCGCCGCGCTCTACGTCCTGCTCGGCGCCGGGAGCCTCTTCCCGCTCGGCTACCTCGTCCACGCGGTCGCCGTGCTCGAGGCGGGGCGCGACGCGGGCGTGGAGATGGCCGAGCGGTGGGCGCTGACCCCGCTGGGCAGCGCGGCGATCGTCGCCCTCGTCGTCCTCGCCGCGCTCCTCGCCCGCCGGCCGCGGTCGACGACCGCGGCATGAGCCCGGAGCGGAGCGACGCGTGGCGCGTGCCGTCGGCGTGGGTGCTCCTGGTGGCGGTGGCGCTCATCGCGTGCGCGGAGGTCGGCGGGGCCTCCATGGTGCAGTTCAGGCTCCCGCTCACCCGCTGGGCGCGCGGCGTGATGCTGGAGCGCCCCGCCACCCACGGCCTCGTGGGCGTGCGCGACGTCGACGAGCAGATCCTCGATGAGGCCCTGGTGAAGTTCGACGCGGGGCTCCGGCTCTTCCACCTCCACGCCGAGGGCATGGGCACGGTGATCATCGTGGCCGCGATGGTGGCGACGACGCTCGTGGAGCCGGCGTCGCTGGCCCGCGCCATCGTCGTCCTCGTGACGGTCGGGGGGGCGCTCTACCCCGCCGGCTACCTGCTGTGGAGCGGCCTCATCCCGTTCTACGGAGTCGACACGGGCCGGCGCGTCGCCGAGTGGCTCGTCTGGATCCCCTTCGGCGGCGCCTCCATCGTCGCCGTCTGGCTGCTCACGGCCGCGCTCGCCGCCCGGCTCCTGCGCCGGCGCGCCGCCGCCGTCGCCCTCGTGCTGCTGGCGGCCGGCCCCGCCGCCGCCCACCACGTCGGGGCGTGGAGCCCGCGCGACAACGAGGTGTCGGCGAACTTCAAGCAGATCAAGCTGTCGCTGCAGGCCCGGAAGTTCGACGTGGCGCTCAGGCTCTACGAGGGCGGCGCGCTCCGCCGCGACCTCCGGGCCCGCGCGGCGTCGCTGCCCGCCGGCCTCGACGCCGGCCTCCTCGCCGCGCTCGGGCGCGGCGACGCCCCGGAGGCCGAGCGGGGCCTGATGGTGTTCTTCGCCGCGCTCGTCCGCGACCTGGCCGACGAGGCGGCCCGCCAGCTCGCCGACGCGTCCGCGCCCGCGGCCGCCCGGGCGGCGAGCGGCCAGAAGTTCCTCGAGGCGATCTGGCGCTACTACAACCTCATCGACTTCGCGGTCGCCCAGCGCGATCCGCGGGCCTCGGCCGCGATCCGGCTCGCCTTCGACGAGGCCGAGGGGTACGTCAAGGCCGGCGCGCCGCCGGCGCCCGACAAGCTCCGGGCCCCGCTCGCCCGGATCGCGAGCGTCCTCGGCGGCGTGATCGAGGCCTCGCCCACGTCATCCAGGAGGGACTCATGAGAGCCAAGGCAATGCTCGCGCTCGTCCTCTCGCTCGTGGTGATCGGCGCCGCCGTCGGCCTCGCCCCGGCCCAGGGCGGCAAGGTCGTCAAGATCGGCGACCTCGGCTCGAAGGTCGGCGTCTTCGAGGGCTACGGCAAGTACCAGACGATGTTCATGCAGATGGCCGTCGACGAGCTGAACGCCAGGGGCGGCGTCCTCGGGCACAAGATCGAGATGATCTCCGAGGACGACGAGACCAAGCCGGCGCCGGCCGTCCGCAAGGCCGAGAAGCTCATCCTGCAGGACGACGTGAAGCTCCTGGTCGGCGCGGTGTCGAGCGGCGCCACCATGGCGGTGATGGACGTCACCCGCAAGCACAAGGTCATCCACTGGAACTCCGTGTCGTGCGCCGAGTTCATGCGGACGACCAAGTTCCACAAGTACTACTTCTCGAACCAGCCCGACTCGCGGATGCAGGCCAACGGCCTGGCCAAGTACATCCTCGACAAGATGGGCAAGCGCGTCTACATCTTCTACACCGACTACGCCATGGGCCAGTCCGACGGCCGTCAGTTCAAGACGGCCCTGGAGAAGCTCGGGGGCGAGGTGGTCGGCGTGGCCGGCGCGCCGCTCGACACCAAGGACTTCAGCCCGTGGTTCGGCGCCATCAACCAGGCGAACCCGGAGGTGCTGTTCCTGGCCTTCGCGGGCACCGACTCGCTGCGCCTGATGACCCAGCTGCACTCCTTCGGCATGACCCGGAAGTACAAGCTCGCCGGCATCGACTGCTTCCTGCTGCAGCAGGACCTGCCCGCCATCGCCGAGCCGATGGAGGGCTTCGTCCAGCTCGCCCACTACTCCGCCTACAACCCCGACAAGCAGATGCAGGCGTTCAACGAGCGCTTCAAGAAGCGCTTCGGCGTCGACGGCAACATCATGGCCGGCGCCTACGACGCGGTGCTCTTCTGGGCGGCGGCCGCGGAGAAGGCGAAGACGTTCGACTCCGACAAGGTGGCGGCGGCGCTCGAGGGCATGTGCCTGGACAGCACGCACATCGGCCGCCAGTGCATCCGCAAGGAGGACCACCAGGTCATCATGGACATGCACCTCTACCAGGTGAAGGGCGGCAAGAACGTGCCCATCGCCGTGGTGAAGGGCTCGGACACGATCGGCGAGCCGATGGTCGGCAAGGACCCGGTCGCCGGCTTCACGTGGGAGATCAAGAAGAAGTAGGGCCCGGTGGACTACGTCCTGGCGGTCCTGCTCCCGCAGCTCCTGCACGGCCTCGTCTTCGGGGCCGCGCTGGGGCTGCTGGCGCTGGGCCTGACCGTGATCTTCGGGCTGCTCGGCGTCATGAACTTCGCCCACGGCGAGCTGTACATGCTGGGGGCGTACGCGGGCATCGCGGTGATCGGCGTCACCCAGTCCTTCTGGGTGGCGCTGGTCGCCGCGCCCCTGCTCGTCGGCGCGCTGGCGGTCGTCACCGAGGTGACGACGCTCCGCCCGCTGTACCGGCGGGAGCCGCTCTACGGCCTGATCCTCACCTTCGGCCTGGCGCTCGTCTTCCGCGAGGGCGTGCGTCAGATCTGGGGCGGCGACATGCGCCGCATCCTGCCGCCGGTCGAGGGCTCGACGCCGCTGCTCGGCATGACGTATCCGAACTACCGCCTCTTCCTGCTGGCCGTCGCCTCGCTCCTGCTGCTCGCGATCTGGCTCTTCTTCACCCGGACCCGCGCCGGCATCGTCGTCCGCGCCGCCGTCCAGGACGCCGAGATGCTCGACGGGCTGGGCGTCGACGTCCGCCGGGTCTTCACCCTCACGTTCGCCGGCTCGGCGGCGCTGGCGGCGCTGGCCGGGCTCCTGCTGGCGCCGGTCTTCACCGTCTACCCGCAGATGGGCGTCGAGATGATCCTGCTCGCCTTCATCGTCGTGATCCTCGGCGGCATGGGGTCGATGGGCGGCTCCGTCGTCGCCGCGTTCGTCATCGGCATCGCGCAGAGCCTGCTCACGCTGTGGATGAACCCCCAGCGGGTCGCGATCGCCATCTTCGGGATCATGATCCTCGTGCTGATCGTGCGGCCGCGGGGCTTCTTCGGGCGGGAGGGCGTCCTTGAGTAGGCCGGCCGCCCTGCCCTGGGTCGCGATCGTGGTGTTCGCGGCCCTGGCCGCGCTGCCGCTGACGCCGTGGGTGACGCGCTACCACATGCTGCTGGCCTTCGACGCGCTGCACTTCGGCGCGATCGCCATGAGCCTCGACCTCCTCATGGGCTTCACGGGCCTCGTGTCCTTCGGCCACGCGGCCTTCTACGGCCTCGGCGCCTACGCGACCGCCGTGCTGCTCGAGCGCGGGATCCTGTCGATCTGGGCGTGCCTGGCGTTCGCGGTCGTGGTCGTCGGGCTCTACGCGCTGGTCGTCGCCTACTTCGCGACGTCCCGGCGCGGCATCTACTTCGCGCTGCTGACGCTGATCTTCGCCGAGGTCGTCTACACGTTCTTCCGGTACACGCAGACGTTCGGCGGGTCCGACGGCATCCAGGGGCTGCCCGACGCCATGCTGCTGCCCGGCGTCCCGATCGACACCGCGGAGGCCAGGTACTACGTCTGCCTGGCGTACCTCGCCGCCGCCTGGCTGGTCTGCCGCACGGTGGTGCGCTCCCACTTCGGCCAGGTGCTGGTCGCCATCCGGGAGAACGAGGACCGCGCGCGCTTCCTCGGCTACGACGTGCAGCGCTACAAGATGGGGGCGTGCCTGATCTCCGCCCTGCTCACGGGAATCGGCGGGGCGATCTACCCCGTCCGCTCCGCCTACGCGACGCCGGACCTCATGCTGTGGACGGAGTCCGGCGTCTTCATCATCTCGGTGATGATCGGCGGCATCGGCACGCTCGTCGGCCCGATCATCGGCGGCGCCTTCTTCGTGGTCCTCCAGGAGAAGGTCTCGTCCTACGTCGACTGGTACCTGATCGTCATCGGCCTCGTGCTGATCGCCATCGTCCTCTTCATGCCCCGCGGGCTCTTCGGCTTCCGGCGGCCCTGGCGCCGGGCGTCGGCATGACCGACGCGCCGATCCTCGAGGTGACGGGGCTCTCGCGGAGCTTCGGCGCCCTGGCGGCCCTGAGCGGGGTGAGCCTCGCGGTCCGCCCGGGCGAGATCTTCTCGGTGATCGGCCCGAACGGGGCCGGCAAGTCGACGCTGTTCAACGTGATCGCGGGCCTGCACGCGCCGACCGCCGGCCGCGTCGTGTTCCGCGGGGAGGACGTCACGGGGCTGCCGCCGGAGGAGCTGAGCCGGCGCGGGCTGGCGAAGACGTTCCAGATCACCAACCTGTTCCCCGAGATCTCGGTCTTCGACAACGTCCGGGTCGCCGCGCAGTCCCGGACCGCGGAGTCGGGACGGCTCGCCTCGCTCTGGCGCCTGCCCGACGTCGGGGACGCCGTCCTGGCGCTGCTCGACACGTTCGGGCTCGCCGCCCGCCGCGACGCGCTGGCCGAGAACCTCTCCCACGGCGAGCAGCGGTATCTCGAGATCTGCCTGGCGCTGGCGACCCGGCCCTCGCTGCTGCTGCTCGACGAGCCGACGGCCGGCATGACGCCCGGCGAGACGAAGGAGGCCACCGCGCTGATCCGGTCGATCGCCCGCGACCGCGGGCTCACCGTCCTCCTGATCGAGCACGACATGAGCGTCGTCATGGGCGTGTCCGACCGGATCGCCGTCCTGCACTTCGGCGAGAAGATCGCCGAGGGACCGCCGGAGGCGATCCGCAGCGACTCGAAGGTGATCGAGGCGTACCTGGGCGGCGCGGACTGACGCCATGCTGCGGATCGAGGGGCTCCACGCGGGCTACGGGGCGACGCCGATCCTGTTCGGGGTCTCGCTGGAGGTGCGCGCCGGCGAGGCGGTGGCCCTGCTCGGCCGCAACGGCATGGGCAAGACGACGCTGATCAAGGCCGCGATGGGGTTCATCCGGCCCTGGCGCGGCACCATCGACTTCGACGGCCACGCGCTCGCCGGCCGCGCGCCCCACGAGATCGCGCGGCTCGGCGTCGGGCTCGTGCCCGAGAACCGGCGGATCTTCCCCGGCCTCACCGTCCGCGAGAACCTCGAGCTGGGGCTCTCCGCCGCGCGCCAGCGGCGGGCGGAGGTGCGCCGGGAGCGCCTCGAGGAGGTCTTCCACCACTTCCCCCGCCTCGCCGAGCGCATCGACCAGCCGGGCAAGACGCTCTCCGGCGGCGAGCAGCAGATGCTGGCCATCGCGCGGGTGATGATGGCGGGCGCGCGCATCATCCTCATGGACGAGCCGACGCAGGGCCTGGCGCCCGCGCTGGTCCGTCACATCCGGGAGATGATCGCGGAGCTGAAGCGCCTCGGCGCCACCGTGCTGCTCGTCGAGCAGAACGCGCGCATGGCGCTCAACGTCTGCGACCGCGGCTACATCCTCGAGAAGGGCGTGGTGGTCTTCGAGGGCCCGGCGGCGGAGCTGCGGGAGAGCCCGGTGACGCGTGAGAAGCTGGGGGTCTAGCGCCGTCCTCGGCGACACCCGCCGCCAGCGGCTGGCGCGCGCCGCCGTCCTGGTCGCGCTCGTCGCCGGCGCGATCTGGGCCGTGCCGTCCCGCCGCGCCGACGACCGGGGCGGCCACCACGCAGGCCACGGCGCCGCCGACCCGTTCGAGCGGGCGGGCGTCGTGGAGCTGAAGGAGGGGCAGCGCGGGCCCGCGTTCGACCTCGAGCGCTTCGACGGCGGCCGCGCCGGCCTCGAGACCTGGAAGGACCGCCTCGTCGTCCTGAACTTCTGGGCGACGTGGTGCACGCCCTGCACGGTGGAGATGCCGACGCTCGAGGCCCTCTGGCGCGAGTTCCGCGACCGCGGCCTGGTCGTGGTCGGCATCTCGGTCGACCGCGGCGCCCCGCGCGCCGTCCTCGAGCCGTACCTGAGGAACCTCGGCCTCACGTTCCCCGTCCTGCTCGACCCCGACATGGAGACGGCCCGCGCCTGGCGGGTCACAGGGCTGCCGGCGACGTTCGTGATCAGGCCCGGCGGCGAGGTCGCCGGCATGGCGCTCGGCGCGCGCGAGTGGAACAGCGACGAGATGCGCGCGCTGCTCGAGCCGATGCTGCCGTCCGCTCCGCGCGGCTGAGCCTCCTCGCGCCGTCGCGGTCCCCGGCACCGGCCGTGCGCCGCACGTCCCCCGGGGGGATCCTCGCGCACCCGACCGCCTCCCTGTCCGCGCCGGCACCGCCGGCGCGATCGCGTCCCGGGAGCGCCGCGAAGGGGCCGTCGGGCCTCCCCGGGCGTGAACTACCGCAGAGCCGTCAGCTCGGTCGTGCGCTGGCACGCGTAACAGGCGCGCCGCTCGCGCGCCAGCGCGGCGTGACGCCCGACCGCGGCCACGGCCGCCGCCCGCATCTCGTCCTCGCTGACGGCGAAGATCACCGCGAGGCACGCGTCGCACCACGCGAACGGGTGGAGCGCGCGGAGCCGAGCGATCAGCCGCGACTCGAGGTCGCCGGCGCCGCCGCCGTGCGCCATCTCTAGCCGCCGGTCCGCGGGCGCGCCCGCCGGCGCGGCAGGGACAGCTCGGCGGGCGGCAGGAAGCCCCGCCCGAGCGCGAAGCGGATCAGGTCCGCCTGGTTCCTGAGCCGCAGCTTCTGCATCACGTTGGCGCGGTGGGCCTCGGCCGTTCGCGCGCTGATGGACAGGCGCGTGGCGATGTTGCGGCTGCTGTAGCCCTCGGCGACGAGCTGCAGCACCTCGCGCTCGCGGGTCGTCAGCCGCTCGTAGGGGTCGGCCGCCGCGCGCGAGCGCCGGAGCCACGACTGCACCAGGTCCTCGGACAGCGGCGTGCTGAGGAACCGCCGCCCCCGCGCCACCGTCCGCACCGCGGTGATGAGCTCGCTCGCCTCGGCCTGCTTGACCACGTACCCCGCCGCGCCGTTCCGCAGCGCCTCGGTCACGTGCCACTCGCTGTCGTGACGCGACAGGACGATCACGGCGGTCTGCGGCGAGCGCTGGCGCGCCTGCCGCACCACCTCGAGCCCGTGGAGGCCGGGCATGGCGATCTCCACGATCAGGACGCCGGGCCGCAGCCGCTCGGCCAGCGCGACCGCCTCGCGCCCGTCGCCGGTCTCCCCGACGACCCGGAAGTCGTCCTCGAGCTCGAGCAGGCACTTTAGCGCCTGTCTCACGACGTTCTGCTCCAGCGCCAGGACGAGAGTCAGTCCGCTCCTCCGCGTCTCGCCGGATGTGGTCCGGCGTTGATGCCGCGCGGTTCCGCGTTCTGCCGCGGCGTGCACTCCTCGGGTCGCCACGGCGGACAAGCATCACCGCGGACCGCAGCCGTGTCTATTCGTATCCATACGGAGTAGCAAGACCGCGGCCAGATCCGCCCGGTCGCTAAGTCGGCGTCGCACCGCGCGGACGGCGCGCAGACCCGGGCGGCGGGGTCGTCAGCGCGTGAAGAATCGCGTCCCGGAGTTGCTACGCGAGCGCGCGCGTCAGCAGGCGGGGCGCCGGAGGACGGCGGGATCGACCCTGCGCGGCACGAGGTGCCCGTCCCCGGGCGATCCGTGGAGCCGGCCGCGGTCGACGATCACCTTGCCGCGGAGGATCGTCGTCACCGGCCAGCCCTGGATCTCCCAGCCTTCCCACGGGCTGTAGTCGCTGACGTGGAAGTCCTCGCGGGTCAGTCGCTTCCGGATGGAGGGGTCGATCAGCACGATGTCGGCGTCGCTGCCGGGGGCGAGCGCCCCCTTGCGCGGGTAGAGGCCGAGGATCCGCGCCGCGTTGCTCGACGTCACCTCCACGAAGCGCGGCAGGGTCATCCCGCGCCTGGCGACCCCCTCCGTGAAGACGATGCCCATGCGCGCCTCGGCGCCGAGGTTGCCGCCGGTGACGTCGTCGATGCGCCGGCCCTTGAGCTTGAGCGCCAGCGACGTGGGGTACTCGTCGGTCGCCGTGGTGGACACGCCGTCGCCGAGCAGGCCCTGCCACAGCGCCCGCTGGTCCTCGGGGTACTTGAGCGACGGGTACGTGTGGTAGCAGAAGCCGCGGGGCGTGCGGTAGTCCTCGGCGGTGAAGCAGGCGTAGTGGTGCAGGGTCTCGGCGTAGATCGGCAGGTTCCGGCCGCGGGCCTCGACGACGGCCTCGACGCCCTCCAGCGCCGAGGTGTGGACGAAGTAGACGCCGGCGCCCGTCGCCGCGGCCAGCCGGATCGTGCGGTGGAACGACAGCGCCTCCGAGAGCTTGCTGTGGACGAGCGGGAGGTTCACGCCGTCGACGCGGCCCTCCTCGCGGAAGCGCTCGTAGTTGAACTGGACGAGGTCGTGGTCCTCGGCGTGGACGACCATGATGCCGCCCTCGCGCGCCACCTTCTCCATCGCGAGCTGGATCCGCCCGAAGTCGAGACGGTACGAGTGCCGCTTCGGGTGCGGGGGCAGCACGTCCGCGGTGAAGACCTTGAACGACGGGAACCCCTGCTGGATCGCCTCGGGGATCTGGTCGAAGACGCGGATCGGCAGCGGGCCCTGCAGCGCGACGTGGAACGTGTAGTCGACGTAGGCGTTGCCGCGCCAGCGGGCCGCCCGCTGCTCGATGGCCGTGGCGACGTCCGTCCCGGGCCGGACGAAGCAGAAGTCGGCGTGCGTCGTCGTGCCGCCGAACGCCATGCCGCGGGTGTCCTCCTCCGGCCCCAGCGTCCACAGGTCCTCGTCGGGGTGCATGGCGATGAAGTGCGCCAGGTGCGTGTGCGGCTCGACGCCCCCCGGCACGACGATCATGCCGGCGGCGTCGACGACGCGCGCGGCCTCGCCGAGCGGTCCGGGGCCGACGGCGGCGATCGTCTCGCCCTGCACGCCGACGTCCCAGCGCTCCACGCCCCGGGGGGTGACGACGTCGCCGCCGCGGACGATCAGATCGAGCACGGCGCCCCCTCCCGTGCGGCCGCGCGCAGCCGTGCCGTCGCGGCCTCGTCCACCGCGTCGAGGCCGGCCGTCAGCGCCACCCCGTAGTCGGCGCGCGCGCGCCCGGGGCTGACGAGGCCCCGGCGGACGTCGGCCAGCACCAGCGCCGGATCGCGCTCCAGCGGGTCGCCGAAGCCGCCGCCGCCGGGGAGCCGGAGCCTCACCCACTGCTCGCGCTCGAGCCGGAACACCGCGTTGGCGCCCAGCGGCGCGCCGCCCCCGACGCTCAGCTCCCCCGTCCCGCCCGCCCGGCCGCCCTCCAGCCCCGGCGCGCCCTCGTGGTAGCGGCCGCCGACGACGGACGTGACGACGGGCTGGCGGGCGAGGTTGCGGATGACGATCTCCTGGCCGAGGCCGCCGCGGAAGCGCCCGGGGCCCCCGGAGTCCGGGACCAGCGTCTTGCGCTCGCAGAGGAGCGGCGCCTCGATCTCGAGCAGCTCCGTGGGCGTGTTGGCGACGTTCGGCGGGAAGACGAGCGTGGAGACCCCGTCCCGGTCGCGGCGCGCGCCCGTCCCGCCCTGGGCGTTGTAGTGGAACACGAACGGGCGCCCGTCGTCCGCGGCGCCCGCGAAGACCGGCAGCCAGAGGGGGTACGTGCCGCTGGGCGCCATCACGCGGTCGGGGATCGCCTTCGCCAGCGCCCCGAAGATCACCTCCACCGCGTAGTAGACGAGCGAGGTGCGGAACCTCACGGCGGCGGGGAAGCGCGGATTGAGGCACGTGCCCTCGGGGACCGTGAGCCGGACGGGACGGAAGCAGCCCTCGTTGTTGGGGACGTGGGGATGGAGCGCGCACTTGATGGGGAACACGGTGTACGCGTAGGTGATGTTCCACACGCTGTTGATGGGGAGGTCGACCTGCGGCGAGGTGCCGGTGAAGTCGACGTGGACCTCGTCGCCCCGGATCTCCACCTGCGCCACGAGCCGGATGGGCTCGCCGTAGGGATCCGGCCGCTCGAGCGTCACGGCGTGGCCGTAGACGCCGTCGGGGGCCTGGGCGATCGCGGCCCGCATGCTCGCCTCGGTGTGGTCGATGATCTGCCGCGCCAGGTCGCTCAGGCCGTCGAGCCGGCGCTCCTCCAGCATCTCCACGAAGCGGCGGGCCCCCACGTGGTTGGCGGCCAGCTGGGCCCGGAGGTCGCCGATGACCTTGTCGGCGAGCCGGCAGTTCCGTGCGATCAGGCGGAAGAGGTCCTCGTTCGGCTCGCCGCGCGCGTACAGGCGCGTGATCGGGATGATGAGGCCCTCCTCGAACACCTCCCGCGCGTCCGGCGCGGACAGCCGCCCGCCGATGTCGATGTGGTGCGCGGAGTTGACGGCGAAGCCCACCAGCCGGTCGCCGCGGAAGATCGGCGTGCAGACGTAGACGTCCGGCGTGTGGCCGGAGCCGAGCCACGGGTCGTTGGTGATCAGCACGTCGCCCGGCGCGAGCGTCTCCGGCGGATGGGCGGCCAGCACGTCGCGCATGAGGCGCGGCATCGCGCCGATCTGGCCGGGCGTGCACTGGGTCGACTGGGCCAGCATCCGTCCCTCGGCGTCGTAGAGCGCGCACGAGTAGTCGTGGTTGTCGCGCACGACGTGCGAGAAGGCCGTCTTCACCAGCGTGGTGGCGATCTCGTCCGCGATCGAGACGAGCCGGCCCCAGAGGACCTGGAACGTGATCGGGTCGAACTTCATGCCGCGCCTCCCTCGACGGTGACGAGGATCCACCCGCGCTCGTCGACGACGCCGGCGGCCCCGCCGCCGAGGACGAGCGTGCACGCGCTCTCCTCGACGATCGCCGGCCCGGCCAGGACCGCGCCGGCGGCCAGCGCCTCGCGCGCGTACACCGCGTGCGGCGCGAACTCCCCGCGGCGGGGATCCCAGGCGAGCCGCCGGCCCTTCAGCGCCGCGCCGGCGTCGCCGCCGGGCGCGGGCGCCGCGGCCGGCCCGCCCGGCGCCGCGCCGGCGCGGCCGCCGGCCCGCGCCGTGACCCGCAGCGTGACCACCTCGACCGGCAGATCGTCGTACGTGTAGCCGTAGCGAGCGCCGTACTCGGCGACGAAGCGGCGCGCGACGTCGCCGATCTCCACGCCCGCCGGGGCGAGCGCCACCCGGATCTGGTGGCCCTGCCCCGCGTAGCACATGTCGGCGGCGCGGTCGAAGGCGACGGGCGCCCCGGGGGCCGCGCGTCCGACGACGGCAGCGGCCTCGACCTCCAGCGCCCGGAACCCCGCCTCGAGCGCGGCGGGGTCGGCGCCGGCGAGCCTCACCGGCCGGGTGCGCGAGACCTCGAACGAGACCGGCGCGACGAGGAAGCCCAGCGCCGAGAAGACGCCGGCGTCGCGCGGCACCAGCAGCCGGGGCACGCCGAGCTTCCGGGCGAGGCCGTCGGCGTGGACGGGGCCGGCGCCGCCGAAGGCGACCATCGTCGAGGCGGCGAGGTCCCCGCCCTTCTCCGCGGCGTACATGCGGATCGCCGCGGCCATGTTCTCGTTGACGACCTCGTGGATGCCCCACGCCGCCTGCTCGACCGTGAGCCCCAGCGGCTTGGCGATCTCGCGGTCGATGCCGGCGCGCGCCGCCGCCACGTCGAGCGCCATCCGGCCGCCGAGGAAGTAGCCGGCGTCCAGGTAGCCGAGGACGAGGTCGGCGTCGGTCACGGTCGGCGCCGCGCCGCCGCGTCCGTAGCAGATCGGCCCGGGGTCGGCCCCGCTCGACTGCGGCCCCACCTGGAGCAGCCCCGTGGCGTTGATGGACGCGATCGAGCCGCCGCCGGCCCCGATCTCGATCAGGTCCACCGCCGGGACGCCGACGGGCGTCCCGCTGCCGCGCTTGAACCGGTGGACGCGGTCGGCCTCCAGCTCGGTGGCGATCGGCAGGGCCCCGTCCCGGATCAGGCACGCCTTGGCCGTCGTCCCGCCCATGTCGAAGGACACGAGGCTCGTGAAACCCGCCCGGCGCCCCAGGTGCAGCGACGCGAGCGCGCCCCCGACGGGGCCGGACTCGATCAGCCGCACGGGGAACTCGCGCGCGGTCTCGACGCCGGTGATGCCGCCGCCCGAGAGCATCAGGAAGAGCCGTCCCCCCATCCCCCGCCCGCGGAGCCGCTCCTCGAGCCGCGCCAGGTACCGGGCGACGAGCGGCTTCACGTAGGCGTTGATCACGGTCGTGCTGGCGCGCTCGAACTCCCCGGCCTCGGGCAGGACGTCGGACGACAGCGACACGACGAGCCGCGGGTGGGCCTCCGCGGCGAGCCGTCCGATCGCCCGCTCGTGGGCGGGGTTGGCGTAGGCGTGCAGGAGGCACACGGCGACGGACTCCACGCCCTCGGCCACGAGGCCGTCGAGGACGCGGCGCGCCTCCGCCTCGTCGAGCGGCACGCGCACGCGGCCGTCGGCCAGCACCCGCTCGGTGACCTCGCGCCGCCACGGGCGGTCGACGAGCGGCGCCGGGTACGCGGCCCCGACGTCGTAGATGTCGTAGCGGATCTCGCGGCGCATCGCGAGCACGTCGCGGAAGCCGCGCGTGGTGACGAGCGCCGTCGCCGCGCCCTTGCGCTCGATCACCGCGTTGATCACCAGCGTCGTGCCGTGGATCAGGTGCTCGGTCCGCGCGGCGACGTCGGGCCGGCGCGCCAGCAGCTCCTCGATGCCGGCGTCCACTGCCTCCGAGGGGTCGCCGGGCGTCGTCAGCACCTTCGCCACGTCGACGGCGCCGGTCGCCTCGTCCAGCAGGACGAAGTCGGTGAAGGTGCCGCCGATGTCGCAGCCGAGCCGGTAGCGTCCCGCCATCACGCGCCTCCCTCGGGCCGCGCGGCGAGATCCCGGGCGGTGAGCGCGAGCACCTTCACGCCGAGCGGCAGCGCCGCCTCGTCGAAGTCGAAGGTCGGCGTGTGGTGCCCGGAGGCGAGCGCGGCGCCGACGACCACGTACGCCGCCAGCCCCCCGCGCTGCTGGACGCGGCGCATGAAGGCGCACGCGTCGTCGCTCGCCAGCGCGAACGCCCCGTCGTCGAACTCGCGCACCTCGGGGACCAGCGCGGCGGCCTGCCGCACGCGCGCCACGACGGCGGCGTCGCTGGCGGCGCTCGGCGTGGCGCCGGCGACGGCGACGTCCAGGTCGAGACCGTGCATGGCCGCCGCCGCGGCCAGGATCTCGCGGGCCCGGCCCTCGAGCCACTCGTTGACCTCGGCCGTGGCGCCCCGCGTCTCCAGCTGCAGGAGCGCGCGGCCCGGGGTGACGTTCCGGCCGGAGCCGGCGCGGAGCACGCCGACGTTCACCCGCGACTCCCCGCCGCTGTGCCGGGGCAGCGCGTGGAGGTTCAGCGCCGCCGTCGCCGCGCCCAGCAGCGCGTTGCGCCCGGTCTCGGGCTCGAGCCCCGCGTGGGAGGCGCGGCCCGTGAAGACGGCGTCGAGCTTGGTCGTGGCGAGGAAGCCGGAGATGCCGCCGATGACGTGGCCGGTCCGCCGGGACTGGGCGCCCAGGTGGCAGCAGAGCATCACGGCGCAGTCGTCGGCCACGCCCCGCTCCACCATCGAGCGGGCGCCGCGCACGCCCTCCTCGCCCGGCTGGAAGACCAGCGTGACCCGCCCCGGCCAGTCGTCGCGCAGCCCCGCGACCACCTCGGCGACGCCCAGCCCGATCGCGGCGTGGCCGTCGTGGCCGCACGAGTGCATGGCGCCGTCGTGGACGGAGGCGAAGCCCTCGCGGGCCGGCCGGTGGGTCGGCTCCCGCGACTCCGCGATGTCGAGCGCGTCGATGTCGAACCTGAGCCCGATCGTCGGCCCGGGACGGCCGCCGCGCAGCCGGGCCACGACGCCGGTGAAGCCGCCCGCCATGGCCTCGGCCAGCTCGGCGGGCGCGCCCTCGTCGAGGGCGCGCCGGCGGGCGGCCTCGAGGACGTCGGGCGGCGGCACCCCCATCCGCGCCTCCTCGCGGTGGATGTCGCGCCCGAGGGCGACGTCGAAGCCCAGCTCGCGCAGCCGCCGGGCGATGAGGCTCGAGGTGCGGAACTCGGTCCACGCGGTCTCCGCGTGGCGGTGCAGGTCGCGGCGCCAGCGGACGAGGTCGCCCGCGATCGCCCGGACGCGGGCGTCGACGTCGCCCGCGACCGCGGCGAGGGGGAGGAGGGCTCCGGGCCCTCCTCCGCGCTCCTCTCCGACCCTCATGCGATCAGGCCCCCCAGCGCGGCCGGGGATAGACCGCCTGGGTCTTCGCGTACTCCCTGGGCGCGACCGTGAGCCACTCCTTGTCCCTGATCGTGTACACGATGCCGCCGGCCAGGCTGTTCTCGCCGCTCGGCAGGAACCTGGCCCCGCGGAGCTGCATGTACATCCGGTCGCCGGTCCTGAGGCTGGTCGCCGCGATGGCGTCCCGGAGCTTCTTCCGGTCGGCGCCGCCCGCGCGCTCCAGCGCGTCCCACAGCACGGCGAGCGCCGTGAAGCCGCCGGCCGCCGTCGAGTCCAGCGGCTCCTTGAACCGCTCGCGGTACTTCGCCGCCAGCTCCTTCAGGCCCTTGATGTCGGCGTCGGCCGACCACGAGGTGGTGGCGAGCACGTGGTCGGCGTCCTTGCCGAGCGCGTTGACGTACTCGGTGGAGACGTGGCCGCCCAGGATGCCGCCGTACGCCAGCGGATTGAAGTTCAGCTCCTTCATGGTCCGGGTGATGAGGATCGCGTCGTTGGGCTTGTTGTGGCCGATGAGCACCTCGACGCCGCCGCTCCGGTAGCGGGTGATGTACGCGGCGAAGTTCTGCGTCTTCGCGGCGTCGTACGTGGAGGCGTCGACGACCTCGTAACCCAGCTCCTTCGCGACCTTCTGGGCGCCCTCCACCGACGACTGTCCCACGATCGAGTTCTCGCTGAGGATGGCGAGCTTCCGGGGCGGCTTGCCGGCCTTCTCGCCCAGCTCCCGGATGTGGCCGAGCAGGTCGCGCGCGTAGGACTCGACGACCGGCGAGGTGCGGAACGTGTACTTGAAGCCCCGCGAGGTGATAAGCGGGTCGACGTCGGTCGCGCACACGAAGGGGACGCCCTCGCGCTCGGCGATCTGGGTCGCCACGATCGTCGCCGCGCTCTGGTTCGTCCCCGTGATGGCCGCGGCGCCCCGCTGGATGACCTTCTCGGTCTGCGAGCCGGCGACCTCCGGCTTGCTCTCGGTGTCGGCGACGACGTAGCGCAGCTTCGCGCCGCCCGCGGCCTTGACGCCGCCCTGCTCGTTCACGAGGTCGCACGCGAGCTGGAAGCCGTTCCACGTGCGCTGGCCCCACGCCGCGTTGGGCCCCGTGAGCGCCACCACGGCGGCCAGCAGGACCTCCTTCGGCTGGGCGTGACCGGGCCGCGGCCGGAGCGCGCCCCCGGCGGCGGCCGCCGCCGAGCCCGCGAGGAACCGCCGCCTCGTGATCCGCTTGCCTTGGCTGTCCATCGTCATCTCCTCCCGCCCGCCGGCCTCAGCCGGCGAGCCCCAGGAACGCCTTGCGGGTGTGCGGGTTCTGCAGCAGCTCGTCGCCCCGGCCCTCGAGCACCACCCGGCCGGTCTCGAGCACGTAGCCCCGGTGCGACAGGCGCAGCGACTGCGCCAGGTTCTGCTCCACGAGGAGCACCGTCGTCCCTTCCGCGTTGATCCGGGCGACCGCCTCGAAGATCGCGCGCACCACGATCGGGGCGAGCCCGAGCGACGGCTCGTCCAGGATCAGGAGCCGCGGGCGCGACATCAGGGCGCGCGCGATGGCGAGCATCTGCTGCTCGCCGCCCGACAGCGTCCCCGCCACCTGGCCTCGCCGCTCCGCCAGCCGCGGGAACAGCTCGAGCACGCGCGCCAGCGTGGCCGCGCGGACGGCGCGCGCCGCCGGCAGGTAGGCGCCCAGCTCGAGGTTCTCCTCGACCGTCATGTTGCTGAAGAGCTGCCGGCCCTCGGGGACGTGGCCGATGCCCCGCGCGACGACGCGTGCCGGCGCCAGGCCCGTGAGCGGGCGGCCGTCGAAGGTCACCTGCCCCTCGACCGCCGGGACGAGCCCCGACACCGCGCGGAGCGTCGTGGTCTTGCCGGCGCCGTTGGCGCCGACGAGCGAGACGATCTCGCCCTCGCCGACGCGCAGCGACACCCCGTGGAGCACCTGGACGTCGCCGTAGGCCACCGAGAGGTCGCGGATCTCAAGCAAGGGAGTAGGCCTCGCCGAGGTACGCCTCGATCACCCGCGGGTCCTCGACCAGCGCCTCGGGCCGCCCCTGCGCGATCACCTGGCCGTGGTTCAGCACGACGATGCGCGCCGACAGCCGCATGACCGCCTCGAGCACGTGCTCGATGATCAGGACGCTGACGCCGTCGGCCGCGATGCGGCGCACGAGCCCGATCGTCTCCTGGACCTCGTTCGGCCGGAGCCCCGCGACGACCTCGTCGAGCAGCAGCAGCGACGGCCCCGTCGCCAGCGCCCGGGCCATCTCGAGCCGCTTCCGCTCGACGACCGTGAGGTGCCGCCCGAGCTGCTCGCGCTTGCCGAGGAGGCCCACCAGGTCCAGCACCTCGAGCGCCCGGCCGGTCGCCTCCGCCAGCGAGCGGCACCGGTTGAGGGCGCCGATCCGCACCGTCTGGAGCACGGTCAGGTTCGCGAACGGCTTGCTGAGCTGGAAGGTGCGCGCGACGCCGCGCCGGCAGATCCGGTGCGACGGCTCCCCCGTCACGTCGTGCCCGCGCAGCAGGACCCGCCCGGCGTCCGGCCGGTAGAAGCCGGTCACGACGTTGAACAGCGTCGTCTTGCCGGCCCCGTTCGATGCCCACGATCTCCCGCTCGCCGACGGCGAAGGACACGTCGGAGAGCGCCTGGAGCCCGCCGAAGCGCTTGGACACGCCCCGCACCTCGACCAGCGGCGTCACGCGGCGCCTCCCGCCGGCCGCCGCCGGCGCCAGCGCAGGCTGATGAGCCCGCCCGGCAGGTAGAGGACGACCACGATCAGCAGCGCCGCGTACACGAGCTTGCTGATGATCACCACGACCCGGGTGTTCTCGAACGGCAGGTTGCGCAGCGCCTCGCCCAGGCCGCTGAAGAGCATCGACCCGAGCACGGGCCCCAGCGCCGTGCCGGCGCCGCCGACCATGGCGCCCAGCATCATGTTCAGCTGGGGCTCGAAGATCAGCACGGTCTCCGGGGAGACGTAGAGGTAGAACTGCGCGTAGAACGTGCCGGCGAACGCCGTGAGCGCGGCGCTGAGCCCGATCGCCACGGTCTTCGTGCGGTAGGCGTCGACGCCCGACGCCTCGGCCGCCTGCTCGTCCTCGCGGACCGCGAGGAAGTGCTGCCCCAGCCGCGAGCGCTCGAGCAGCAGCGTGAGCGCCACCATTCCCACGACCATGGCGAGCGCCACGTAGTAGTACGGCTCGCGGCGGAGGAAGAAGAAGTCCCCGGGGGCGTCGCGCATGGTGAGCAGGATGCCGACGGGCCCCTTGATGAACTCCCAGTTGTCGGCGACGCCCTTGGCGACCTCCATCGCTCCCAGCGTGACGAGCGCGAAGAAGATGCCCTTGACGTTGTAGCGGTAGACGACCAGCGCGAGCACGACGCCGCACAGGCCGGCCAGCGCGCCGCCCGCCAGCATGCCGACCCACGGCGTGAGCCCGAGCAGGAGGTAGAGCATCGTCGACGTGTAGGCGCCGATCCCGAAGAAGAGGCTGTGGCCCAGCGAGAACTGCCCGGCGTAGCCGGCGGCGAGGTTCCACGCCAGCGCCATGTAGGACATGTGGAGCGCGACGATCATCGCGGTCAGCAGGTGCTGGCCGGCGACGAGCGGCAGCGCCGCGGCGGCGGCCACGGCGAGGCCGCCCCACGCGAGCCACCGGCGCCCGCCACCGGCGCCCACGCGCCTACCGGCCTCCGCGCGGCGCGGCAGCCGGACTCGTGCAGTGCCGTGACGCGCGGCCGCGGGCCCGGGTGCCCCGCCGGGCGCCGTCTGGCGAGCCGTGTCGCCCCCGCGAGGCGCAGGGCGCAGCGAGCGCGTCGCCGACGATCGACAGGCCGCCGACAACCCCCACTGGGGGATGGGGGGCGCGCGAGCTGCGCCCGAGCGAGCCCGGGGCGTACAGGCGAGCCAGTTCCGGCGCGAGCGGGGCGCCCGGGCCCGCGGCGTCGCGGCGTCGCGGGAGGCTCGTCACACTCGCGCCTGGCCGAGCAGGCCCCACGGCCGGTAGAGCAGCACGACGATCAGGATGCCGAAGACGATCGCATTGCCGAGCGAGGCCGAGATGTAGAGGCTCGAGACCGCCTCCACCAGGCCGATCAGCAGGCCGCCCGCCATCGCGCCGCCGACGCTGCCGAGCCCGCCGACGACGGCGATCACGAACGCCTTGAGCATGAAGTCGTGGCCGACGAAGGGGCTCACCAGCGAGAACGGCACCATGACGGCGCCCGCCAGCGCGGCGGCCGCGGTGCCGAGGCCGAAGGCGAGGAGGTAGACGCGGGGCACGTCGATCCCCACCAGCGACGCACCCTCGCGGTTGTTCGAGGCGGCGCGGATCGCCTTGCCCAGCCGCGTGCGCTTGAGGAACAGCGCGAGCGCCACGACGGCTCCGAGGCTGACGGCCGCGGCCCCGGCGCGGGCCAGCGGCACCGCGAGGTCGCCGACGATCCACGACGACGTCGTGTACGTCGTCGTGATCCCGCGGAGGTCGCCGCCGAAGAACAGATTGGCCAGGTTCTCGAGGAACAGCAGCAGGCCGAGCGTCACCATCATGTGGGCCGAGTGGGGCGCCTCCACGATGCCGCGGATGACGAGCTGGTAGACGAGGAGCCCCGCCCCGAAGAACGCCGGCAGCACGACGACGAGGCTCAGGTACGGGTCGATCCCGGCCGCCCTGAACAGGATGTACGTCACGAACATCGCGGCCATGACCAGGTGGCCGTGGGCGAAGTTCACGATGTCGGTCACGCCGAAGACCAGCGTGAAGCCGATGGCGATCAGCGCGTACACGCTGCCCATGAAGAGGCCGCTGAGGACGACCTGGGCGAGGACGTCGAGCGCGATCACGCGCGCGCCGGCTCCACGTCCGCCGGCGCCGCCAGCGAGAACTCGCGGTACTCGTTCTCGCAGACCGGCCCGGGCGCCAGCCACAGCCTGCCGGCCGTGAGGTCCATCACGATCGACGCGACGGTCTCGATCTCGGTGCCGTCGGGGCGCGGCGCGCGGTGGCGGCAGACGGCGTCCGGCAGCCCGAAGTGGTCGGCGAGGGCGCGGCGGAGGTCCTCGGGCTTCAGGGGTCGCGGCCGCGAGGCCAGCGCCGCCCGGAGCCGCCGGTCCCTGAAGAGACTGTCGGGATAGCGGGCGAGCCCGGCGTCGCAAACGCGGCCGGCCGCCGCCGTGAAGTGGTTCGAGTGGGTGATGATCCCGTCGGTCGCAAATACGGGAAAGACCTCGGGTGGAGAGGCCTCGAGGTCGACGGCCTCGCCGTCCCGGTGGGCGATCAGGTGGTTCGACGAGAAGGCGCGCGGCGAGCGCAGCACGTGGCCGACCGCTGCCGGCAGCGTCTCCGACATCAAGATGGCCCGCCGCACGAGAGGGATCGGGATCCCGCTCTGCCTGAAGTCGGCGTCCGACTGGAGGAAGTTGCCGCAGAGGCCGATGCCGGCCGCGTTCATGCCGCTCCGGGCCAGCATCCCGGCCTCGACGAACGTGATCAGCTCGGGGCCCCGCTCGGGCCTGACCCGGAGCAGGATCGCCACGTCGCGGCAGGCGGGCCGCCAGTCCCAGTTCTGGCCGATGATCACGTGACCGCCCGCCGCCTCGGGGAGCAGCGCCGCGCCCGTGCAGCCGTCGGCGCCCCGCTCTCCATAGAGCAGCTCGGTGCGCGCGTTGAGCGCGACGATCTCCTCCAGGGGCCGGTCGGCGCCCTCGGCGATCCCCGCGATCTCCTCCATGAGGTCCGGGTAGCGCTCCGCGACGACCGGGACGAACGCCCGCGCGCGCGCCATCACCTCGTCGCGCGCGTGCACGTCGCCGGCGGTCCACGCGGCCATGTAGATCCCGAGGCTCCGGTCGATGCGGTCGCCGGCGAGCCGGCCGTACTGGCGGCCGCGCTCGCGCGGCTCGCCCTCGATCGCGATCAGCGGAAAGGGGAACGGGGTCACAGCAGCTCGGCCAGCAGGCGGGCCACGACGCTCGCCGGCAGCAGCGCCGGCGCCCCCGCGACGTCGCGCACGACGGCCTTCATCGCCGGCGTGTAGCCCATGCACGACATGACGACGAGGCCGGCGGCCGCGCGGCGCAGCTCCTCGGCCGCGGCGACCAGCTCGCCGTGGCCGCGATAGGGCGACGCCACCGCGACCGTGACGCGCTCGGCGAGCGGCGACCACCGTCGCGCCGCGCCCTCGCGCTGCTCCGGGATGGGGACGAGCACGCCCAGGTGACCGCCGTCGAAGGCCGCCTGGACGGCGCCGGCGAGGGCGCGGTCGGGCTCGAGCAGCGGACGCGCCGTGCGGAAGCGCGGGAACACGCCGGTGCACAGCACGACGGACGCATCGACCTCGCGCTCCAGCGCGTCGAGGCAGCCCTGGATCCGGTCGAGGATCGCGCGCTTGGCGACGACGACGTCGCCGCCGTCGCGGAGCCGGGTCGTGAGCGCGTCCTCGCCGCCGCGCGGCGCCAGCGCGGCGACCTCCGCGCGCGCGAGACCGTCGAGCGCGCCGGCCTCGCGGACACGCACGCCCGGGCCGAGCAGCTTCTCCATCTCGGGGACGATGTCGTCGCGGGGGGACTGACCGATGGTGATCATGCCGACGGTCTTCATGGCGTCACCTGCCGGCTGGCGTCCGCGTCCGCCGCGACGCTGCGGCGCCGGGACCCGGGACGTGGGCTGACATGTCGGGATTCGAGGCTCGGCCGGAGTCTATGCGCCGGCCCGCGGGGTGTCAAGGCGACCGCCCGCGCCGGCGGTTGACGGCCGTCCCGTTCCTCGCCTAACGTTCGAGGCGCCGATGCCCCCCGTCCCCTCGCCCGCGCCGCGCCGCTGATGGCCGTCGACGTCCACGCGCACTTCGTGCCGCCGGCCTTCGTCGAGGCCGTCGAGCGCGAGCCCGTGCGCTACGGCGTCGGCGTCGCCCGCGGCGCCGACGGCGTGCGCCTGTCGTTCCCGGGGCTTCCGCCGACCCGGCCGCTGCTGCCGGCGCTCGGCGACCTCGCGTCGCGGGCGGCCGCGCTGGACGCCGCCGGGATCCGCCACCAGGTGCTCGCGGCGTGGATGGACGCGACGGGGTACTCGCTGCCGCCCGACGAGGGCGCGCGCTGGAGCCGCCGCTTCAACGAGTGCCTCGCCGAGGCCGTCCGCGATCCCTCGTCGCGCGGCCGCTTCAGCGGGCTCGCCACGGTGCCGCTGCAGGACGGCGCCCGCGCCGCGGCGGAGCTGGCGCACGCCGTGCAGGCGCTGGGTCTGCGCGGCGTGCAGATCGGCACGAACCTCCTCGGCCGCGGCCTCGACGAGGCCGGACTCGATCCGCTCTGGGAGGCGGCGGCGGCGCTGAGCGCGCCCGTCGTGCTCCACCCGTGGCACGTCGCGGGCGAGGAGCGGATGGTCCGCCACGGCATGATCCGCCTCGTCGGCTACCCCGCCGACACGACGCTCGCCGCGGGGGCGCTCGTCTTCGGCGGCATCGCCGACCGCTTCCCGGAGCTCGAGGTCGTCCTCGTCCACGCGGGCGGCTTCTATCCGTACCAGGCGGGCAGGCTCGAGCGCGCCTGGCGACTCGGCCCGCCGCGGCCGTCGCGCTCCGCCCTCGATCACCTGCGCTGGTTCCGCTACGACACGATCACCCACCTCCCCGCCGCGCTCGCCTACCTGGTGGAGCTCGTCGGCCCCGACCGCGTCGTCCTGGGAAGCGACGCGCCGTTCGACGTGGGCGATCCCGACCCCGTCGCCACCGTGCGGAGCGCGCGGCTCGGCCCGGCCGCCGAGACCGCGATCCTCGAGGCCAATCCGGTGACTCTCTTCCGCGTGCCGGCCGCGTGAAGCCGGCGCCGTTCACCTACGTCCGCGTCGCGAGCGTCGAGGCGGCGGTGGCGTGGCTGGCCCGCGGCGGCGGCGAGGCCCGCCTGCTCGCGGGCGGACAGAGCCTCGTCCCCATGATGAACATGCGGCTCGTGCGCCCCGCCGTCGTGGTCGACGTCAACGGCGTGCCCGGGCTCGACGGGATCAGCCCCCTGGCGGACGGCGGCCTCTCGCTCGGCGCGCTCGTGCGCCACGAGGATCTCCTCGCCTCTCCGGTCGTCGCGGACCGCGCGCCGCTGCTCGCGGCCGCCGCGGCGCACGTCGGCCACCGCGCGATCAGGAACCGCGGGACGCTGGGCGGCAGTCTCGCCCACGCCGATCCCGCGGCCGAGCTGCCCGCGGCCGTGGTCGCCCTCGACGCCCGCCTCGCCGTCGCCGGCCCCGGCGGCGTGCGCCACGTCGCGGCCGCCGACTTCTTCGTGGGCCTCTTCGCGACCGCGCTGGCCCCGGACGAGATGCTGACCGCGGTCGTGCTCCCGGCGCCCGCGCCCGGGGGCTGGAGCTTCGCCGAGCTCGCCCGCCGGCCCGGGGACTTCGCCCTCGCCGGCGTGGCCGGCGTCCTCGAGGGCGACGTCCGCGGCGGCTGCGCCCGGGCGCGGCTCGTCGCCTTCGGCGCCGGCGACCGCCCGCTGCGACTGGCGCCCGCGGAGGCGCTCCTCGCCGGCGCCCGCGTGGACGAGGCGCTGGCGCGCCGCGCGGGCGAGGCCGCGGCCGCCGTCACCGCGCCCCTCGACGACGTCCACGCCGGCGCCGACTACCGCCGGCATCTCGTCGCCGTGCTCACCGAGCGGGTCGTCCTCGACGCGTGGAGGCGCCTCGTCGCGACTCCCCCCCAGACGCGGCCGCGTCGCACGGTCCCGCGACGCGGTCCGCGCCCGCCCACGCCGCCGGCGCCGGAGACCCGGGACGGCGCCGCCATCAGGATCCGCCTGACGGTCAACGGGGTCCCGGTGGACCGCGCGGTCGCCGATCGGCGCTCGCTCGCCGATCTTCTCCGGGAGGACCTGGGCTCACCGGCACCCACGTCGGCTGCGAGCACGGCGTGTGCGGCGCCTGCACCGTGCTCGTGGACGGCCGCAGCGCGCGGTCGTGCCTGCTCTTCGCCGCCCAGCTCGACGGAGCGTCGGTGACGACGGTCGAGGGGCTCACGCCGGCGGAGGGCCTGAGCCCGCTCCAGGCGGCGTTCCGCGACTGCCACGCGCTCCAGTGCGGCTTCTGCACGCCGGGGATGCTGGTCGCGAGCCACGAGCTCCTCGCCGGGAGCCCGTCGCCGGCGCGCCACGAGATCCGCGAGGCGCTCGCCGGCAACCTCTGCATGTGCACGGGCTACGTCAACATCGTCCGCGCCGTCGAGCGCGCCGCCGCGGCGAGCGGACCGTGACCTGGGTCGGCGCCGCGGTCCCGCGGAAGGAGGACGCCCGCCTGCTGGCGGGCCGCGGCCGCTACGTCGACGACCTGTCGCGCCCGGGCCTGCTCCACGCGGCGATGCTGCGGAGCCCCCACGCCCACGCGCGCATCGTCGCGATCGACACGCGGGAGGCCGAGCGCCTGCCCGGCGTGGCGGCCGTGCTGACCGGCGCCGACGCCGCGCGGCTGTCGCGGCCCATCCGCCCGCTCATCCCGACGCCGGTTCCCCTGCCCGACTGGTGCCTCGCCGTGGACCGCGCGCGCTTCGCGGGGGAGCCGGTCGCCGCCGTCGCGGCCGTCGACCGCGCCACCGCCGAGGACGCGCTGGAGCGCATCGCGGTCGACTACGAGCCGCTCCCCGCCGTGGTCGACCCGGAGGCGGCGCTGGCGCCCGGCGCGCCGCTGCTCTACCCGGAGCTGGGCACCAACGTCCTCTGGCACGACGTCCTCACCTACGGCGACGTCGACGGCGCGCTCGCCGCGGCGGACGGCGTGCTGCGCGAGCGCTTCGCGTTCCAGCGGTACGCCTCGACGCCGCTCGAGACGTTCGGGTGCATCGCCGAGCACGACCCCGGCACGGGCGTCTTCGCGTTCTGGACCAACGACCAGCGGCCCGGGCTGACGCTCGCGATCCTCGCCGAGTCGCTCGGCGTGCCGCAATCGCTCGTGCGGCTCGCCTGCCCGGACATCGGCGGCGCCTTCGGCAACAAGCGGCGCCCCGCGTACCTGCTCGTCTGCGCGCTGCTCGCCCGCAAGGCCGGGCGGCCGGTGAAGTACGTCGAGGACCGCATCGAGAGCCTCACGGCGCTGATGCACGCGTGCAACGGCGTCATGGACGTCGAGCTGGCCTACCGCGCCGACGGCACCGTGCTGGCGCTCAGCGTCCGCGACGTCGCGGACGAGGGCAAGAACCTGGTCTCGCCGACGCAGCACAACCTCATCAAGCTCGGCAACATCGCCAACGGCTACCGCATTCCGGCGATCCGCTACGAGCCGTACTCGGTGCTCACGAACAAGTGCCCGAGCGGCGCCAACCGCGGCATCGGCAAGCCCTTCATGTGCTTCGCCGTCGAGCGCGCGATGACGCTGCTCGCGAGGCGCCTCGGCCTGGACCCCGCCGAGGTGCGGCTGCGGAACTACGTCGGCCCCGACGAGATGCCGTACACGACGCCGCCCGGCGCCCGGTACGACAGCGGCGACTACCCCGCCACGCTCCGGCGCGCCCTCGACGTCTTCGGCTATGCCGAGCGTCGCGCCGAGCGTGAGCGGGCGCGCGCCGAGGGCCGCCTGCTCGGCATCGGCATCGCCACCTCCGTGGAGCCCGCGGGCACGAACCTCGCCTCGTACGAGCTGATCACGGGACGGCGGAGCGCCTCGGGCTCGGCGGAGGCGGCGATGGTGCGCGTCGAGCCCGACGGCGCCGTGCGCGCCGCGATCGGCGATCCCGGGTCGGGCCAGGGCTACGAGACCGTCGTCGCGCAGATCGTCGCCGACGAGCTGGGGCTCACGCCGGCCGACGTGCACGTGGAGCGGGGCTTCGATTCCGCGACGTCGCCCTGGCTCTATCTCTCCGGGAACTACTCGAACAAGTTCTCGGTCACCGACGTCGGCGCGGTGGTGGGCGCCGCGCGGAAAGTCGCCGACAAGCTCCGCCGCATCGCGGCCCACCGCCTCGAGGCCGCGCCGGCCGACGTCGAGCTGCGCGACGGCGCCGCCCGCGTCCGCGGAGCGCCGGACCGCGCGCTGCCGCTCGCCGATCTGGCGCGCACCGCGTACGCCGACGTCCTCGGGCTGCCGCCCGGCGAGGAGCCGGGGCTCGAGGCGCGCCACGCCCACCAGAACCCCCTCGCCGCCCCGGTCGACCGCGACCGCCGCGTGCGCGCCCAGCTCGTCTTCTCCAACGCGGCGCACTGCTGCCTGGCGGAGGTCGACCCGCGCACGGGCCAGGTGCGGATCCTGCGTCACGTCGTGGTCCACGATTGCGGGCGGGAGCTGAATCCCCTGATCGTCGAGGGCATGGTGCACGGCTCGACGGTCCACGGCATGGGGGCGGCCCTGCTCGAGGAGTTCCGCTACGACGGCGCGGGCCAGCTGCTCACGGCGACCTTCATGGACTACCTCAAGCCGACGGCCGCCGACGTGCCCGACATCGAGGTCGACCGCCTCGAGCACCCCTCGCCCTTCACGCCGCTCGGGGCCAAGGGCGTCGGCGAGGGAGGCGCGATCCCCGCGCCGGCCGCCGTGGCCGCCGCGGTCGAGGACGCGCTGGCGCCGTTCGGCGCCGTCGTCCGCTCGCTGCCGCTCACGCCCGAGCGGGTGTGGCGGTGGCTGCAGGCCGGTGGGGATGGGTTCTAGACATCGGGGGGGCGAGGCGCCCCCCGATGACCCCCCGTTCGCGCGAGCTGCCACACGCGCCGGCGACGGGGCCGGCTCCCACGCTCGGCGATCAGGACCCGCGCCACGGCGGCGACCATCGGGCACCGGAGTTGCAGCGCGTCGCCGGCATGGCCCCGAAGACGGCCAGCCCGTCCCCATGGAACCTCGGCGGCCTCACGGTCAGGGAGCTGGCCCGCCGGGTCGCGAGCGAGGTGTCGAGCGACGAGGTGATGGACCGCGCGGCCGCGCTGTCCTACTACTTCCTCTTCTCCCTGTTCCCGGCGATGCTCTTCATGACGGCCCTGCTCGGCTTCCTGCCGCTGCCGAACCTCTGGGACCGCCTCATGGGCTACGTGCAGCAGGTGCTGCCGCCGGAGTCGGCGGCGATGATCCAGAAGACGCTCGCCGAAATCCTCGGCGACCAGCGAGGCGGCCTCCTCTCCCTCGGCGCCCTGCTCGCCCTCTGGTCGGCGTCGGCCGGCATGGCCTCGGTCATGAACGCCCTGAACGTCGCCTACGACTACGAGGACGTCCGGCCGTGGTGGAAGCGCCGGCTCCTCGCGGTGCTGCTCACGCTGGGGTTCTCCGTGCTGCTGCTCGCGGCGCTCGTCCTCCTGGTGTTCGGCGGAAAGATCGGCGAGGTCGCCGCCGGCTGGCTCGGCCCCGGCGACCACCTGTTCCGCGTCGCCTGGAACGCGGTCACGATCGTGATCGCGGTGCTGTCCGTGCTGATCGGGATCGCGCTCGTCTACTACCTGGCGCCCGCCGGCGACCAGCACTGGAGGTGGATCACGCCGGGCTCCGTCGTCGCGCTCGCGCTCTGGCTCGCGATGTCCTTCGGGCTGCGGCTCTACGTGACCTACTTCGGCGACTACAACGCGACGTACGGCTCCATCGGCGGCGTGATCCTCCTGCTGCTCTGGCTCTACCTCACGGGCGCCGTGCTGCTGCTCGGCGCCGAGGTCAACGCGGAGATCGAGCAGGCCGCGGCGGCGCGGGGCGAGCCGACCGCGAAGGCCGCCGGCGAGCTCCGGCCGCCCGCGCGCGGCGAGGAGGCGCCCGACACCGACGCGGTCCTCGCGGCGCGCTTCCTCGCGCGCCAGACCGAGGCGCTCAGGCGCGAGGGCTGGCTGCCGGTGATCGCCGTGGCCGGCGCGGGCATCGTCGGGTGGCTCATGTCGAACCGTCCCGTCGGGGAGGTTGCCCGCCAGGGCGCGCGGGCGGTCGAGACGGGGCAGCAGCTCGCCGCCGCGATCGCCAAGCGCGAGCGGCTGCGCCGCGAGCGCGACGAGCGGAAGGCGGCCTAAGCGCCTGTCCGATCGGCGGCGTCGCCCGGCGGGCCGATGCGGCCCGCCCCGCCGGCGCCGTCCTCCGCCTCGCTCAGGCCCAGCTCGGCGAGCTTGTAGAGGAGACCGCGGTAGCTGATGCCGAGGATCCGGGCGGCCCGCGTGCGGTTCCAGTGCACCCGGCTCAGCACGGCGACGATGGCGCCGCGCTCGGCGTCGCGCGCGGCCGAGCGCGCGATCGCCTTGAGGCTCACGGCGCCGTTCACCGGCGCCGCCGGCGCGGCGCCCGCCCGCGCGGCGCCCGCCAGCCGCTCGGCCAGCTCCCGGCGCACGGTCTCGTCGCCGTCCAGCACGGCGATGCGACGGACCATCGTCTCCAGCTCCCGGACGTTGCCGGGCCAGTCGTACCGCGCGAACAGCTCGAGCGTGTCGTGGGAGACGCGCGGCGCCCGCCCGTACTCGCGCTCGCAGCGCTCGCGGAAGTGCTCGACCAGCGCCGGGATGTCCTCGCGGCGCTCGCGGAGCGGCGGGACGCGGATCTCCACCACGTTCAGCCGGTAGTACAGGTCCTCGCGGAACTCGCCGGCCCGCACGGCCGCGGCGAGGTCGCGGTTCGTGGCGGCGATCACGCGCACGTCCACCTCGACGCGGTCCGTGCCGCCCACGCGGTAGAAGACGCCGTCCTGCAGCGCGTGGAGAAGCTTCGCCTGCAGCGAAGGCGGCAGCTCGGCGATCTCGTCGAGGAAGAGCGTGCCCCCGTCCGCGCGCTCGAAGTGGCCCCGCGTGCGCGCCACCGCGCTGGTGAAGGCGCCCCGCTCGTGGCCGAAGAACTCCGACTCCAGCAGCTCGGACGGGACCGCCGCGCAGTTGACCTTGACGAAGGGGCCGGCAGCGCGCGGGGAGCCGGCGTGGATCGCCCGGGCCACGACCTCCTTGCCGACGCCGCTCTCGCCGGCGAGGACCACCGTCGCCTCGGTCCGCGCCACGCGGGCGACGACGTCGCGCACGTCCCGCATGCGGACGCTCCCGCAGACGTCGAGCCCGACGCGCGAGAGCATGCCGAGGACGGCGGCGACGGTCCCCCCGCTCCAGCTGCCGACCGTCTTCCCCGCCGCCTGCGCCGCGGGCCACAGATCCTGGTAGTGGTCCAGGACCAGCATCCCCACGCGGCGGCCGAACAGCGCGACGGGGAGCGCCGTCAGCACCACGGCGCCGGCCAGCAGCGCGCCGCGCCTCCCGCGAGCCGACGACAGCGTGAGCCGGGACACCACTCCTCGCATCGCCCTGCACACCTGCAGGGGCGATGCCGGCGAGACGACCGGCTAGGCCACCCTCAGCCGCTCGCTCCGCGCCTGGATCTCGCGCATCCTGGACGACGCCTCCTTGAAGAGGCCGTCGAGGGAGCGGGCGGCGTCCTCGGCGGCGTGCTGCAGGCGATCGACCGTCTGGCTCATGCCGTCCATCCCCCGGCGGCCGAGGCGGACCATGCGCTGCATGCCGTCCACGGTCTCCTCCGTCGTGCGCTGGTACCAGCGGAGCGGATCGCTGAACGCCTGGGGCGCGGCGAGCCACATGCGCCACGCCGCCGACTGCAGCTCGCGCACGGCCTCGAGCTGCGCCTCCTGCCAGCCCATGATCAGTCGGGCGCCCTCGCGCGCGACGTCGGCCTGCACCTCCATGAGGTCGCGGACGACCTTCTGGTTGACCTCGGTCCACAGCCCCATCGTCTGGGCGCCGACCTCGCTCAGCTGGCTCGCCACGCGCGCCGCCTCCTGTCCCGTCTCGGCGCCCCGCTCGAACCACCGCCGCCCGGTCTCCTGCGCTCTCCGCATCGTCTCCTGCACCCTCTGCTCGTCCATGGCGCCTCTGTTCCTCCCGCGGGCGGCGCCGCGAGCTGCGCGCGCCGCGTTACGCGCGTCACACTACGGCCCGCGCGCGGCGCCCACAACCCGTGAAATGACTTTCCGTCGGTCGTGGAGGAGTGTAGAACGCACACGCGCCCGCCGAGCCGGGCCGGCCCGCAACGCGACGCGGCCGCCCGACGACGGCCGGCCGAGGGAGCGGGCGCGCCCCCCGCGACTACGCTGCGTCGCGCCGCGCGAGGCGGTGGACGAGCGCCGCAAGGTCCATCGGCTCGAAGGGCTTGCCGAGGTGGGCGTCGTAGCCGGCGTCGAGCGCCCGCCGGCGGTCCCCGAGGCCGGCGTACGCCGACAGCGCGAGCGCGGGGACGTCGCCGCCGCCGTCCCGCGACAGCCGCCGCACGGCCGCGATCAGGTCGTAGCCGTCGCGCCCCGGCATCGCGAGATCCGCGACGAGCACCGCCGGGCGCGCGGACGCCAGCAGCTCCAGCGCCTGCTCCACGGAGGCCGCGGGCGCGACGCGCGCCCCGCAGCGCTCGAGCACCGCGGCGCGGTGAGGCTGCGCGCGTCCGGCTCGTCGTCGGCGACGACGATCGACACGCCGGCGAGGTCCGGCAGCAGGCCGGCGCCGCCGGAGGCCGCCGGATGGACCGCCGCCGCCGCGGCCTCGGCGCCCAGCGTCGGCAGCTCGACGGTGAACGTCGCGCCGCGTCCCGGGCCGCCGCTCTCCGCGCGCACGCCACCGCCGTGGCGCTCCACCAGGTGCCGCACGATCGCGAGCCCGAGCCCGAGGCCGCCGTGGCGGCGTGTCGTCGAGCTCTCCGCCTGCCGGAACCGCTCGAAGACGTGAGGCAGGAACTCCGGCGCGATCCCCTCGCCGCTGTCGGCGACGCGCAGCCGCGCCCGCCGCGGGCCGTCGCGCTCGAGGCGCACCTCCACGAGCCCGCCCGGCGGCGTGAACTTGATCGCGTTCGACAGGAGGTTCCAGACGACCTGCTGCAGCCGCGCGGGGTCGCCGGCGACCGGCCCGGCGCCGTCGTCGAGCGCGAGCCGCAGCTCCAGGCTCTTCGCCTGCGCGACCGCCCGCACGGACTCCACGGCCGCCTCCACGACGGGCACCAGCTCCACACGCTGCATCTCCAGGTGCAGCGTGCCGGAGATGATGCGGGAGACGTCGAGCAGGTCGTCGATGAGCCGCGCCTGCATCGCGGCGTTGCGCTCGATGACCTCCGCCGCCCGCCGCGCGCCGCCGGGGTCCAGCAGGCCGGCGCTCAGCAGCCGGGTCCAGCCGAGGACCGCCGTGAGCGGCGTGCGCAGCTCGTGCGACAGCGTGGCGAGGAACTCGTCCTTGGCGCGGTTGGTGGCCTCGGCGAAGGCGCGGGCGGCCTGCTCGGCCTGGAGCAGGCGCAGGTTGGTCAGCGCGATCGCCACGTGATCGGCGAGCTGCGCCAGGATCGCCTCGTCGCGCGCGCCGAACGGCCGCTGCATGCGCCGCTCCACGTGGATGACGGCCTCGACCCGGCCCTTGACCAGCACCGGCGCCGCGAGCGCGGCGATGCTTCGCTCCTCGCCGGCGAGCCGGCGCAGCGACGGCGGCAGTCGGCGGTCGGCGCGCGCGTCGTCGGTCCTGAAGGCCTGCCCGGCGAGCGTCGCCGGCGGGACCGCGCGCGCGCCGGGCCGCGCCCGGACCGCCGGCGCGTCGCCGGCGCCCGCGGCCCAGCGGAAGACGAAGGCGCCGCCGTCCGCCTCGCGCACGGCGATGCGGGCCACGTCGGCCCCGCAGAGGTCGCGCGCGCCCTCGACGATCTTGCTCAGCACGACGTCGCGGTCGAGCGCCGCGTTGACGGCCCGCGCCAGCTCCGCCACGACCTCGGCCTCGTGCTGCCGGCGCTGGGCATCCTCGGAGAGCCGCGCGTTGTGGAGCGCGATGGCGGCGGGCGTGGCGAAGCGGGCGAGGACGGCGAGGTCGTCCGCGTCGAACGGCGCGCCGTCGCCGAGGCGGTTCATGACGACCGCGCCCAGCAGGCGGTCGTGGACCACGAGCGGCTGGGCCATCGTGCGCCGGAGGCCCGCCGCGACGAGCGGCGGCAGCGCGCCCGGCCACGCGGGATAGTCGTTGACGATGAGGCCGGCGCGGCCCTCGGCGCACCGTCCGACGACCCCGTCGCCGATCGCGATCGCCCCCGCCCACAGCGGCCGGTCGCCCGTCCACGCGCACGGCACGAGCGCGGCGCCCGCCTCGTCGACCAGGTAGAGCGCGCCCGCCGCGCCGAGGACCCCGCCGGCGCGGCGCACGATCAGGTCCAGCAGCCGGTCCCGCGCCAGCTCGCCCAGCAGCTCCCGCTCGACGTCGACGAGCGCCTCCATCTGGCGGCGACGGGCGGCCTCCTCCGCGAAGAGCCGCGCGTTCTCCAGCGCGACCGCTGCCTGGTCGGCGAAGGAGCCCGCCAGACGCACCTCGTCCGCGGTGAAGAGGCGGCCGGACAGGTCGCCGACGCCGAGGGCGCCGATCACGCGGTCCTTCACCACCAGCGGCACGGCGAGGACGGCCCGGTGCGGCGCGCCCGCGAGCCGGTCCCGCACGGCGTCCGCCATCGCGATGCGGCGGTCGGCGAGGTTGTCCGCCGTCGCCACCGGGCCGCGCTGGCGCACGGCGAGCCCCACGGTCGCCGTGCCCGCCGGCAGGACGAAGCGCGGCGCGAACGCCGGCCCCAGCTCGCCGCTCACCGCCAGCGCGACCAGATCGCCGGTCTCCGGCTGCAGGCGGAACACCGCCGACGTGCGGGCGCGGAACAGCGCCCGGACGGTCTCGGCGATGCGCCGCGACGCCTCGTCGGGGTCCAGCGCCCGGGCCAGGACGCGCCCCACGTCGGCGAGCGCCTCCGCCTCGCGCCGCCTGCGCTCGCTCTCCTCGTAGAGCCGGGCGTTGTCCACGGCGAGCGCCGCCCGCCTGGCCAGGTCGCCCGCGAGCGCCAGGTCCTCGGCGCCGTAGCGCCGGCCGGACGCGCCGGACACGAGCGACATCGTGCCGAGGGTCCTGCCGCGCGCCACCATCGGCACGACGATGTACGAGGTGTAGCGGAGGGCCTGCGCGATGCGGCGGTGGTCGGGGTGCGGCGCGATCGCCGCCAGCGCGTCCTCCGAGATCTCGCCCGCGAGCTCGGGGAGCCCCGTGCGGAACACGCGGGCGACGGGGTGGGCGCCCTCGGGATCCGGGGGGAACCGTCGCCGCAGCTCGACGGCGAGCGCCTCGTGCTCCGGCTTGGCGTGCGCGACGGCCACCCGCGCGATCGCGCCGGTGGTCTCGTCGCGGACGTCGATCACGCACAGGTCGGCGAACGCCGGCACGGTCAGGCGCGCCAGGCGCTGCAGCGTCTCCTCGTAGTCCAGCGAGGAGCCCAGCAACGTCCCGATCTCCACCAGGAGCCGGGGCGCGTCGATCGTCATGGCGCACCCAGATTAGACCCCGGCTGTCCAAGTCGCGCCACCGGGGGCGCCGCCCGCACGGGAAAATCTTTTCACACCATGGCTTTCGTTTGACCGCGCTCCCCCGCGAGGGGATAATCCGGCGCGATGAAGACGATCCTCGTCGTCGACGACCGACCGGACATCCGCTACTCCACCGCCCGCGTTCTCGCAGGCGCCGGATACGACGTGCGCGAGACCGCGACGGGCCGCGAGGCGCTCCGCCTGGCGTGGCTCGCGAACCTGGTCGTGCTGGACGTGGCGCTCCCCGACATGGACGGGTTCGCCGTGTGCCGCCAGCTCAAGGCCGACGCGGCCACCGCGAACATCCCGGTCGTGCAGAAGACCGCCGTGTACCGCGACGACGATCATCGGCGCCGGGGCATCGCCTCCGGGGCCAGCGAGTACCTGGTGGAGCCGGTCGCGCCCGAGGTCCTGCTGGACGCCGTGCGGCGCCTCCTCTCCGAGACCGCGCGCAGCGTGTCCTGATCGCCGTGGGGCTCGGGGCGCTCCCCCCGGGCTCGGGAGCAATGAACGAACCGGAGGCCCGGCGGCTTGTCCGACCCGCGGGCGTCCCGTACACTCGCTGGGCCGTAGCCGTCACGTCGTCGTAACCGCACGCCGGCGTTTCGACACGTAGCGCCATCCACCCGGGAAAGGAGTCCCGATGGCCCCCGAACGCCGCTCGCGTCTCTCCGACCTCCTCACCACCCACGGCAACGCGGTGCTCGAGGACTGGATCGACCGCCAGCTGAAGGCCCCGTCGCTCAGAGGCGACCTGATGGACGAGCGCGCGCTGCGCGAGCAGTCCGCCCGCTTCCTCGAGCTGCTGGCGCAGGCCCTCCCCAAGGCGCCGGTCGACGACTTCGAGGCGGCGGCCTGGGACGACCTCCGCCGCTTCCTGCAAGAGGCCTCCGGCTCGCGCGCCCGGCTCGGGTTCGGCCCCACCGAGACCGCGACGTTCATCTTCTCGCTGAAGGAATTGGTGTTCGCCCGGCTGCGCGAGGCGCTGCGCGGCGACGGCGCGGCCCTGGCCGAGGAGACGTGGAACGCCACCGTCCTGCTCGACCGGCTCGGCCTCTACACGATGGAGGTCTACGTGAAGGGTCGCGAGCAGGTGATCAGCCGCCAGCAGCAGGAGCTGATGGAGCTGTCGACGCCGGTGGTCGAGCTGTGGGACGGCGTCCTCGGGCTGCCGCTCATCGGCACGCTGGACAGCGCCCGCACGCAGGTCGTGATGGAGAGCCTCCTGCAGCGCATCGTCGAGACCGGGGCCACCATCGCGATCATCGACATCACGGGCGTGCCCACCGTCGACACGCTGGTCGCGCAGCACCTGCTGAAGACGATCGCCGCGGCGCGGCTCATGGGCGCCGACTGCATCATCAGCGGCATCCGGCCGCACATCGCGCAGACGATCGTCCACCTGGGCGTCGACCTGAACGCCGTCGTCACCAAGGCCACGCTCGCCGACGCGTTCAAGATCGCGCTCGGGCGCACCGGGTTCGCCGTCGTCCGCGGCGCGCAGCCGTAGCCGTGGACCGCATCCCGATCCTCAAGATGGGCGAGTTCCTCCTGGTGTCGATCCAGGTCGACATGCACGACCGGCTCGCCCTGACCCTCCAGGACGACCTCACCGACCGCATCGTGCGGAGCCGGGCCCGCGGCGTGCTGATCGACATCTCCTCCCTCGAGATGGTCGACTCCTTCATCGGCCGGACGCTGGGCAACATCGCCGCGATGTCCCGCGTCCTCGACGCGGAGACGGTGGTGGTCGGCATGCGGCCGGCGGTCGCGATCACGCTCGTGGAGCTCGGCATGTCGCTGGCGGGCGTCCGCACGGCGCTCGACGTCGAGCGCGGCATGGCGCTCCTCCGGACCGCCCTCGCCGCCGGCGCGGGCGCGACACGGTCCCGGAATGGCCACGGTCAGGACTGAGAAGCTGCCGGTGCAGAGCGGCGACGACGTCGTCCGGGTCCGCCAGCTGGTCCGGGCGCTGGCGATGGAGATGCGGTTCAGCCTCGTGGAGCAGACGAAGCTCGTGACCGCGTCGAGCGAGGCGGCGCGCAACACGCTCGTCCACGGCGGCGGCGGCACCGCCGAGGTGGAGTGCGTCGACGAGGGAGCGCGTCGCGGCGTCCGGCTCACCTTCCGGGACCACGGCCCGGGGATCGCCGACGTCGAGCAGGCGATGCGCGACGGGTTCTCCACGGGCGGCGGCCTCGGGCTCGGCCTCGGCGGCGCCCGGCGGCTCTCCAGCGAGTTCGAGATCGCCTCGCGCCCCGGCGAGGGCACCGTGGTGCGGATCGCGCGGTGGAAGTGACGCCCCGCTGTCCCGACGTCGCCGTGGCGGTCGCGGACGCCAGCGCCGTGGCGGCCGCCCGCCGGGCCGGCGCCGACGTGGCCGCGGCCACCGGCTACGACGAGACCGCGGCCGGGCGGCTGGCGCTCGTCGTCACCGAGGCGGCCACCAACCTCCTCCGGCACGCCGGCGGCGGCACGATCGTCCTCCGCCGGGTCGCCGACGACGACCACGAGGCGATCGAGGTCGTCGCGCTCGACCGGGGGCCCGGCATGACCAACGTCCAGCGCTGCCTCGAGGACGGGTACTCGAGCCGCGGCACGCTGGGGACGGGGCTCGGCGCCATCCGCCGGGCGGCCAGCGTCTTCGACGTCTACAGCGCCGGCGGTCAGGGCACCGCGCTCCTCGCCCGCGTCGCCGCCCGTGAGGGCGGCGGCCGCCCCCGCGCCGGGCTCGACGTCGCCGGCATCGCGGTCCCCAAGCCGGGAGAGGACGCGTGCGGCGACGCGTGGACTCGCGAGCGCCGCCCCGAGGGCGCCAGCATCGTGGTCGCCGACGGCCTCGGCCACGGCCTGGACGCCGCGCGCGCCGCCGCCGAGGCCATCGCCGCGTTCCTCCGCGCCCGCGGCGCCCGCGCCCGCGAGCGGCTCGAGGCCATCCACGCCGCGCTTCGCGGCACGCGCGGCGCCGCCGTCGCGGTCGCCGACGTGGACGCCGCCGCGGGCACGCTGACGTACGCCGCCCTCGGCAACGTGAGCGGCATCGTCTGGTCGGGCGGCCAGGCGCGCCACCTCGTCTCGCACAACGGCACGGCGGGCCACGGCGCCGCCCGCGTCGAGGCGTACCGGTATCCCTGGGACGCCGGCGCGACGCTCATCATGCACTCCGACGGGCTGGCCACGCCGCGCAGGCTCGACGGCTACCCGGGGCTGTTCCACAAGCGCCCCGCGCTCATCGCCGGCGTGCTCTATCGCGACCTGGCGCGGGGCACCGACGACGTCGCCGTCGTCGTCGCCCGGGCGGCGGCCGCGTGACGCCGCCGATCCTCCACGTCGTCGTGGCCTCGGAGCACGACGTCGTGCTCGCCCGCCAGCGCGCCCGGCAGATCTCCGCCGGCCTCGGCTTCGACCCCCAGGACCAGACGCGGATCGCGACGGCGGTCTCGGAGATCGCGCGCAACGCCTTCCGGTACGCCGGCGGCGGCCGCATCGAGTTCGCCGTCGAGGGCGCGGGCGCCGCCCAGGCCCTGTCGATCCGCGCGATCGACCGCGGCCCGGGCATCCGGGACCTCGACGCGATCCTCGGCGGCACCTATCGCTCCACCACGGGCATGGGCATCGGCATCCTCGGCGCCCGGCGCCTGATGGACACGCTCGACGTGTCCTCCTCCGCGGCCGGCACGACGGTGACGATGCGCAAGACCGTGCCAGCCCGCGCCGGCGCCGTCGGCCGGGCGGTCCTCGCGGCGATCGCCGACGCCGTGGCCCGCGAGGGCGCCCTGGACCCGCTCGCCGAGGTGCAGGCCCAGAACCAGGAGCTGCTGAGGACGCTGGACGAGCTGCGCCGCCGCCAGGAGGAGCTGGCGCGGATGAACCGCGAGCTCGAGGACACGAACCGCGGCGTCGTCGCGCTCTACGCCGAGCTCGACGAGAAGGCCGATCACCTCCGCCGGGCCGACGAGCTGAAGTCACGCTTCCTCTCCCACATGAGCCACGAGTTCCGGACGCCGCTGAACTCGATCCTCGCGCTGTCGCGGCTCCTGCTGGGCCGCGCCGACGGCGACCTCACGGAGGAGCAGGAGCGCCAGGTCGGCTTCATCCGCAAGGCGGCCCAGGATCTCTTCGAGCTCGTCGACGACCTGCTCGACCTCGCCAAGGTCGAGGCGGGCAAGATCGTGGTGCGGCCGGCCGAGTTCCGGGTCGAGCACCTCTTCGGCGCCCTGCGCGGGATGCTGAGCCCGCTGCTCGTCAACCCGGCGCTCGCGCTCGTCTTCGAGGACGCCTCCGCGCTGCCGCCGGTCCAGAGCGACGAGAGCAAGGTGTCGCAGATCCTCCGCAACCTGATCTCGAACGCGCTGAAGTTCACCGAGCGCGGGGAGATCCGGGTGACCGCGCGGATGTCGGCCGACGGCGGCGCCGTCGTGTTCTCGGTCCGCGACACCGGCATCGGCATCGCGCCCGAGGACCAGGCGCTGATCTTCCAGGACTTCACCCAGCTCGACAACCGGCTCCAGCGGCGGGTCCGCGGCACGGGGCTGGGGCTGCCGCTCTCGCGCCGGCTCGCCGAGCTGCTGGGCGGCGGCATCGCCGTCGAGAGCGCGCCCGGCGTGGGCTCGGTGTTCACGCTGACCATCCCGCTGGTCCACGTTCCCGCCGATACGCGGGCCGCCGCCGAGGAGCAGCGCGCGGTCGTCGAGTGGGAGCCCGACCCGTCGCTCGGGGTCGTGCTGGTCGTCGACGACGACGCCGAGGCCGTGCGCCGCTACCGCGGGCACGTGTCCGGGAGCGCGTACCAGATCGTCGCCGCGCGCGACGTCGCCGACGCCCGGCGGCTCCTGCAGGAGATCCGGCCGCGCGCCGTCGTCGTCGACCCCGCCGCCGGCGGCGGCCAGGGCTGGGCGTTCCTCGAGGAGCTCCGCCTCGACGAGGCGACCGCCCACCTCCCCGTCCTGGTCGTCTCCGCGGCCGACGCGGGCGAGCGCGCGCGCCTCCTCGGCGCCGCGGCCGTGGCGCGGAAGCCCGTGGACCGGGCGTGGCTCGGCGAGACGCTGCGGGCGGTCGCCGGCGTGCGCCAGGGAAAGCGCATCCTCATCGTCGACGACGACGACGCCGCCCGCTACCTGCTGCGGACGCTGTTCCGCGGCGGCTTCGTCGTGCGCGAGGCGGGCGACGGCCAGGAGGGCCTGGAGCTGGCGCGCGCGCTGCGCCCCGACCTCATCGTCTGCGACCTGCTCATGCCCCGGATGTCGGGGCTCGAGATGATCGTCGCGCTCCGGGAGGATCCCGCCACGCGCGGGATCCCGGTCGTGGTCAGCACCGTGAAGGGGCTGGCGCCGGAGGAGTCGGCGGAGCTCGAGCGTCGCGGCATCCCCGTCCTCGCCAAGCAGGCCTTCACGGCCGGCACGGCGGCCCGGGACCTGCGCCGGATCCTCGGCGCGACCGGCATCGCGTCCTGAGGCGCGGCGTCGTCCGCGTCGGGCCCCCGCTCCCGGCGCGCGCCCGCCGCGGACCGCCCCGCTCGCCGACGGTCGGCGTGCCGACCGTCCTGCAGGCGCCTGCACAGGCGCGGACGGCGTCGGACTTGCAGCGTCGCCTCCGCGGAGACGTCATGGAGGTGACCATGGAGCCCACCGCCCTGCTGAGGAAGCAGCACCGCCAGGTGGAGAACCTGTTCAAGAAGATCGAGAAGACGGACGACGCCGCCGCCCGGAAGGAGCTGCTCCGCGAGCTCGCCACGAACCTCGAGCTGCACATGAGGATCGAGGAGGAGATCTTCTACCCGGCGGTCCGCGAGCTGGAGACGAAGAAGGCCGACACGCTGGTGCTGGAATCGTACGAGGAGCACGCGGTCGTCCGGCTGGTGCTCGGGACGCTGCCGGAGGTGGACCCCGAGGACGAGCGGTTCGAGGCCAAGATGACGGTGCTCCAGGAGCTGATCGAGCACCACGTCGAGGAGGAGGAGAAGGAGATGTTCAAGCTGGCCCGGCGGCTCGACGACGAGCGCCTCGCGGAGGTCGGCGAGCGGATGGCCGCCGAGGTCGAGGCGGCCGGCGGGGCCCGGCAGGAGCGCCGGCGGGCCGCCTGATCTCCGGGCGGCGGGCGGGTTTCCGTTTGCGCCGCGGCCGCGGCTCCTGCTAGGCTCCCCCGGGAGCCGGACCAGTGACCGCCCGTCGCCGCGCCGAGATCGTCTTCATCATCACGCCGGACCGTCCCGACCTCCACGAGTACGTCAGCCGCGGCTTCGCCGACGTCCCGCAGGTGAAGGTCATGTACGACCGCCGCCGCGGCGAGCGGCGGCGCGCGGCGGAGGGGGCGCCGGCCGGCGGCGAGCGCCGGCGCGGCGACCGCCGCAGCCACGCCGAGCGGGACGACCTGCGCGGCCTGGGGTGGGCGCTCGTCCGCGTCGAGGACGGCGCCGGGGGCTGACCGGGGCGCCGTCCCGCCTCCGGCCGACGCGCGAAGGGCCCTGCGGTCTCCCGCAGGGCCCTCGAGTTCTGGAGCGGCCGACCGGATTCGAACCGGCGACGTCCAGCTTGGGAAGCTGGCATTCTGCCACTGAATTACGGCCGCTCGACGCCCCCCATTCTACTACGGCGGCCCCCCGCGGCGGCGCGGGGCCCGGGCTACTTGCCCTCCTTGATCTGCATGTCGTACGCCTTGATCAGCTCGTCGCTCCGCGCCTTCCAGGCGAGGCGGCGGCTCGCGCCGTACAGGTCGAGCTGCTGGTAGAGCGGCACGGCGGCGGCGTCCTCGATCCACAGCCTGTTGATCCGGTGGTACTGCTCGAGGCGCTTCTTCTCGTCCATGATCGTCTGCGCCTCGTCCACCATGCGGTCGAAGTCCGCGTTGTGGTAGTTGGCCAGGATGTTCCCCGACCGGAACAGCGGGACGTAGACGGTCTCGGCGTCGATGGTCGGCGTCCCCCAGCCGATGAGCCAGACGGGACCGGCCTTGTGGACGTAGACCATGCTGTTCAGGTACGTGACGAACTCGTGCGTGCGCAGGGTGGTCTTGATGCCGGCCTTGGTGAGCTGGCCGGCCACCGCCTCGGCGACCTCCTTGTCGCGCACGTAGCGGCCCTGCGGCCCGTTCAGCGTGATCTCGAGCCCGTTCGGGTGGCCGGCCTCGGCCAGCAGCTTCTTGACCCGCGCCAGGTCCTGCTTCACGGGCTTGAGCGCCGCGTCGAAGCCGAAGTGGAGCGGCGTCAGCATCGTCGCCACCCGCATGGCCTTGCCGTCGAGCACGCCCTTGATGATCTCGTCCGCGTCGATGGCGTACGTGATCGCCTGGCGGACGCGCTTGTCGGCGGTCGGCCCCTGGTAGGGCCCCACCAGCTTGTGCTTCTCGTCGAACTGGTGGGTGTAGAACATCAGCTGGATCGTCCGGATGGACGGCGCCGTCGACAGGAACACCTTCGGGTGCTTCTCGATGACGGGCGCCAGGTGCGGCGGGATGTTGACGGCCACGTCCACCTCGCCGTTCTGGAGCGCGGCGACGCGGACGGCGTCGTCGGGGATCGGCCGGAACACCACGGTCTTGATCTTCGGAGCGCCGCGCCAGTAGCCCGCGTTGGCCTCGAGGACGATCTCCTCGTCCTTCGACCACCGGACGAACCTGTAGGGCCCGGTCCCGATCGGCGACCTGGAGATCGCCGCCGTGTCCTTGCCCGCGTACTCCTTCGGCGGGTACATCGCCGCGCTGCCGAACGTCATGGCGTTGGTGAAGATCGGCCACGGCTTCTTGGTGTGCACGCGCACCGTGTAGGGGTCGACGATCTCCACGCGGTCGACAGGCGCGAACGACGACGAGCCGCGCAGCCCGGACTTCACGCGCTCCAGGCTGAACTTCACGGACTCGGCGTTGAAGTCCTCCCCGTTGTGGAACTTCACGCCCTTGCGGAGCTTCACCTCCCACACCGTCGGCGAGACGAGCTTCGGCAGCTCGGCGGCGAGCGCCGGCACGATCTTGAGGTCCTGGTCGCGCTCGACCAGCGTGTCGAAGATGTGCTTGCCGATGACGGTCGCCGGGGTTTCCTGCTGGTTCATCATGTCGAGCGTCGTCGGGTCGACGCCCTGAGCGATCACGACCCTGCCCGCCGGCGCGGCGCCGGCGGCGAGCGGACAGAGCGCGACGAAGAGGAGCGACAGCCAGAGTCGCCTGCCAGTCATCGAGACCTCCTGGGATGGACGGAACGGACCCGGGTGCCCGCTACTCTATGAGTCGCCGGCTGACGAGTCAAGGTAGGCGAGCGCCTCCTCCCGCGTGCGCACGAGCCCCAGGTCCTGCGCCTCCCGCGCCCGCCTCAGCAGCCGGCCGACGGCCGGCCCCGGCGCCAGGTCGAAGCGCTCCATGACGTCCTCGCCGCGGACCAGCGGCGGCGCCGCCTGCGCCAGGCGCTGGGCCTCCCAGCCGCCAAGCAGGTCGCGCACGAGCGCCGCGCGCGGCCACAGCGCCAGCGGCGACCCGCCACGGACGGCGGCGGCGTCGACCAGCGCGAGCAGGAGCAGGTCGCGGGTGTCGGGACCGAGATCCCGGTAGAAGCGGTAGCGCGCCCGCGCCGTCACCTCGCCGGCGGCGGCCAGGTGCATCGGCCGGAGGTGATGACGGACGAGGCGCTCGACGAGGCCGGTCACGGCGCCCGGGAGCCGGAGCCGCTCGCCGATCTCGCGGGAGCGCCGGGCGCCCTCCACGTCGTGGCCGAAGAAGCGGACCCGGCCGCCGGCGGCGCGGCGCGTCTGGGGCTTCGCGACGTCGTGCAGCAGCGCCGCGAGCTTCAGCGCCTGGCCCCGCGTGACGCCGCCGCCCAGCGGCGCGGCGAGGTGGGCCGCCAGCTCCTCTCCGAGCGGCGCCAGCGCGGCCGCGCGCGCGACCACGACGTCGGCGCCGCCGACGGCCCGCAGCGAGTGCTCGAGCACGTCGAACCGGTGGGGCGCGGGCTGCGGCGTCCTCCGCATGGGCTCGACCTCGGGGAGCACCGCCGCGAGGAGCCCGAGGGCGTCGGCCCGCCGCAGGGCCCGGGCGCTCTCCGCCAGCGCCAGCAGCAGCAGCAGCTCGTCGCGCACGCGCTCGGCCGACACCGAGGCGAGCCCCGGCGCCGCCGCCCGCACGGCGCGAGCGGCCGGGGGCGTCAGCCGGAAGCCGAGCGCCGCCTCGAGCCGCACGCCGCGGAGGGCGCGCAGCGGGTCGGCGTCGAGCACGCCCGGACCGGCGGGGCGCAGCCGCCGCGCGCGCAGGTCGGCGAGCCCTCCCGTCGGATCGAGCACCGGCGCCCGGCCGCGGGCGAGCAGCGGCCCCAGCGGCACCGCGAGCGCGTCGACGGTGTAGTCGCGGGCGGCGAGGTCGCCGGCGAGCGTCGGGGCGCGGAAGTCGGCGAGGTCCACGCGGGCGCCCGCGAGGGCCACGCGCGCGGTCCCTCGCGCCTCGTCCAGCGCGACGAAGGCGCCCCCCGTCCGGGCGGCGACGCGGCGGGCCAGCGCGACCGCGCCCGCCGGCACGGCGACGTCGAGGTCGGCCGCGCGCGCCGACGCGCGGCCGAGCAGCAGGTCGCGGACGGCGCCGCCGACCAGCGCGACCTCCACGCCGCGCGCGGCCGCCGCCACGGCGCGGAGCAGCGCCGCCTGCGACGCCGTCAGCCGCGTCAGCCGCAGCTCCGCCATCGTTGCCGGTATTGTATCGGCACCATCCCGAGGGAGGACCGTCATGGCGCGCAAGCCCGGCAAGGTCGTCTACGAGAAGAAGGGCCACATCGCCTACGTCACCATCAACAACCCGCAGCACGAGAACTGCCTCGAGGAGCCGGTCGACCGCGCGCTGTGGGACGTGTGGCACGACTTCCGCGACGACCCGAAGCTCTACGTCGCGATCCTCACGGGCGCGGGCGACAAGTCGTTCTGCGCGGGCTCGGACCTCCGCTGGTACGTGGAGACGATCTCGAAGCGCTCGCCGGAGTGGAACCGGCGGCGCGCCCACGAGGGGCCCAACCTGGGCGGGATCACCAAGGGGATCAACGTGTGGAAGCCGATCATCGCCGCCATCAACGGCTACTGCCTGGCGGGCGGGATGGAGCTCGCGATGGCGTGCGACATCCGGATCGCGGCGGACCACGCGAGGTTCGGCGTCGTCAACCGGCGCTGGAACGTCGGCGCCGAGTCGGGCCTGACCCAGCGGCTGCCCCACATCGTCGGCCTCGGCGTCGCGCTCGACCTGCTGATCACCGGCCGGTGGTTCGACGCCCGGGAGGCGCTGCGGATCAACTTCGTGAGCCGCGTCGTCAAGCGGACCCGGCTCATGGCGGAGTGCACGAAGCTCGCCGAGCGGATCTGCGAGTACCCGCAGTCCTCGCTCCGGACCGACAAGGAGGCGTGCATCCGCGGGCTCGGGCTCACGCTCGAGGAGGGGCTCCGGCTCGAGAACACGCTCTGGAACACGAACCTGGGACTGCCCGACACCCTCGAAGGGCCGCGCGCCTTCATCGAGAAGCGCAAGTTCGTGCCCACCCAGGAGGTCTGACCTGGGGGGGTCAGGGGGGCCGCCGAGGCCCCCCAACAATCAATCGGGGGTCAGGGGGGCCGCCGAGGCCCCCCAACAATCAATCGGGGGTCAGGGGGGCCGTCGAGGCCCCCCAACAATCAATCGGGGATCAGGGGGGCCGCCGAGGCCCCCCAACGATCAATCGGGGTCAGGGGGGCCGCCGAGGCCCCCTCGATCGACGTCGGGGGGCCGCGGCCCCGGCGCCGCCGAGACGCTCACATCTCGATGCCGCGGGGGCCGATGCGGTACTCGACGATCTCGTCGGTCATGGCGCTGCCCCGGTGCTTGACGACCGCCAGCATGCGGGCCAGCCGGTTGCCGGCGCGCTCGCTGCCCATGACCACGATGGTGTTCGCGGTGGCGCCGATGTCGCCCGTCGCCACCTTGCGGGCGAGCAGGTCCTCGAGCCGCGTCTCCTCGGTGGTGACGAGGAGCAGCGTCGTGATCCGGGAATGGTCGTAGCGGTGGGCGTCGATGAAGTCGCGGTGCTTCCAGACCGGCAGGCAGATCTCCATGCCGAGCGTCTCGGCGTCGCGGTGGATCGTCTTCCGGTACAGCTCGTCGAACATGAAGAACTGGATCGAGTCGGCCGGCGACTCCATGGGCTCGACGCCGTCCACGACCACGCGGCGGGTCCCCGCGGCGAAGTGGAAGTAGAGGAACGGGCGGACCGTGCGGAGCGCGTGGTTGTACGAGGCCTTCCAGTTCCAGTCGAACTCCCAGCCGCCGTCGGGCGTCGGGACCTGGAAGTCGCGCACGCGGCCCACCCACGCCAGCGCGTTGGAGTAGAAGGCGTCCATCTGCCCGTCGGGCGGGTACGGGTCGGCCATCGGCGCGACGGTGTGCGTCCACCGCCGGAGGTCCCAGCCAAAGAGCCGCGCCGCGTACTCGTGGTGCTGCTGGGAGTCGCCGCGGGCGTTCATGTCGAGCACGACGCCGCGCGCGCCGTCGGCGGCGAGGCCGCGGTGGGCGAACGTCATGCCGAGGTGCGTCTTGCCGATGCCGGTGGCCCCGTAGACGACCGTCAGCGTGCCGGGCAGCAGCCCGCCCCCCAGCATCGCGTCGAGTCGGTCGAGGCCCGTGGAGACGCGCGGGGTGTCGGCCATGGGCGAGGAGTTTACAACAGCCGTCCCTTCGTCTCGAACTGCCGCTCGTAGAGCGCGCGCAGCTCCGCGAGCGTCGTCGCCTGGCCCGGCGCCTTGTCGTCGCGGATGCGCGCGATGCGGGCGAAGCGGAGCGCGAGGCCGGAGGCGTACGTGGGGCTCTTCTGGATCTCGTTGTACTCCACCTCGACGACGGTCTCGGGAGAGACCCGCACCGTGTAGCCGTCGTCGGCGGTGGCGAGCGACCGGAGACGCCCGGTCATCGCGGCGAACTCCGCGTCGGTGAGCCCCTTGAACGTCTTGCCGATCTCCGCCCAGCCCTCGCCGTCCCGCACGGCCAGGTGGTAGTTGCTGAGCCAGCCCACGCGCCGTCCCGAGCCCCGGTCGGCGGCGACGATCACGCAGTCGATGGTCTCGGCGGCCTTGAGCTTGAACCAGCGCTTGCCCCGCCCGCCCGGCTCGTACGGCGAGCGCGGGTCCTTGGCCATCACGCCCTCGTGGCCCGCGGCGACCGCGCGCGCGCTGAACTCGCGCGCCGCCCCGGCGGTGTCGACGATCGCGCGCTCGGCCAGGTGGCGGCCGCCGGTGATCGCCGCGAGCGCCCGCCAGCGCTCCTCGCAGGACGCGTCGATCAGCGGCCGGCCGTCCGCGACCAGGCAGTCGAAGAAGTGCAGCGCCAGCGGCATCCCCGCGGCGAGCGCCTCGACGTCGTGGACGCGGCGGAACCTCCGCATCAGCTCCTGGAAGGGCAGCGGGCGACCGGCCGCGTCGAGCGCGACCACCTCGCCGTCGAGGATGAACGGCGCGCCCCCGAGCCCCCGCGCGACGGCGACGACGTCGGGCAGGCTGCGCGTGACGTCGCTGAGCCTCCGGCTCCAGATCCCCACGCGGTCGCCGTCCCGGTGGAGCTGGATGCGCGCCCCGTCGTACTTGAACTCGAGCGCCGTCCGCCCGCCGTGGGCCGCGAGCACCTCGTCGAAGTCGGTGGCGATCTCCGCCAGCATCGGCAGCAGCGGGACGAAGAGCCGCGGGCTCGCCGCCGCCAGCGCGTCCGGCCCCCCGGCGATGGCCAGCGCCGCGACGTCGGACAGGTCGCCGAGGAACAGCGCGGCGCGACGGACGGCCTCCAGCGGCGCCCGCGCCGCCTGCGCGATCGCCTCCAGGACCAGCCCGTCCGACACGCCCGTCCTCATCTCGCCCCCGATGATCCGCTGGAGCACGTCGCGCTCGAGGTCGGAGGCGCGCGCCGACAGGGCGGCCAGCCGCGCCTCGCGCGCGCGGCGGGATCCCGCGCCCGCCGCCTCGGCCGCCGCCGAGAAGGCGGCCGCGACGTCCGCGATCGTCAGCGGTGCCCCGGTGGGCCCGGACGGGGACGGCAGGCCGCGGACGTTGAGCGTCCGCGGGTCGGAAGGCGGAAACGGCCGCCCCGTCAGGAAGGCCACGGCGACCCGCAGGTCGTCCGGGGGCAGCGAGGCGAGGAACTCCGCGACTTCCCGTCGCTTCTCGAGCCTTCCGGGCAGCCCGACGAGGGTCTGGCACAGCGCGGCGAAGCGGGAGAACGGGGTCACGCCACCATTATTGACTTGCTCGCTCCGGGCGACCTACCCTCGACCCATGCGCCGGCCCGTCTTCTACGAGGCTGACTCGCAGGAGGCCGCGGCCGCCGCCGCCCTGCTCGCCGGCGACTTCGACGTCGCTCCCCTCGCCGCCTCGGCCCCGGTCCCCGTTCCGGGCCCCGCCGTCCTCATCGCCGACGGCCGGCGGGCGGGACCGCCCGCGACGCCCGGCGTCCACGTCGTCGCGCTGGTCGACCCGGCCGCCCCGGGCCCCTGGCCCGAGCACTGGTACGCGATGCTGCCGCTGGGCGCCGGGCGCGCCGTGCTCGCCCGCGCCGTCGCCAACGCCTTCGCCGACCTCGCCTCCGCGCTCGAGATCCGCCAGCTCGCGCGCGAGCTGGCCGAGCTGAACGCCATCGGCATCCGGCTCACGTCCGAGCGCAACCCGGAGGCGCTGCTCGAGCTGATCCTCACCAAGGCGCGCGAGATCACCGCGAGCGACGCCGGCTCGCTCTACCTGGTGGAGGAGGCCGCGGACGGCAGCCGCCGGCTCTGCTTCGCGCTGGCCCAGAACGACACGGTGGCGGTCGGCTTCCGGGCGACCACGCTGCCGCTCACCAGCGAGAGCATCGCCGGCCACGTCGCGCTGACGGGGCGCTCGGTGAGCCTGGACGACGCCTACCGGCTGCCGCCGGGGACGCCGTTCAGGATCAACCGCTCCTTCGACGAGTCCACGGGCTACCGCACGAAGTCGATGCTCGTCGTTCCGATGCGGACGCCGCAAGGCGAGACGATCGGGGTGCTGCAGCTCATCAACTGCAAGCCCGGCGTGTCGGGCCCGCTCGACGGCGTCGCCGGCGTCGAGCGTCACGTCCGACCGTTCAGCCCGCGCCACGCGGCGCTTGCGGAGTCGCTCGCGTCGCAGGCCGCCGTGGCCGTGGACAACAGCCGCCTCTACCAGAGCATCCGCCGCCTGTTCGACGGCTTCGTCGCCGCCTCCGTCACGGCGATCGAGTCGCGCGACCCGACGACGTCGGGCCACTCGTTCCGCGTGGCGGAGCTGAGCGTCGCGCTCGCCGAGGCCGTGGACCGCTGCGCGACGGGCCCCTACGCCGCCACCCGCTTCAGCGCCGACGAGGTGATGGAGCTGCGCTACGCCGCGCTGCTGCACGACTTCGGCAAGGTCGGCGTCCGGGAGCACGTGCTGCTGAAGGCCAAGAAGCTCTACCCCTGGGAGCTCGACCGCATCCGCCAGCGGGTGACCCTGATCAGGCGGGGGCTCGAGCTGCGCTACGCGCGCCTGAAGATCGAGCACCTGCTCTCGCGCGGCCGGCGCGGCTGGGAGCGGCGGGCGGCCGCGCTCGACCGCGAGCTGGCCGAGCGTCTCGCCGAGCTCGACGACTCCCTGGACCGCATCGTGGTCGCCAACGAGCCCAGCGTGCTGCCGCTCGACGTCGTCGCCCGCATCCGCGAGCTGGCGGTCCGCGACTTCCAGGACGACCAGGGCGAGCGGCAGACGATCCTCGCGCCGCGGGAGGCCGAGATCCTGGCGATCCCGCGGGGCAGCCTCACCGAGGACGAGGTGCGGGAGATCCGCTCCCACGTGGTCCACACGTGGGAGTTCCTGTCGCAGATCCCGTGGACGAAGGAGTTCCGCCGCGTCCCGGAGATCGCGCGGTCGCACCACGAGAAGCTCGACGGGTCCGGCTACCCCGACGCGATCAAGGGCGACGAGATCCCGCTGCAGTCGCGGATCATGACGATCGCCGACATCTTCGACGCGCTCACCGCCGCCGACCGTCCCTACAAGAAGGCGGTGCCGCTGGAGCTGGCGCTCGACATCCTCCACGCCGAGCGCCGCGCCGGCGCGCTGGACGCCGCCCTGCTCGACCTCTTCGTCGAGGCGCGCGTGTTCGACCGCGCGCTAGGCGGCCAGCAGCAGTAGGACGCCCGTCCACGCGGCCAGGCCGCCGAGGGCGGCGGCGGCGCGCCCCGCCTCGCGGAGCAGCTCGCCGCTCTTCACCTGTCGAGCGGTCGTGGTCAAAAAAAGGGCGCGGCGTCGGCGTCGCTCGATCAGCGCGTAGCACGTGGCGGCGTGCATGGTGCGCTCCTCCTCCTGCTCCCGTGATCAGAGCCCTCTGAGCAGCCCGATGACCTTGCCGAGGATGCGCACCCCGCGCTCCCCGGGATCGACGACGATGGGCGCGAGCGCCCGGTTCTCCGGCTTGAGGACGAGGCGCTCGCCGTCGCGCAGGAAGCGCTTCACGGTCGCCTCGCCCTGGCCCGTGGCGTCTTCCAGCAGCGCCACGACGATGTCGCCGGGCTGCGCGCCCTCCTGCCGGCGCACCAGGACGAGGTCGCCGTCGCAGATGTGCGCCTCGATCATGCTGTCGCCGCGCACGCGCAGCGCGAACACGTCCTCGCCGTGGCGCGCGAGCGCGGCGGCCGCCAGCGGCAGCTCGCCCTCGCGGTTCTCCGCGGCCAGCAGCGGGCCGCCGGCCGCGATGCGGCCGAGGATGGGGACGGCGCGCCAGGACCCGGTCGGCCCGTCGGTCGGCGTGAGCGCGCGCGAGGTGCGCCGGCCCGCGGCGCGGCGCTGGAGCGCGCCCTTCCGCTCGAGCGCGCGCAGGTGATCGAACGCGGCGCGCGGCGTGACCCTGAACCGCTCGCCGATCTCGCGCACGGTCGGCGGCATGCCCTGGCGGGCGGTGAACGCGCGGATGAACTCCAGAACGTCGCGCTGCCGGCTCGTCAACTCTCGCACGCGGCCTCCTCCGTCCTCCGGCGCCCGCGCCCGGCTCGAGGACGGCCGGATCATACTCAACGCGTGTTGAGGGAGTCAAGAGAAAGCACGGCCGCCGGAGACCGGCGCAACCCGACTCCGTAGATCTACGTAGAGGGCCGCAGGCGGTGGCAGGTGAAATGCTTGTTTCCGAGGCGGGAGGCGCGCGCCGATGGCCGAGCCCGAGGACCCGCCGTGGGACTACCTCACGTTCGATCCGGACGAGAACTGCTCCGTGTGCGGGGAGCCGATCCGTCCGGGGCACGCGGTCGGCTATGCGAGCGGCGCCCTCGCCCACGCCCGCTGCTGTCCGCCTTCTCCGCCCGGCGCATCCGAGCGCCGCCGAACGCCGGGCTCGCGCCCCCCGATCAGCTCGCGGGCTCCCAGGGCTCGCAGGCCGGGCACTCGACGAAGCCCTGGTCGCGCGCGTCGGCCACGCGCTTGAGGTAGACGCGCTCGGGCTCCGCGATCCGCTTCACCCACGCGCACTCGCGCCGGTGGAAGAGCCGCGCGCCGCGCTGGGCCACGAACGGCTCGCCGCTCTCGACGCCGACCGCCGGCTCCGCCACGGCCGGCGAGGACGCCTCCTCGTACGGCTGCTCGCCTTCCGACGGCAGCGTCGTCGCCGTCGTCGCGGCCACCGGTCCGGCGACCGGCGACACGGGCGGATCGGGATCGTTGATGTGGAGGTTGGTCTCGACCGTGCTCCTGAACTCGTCGCTGGCGCGGCGGAACTCGCGCATCGCCCGCCCCACCATCCGTCCCAGCTCGGGCAGCTTCGAGGGCCCGAAGACCAGGAGCGCGATGACGCCGATGACGAGCATCTCCTGGAGCCCGATGTCGAACATGGCCCAAGAGTACCACGCGGACCGGGCCGGGCCCGGGGCCCGGCCGGTGGGGAATCGGCTGCCGGATCAGGGAACGGCGTTACCCGCCCTGCGGCGTCGGGACGAGCGGCCCGGCGCTGTCCCGCCGCGCGGTTACGCCTCCCTGCGGGCCGGGCACGCCGGTTGCTCGCCACCGGGGCGGGAACCAGCGATGGCGGTGGTGCGGGTCCTGCTCTACACGGTGCTGCTGGGCGCCCTCGCGTTGCGCGAGCGGCTCGGCGGACGTCCGCCCGTCAGGAGGCCATGACCTCCTTCGCGGGCTCCCTGGCGGTGTCCTTCTCCTCGGGCGTGACGAGGCCACACTGCACGATCTTGTAGAGCAACGCCTTATAGCTGATCTGGAGCAGCCGCGCCGCCTTCGCGCGGTTCCAGTGCACGCGATCGAGGACCTCCTTGATCGCGACGCGCTCGGCCTCTCTCGCCGCCTGGCGGGCGATCTCCTTGAGGCTCACGACCTGCTCGGGGTTCAGCGTCGCGGCAGCGGCCAGCGACGCGGGCGTCGTCGTCCGCGGCCCGCGGCTCAGCGCCGCCAGGATCTCCTGGTGCACCGGCCGCGCACCGCCGAGGACGATGATCCGCTTGACGGCGTTCTCCAGCTCGCGCACGTTCCCGGGCCAGTGGTACTCCATGAACAGGCGCGTCGTGTCCGGCGGGATCTCGACGCTGCGCACGTACTGGGCGTTGAACTTCCGCCGGAAGTGCTCGACGAGCAGGGGGATCTCCTCCCGCCGCTCGCGCAGCGGCGGGATCCGGATCTCGATCACGTTGAGCCGGTAGTAGAGGTCCTCCCTGAACTGGTGGGCGCGCATCGCCGCCTCGAGGTCGCGGTTCGTGGAGGCGACGAGGCGCACGTCGGTGCCGATGATCTTCTCGCCGCCGACGCGGGAGAACTCGCCGTCCTGGAGGACGTGCAGGAGCTTGGCCTGCAGCCGCAGCGGCATCTCGCCGATCTCGTCCAGCAGCAGGGTCCCGCCGTCCGCCGCCTCGAACTTCCCCGGCTTCTGGCGGTAGGCCCCGGTGAACGCGCCCTTCTCGTGACCGAACAGCTCGGACTCGAGCAGCTCGCCCGGCAGCGCAGCGCAGTTGACCTTGAGGAACTGGCGATTGGCCCGGGGCGACGCCCGGTGGATCGCCCGCGCGACGATCTCCTTGCCGACGCCGCTCTCGCCGCGCAGCAGCACCGTCGTGTTGGTCGAGGAGACCTTGGCGATCAGCTCCCGCACCGGTTGCATCCTGGCGCTGGTGCAGAGGTTCAGGCCGTCGTTCATCCGGATCCCCCTCGCGTCTCTGTTCTTGCGATCTCGTCCGGCCGACTTCGCTGCCGGCGTGTGACGCGAAGTGCAGGGGGTGTGCCAAGCGGTTACCCACCTCTTCTCGAAATGATTACACGTACTTGCGAGCATTGTGAGCCGGACGGTGCCGGTTGGCTTGTAGAAAGTTCACGGGGTCGTGATCGAAACTACAAAACGGAGGAGCCATGAAAATTCTCATCGTCGACGACGAGCCGCAGGTGGCGGAGGTCCTGGCCAGGTCCCTGGCGCGCGAGGGGCACCTGGCGTCGGTCGCCCACTCCGGCGAGGAGGCCCTCAGGATGCTCGGCCCCACCGAACCGGACGCCGTCTTCCTCGACGTCTCGATGCCGGGGATGAACGGCCTCGACGTCCTGGCCGAGGTCCGGCGCCGCCGCCCCACCCTGCCCGTCGTCGTGATAACCGGCAACGCCACCCCCGACGAGGTCGACCAGGTGAAGCAGCTCGGGGCGGTGGACGTCATCGAGAAGCCGGCGCCGCTGACGCACTACCAGGTCGCCCTCCGGCGCCTCCACATGCGGGCCTGATGGAAAGCCCTACCGCGCGCCCGGCGCGCCGTGGTAGACATGCGGACGTGCGACGCGCGCTCACCACGGGCCTGGCGGTGCTGGCGGTGGCGTTCCACCTCGCGGCCACCGCGCAGCCGGCCGCCGCCCAGGCCTACCGGCGTCCGCTCCAGCGCCTGGCCGACCCCCAGGAGCTGGCCGAGCCGCGGCGGGCCCCCTTCACGATCACGCCGTCCATCACGATCGCCGAGGAGTACAACGACAACGTCCTGCTGAACAACGACAACAAGCAGTGGGACTTCATCACGTTCTTCACGCCGGGGATCGCCGTCGAGGCCGAGGGTCCGACGTACCGGCTCGTCGGCTCCTACTACTTCACCTCGGAGATCTACGCGCGGGAGTCGCGGCGCAGCCACGCCTTCGACCGCCACAACCTCGAGCTGGACGCCCTGTACCGGCTCGACCCGCGCACGACGCTCACGCTCACCGACGCGCTGGTCTTCGACACCAACACGAACCTGATCGCGCCCGAGGGCGTCGCCACCGGCCGCGACCGCGCGTGGGGCAACACGCTGAGCCCCGGCGTGTCCTGGCAGGCCGACCCGCGGACGACGCTGCGCGGGGGCGCGTCGTGGTCCGTGCTCCGGTTCGACAGCGCGGAGCTCATCGACTCCGACGTCTACCGCGCCTTCGTGGCCGTCGACCGCGCGGTGACGCCGCGCCTGACGGGGTCGCTCTCCTACGAGTACAACTTCTTCGACATTGAGCGCCAGCAGAACGCCCACGCCCACATCCCCCGCGTCGGCGCGACCTACCGCTTCACCCCCACGCTCACCGGTTCGCTCGCGGTGGGGCCCATCGTCGAGATCTTCGAGGACGACGAGACCCGGATCACGCCCGCGGTGACGGCCGGCCTGCGCCAGCGGATGCCCTGGGGCGCGGTCGGGCTCCTCTACGACCGATCGCTCGGCACCGGCGGCGGGCTCGGCGGCCCCACCGAGAACCAGACCATCGGCGCCTTCGTGGAGGTGACGACGCTGATGCGTGGCCTGACGATCGACGTCGGCCCGCGCTACTCGATCGTCGAGTCGGCCCGCGGCAACGCCATCGACGTGGAGAGCTTCACGTTCCCGGTGACCGCCACGTATCGCGTCACCCCGTGGCTCGCGTTCGTGGGCTCCTACATCTTCTTCCACCAGCGCTCGGACAGCGTCGTGATCACCAGCTCGGGCACTGCGATCGCCTCGGACGTCGACCAGAACCGCGTCTGGGTCGGCGTGCAGCTCGGCTACCCCATCCGCTTCGACTAGGACGTCGACGACCACGACCCCGACGACCGGTCTCCGCCGCCCGTGGAGGCCGCATCGCCCCCGATCCGATGGACCCTCCGGCGGCCCCGGGGTCTCACGAGGCCCTCGGTGAAGTGCAAGGCTTTGCTCACGTCCGCGTAGCGCGTTCCCGAAACTCCCTCCCGGGTTGCGCGTGCGGATCGTCGCCCTCGACGCCGTCCCGGGCGGACAAAGCGCCGTGACGACGCGGACCTGCGATCGATTGCAGCCGTTGGCACCTCGCTTGCGCTCACCCCCCCGTGAGCAGGTTGACAAGCATGACGATCGCGCAGAGGCTCGCCTGGCTGGAGACGCTCTCGACGCTCGGCATCCTCGCCGTCGCGGTCGCCGTGCTCGGGCCCGCGCACCAGCCGGAGGCCCTGTGGGGCCTCGCCGCCCGGCTCGTCATCGTCGCGGGCGTGTGCCTCGCCTGCCTGCACTTCTGCGACCTCTACAACTTCGAGACGCCGCACGATTTCCCCAGCGTCTTCACCCGCGTGTGTCGCGCCCTCGGCTGGAGCGCCGTCCTGCTCGCGGCGACGTACCTGGTCTTCCCGGCGACGATCATCCCCGGCAACCTCGCCTCGCACGCGCTGCTGGCCCTGCTGGTCGCCGTGCTCGCGATCCGCGCGGCCGTCTACGCGCTCGCCAAGCGCGCCCCCTTCACCGAGCGCGTCCTCATCATGGGCGCGGGGTCGCTGGCGCAGGAGCTGGCCCAGCAGATCCGCACGCGCGCCGACCTCGCGCTGCGCGTCGTGGGCTTCCTCGGCGAGCCGGTCGGCGCCGTGACGCCGGCGACGCGGCCGGGACCGCGGCTCGGCGCCTACGCCGACGTCGCGGACGCCGTGCGCCGCCACCGCCCCGACCGCATCATCGTCGCCATGCCCGACCGGCGCGGGCAGCTGCCGGTCAGCGACCTGCTCGCGTGCCGGTTCCGCGGCGTGCTGATCGAGGACTGCACCGAGGCCTTCGAGCGCTTCAACCGCCGCCTCGCCGTCGAGTCCCTGAACCCCAGCACGCTGATCTTCGGCGACGGCTTCCGCGTCACGCGCGGCCGCCTGGCGGTCAAGCGCGTGCTGAGCGTCGTCATCGCGCTCGCCGCGCTCGCGCTGAGCGCGCCGTTCATGGCCGTGGTGGCGGTCCTCATCAAGCTCGAGAGCCCCGGGCCCGTCTTCTTCGTCCAGGAGCGCGTGGGCCTCCACGGCCGCATCTTCCGCCTCGTCAAGTTCCGCACGATGCGCGAGCGGCCCGCCGGCGAGGCCGACACCGTGCTCCGTGACAACGCCAGCCGCGTCACGCGGCTGGGCGCCGTCCTGCGTCGCTACCGGCTGGACGAGATCCCGCAGTTCATCAACATCCTGCGCGGTGACATGAGCCTCGTGGGCCCGCGCCCCGAGATGGCCGAGAACGTCGCCACGTTCTCCGCGCTCATCCCGTTCTACGCCCTGCGCCACGAGGTGCGGCCGGGCCTGACCGGGTGGGCGCAGGTGAAGGCCGGCTACTCCATGAGCATCGAGGAGGTCACGCGGAAGCTCTGCTACGACCTCTACTACATCAAGCACATGTCGCTGGCTCGACCTCCGGATCCTCTTCGACACCGTGAAGTTCGTCCTGAGCGGGAAGCGCCCGGGGTGATGGACGCCAAACCTTTACCGGGATCGGGCACGCCCGTCGTCACCGGCGGCGCGAAGGGCGCGGTCACGCCGCGCTGCGGGTCCGGCACACCTCTTGCCACCTCCAGGGAAGGCCGCGTATGACCGACAGGAACGTCCTCGTCGTCGAGAGCGACCCCGACCAGCGCCGCCGCGTGGTCGCCCAGCTCCAGCACTGGGGCTACACGCCGGTGGCGGTCTCGTCCGCCGAGGAGGGGCTCGGGCTGGTGGGGCGGACCCGCTTCGCGTTCGCGCTCGTCGCCATCCGCCTGCCCGGCATGTCGGGCGTCGAGTTCCTCCGCCGCGCCGAGGGCCTCGCCGAGTCCGGGCCCGTCATCATGGTCGCCGACAGCGCGCACAGCTCCCAGATCGTCGAGGCCATCCAGGCGGGCGCCGACGACTTCCTCCGCCGGCCCTACACCTCCGAGGACCTGGACAACGCCATCAAGGGCGTGACGGGCCGCCCGCCGCGCCAGGCCGCCGCCAGCGCCGTCGAGGAGAACGGCGCGCGGCTCGAGCGCGAGCTGGCGCTGCTGGTGAGCCCCGCGATGCGCGAGATCCAGACGATCATCGAGCAGGCGGCCCGGGCCGACGTGACCGTGCTCGTCTGCGGGGAGACCGGCGTCGGCAAGGAGCTGATGGCGCGCGCGATCCACGTGCGCTCGCCGCGCCGCCGCGCGCCCTTCGTGAAGGTCAACTGCGCGGCGGTGCCGCGGGAGCTGCTGGAGTCCGAGCTCTTCGGCCACGAGCGGGGCGCCTTCACGGGCGCCCACCAGCGCAAGCCCGGGCGCTTCGAGACCGCCGACGGCGGCACGATCTTCCTCGACGAGATCGGCGAGCTGCACCCCGCGCTGCAGGCGAAGCTGCTCCACGTGCTGCAGGACGGCGAGTTCTCGCGGGTCGGCGGCCGCAACAACATCACCGTCGACGTCAGGGTCATCTGCGCGACCAACCGCGACCTGGCCCGGGAGGTGGCCGCCGGCCGCTTCCGCGAGGACCTCTTCTACCGCCTGAACGTCATCAACCTCCTGGTCCCGCCCCTCCGTGACCGGCGCGAGGAGATCCCCGGTCTCGTGCGCTACTTCGCGCAGCGGTACGCGCGGCTCTTCAACTTCCCCGAGCCCGAGATCTCCGCGGACGCGATGCAGGCCTTCGTGCAGTACGCCTGGCCGGGGAACATCCGCGAGCTCGAGAACTTCATCAAGCGGATGATCGTGCTCCAGGACACGACGCTGCCCCGCACGCTCGTGGCCCCGCCGCCCCTGCCCGCGACCGCGCCCGCCGCGGAGACGTTCGTCGCCACCAAGGAGCTGTCCCTGAAGGAGATCTCCCGGCGCGCGGTGCTCGAGGCCGAGCGGCAGGTGATCCGTCGGGCGCTCGAGCAGTGCCGCTGGAACCGCGTGAAGACGGCCAAGATGCTCAAGATCAGCTACCGGGCCCTGCTCTACAAGATCAAGGACATGGGTCTCAAGCAGGATTCGGCCGCGAGTTGACGCGCGCCGGAGCCACGAGGATGCCACGATGAACATCGCCACGCCGCTCGCCCTGGTCCTCGCCCTCGTCACCGTCGCCGCCGCGCCGGCCGCGGCGCAGCCGCGCCCGGCGCCCGGCCAGCCGGTCGCGCCGGCGCGCCCGCTCTCGCCGGCGCCGCAGGCGCCGGCGCCGCGCGCGCAGGACACGACGTCGCCCTCGACCGCGTCGCCCGCCGCGCTGCCCGGCCCGACGCCGGCGCTCGGCGCCACCGCCCCGCTGTCGTCCGAGTACGTCATCGGCCCCGGCGACGTGCTGCAGATCTCCGTGTGGAAGAACGAGACGCTGTCCCGCGTGCTGCCCGTGCGGCCCGACGGCAAGATCTCGATGCCGCTGCTCCACGACGTCCAGGCGGCCGGCCTGACGGCCATGCAGCTCCGCGACAAGATCGCGGTGGCCCTCGCCGAGTTCCTGCCGAACCCCGAGGTCTCCGTCAGCGTCAACGAGGTGCGCAGCATGCGCGTCTCGGTCCTCGGCGAGGTCCAGAAGCCCGGCGTGCTGGAGCTGCGCGGCGCCACCACGATCCTCGAGGCGATCGCCCTCGCCGGCGGCTTCCGCGACTTCGCCTCGCCGAGCAAGATCACCGTGATCCGCACCAACGGCGGCAAGACCGAGCGCATCCGCTTCAACTACAACCGCGCGGTGTCCAACTCCTCGGACGAGCAGAACATCATGCTCAAGCCGGGCGACGTCATCGTCGTCCCGTAGGCGGGCTCTCCCATGACGACGCCGGGAACCTCCAGCGACACCGGGCGCGGCCTCGCGTCCGTCCTCGAGATCGTGCGGCGGCGGCGCCTGCTCGCGCTCCTGCCCTTCCTGTTCGTGCTCACCGCGGCGGTGTCCGTCGCGCTCTTCCTGCCGGGCCTCTGGACCGGGCGGGCGGTGATCCTCGTCGACCGCCAGCAGATCCCCGAGGCGTACGTCAAGCCGACGGTCACCGGCGACCTCGAGACGCAGCTCATCACGCTGAGCCAGGAGATCCTGAGCCGCCCGCGGCTGGCGAAGATCATCGACGAGATGAATCTGTATCCGTCCATGCGCGGCAGCGCGTCGATGGACGAGATCGTCGAGCGCATGCGCAAGGACATCCGCATCGAGGTGCAGGGCGAGGGCGACCGCCGCGGCCGCCCGCGCCCCGACGCCCGCATGGTGGCGTTCAGCGTCGCGTACTCCACCACCGACCCCCGCACCGCGATGGCCGTCACCAACCGCCTCGCCGACCTCTACGTCGAGGAGAACCTGAAATTCCGCGAGCGCCAGGCGGTCGGCACCTCGCAGTTCCTGGAATCCCAGCTCGGGGAGGTGCGCAAGCGTCTCCAGGACCAGGAGCAGCGGATCGCGACCTACAAGGAGAAGCACATGGGCGAGCTGCCCGAGCAGCGCGAGGCCAACCTCCGCACGCTCGAGCGGCTGCAGCAGCAGCTCCAGCTCGCCTACGAGAACAACCGCCGCGCCAACGAGCGCCGGCAGCTCATCACCCGCAGCCTGGCCGAGATCGACCAGACGGCCGGGATGGCCGCCGCCGCCGGCGGCCCCAACGTGACGCCGGCGGAGACGACGGCGGCGCGCCTGGCCCTGCTCCGCCAGGAGCTGGTCCAGATGCAGACCCGCTACAGCGACAAGTACCCGGACGTCATCCACACCAGGGAGCAGATCCGCCTGCTCGAGGAGCGGCTGCAGGCCGAGCAGAGGGCGCAGGCCGCCGCCGCGGCCGCGACGCCGAAGCGCGAGGGGCCGGCGCTCCGCCCGCCGCCGGCGAACCCCTACGTGGCCAGCCTGATGCAGCAGCTCGACCAGGCCAGCGTCGAGGCCAAGGCGACCGCCGACGAGATCGCGGGGCTGAACCGGGAGATCGCCGCCTACCAGCGGCGGATCGAGAACACGCCGCGGCGCGAGCAGGAGCTGGCCCTGATCACGCGCGACCACGAGACGACGCGCGAGCTGTTCCGCTCGCTGCTCGCCAAGCGCGGCGAGGCGGAGATCGCCGCCGACCTCGAGCAGCGGCGGAAGGGCGAGCACTTCCGGATCATCGAGCCGGCGGCCCTCCCCGAGCGGCCCACCGGCCCCAACCGGCTGCGGCTCGTGCTGGTCGGCCTGGTCCTGGCCCTCGGCGCCGCCGGCATCGCGGTCGTCCTCGCCGAGCAGGTCGACACGTCCTACCGCAACGTCGAGGAGGTGCGCGCCAGCCTCCCGGTGCCGGTGCTCTCGACGATCCCGCGCATCGCCACCGAGGCGGACCGCGCGCGGGTCCTGCGCCAGCGCCGCCTCGCCACCGCGGCCGTCGCCGCCGGCCTCCTGGTCGTCGTCGGCTCGTCGTTCGCCATCGCGCACCGCAACGAGACGCTCGTGGGGTTGCTGACCCCCGTCGAGCAGCCGGTGGCGAGGAGGTAGCGCATGTACCTCCAGTTCTACGGCCTGCGCGAGGCGCCGTTCAGCCCCACCCCCGACCCGCGCTTCCTCTTCCAGTCGGCGCGGCACCGCGAGGCGCTGGCGCAGCTGATCTACGGCGTCCGCGAGCGCAAGGGCTTCATCGTCCTCACGGGGGAGATCGGCACCGGCAAGACCACCCTGCTGCGGACGCTGCTCGAGCGGCTCGACGGCGAGCCCGTCGCCTTCGTCCACAACTCCGCGCTGCCGATCGAGGGGCTGCTCGAGTACGTCATGCACGACTGGGGCGCGAAGTCGTCGGCGACGACCCACGCCCAGCGCCTGGTCGAGCTGAACGAGTTCCTCATCGAGCAGCATCGCCGCGGCGTCTCGCCGGTGCTGGTCATCGACGAGGCGCAGAACCTCGGCATCGCGACGCTCGAGGCCGTGCGCCTGCTGTCCAACTTCGAGACCACGAGCCAGAAGCTGATGCAGATCCTCCTGGTGGGCCAGCCGGAGCTGCGCGACAAGCTCGGCGCCCCCGAGCTGCGCCAGCTCAAGCAGCGCATCGGGATGCGCTGCCACATCGGGCCGCTGTCGCCGGAGGAGACCCGGCTCTACATCCGCCACCGCCTCCGGGTCGCCGGCGCCGCCGACACGGGACTGTTCACGGACGGCGCGGTCCAGAAGATCACCGAGTACAGCCGCGGGATCCCCCGCGTGATCAACATCGTCTGCGACCACTGCCTGCTCAGCGGCTACGCCGACAGCAAGAAGCGCATCGACGCCGGCATGGTGGACGGGGCCATCGAGTACCTCGAGGAGGGCGAGCGGCCGTCCTGGCGCCGGAGCCGCCAGCGGCGGCTCACGCCGAGCCCCGCCGCGGTGTGGGCCGCGCGCGGAGGGGTCGCGGTCCTCGTCGTCGCGCTGATCATGATGCTGGTCTTCGCCGTGAACGCGGTGGGCTGGCTGCCCTGAACCGCACCCCGTCCCCTGATGAACGGAGGAGCACGACCGTGAGCAAGTTCTTCAAGGCCCTCGAGAACGCGGAGCGGGAGCGGCAGAACGCGAAGGTCACCGAGGCGGCCGCGCCCGCGGCGCCGCCCGAGCCCGCGGCGGCCGTCCCGGCGGCCGAGGTGGCGCCCGCCGCCGAGCCCCCGCGGCCGGCGCCGGAGCCGGCGGTGTCCCGGCCGTTCAGGCGCGCCGCGCCGCGCGAGGAGCCGGTCGCGACGCCGCTTGCCGAGCCCGTCGTCGCGGCCGCCGCTCCGGCGCTCGACGCGCCGCCGGCGCCCCAGGCCGTCGACGCGCCGCCCCCGCGCACGCCGGCCTACGGCGCGCCCATCGCCCGGGCCGCCGCGGCGGCCCACGGCCGGGCCTTCGACGCCGTGCTGCCGCCGCCGCCGATCGACGAGCCCGGGGAGGTCGACGACCACCTGGTGAGCCTGCTCGAGCCGACCAGCCCGGCCGCCGAGCAGTACCGGACGATCCGCCTCCACATCGAGACCCTGCACCGGGAGCGGGGCCTCGCCGTGGTCGCCGTGTCGAGCCCGGCGCGCGGCGACGGCAAGACGATCTCCGCCATCAACCTCGCCGGCGCGCTGGCCCAGGCGCCCGACGCGCGCGTCGCGCTCCTCGAGGCCGACGTGCGCCACCCGGGCGTGGGGCGCTACCTCGGCCTCTCCCGCCACCGCGGGCTCTCCACGTACCTGCTGGACCACTCGATGGACGTCGACGCCGTCATCGAGCGGCCGGCCGGCGCCGGCTTCGCCGTGATCGTCGCCGGACCCGCCTCGTCGATGCCGTACGAGCTGCTGAAGTCGCCGCGCCTCCGCGCCCTGGTCGGCGCGCTGCGCGCCCGCTTCGACTTCGTCGTCGTCGACACGCCGCCGGTGCTGCCGTTCCCCGACGTCGGCATCCTGCGCGACCTGGTCGACGGCTTCCTGCTGGTCGTGCGCGCCAACCGCACGCCCCGCGAGATGGTGCGCGACAGCCTGGGCGCGCTCGGGCAGGACCGCGTGCTGGGCGTCGTCTTCAACGAGGACGAGCGCGCGGCCGCCACGGCGCCGCGGGACGACGCCGGCGACGGCTGGCGCGCCAGGCTCAGCCGTCCGCTCGGGGGGTCGCGTGCCGCCTGAGCCCGTCAACGTCCTCACCGTCGACGTCGAGGAGTACTACCACGGCGAGGAGTTCATGGCCGCCGTGGGGCGCGACAACGTCGAGCGGCTGCCGAGCCGGGTCGTGCCGCAGACGCAGCGCCTCCTCGACGTCCTCGACGCCCACGGCGCCCGCGCGACGTTCTTCGTCCTCGGCATCGTGGCGCGGCGCTTCCCGCGGCTCGTCCGCGCGATCGCCGAGCGGGGCCACGAGGTCGCGTCGCACGGGTGGGACCATCGCCTGGTGTACGAGCTGGGCCCCGCCCGCTTCCGCCACGACGTGCGGATCGCCCGGCACACGCTGGAGCAGGCGGCCGGCGCGCCCGTCCTCGGCTACCGCGCGCCGAACTACTCGATCCGCCGCGACACGCCGTGGGCGATGCCGACGCTGGCCGAGGAGGGCCACACCTACGACTCGAGCATCCATCCCATCGTCCACGACCGCTACGGCTTCCCGGACGCGCCGCGCTTCCTCCACGTGGCGCACGAGGCGGACGGCCTCGGGCTCTGGGAAGTCCCGGTGGGGACCGCGCGCCTCGCGGGCGTGAACCTGCCCATCGGCGGCGGCTTCTTCCGGCTGTTCCCGCTGCCGCTGCTGTCGGCCGCGATCGCCAGCGTGAACCGCCGCGACGGCCAGCCCGCCGTCCTCTACGTCCACCCCTGGGAGTTCGATGCCGACCAGCCCCGGCCGCCCATGCCCCGGCTGCACCGCTTCCGCCACTACGTGGGCATCGCGCGGAACGAGGCCAAGCTGCGGGCGCTGCTCGGGCGGTTCACGTTCACGTCGATCGCGGCCGCGTTCGCGCAGGTGCGGCCGTCGCCGCCGCTCGCGCGCCACGCGGCGTCCTGAGGCGCCGCGCATGCGCATCCTGATCGTCTCCCGGAGCCTGCCGTACCTGCCGTGCCGTCACGGGCCGCGCGCCCGGCTGGCGCGCGTGCTGGAGGCGCTCGCGGCGCGCCACGACGTCGCGCTGGTGGCGCCCGTCTCCCCGGCCGAGACGCCGGCCCAGCGCGCGTGGGCGCAGGGGCGCGTCGCGTGGGCGTCGCTGGTCGCGACGACCGCCGCGAGCGCCGCCGACGATCCGCTCGCCGCGCTCGCCGAGGCCGCCGCCCGCGCCGCCGGCGAGGTCGCGCCGGACGTGCTCCTCCTCGACGGCGACGCCGTCGCGCCGCTGGCGCGCCTCCGCGGCATCCCGACGGCGCTCGCCCTCGACGCGTCGCCCGCGCTGCGCGCCCCCGAGACGCGGCGCCGGCCGGTGCCGTGGCGGTGGGTGGCCGAGCGCCTGCCCGAGCGCCGCGCGGCGACGGAGCAGCGCCGGGCGCTGGCCGCGGCCGACGTGCGGATCGTCGGATCCGCCGAGGAGCAGGCGGCGCTCGCCAGGCTCGGCGTGTCCGGGCGCACCGAGATCGTCCCGGCCGGCGTCGATCCCGCGCGGCACGAGTTCCGGCGCGCCGGGCAGCCGGGGAGGATCGCGCTCGCCGTCGACCTCGCCTCGCGCGCCGACGCCGAGACCGCGTGGCGGTTCGTCGGCGGCGCGCTGTCGAGGATCCGCGCCCGCTGTCCCGGCGCCGAGCTGCTGCTGGTGGGCGCCAGCCGCGACGACGCCGCCCGCGTCCTCGGCGGCGTCCGCGGCGTCCGGGCGACGGGCGCCGTCGCCGACGCGCGCCCGGCCCTCTGGAGCGCGACGGTCGTCGTCGCGCCGTTCCGCCCGGGCTTCGGCGCGCCGTCCAGGATCGTGGAGGCGATGGCGCTGGGCACCCCGGTGGTCGCCTCGCGCCGGAGCCTCGCGGGGCTCGACGGCGTGCAGGCGGGGCGTCACGTCCTCGTTGCCGACGGCGACGAGGAGACCGCCGACGCGGTGGTCACGCTGCTGCGCGACGCCGCCCTCGCCGACGCGCTCGCCCGCGAGGCGCGCGCCGTCGCCGAGCGCCGCCTCGCCTGGGACGCCGTGGCGCCGCGCTGGGAGGCGCTGCTCGCCCGCGTCGCGGCCCCGGCCGCCGCGGAGGCGACGGCATGACGCCGCCGCCGTTCCTCGTCGGCGTCGCGGGCGGCAGCGGCGCCGGCAAGTCGTCGCTGTGCCGCGCCGTCGCCGCCGCGCTCGGCCCGGACCGCGTGGCCCTGCTGCCGCACGACGCCTACTACGTCGATCGCGGCCACCTGCCGCCGGCCGCGCGCGCCGCGATCGACTTCGACGCCCCGGACGCGCTCGACCAGGAGCGGTTCCGCGCCGACCTGGAGGCGCTCAGGCGCGGCGAGCCGGTCGTCCCGCCGCGCTACTGCTTCGTCACCCACCGCCGGCTCGACGGCGCCGAGGCCATTGAGCCGCGCGAGGTGGTGCTGGCGGACGGCATCCTGCTCTTCCACGACGCCGCGGTCCGCGCCGCGTTCGACCTGCGCGTCTGGATCGACGCGCCGGACGCGCTCCGCCTCGCGCGGCGGATCGCGCGCGACACGCGCGAGCGCGGGCGCACGGTCGAGTCGGTGGTCGCGCAGTGCCGCGCGACCGTCTTCCCCGCCCACGCGCGCTGGGTCGAGCCCACGAAGGCGTGGGCGGACCTGGTGCTCCTCAACGCCGGCCGGCTCGAGGCGGCCGCCGAGGTGGCGACCGCCGTGATCCGGGATCGACTCGCGCGCCGGCGGCTCGCGGAGGCCGCGTGAACCTCGAGTTCGCGCCCTGCCAGCACGCCGGCCACGCCGACCGGATCCGCGAGGCGCTGGAGCAGTGCGTCGCGCACCTGACGCGGCGCGTGCGGCCGCCGTCGCTCGTCGCGGTGGTCCTCACCGGCAGCTTCGCCCGCGGCGAGGGCACCGTGGTCCAGGCCGGCGACGCGCTCAAGGTCCTCGGCGACCTCGAGTTCTTCGTCGTCGTGCCGACGGCCGCGGAGGCGCGCCGGCGCCGCGAGACCCTCGGCGTCTGGGCGCGGGAGCTGGGCCAGCGGCTCGCCGCGCGCGGCCTCCTGGTCGACGTGGAGTTCGGGCCCATCCAGGCGGACTTCTTCGCGCGGCGCGCGCGGCCGTCGATCTTCGTCCACGACCTGCGCGAGCACGGCAAGGTCCTCTGGGGACCGCCGGAGCTGCTCGAGGCGATCCCCCCCTTCGAGCCGCCCGCGATCCCGCGCGAGGACGCCGTCCACCTCGTGTTCAACCGGGCCATCGAGCAGCTCGCCGCGTGGAACCGGCTCGCCGCGCTCGACGGCACCGCGGTGCTCGACGCCGCCTACCAGCGGCTGAAGCTCGTCCTCGACCTCGCGGGCTCGGCCCTGGCCTTCGCCGGCAGCCACACGGCGCTCTACCGCCGCCGGCCGGCGGCCTTCGCCCGCCTCGTGGCCGAGACGCCGTCGCTCGCCGCCCACCTCCCGGCCGGCTTCCTCGACGAGCTGGCCGCGGCCGCCCGGGCGAAGGTCGACCCCGCCGGCGGCTTCCCCGCGCCGCCCGCCGGCGCCCGGCCGGCCGAGCAGCGCGCGTGGCTGCGCCAGCGCCTGCTCGCGGCGATCCCGCTGGTGGCGGGCGTGCTGCGCTGGGAGCTCGCGCAGCTGCTCGACCGCGGCGGCGAGCTGGACGACCTCCTGGAGGGGTTCATCCGCCGGCCGTCGTGGTTCCGGCGCGCCCGCGAGTGGGCGAAGCTCGTGCTGAACCCGCTGCCGTCGCCGCGCCCGATCTCGCACACGGGGGCGGCGCGGCTCTTCTGGAGGTCGACGCCGCGCGGCGTGCTCTACGCCGCCGGCCTGCGCGCGTACCTGGCGCTCGCCGCCGGCTCGCCGGCCCCGTCGCCGCGGCGCCTGCTGCCGATCCTCGTCTCCGCCTGGCCGGCGGACCCCGCCGCCGAGCGGGAGGCGGTCGTGGAGCTGTGGCGGTGGTGCGTCCGCAACTCGTGAGGCGATGATGCCCGGCCCCCTGTCGATCCACGTGCTCGTCGACGCCCTCGGCTGGGAGGTGCTCCGCGGCCGCCCGTTCCTCGACGACGTCCTCGTCGACCGCCGCTGGCTGGGCACCATCCTCGGCTACAGCTCCGGCGCGATCCCGACGCTGCTCTCGGGCCGCCTGCCGAGCCAGCACGGCCACTGGAACCTCTTCTACCTGGACCCGGCGCGCTCGCCGTTCGCGTGGACGCGGCCGCTCCGGCGCCTGCCCGCGCCCCTGGTGGAGAACGCCGTCGCGCGCCGCGCGGTGAAGCACCTGGCGCGCCGGCTCAGCGGCTACAGCGGCTACTTCTCGATCTACGACTACCCGGTGGCGCACCTGCCGCTGTTCGACCTCACCGAGAAGCGCGACATCTACCAGCCGGGCGGGCTCGACTGCCCGTCGATCTTCGATCGCCTGCGGGCCGCCGGCGTCCCCTACGAGTGCTATACCTACCACCGCCACACCGACGCCGAGATCCTCGCGCTGGCGGCCCGCCGCGCGGCGGAGTCGAGCGCGCGCGTGCTCTTCCTCTACCTCAGCGGGCTCGACCACTACCTGCACTTCAACGTCCACGACGCCGACGGCGTCTCCCGGCGGGTGGCGTGGTACGAGGCCGGGCTGCGGCGCGTGTGGGACGCGGCGCGCCGCCGGCGGGACGACGTGCGGATGCTCGTCTTCTCGGACCACGGCATGACGCCGATCCGCTGGACGTACGACCTGGCGCGCGACGTCGACGCGCTGGGGCTCCGCGTGCCCGACGACTACCTGCCCGCCTACGACTCCACGATGGCCCGCTTCTGGGTCTGGTCCGAGCGGGCACGCCGCGCGCTCGCCGGGCTGCTCGGCGACCATCCGTGCGGGCGGCTGCTCGACCGCCGCGAGCTCGCGCAGCTCGGGATCTGGTTCGAGGACGGCCGCTACTACCACCTGCTCTTCCTGATGAAGCCGGGCGTGCTGCTCAGCCCGAGCCACATGGGATCCGTGCGCTTCGCCGGCATGCACGGCTTCCACCCGAGCGACCCGACGGCGGACGCCGTGCTGCTCTCCTCGGTCCCCGTCTCGCGCGCGGTCGACCACATCGTCCACGTCCACGACGTGCTGGCCGCCGACGCCGGCCTCGCCGCCGATCGCCCGCCCCCGGCGGACGCCGCCGCCCCCGCGGCGGCCGAGCGCGCGGCATGAGCGCGCTCCGGCTGATGCTCGTGCTGACGTCGCCCGACCGCGGCGGCGTCGAGGAGGTCGCGCTCTCGCTGCTGCGCCGGCTCGACCCCGGGGACTTCCGCCTGGCGCTGGCGGCGCCCCGGCCGCTGCTCGACGCGCTGGCGCCGGACCTCCGGGGAGTTGCCGTCGACGCCCTCGCCGTCCGCGCGGAGAGCTGGCTGGCGGGCGCCGAGGTCGGGCGGCTCGCCGGGTTCGTCCGCGCGTGGCGGCCCGACGTCCTGAACCCGCACCTGTTCCGCTCGACCGCCGTCGCCGCGCCGCTGGCGCGCTGGCTCCGCGTCCCCGCCGTCGTCGAGACGTACCACGGCCGCGAGGGCTGGCGGCGCGGCCCCCTGCGCGGCTCGTTCCTGCCCGACCGCCTCGTGTCGGCGTGCGTCGACCGGGTGATCGCGGTCTCGGAGGCCGCCCGCGACTTCCTCGTCGGCGGCAAGGGCTACCCCGCGCGCAAGGTCGTCGTCGTCCCCAACGGGCGCGACCTCTCGGTGTTCGCGCCCGGCCGCGACCGCGAGGCCGTGAGGAAGGAGCTCGGGCTCGACGGCGCCACGCCGCTCGTCGGGGTCGTGGGACGGCTCGAGCCCCAGAAGGGCCACGCCTGGCTGCTCGACGCCTGGCCGGCCGTCGTGCGCGCCGTTCCCGACGCGCGCCTCGTCGTCGTCGGCGACGGCAGCCTCCGGGCCGACCTCGAGGCCCGCGCCCGCGCCGCCGGCGTCGCGCGCAGCGTGATCTTCGCCGGCTTCCGCGGCGACGTGCCGCGCGTCCTCGACGCGCTCGACGTGCTGGCGCTGCCGTCGCTCTACGAGGGCATGCCGCTCACCGCGATCGAGGGGTCGGCGATGGGGCTTCCCGTCGTCGCCACCGCGGTGGACGGCACGCCCGAGGTGGTCCGCGACGGCGAGACCGGGCTCCTCGTGCCGCCCGCCGACGCCCCCGCGCTGGCCCGCGCGCTGCTCGCGCTGCTCCGCGATCCCGCGGCCGCGCGGCGCCTGGGACGGGCCGCCCGCGAGCGCGCGCTCGAGCGCTTCGACGTCCGCCGGCAGGTCGAGGCCACGGCCGGCGTCTACCGCGAGGCGCTGCGGAGCCGCCGGTGACCGCCGAGGTCGTCTTCTGGACGGCGGCCCTGGCCGTCGCCTACACGTGGCTGGGCTATCCGGCGATCCTCGCCCTTCTCGCCCGGCGGTCTCCCCCTCCGCTGCGCTCGGACACCTGCCGGCCGCGGCTCTCGGTGGTCGTGGCCGCGTTCAACGAGGCGCGGTGGATCGAGGCGAAGATCGCAGGCACCCTGGGCCAGCGCTACCCGGCGGACCGCCTCGAGGTCGTGGTCGTCTCCGACGGCTCGACGGACGGCACCGACGCCCTCGTCCTGGCCCATCCCGACCCGCGGGTCCGCCTGATCCGCCAGGAGCCGCGGGCGGGCAAGTCCGCCGCGCTCAACCGCGGCGTGGCGGCGGCGACGGGCGAGGTGCTGGTCTTCACCGACGCCAACGCGCTCTTCGCTCCCGACGCGCTGGCGCGACTGGCCGCCTGCTTCGCCGACGACCGCGTCGGCCTCGTGAGCGGCATCGGCCTCTACGCCGGCGCGCCGGGCAGCGCCGACGCGCGCGCCGTCGCCGGCGGCTACACGCGCTACGAGGCGCTGATCAAGGCCGGGGAGAGCGCGCTGGGGTTCCTCGCCTCGGCCGACGGCGCGATCTACGCCCTCCGGCGGGATCTCTACCGGCCGCTCGCCGCCGCGGAGGTGAACGACCTGGTCCATCCGATCGAGGCGGCGCTCCGCCGCCGCCTCTCGCGCTTCGACCCCGGCGCCGTCACCGTCGAGCCGCCGTCGGCGGACGCCGGCCAGGAGTTCCGGCGGCACGTCCGCATCATCGCCCAGGGCATCGCCGTCGCCCGCGCCTGGCTGCCGCGGCTCCTCGCGGCGGGATGCTGGCGCGCCGTGTGGGCGCTCGTGTCCCACCGCGTGCTCAGGTGGAGCACGGGGCCGCTGCTCGTCGCGGCGCTGGCGGCCAACGCGGCGCTGCTCGCCGAGCCGCTCTACCGCGCGACGCTCGCCGCGCAGGCCGTCTTCTACGGCGTCGCGCTCGCCGGCCTCGTGGCCGAGCGGCGCGGCGCCTCCCTCGGCGCGCTCGCGCTGCCGTACTACTTCTGCGTGATCGGCGCCGCCGGCGTCGCGGGCCTCGGGCGCTACCTGCGCGGCGGCCCCGACGCCACGTGGGCGCCGGCCGGCGGCGTGCCGGCGGGCGACCGGGCGGCATGAGCACACGCGACACGCTCGTCCGCAACACGTTCTGGTACGGGGCGGTCACCGCGGTCGGCCTGATCTCGGGCCTCGTGATGTCCGTCATCCTCGCCCGGGGCCTGGGCCCGGCGCGGATGGGCGACTTCTCCTACCTGCTCTGGGCGTTCCGGACGATGACCGCGCTCGCCACGCTCGGCTTCGCGCTGGCGACCACGCGCTACACGGCCGACGCGCTCGGCCGCGGCGAGCGCGACCTCGCCGCCGGCTTCCTCGGGTTCTTCCTGCGCCGGCAGCTCGTCTCGACGACGCTGGTCGCGCTCGCGCTGGCGCCGCTGATCCTGTGGCTGTCGCCGCCGGGGCTCGTGCTGCCGTTCCTCGTCCTCGCGGTCGCGCTCTTCCCGGCGACCCTCGAGGCGATCTACGCGGGCGCCGCCTACGGCAGCCAGCGCTACGACCTCACCGCGCAGGCGTCGACGGTGAAGATGGTCCTGCAGCTCACCACCGCGGCGCTGGCGCTCGCCGTCGGGGCGGACATCCTGGGCCTCGTCGTCGGCGGGACGCTGGCGACGGTGGCCTCGTGCGCCATCCAGCGGCGGCGGGCGCGCGCGCTCTACCCCGCCCACGGCGCGGCGGTCCCGCCGGACGCGCGGGCCGAGCTGCGCGCCTACGTGGTGCCGCTGTCGGTCGTCGTCGTCCTCGACATGCTCGTCTGGGACCGCTCGGAGGTGTTCTTCCTGAGGCTTCACGCCTCCTCCGAGGAGATCGCGTTCTACAGTCTCGCGTTCGGTCTCGCCACCCGCGGCATGATCGTCGCCACCGTCGCCGCGGGGCCGCTGCTGCCGACGTTCGCCACGCTCCACGGCCGGGGCGCCCGCGAGGAGCTGGCGCGCGTGTACCGGGCGGCCGTCCGCTGGGTCGCGCTCGTCGGCGCCGCCATCGCCGCCGTGGGCGCGGCGCTGGCGCCGGGCGTCATCGCGCTCCTCTACGGCGCGCCCTACGCGCCGGTCGGCGTCCTGCTCGGCCCCATGCTCGGCTTCGCGCTGGTCGGCGTGCTCCGCAACGTCGGCCAGGCCGCGCTGCGCGCCGGCGGCGACCGGCGCTGGGCGCTGCACGGCACGTGGGTGAGCGCGGCCCTCAACGTCGGCGCCGCGGCCGTGCTCATCCCGCCGTACGGCGTCTGGGGCGCGCTCGTCGCCAACGGCCTGGCCCAGATCGTGGCGTCGGCGCTCACGTTCACGGGTGTGGCCCGCCGCGAGGGCTGCCGGCTCCCGGTCCTCGACCTGGCGCGGATCGCCGTGGCGGGGATCGCCGCGGGGCTCGCGGCGAGGGCCGTCGCCGGCGAGAGCGCGGCGCTGCCCGTGCTGGCGGCAGCCGGCGCGACCGGCGCGATCGTGTTCGCGCTCGCCGCGGTGGCGCTGGGCGCGCTGCGCGCCAGCGACTGGCGCCTCGCCGCCTCGTTTCTCCGGCGGGCGCCGCGGCGGCCGCTCCTCGCCGGGCTCGGCGCGACGGCGGGCGCCCTGCTGATCGCGCTCTACGGGCCGACCGTGGTCGCGCTCGTCCGGGTGTGGGCGACGGACCCGCACTACTCCTACGGCTTCCTCGTGCCGCTCTTCAGCGGCTGGCTCGTGTGGGAGGCGCGCCGCCGCCTCCCGCCGCGACGGCCGGAGGTGTCGGCGGCGGGGATCGCGCTGCTGGTCGCCGGGCTCGCCGCGCTCGTGGCCGGCGTCGGCGCCGGCAGCCTCTCGCTCCGCGCGGTGTCGCTGCCCGTGGTGCTCGCGGGTCTCGCCCGCCTCCTCGTCGGTCGCCACGCGATGGCGGCGCTCGCCTTTCCGCTGGCGTTCCTCGCGTTCCTCGCGCCGCTGCCGGCCGGGACGATCCCGGCCATCTCGCCGCACCTCCAGTCGCTGGCGGCGTGGTCGGCGGGCGGCGCGCTGCCCGCGTTCGGCGTCCCCTCGGTCCGCGACGGGCTGCTGATCCACATCCCCGGCCTCACGCTCGAGGTGACCGAGGCGTGCAACGGCGTCCGGTTCCTGCTCGCGATGACCGTGCTCGGCACCGCGTTCGCCTGGCTCACCCAGCCCCGCCTGTCCCGCCGGCTCGCCGTGCTGGGCCTCGCCGTCGCCGTCGCGATCGTCGCGAACCTGGTGCGCGTCGCGGGCACCGGCGTCCTCGCCCACTACTGGGGGCCCGACGCGGCGATGGGGTTCTTCCACGTCGCCTACGGCAAGGTCGTCTACCTGGCGATGATGGTGCCCTTCGTCGTCGGCGTGATGGCGCTCCGCCCGCGGTCCCCGGGGTCCCGCGATGCTCGCTGAGCGGCTGCCGCGGACGGCGCGGCTGACCGTGAGCGTCGTGGTGCCGACGAAGGACCGAGCCCCGCTGCTGGCGCAGGCGGCGCGCCGGCTCCTCGAGCAGACCGCGCTCGTGGACGAGCTGATCGTCGTCGACCAGAGCCAGACCGACGCCGGCCGCGACGGCGTCGTCGAGGCGCTCGCCGCGGCGCCGCCCGAGCGCCGCCCCGCGCTCCGCTACGTCCGCGACCCCGCCATTCCCGGCGCCGCGGCCGCCCGCAATGTCGGCCTCGATCTCGCGGCGATGGACGTCGTCGTGTGCATGGACGACGACATGGCGCCCGCCCCGGACGCGCTCGAGCGGATCCTCGCCCACTACGCCCGCGACCCGGGCATCGCCGCCATCACGCCGGTCATCACGAACTACCCGCCGCCGCCGCTGCTGCGGCGGATCTTCACGGCCGTCTTCTGTCGCGGGCCGCTCCGGGACGACCGCCAGCCCGTCTACTGGCACTGGCGCCGCCACGCGCGCTCGCCCCTCGTCCCGGTGCGGGTCCTCGGAGCCGGGATGCTGACCGTGCGCCGGGCGGCGCTCGGCGACGTGCGCTTCGACTCGCGCTACCGCGGCGCCTCGCTCGGCGAGGACATCGACCTGTCGTGGTCGCTGGTGCGCCGGGGCGCGCGGCTCGCGATCGCCACGGACGCCCACGTCGTGCACGCGCGGCCGCCGCGGCCGGCGATGCGCCACGAGGCCGCGATGCTGACGAGCTGGGGCTTCGTCTTCGACAAGCACCAGCCGCGCACGCTCCGGAACCGCCTCGCGTTCGCCTGGTTCGTGACGGGGCTCGCGCTCGGGGCGCTGGCCGCGTCGTGCCGCTCCCGGTCGTCGGCCCCGCTGGAGTCGCTCCGGGAGGGCCTGGCCCAGCGGCGGCGCGACTACGCGGGCTCCCGCTTCCTGGCGCCGCGCTGACGGCCGGCCTCCGGCGGTGGGCCGCGGGCGGCTGCGCGTCGGGACCAGCGGCTACGTCTACCCGCACTGGCGGGAGCGCTTCTATCCGCCGTCGCTGCCCGCCCGGCGGTGGCTCGAGCACTACGCGGCCTCGTTCGACACCGTCGAGCTGAACAGCACCTTCTACCGGCTCCCGCGGCCGCGCGCGTTCGAGCAGTGGCGCGCCTCGGTCCCCGAGGGGTTCGTCTTCGCCGTCAAGGCGAGCCGCTTCATGACCCACGTCAGGCGGCTGCGCGCGCCCGCGGCGCCGCTGGCGCGCCTGCTGCGCCGCGCGCGGCGGCTCGGCCCGGCGCTGGGCCCCGTGCTCTTCCAGCTGCCGGGCCGCTTCCACCACGACCCGCGCCGGCTGGAGCACCTGCTCCGCGCCCTCGACCGCCAGCGCCTCGCGCCGGGGCTGCGCGCCGTCCTCGAGGTGCGCCACGAGTCGTGGCTCGCGCCCGCCGTCCTGGCGCGCCTCGAGCGCGCCAGCGTGGCGCTCTGCCTCGCCGACTGGTCCGAGCTGCCCGTGCGCGACGTCGTCACCGCGGACTTCGTCTCCGTCCGCCGTCACGGCGCCGGGGTCCGCTACGGCGGCCGCTACGCCGGCGCGAGCCTGGCCGCCGACGCCCGGCGCATCCGCGCGTGGCTCGACGGCGGGCGCGACGTCTACGTCTACTTCAACAACGACCAGAGGGCCCACGCCGTGCGCGACGCGCTGAGGCTCCGGGCCCTCGTGGCCGCGACGCCCTCGTCGCGCGCAGCGTGAGGCGGGGAGGCATCGGAGGGGGCGTCTGGCCCCCTTCCGACGTTCGATCGATGGACGCGCTCGCCGCCCCGCTCGGTGACGGGGCGCATCGCGAGCCCGGGGCGTCTCGCCCCGGAGGGCGCGTCGCCGCTCGACGGCCCGGCGGTTGCAACGGAGTCCGGCGGGGAGGTGACCTCATGACCGAGCACGTCCAGCAGCTGCCGGTCCGCGTCTACCGCACGTCCGATCTCCTGATGCTCGTGGCCCCGATGCCGGGGCTCGAGCCCGACAACATCTCGGTGAGCGTCGCCGGCGACCGGGTGATCATCCACGGCGAGGAGCGCGGCCCGCACCAGCACAACCTCGACCTGCTCGTCGCCGAGTGGACGATCGGGCCCTACCACCGCGAGGTCGAGCTTCCCCACCCGGTGGACGGCCGCCGCACCAACGCGACCTACGGCAACGGCGTGCTCGTCCTCTCGATGCCGGCGCTCCCGCAGGGCCACGCGCCCACCGCCGAGGAGATCCGCCTCCAGGTGATCGAGGCCACGCGCGGCGAGCGGGTCGGCTGGACCGGGCGCGAGGCGCGCACCACCGAGCGCGAGGGGCTGCGCCGAGCCGGCTGAGCCGCCGGCCGTCACGAGGAGACGGATGGCCCGGCCGGCACGGCGCCTGGAGGCGGAGCGACCCGACGTCGCGCCGGCGCGGCCGCGCCGGCGCTGGCGCGGATCCCGCGCGCTGCGCTGGGGCGGCGGCATCGCGGTCGCGCTGGTGCTGCTCCTCGTCGCCGCCGAGGTGGCGCTCGACGAGCCCCTCCGTCGCTACATGGAGTGGACGCTCAACGAGCGCCTCACCGGCTACACGGTGACGCTGGAGGGTCTCGACTTCCACCCGCTCGGCTTCTCGGTGGATTTCCTGGGGCTCGTCGTCACCCAGCAGGCGCATCCCGACCCGCCGGTCGCGCGGATCCCGCTGATCTCCGCGAGCGTCCACTGGCGCGCGCTGCTGAGCGGCGGGCTCGTCGCCGACTTCGCCGTCGACGGCCCTGTGGTCCACGTCAATCGCGCGCACCTCGTGAAGGAGGCCGAGGACGAGGTGCCCGTGGAGCGCCGCGGCTGGCAGGAGGCGCTCCAGGCGATGTACCCGCTCGAGATCAACCTGTTCAGGGTGCGCGACGGCCAGGCGACCTACGCCGACGGCACCGACGCCCGCCCGCTCCGCCTCACGCAGCTCCGGATCCGCGCGGAGAACATCCGCAACATCGACTCCCCCGAGCGCGTCTACCCCTCGGTCCTCCAGGCCGAGGCGGTGGTCTTCGGGTCGGGGCGGGTCGCCCTCGACGGCAACGCGGACTTCCTCGCCACGCCCCACCCCGGGCTCCTCGCGAAGGTGCGGCTCGAGAACGTCGAGCTGGACTACTTCAGGCCGATCCTCGCCCGGTACAACTTCGCCCTCCGCCGCGGGACGCTGACGGCGCACGGCGACGTCGAGTACGCGCCCGCGCTCAAGGCCCTCCACCTGGAGGAGGCCGTCCTCCGGAACCTCGAGGGCGACTACGTCCACGCGCCGCAGACCCGGGCCAGCCAGAAGACGGCGCAGGCCGCGCGCGCCGCCCGGGAGACCGCGGAGCAGACGGCGAACGATCCCGGCGTCGAGATGCGCATCGACCGGCTCCGCGTCACCGGCGCCGACGTCGGCTTCGTCAACCGCGCGGCGAAGCCGGAGTACCGCGTGTTCCTCGCCGACCTCGCGCTCTCCGTCCGCAACCTGTCGAACCACTTCGTCAACGGTCCGGCCAGCGCGACGCTCCAGGCGAGCTTCATGGGCTCGGGCGCGACGTCGGCGACGGCGACCTTCCGTCCGGAGGCGTCGGGGCCCGACTTCGACCTCGACGTGAAGATCGAGGACACCCGGCTCACCGACATGAACCGGCTCCTCCTGGCCCACGCGAAGATCGACGTGACGCGCGGGCTCTTCTCGCTCTACTCGGAGCTGCGCGTCAAGAACCGCCGGATCGAGGGCTACGTGAAGCCGCTGTTCCGCGAGATGGACGTCTACGACCCGCGGCAGGACAGGGACAAGGGGCTGCTGCGGAAGCTCTACGAGGGCATCGTGGGCGGCCTCGCCGGCCTCCTCGAGAACATCCCGCGCGACGAGGTGGCGACCAGGGCGACGGTGTCCGGCCCGGTCCAGAACCCGAACGCGAGCACCTGGGAGGTCGTCGTCCGCCTGATCCAGAACGCGTTCTTCAGGGCGATCCTGCCCGGCTTCGAGCGGGAGGCCGGCCGGCCGTCGCGCGAGCGGAAGGACTGACGGCGAGCCAGGCGCCGGCGAGCGCGGCCTCCACGACGGCGTCGAGCAGGGAGATCGGCGAGATCCGCCCGCGCAGCGCGTAGATCGTGTCGATGGCGCCGAGCCCGGCGGCGGTCCCGAGACCCAGCAGCCGGACGTCGTCGCCGGCGCGGCCCCGCCGTCCCGCCGAGACCAGCGCGGCGCCGATGACGCCGACCAGGACGCCGACGGTCTTCACGAGCCAGCGGTCGCGCTTGGGGCCCGTGACCGCCTCGAACGTGCGCATGCTGACGATCGGCCAGGCGCCGGTGGCGATGAAGTACGCGCCCTGACCGATCGCCAGCCACGCGGCCGCCGGGAGACTCGCGGGAGCCGGCGCCCCCCGCTCCATCCCCTCGCGGAGAGCCACGAGGGCCGGCCCCTACTCGCTGCCCTCGAGCTTCACCAGCTTGTTGTAGAGCCCGATGATCAGCAGCGTCGGCACCCACTGGCCGACGAAGTTCGCCAGGTTCCTGCGGCCGGCGCCGAGCAGGAGCCAGGAGCCGACCATGGCGGCGATGCCCAGCGTCAGGTACGTCCCCGACGGGATCCTCGCCGTCTGCGACTCGATCATCTTCGTCATCGTCCCCTCGTCGCCGCCCATGTAGTCCTGGTGCCGCTCGACGGCCTTCATGCCTCTCCTCCCTCGCGGCCGGCGGCGTCCGCCGGCGGGATCGTGCGGGTGCGGTGTGCGCGCGCGGTTCGTGCCGCGCGTCAGGGCGTGGTTCGAGCGGGCGCGTCCAGCTCGCCGCGCTCGATGGTCATCAGCCAGGCGCGCATGCGCGCCGGCTGACCGTTGTAGCGGCGAAGCACGGTCTCCCGGTCCCGATCGAAGCGGACGCGCTCGGCGAGGACGCCGACGGTGAAGCCGACCCCGAGCAGGTACGCCACCACGACGGTGCCGAGCAGCATCCGCCTCATCGGCTATCGCCCGATGCCCAGCAGGAACAGCAGGACAATCAGCCCCAGCGGGACGCCGAGGAGCCACAGCAGGATGTAGAGCATGTCCTCACCCCCTCCGTCACGCCACGCGCCGGCGGCGCTCCTCGTCGGCGATGCCGAGCGCGCCGCGGCGGCGGTAGCCGAGCGTCATCGGCTCGCCCGAAGCCATCCAGCCTCCGAGCACGGCGCCCACGAGCCCGAGCAGCAGCGCCGTGACCGCGCCGAGCGCGGCGTTGCGCATCGCCTCCGCCGCGCCCTGCCCGCCCGCCACGATGCGCGCGGGTCCCAGGCCGGCGTACCAGCCGAGCGCGGCGGAGGCGCCGAGCGCCGCCGCGGCGACCAGCAGCGGCGCCGCGACGAGCCAGACGACGCCGCCGTGCAGCATCGACACCTCGGCGCGCCGGAAGCCGGCGATCCGGCACGCCACCCATCCGCCGGCGACGAACGAGAAGAACGCGCCGACGATGTTGAAGATCAGGGTCACCAGCCTGAGGTCGCCCCAGCCGCCGTCACGCGCCTGGTGCGCGCCCACCGCCGTGCCCGCGAGCCCGATGACCAGCGCCAGCGCCAGCGCGGTCAGCGCGCCGACCCACACGGCGCTCCACGCCACGGGCCACGACCGCCACGTCTCTTCGTAGTCGTCAGCCGCCATGTCTCGCTCCTTTGCGCCCTTTCCGGAAGCGTCACGACGCAAGGGACGTGCCGGCGACGTCAGGCGGCGAGCGGGTCCCGCGCGAGCAGCTCGCCCGCCGCCTCGACGACGTCGTCGGGACGGACGAGGCGCAGGCAGTGGTGGTGGCCCTCGGGGCACACGCTCCTGTAGCAGTACCTGCACGGGACGTCGTGGAACAGCACGCGGTGGCGCACGGCCCAGGGCCCGTGCTGGGGGTTCGTGAGCGCGTAGAGGTCCACCACCGGCGTCCCCACGGCGGCGGCGACGTGGACGGGTCCGGTGTTGTTGCTGACGAGGACGGGCGCGGCCTCCACCAGCGCGGCGAGCCCCGCGAGGTCGAGCCGGCCGGCGGCCGAGCGCGCGTCCACCCCGCTGGCGCGCCGGATCCGCGCGACCAGGTCGCGCTCGTCCTCGCCGCCGCTCAGGACGACCGCGTGACCGGCCGCCGCGAGCCCCTGCACGACCTGCGCGAACAGCTCCGGCGGGTAGCGTCGCGACGGCGCGCTGGCGCCGGGATGGACGAGGACCCAGCCGCGCCGGGGCTCGAGCCCCCACGCCCCGAGCAGCGCCGCGACCCCCGCGCGCGCGGCGGGCGGGACCGCGAGCGACAGGCGCTCGTCGGCCGCGCGGCAGCCGATCGTGGCCACGAGGTCGAGCTGGCGGCGCACCTCGTGCCGCACGAGCCGGGCCGGCTCCGTCTCTGGCACCCAGTCGGTCAGCAGCTGGTAGGGATTCTCGCGGCAGTGCGCCAGGCGGCGGGGAATGCCGGCGAGGAAGCACAGCATCGCCGCCGGCAGCGCGCTCTGGCTGTAGACCGTGAAGATCACGGCGGCGTCGAAGCGGCGGTCGGCGAGCCGCCGCGCCATCGCGTGATCCGCCTCGGGCCCGGTCCGCGGCGCCGTCGCCTTCACCCACGGGGCGTCGTACACGACGACCTCGTCCACGTCGGGCAGGAGGCCGGCGACGGCGGCGCCGGCCGGCGAGGTCAGGAGCGTCAGCCGGCGGCCCGGCCGCGCCTCGCGCAGCGCGCGGAGGGCCGGCGTCGTCATGAGCACGTCGCCCAGGCCGTCGAGCCGCACGCACAGCACGTGGCCGGCGTCGGCCCAGCCGCGCTCCGTCATGCCGCGCGCGACGTCGCGCGGATGCGCCGGATCAGCCCCGTGGTCGAGCGGTCCTCGACGTACGGCAGGATGCGCACCACGCCGCCGAGCGCCTCGACCAGCCGCACCTCGGGGAGCATGTCCCGCGTGTAGTCCCCTCCCTTGACGAAGACGTCGGGCCGCACCGCGCGGACGACGGCCGCCGGCGTGTCGTCGTCGAACGGCACGATGTGGTCGACGCAGGACAGCGACGCCAGGACCTCCGCGCGGTCCTCCAGCGTGTTGATGGGCCGGTCGGCGCCCTTCAGCCGCGCCACGCTGGCGTCGGAGTTGACCGCGACCAGCAGGACGTCGGCGAGCGCCTTGGCCGCGTTGAGGTACGTCGTGTGGCCGCGGTGCAGGATGTCGAAGCAGCCCGTGGTGAGGACGATGCGCCGCCCCGCGCGGCGGTGGGCCGCCACGCTCGCCTCCAGCGCCGCCGCGTCGGCGAGGACCTTCTTGCCGCCCGCGAGGTAGCCGCGCAGCTCGTCGGCGGCGCAGGCGGCGGTCCCCTCCTTGCGGACGACGATCGCCGCCGCGGCGGACGCGATCTCCGCGGCGGCGGGCACGTGGGCGCCCGCGGCGAGCGCCAGCGCGAGGGCGGCGCCGAACGTGTCGCCCGCGCCCGCCGCCCGGCTGTGCTCGGCCGGCTGCGCGTACGTCCGGTACGGCTCGCGGCCGCGCTCGAAGACCAGCGCGCCCTCCGTATCGAGGGTCACCGCCGCGATCTGGGCGCCGCTCAGGTCGAGCAGCCGCGCGCCGTGGCGCGCGATCAGCGTGGTGCGGTGGCGGTCGCCGCGCCCGCGCGCCCCGAGGAGCGCGAGCGCCTCGGCGTAGTTGGGCTTCACGGCCGTGACGGCGGCGCCGCGGTAGGCGGCGAGCCGCCGGGAGTCGACGACCAGCACCCGCGGCGCCCGCGCCTGCAGCCCGGCCAGCGTCGCGATCATCCGGGGGCCGAGGACGCCGTAGCCGTAGTCGGAGACGACCACGGCGTCGTGGGCGGCGAAGAGCGCCGCCAGCCGCCCGGCGACGGCGCGCTCGCGGCCCGGGTCGAGGCGGTGGGTGCTGCCGTGGTCGAACCGCACCAGCATGTGGCCGCCCGCCAGCAGCCGCTGCTTGGCGAGGGTCCGCCGCGCGCCGTCGCGCACGATCTCCCCGGTGGCCACGCCGTGGCCGGCGAGGAGCCGGACCAGCGCGTCGCCCTCGGCGTCGCCGCCCACCACCGACAGCAGCGTGGCCTGCGCGCCGAGCGCCGCGACGTTCACGGCCGTGTTGGCCGCGCCGCCGGGAGCGTCGACGCGCGCGCCGACCGCCACGACGGGCACGGGCGCCTCCGAGCAGAGCCGGCTGCTGGTGCCGTGCAGGTACGAGTCGAGCATCGCCTCGCCGACGACGAGCGCCGAGAGGTGGCGGAAGCCGTCGAGCAGGTCAGTGACGGTGGGGCTCACGGCCACGAGGTCTCCCGCACGGGCAGCACGGTCAGCTCGGGCACGACGGTCTCGTCGGGCTGCTCCAGCACGAACCGCACGGCGCGCGCCACGTTGCGCGGGTCCTGGAGGCTCCGGGGATCGAGCTCGGGGAACCGGTCGAGCAGGAACGGGGTGCGCATGCCGCCGGCGATCACGGCGGTCACCTTCACGCCGTGCGGCCGGCCCTCGACGTGGAGCGCATGGCTCAGCCCGAGCAGCCCCCACTTGCTGGCGTGATAGGCCGCGGCCTCCGCCCAGGCGCGCTTGGCGGCCGTCGAGACGATGTTGACGATGTGCCCGCGACCCCGCGCGCGCATCAGGGGGAACGCCGCGTGGGCCATGAGGAAGGGGCCGCGCAGGTTCACGCCGAGGATCCGGTCCCAGTCCTCCACGGTCAGGCCCTCGAACGGCGCCGTGCGGTCGGTGCCGGCGTTGTTCACCAGCGCGTCCAGCCCGCCCAGCTCCGCCGCCACCTCCTGGACGCACGCCGCCGCCTGGCGCGCGTCGGAGACGTCGAGCGCGCGCGCCGACGCCTTGCCGCCGTCGGCGGCGATCGCGGCGGCGACCCGCCGCGCCGCCTCCTCCACCACGTCGGCGACGACGACGTGGACGCCCGCCTCCGCCAGCGTGCGGGCGATCGCCTCCCCGAGCCCCCGGCCGCCGCCGGTGACGAGCGCGACCCGTCCGGCGAGCGGCGACGCGCCGGCCGTCATGCCGCCCGCGCGCGCGTCCACGGCTCGGCCGCGCGCTCGCCCACCTTGGAGGCGGGGGCCGGCAGCCCCGCGCGCTCGGTGACGATCCGCTCCTCGATCAGCTCGCACAAGAGGTGGATCACGACCGTGTGCACCTCCTGGATCCGCTGCGTGTCCTGCGCGGGCACGACGACGGCGACGTCGGCGAGCGCTAGCACCTCGCCGCCGTCGCCGCCCAGCAGCGCCACGGTCCGCATGTCCACGCGCCGCGCGGCGGCGAAGGCCGCCACCACGTTGCGCGACCGGCCGCTGGTGCTGATCCCGACGAGGACGTCGCCGGGGCGTCCCAGCGCCTCGACCTGACGGGCGAAGACGTCCTCGAAGCCGACGTCGTTCGCCCACGCGGTCAGCACGACGCCGTCGGTCGTGAGCGCGACGGCGGCGAGCGCCGGGCGATCGTGGGCCTTGAAGCGGCCGATCAGCTCCCCCGCCAGGTGCTGGGCGTCGGCGGCGCTGCCGCCGTTGCCGCAGATCAGCACCCTGCCGCCCGAGGCGACGCACGCGGTGAGCACGTCGGCCGCCTCCAGCACCGTGACGCGGAGCCGCCGGCGCGACTCGCGCAGCGACTCCACCGCCGCCTCGAACCCGCGGTCCACCACGGCCAGGTGGCCGGCCTGCTCGCGCCGCTGGCGGTCGCCGGCGAGCGCGACGTCGTCGTAGAGCACCGCCATGCTGTCGGCGACGCCCTTCCACGTGAACAGGTCGTTCGCCCGCTTGATCGCCTGGCGCCGGAAGACGTTCATCAGCCGCGGGTGGCGATAGAGATGGGCGATGCGCTCGGCGATGGCTCCCGGGTCGTCGGGCGGCACCAGGTACCCCGTCTCCCCGTCGCGCACCGTGAACTTGATGCCGCCCACGTTCGAGCCGATCACCGGCGTCCCGCACGCCATCGCCTCCACCGGCGTGATGCCGAACGGCTCGTACCACGGCGTCGTCACGAACACGTCGGCGGCGCTGTAGTAGTACTTGAGCACCTCGCGGCCGCGGCGGCCGACGAACACCACGCCGTCGCTCGCGCCCTCGGCGGCGGCGATCTCGCGGAGTCGGCCGATCTCCGGCGTCGCGGCGGGGTCCGGGTCGTTGGACTCGCCGCCGACGATCAGGAGCCGCGCGGCGATGCCGTGGTCGCGGCGCAGCCGCGCGAAGCCGCGGATCACGGCGTCCACGCCCTTGCGGGGCACCAGCCGGCCGAGCTGGAGGATCAGCGGCTCGTCGGGCGGCAGGCCGAGCGACACGCGCGCCAGCGGCTTGCTGATCGGCCACAGCTCGGCGGGATCGAAGCCGCCGGGGATGATCGTGATCCGCGCCGGGTCGGCGTTGTAGAAGCGGATCAGGTCCTCCTCCTCCTGCGGGCACTCGGCGACGATGTGGTCGGCCTCGGCCGCCACGCGGTCCTCGATCTGGAACCGGTCGTCGGGGAACTCGTCGGCCTGGCGCTGGTGCAGGCGCCGCACGCGCCCCAGGGCGTGGAAGGTCACGACGAACGGCAGCCCCAGCTCCCGCTTGACGTCGGCGGCGACGAGCCCGGACATCCAGAAGTTCGCGTGGCAGAGCTGGTAGCGCCGGCGCTGCCTGCGACAGAAGCGCAGGACGTTGGCGCTGAACTCCCCCATGTGGGGCAGCAGGTCCTCCTTGCGGACGAACTCCGGAGGCCCCGCCGGCACGTGGACGATCCGGACGCCGCTCACCCACTCGGCGACCTCGGGCAGGACCTGGCTGTCGCGGCGCGTGAACACGTCCACCTCCCAGCCGAGCGTCGCGAGGTGGCGCGCGAGCTGGCCCACGTAGACGTTCTGCCCGCCGCTGTCGACGCCCCCGAGGATGGCGAGCGGAGAGGCGTGCTCGCTGATCATGGCGATTCGCTTCGTCATGCGGTCACTCCCACGGTCGCGATGCCGCTGATTTCGCAGCGCGTGTAAGATTCACAACCGTCCGTGTGAATTTCGTTGCCCTGCTCGCGCCGCTCCGGGCTATCATCGCCGCCGGCGACTGGGAAAACGTTTCCCAGTCGCCGCTGTCATGATGTCGATATCGTCGTTCAGTCCCGACGTCCGCCGCACGGTCCGGATCGAGATCGGCGCCGCCCTCCTCGTCACCCTCTTCACCGGCCTCACCGGCCCCTTCACGGGGCTGATCCTCCGGCGCGAGCTGGGAGCCACCCCGATGCACTTCTCGCTCCTCGCCTCGGCCAACGCGGCGTGCCTGCTCCTCTCGGTGCTCCTGGCCCGCCTGGTCGACACCCGCCGGCCGCTGCCGTGGGTCGTCTGGCCGACCTTCGCGGCCCGCGGGCTGTTCCTGCTCGTGCCGCTGATCGCGTCGCCATGGCCCTTCCTCGGGCTCATGGTCGCCGGCACCCTGCTCAACACCGTGGCGGGTCCGGCGCAGAGCGCGATGATCCAGCGTCTCTATCCGCCCGACGCACGGGGTCGCGCCCTCGGCGCCGTGCGGGTGGCCGGCGCCGTGGCGGCGATCGCGCTGAGCGCCGTGGCGGGCCACCTCCTGCTCCACGTCGACTACCGCCACGTCTTCGGCGCGGCCGCCCTGCTCGGGATGGCGGGCAGCATGGCGCAGCTGCGCCTCACCGTGCCCGAGGCCCCGGCCGCCGCCGCGCCCGAGCGTCCGGGTCTCCGCGAGGCGTGGCGCGCCATCGCGCGCGACCGCCGCTACCGCGGCCTGCTGATCGCCTCGACGGTGTTCGGCAGCGGCATCTGGCTCCAGATGCCCGCCACGCCGCTGCTCCTCGCCGACGTCGCCGGCGTGTCGACCGCGCAGGCGGGCGTGCTCTCGGGCATCGCCGCGACGGCCGCGCTCGGCGCCAACGTGCTCTGGGGCCGGCTCGTCGACCGGCGCTCGAGCGTCCGCGCGCTCCGCGTCGTCTACTGCGTCGGCACGCTGACGCCGATCGCGTACTACGCCGTCTCGCGCGTGCCGTCGGCCACGTGGCTCCTCGCCGCGGGCACCGTGTTCGAGTCGCTGATGGCCACCGGCCTCGACCTCGTGTGGATGCTGGCGGTGATCGACGCCGCCGGTCCCCGGCGCGCCGCGCACTACGCCGCCATCGCCGGCACCGTGGCCGGCGTGCGAGGCATCCTGGGCCCGATGGCGGGCGCAGCGCTCATCCAGTGGTTCGGTGTCCATGCCGTCTATCTCGCGGCGACGGCCCTCATGGCGACCGGCGCCTGGCTCGTCGGCCGCCTGGCCTCAGCCCCTCAGAACACGCCCCGGTACATCGAGCAGCCGCGGCACACCTCCGGCGGGCTCTCGGTGAGCAGCGCCGCCCTGAAGCTCTCGTAGCGGTCGCCGCGCCAGACGGCGGCGAAGCCGGCCTCGCGGATGTCGCCGAGGACCGCGCGGTCCTCTCCCATCAACATGCAGCACGGCTGGACGAGGCCGTCGTGGCGCAGGTACGCGGAGCGCCACGGCCAGTCGCAGCCCGCGGCCGGCGGGGCGGCCGCCTCCGCGTCGTCGGCGCCGTCGGGCAGCCGCAGCGCGACGCCCGTCTCGCCGGCCACGCGGCGCGCCTCGGCGAGGATCGCGGAGACCTCGGGGTCGGCCTCCCACAGCGCCTCGGCGGCGGTGAACGCGCCGATCTCGCCGTACGCCGGATCGCTCGCACGGTCGTCGAAGGAGTGGGAGAGGTTCTGCACCCGCAGGGCCGGCACGCCCCAGGCCGCCACGAGCCTCACGAGCGCGGGCAGCTCGCCCACGTTGCGCCGCATCGCGACGAAGACGACCGCCAGCCGCGGGCGCTCGGCGCCGCGCTCCCGCATGACCTCGACGAGCCCCGCCACGTTGCGGGCGACGCGCCGGAAGCGCGCGCCGTCGCGGATCGACTCGTACGTCTCCGGCGTCGCGCCGTCGAGCGAGATGTGGAGCCAGTCGAGCCCGGCGTCCACCAGGCGGGCGGCGGTCGCGCGCGTCAGCAGCGTCGCGTTGGTGTTGAAGCCCACGCGGATGCCGCGCGCCGCGGCGTGCTCCACCATCCGGAAGAGGTCCGGGGCGAGCAGCGGCTCGCCGAGGCCCTGGAGCGTCAGCTTCGACAGCGCCGGCAGCTCGTCCACCACGCGGCGGAACGTCTCGAAGGGCAGGCTGCCCTCCATGCGCTCGAGGGCCGGGCGGTAGCGGACGAGGCACATCCGGCAGCGGAGGTTGCACGCGCCGGTCACCTCGACCTGCAGCTCGCGCGGCAGCGGCGGCGTCATGCGGCGATCTCCGCGGCGACGGCGGCGTCCCGCTCCGGGAGCGCGGCCAGCGCCGCGAGCACGTCGGCGACGCCGATGTCCAGGAGCCCCGGGTCGGGCGCGCCGGCGTTCGGCGAGCCTCGCCTCCCGGCCCAGAGGGCGCGGTGCCAGGGCCGCGCGGGCGGCGGCCCCCACTCCGAGGGAGGCACGGGGCCGAAGAGCACCACCGACGGCGTGCGCAGCGCCGTCGCGAGGTGGGCGATGCCGGTGTCGCCCGAGACGACCCGGCCGGCCGCCGCCACGACGCGCGCCAGGTCGAGGAGCGTGCCGCCGGCGAGCACCGCGGCCCCGGGCAGCCGGGCGCGGCGCGCCAGCTCGAGCGCCTCGGGCCGCTCGTGGGCGGCGCCGGTCACGACGACCGGACGCCCCGCGGCCCTCTCGGCGCGGGCGACCTCCACCCACCGCTCGAGCGGCCACATGCGCGCCCGCGCTCCCGCGCCCGGGTGGATCCCGGTGGCGCCGCGCGCGACATCGGGCACCGCGCCCGGCGGCGGCGAGAGATCCAGGCGCGCGGGGTCGGCCGGGATCCCGCTCTCCGCGAGCATCCGGCACCACCGCGCGACCTCGTGCTCGCCGCCGATCCATGCCGGCCCACCGCGGCTCTCCGGCACCGCGGGATGCGCGAAGGCGACGAGCCGTCGCGGGCGGAGCGCGAGGAGCACGCGGTGGCTCTCCGGCCCCCGGCCGTGGAGGTTCACCGCGACATCCGGCGCCGGCGCCGCGCAGAGGTGCGCCAGCGGCGCGGCGGCGAGCACCTCGTCGGCGGCGCCGGCGTGGAGCGCCAGCGGCGCCAGCGCGCGCGGACAGGCGAGCACCCGCCGGTGACCCGGGAACGCGGCGGCAAGCGCGCGCAGCGCGGGAAGCGCGGTCATGAGGTCGCCGAGCCCCAGCGCGCGCAGCACGAGCAGCGCCGGTCTCACGCGACCTCCTCCAGGAGCGCGTCCCAGTCGCGGAGGAACCTCGCCAGGCCGTAGCGGGCGAGCGCGGCCTCGCGCGCGGCCTTGCCCATCGCGCGCGCCTGCTCGGGATCGTCTGCGAGCCGCGCGGCGGCGTCGAGGAGCGTGTCGAGGCGCGTCGAGAGCACGCCGGCCTCCGGCGGAACGGCCTCGGGCGCCTCGGTCGTCGCGAGCGCCACGACCGGCATGCCGAGGTGCATCGCCTCGATCAGCGACAGCCCGAGCGACGTCCACCGGATCGGGTGCAGGTAGAGGCGCCGCCGGGCCATCTCGTCGTGCAGCCGCGCCTGCGGCAGGTCCTCGATGCCGCCCAGCTCTGCCGCCTCCATGCCGAAGAGGTCGATGCCGACGCGCTCGCCGAACCTCGCGAGCAGGTCCGTGCCGGTGACCCGGCCTCGGCGGCGCGGCTCGTTGACGACGACGGCGGCCCGCGGCAGCTCGCCGGTGTAGCGGTAGCCCGGGTCGACGACGCCGTGCTCGATGACCCGGGTGGGCGTCGAGCCCGCGTCCCAGAACAGCGCGTTGAAGTGCGTGACGTGGACGAGCGTGAGGTCCGGCCGGTCGGCGGCGGGATGCCGCATCTCCGCGATGCGCCCCTGCGGGGCGTTGTGCTCCACGTAGACCGCCGGCACGTCGCGCCCGGGCTTCCGGCCGCCGAGCCAGCGCTCGGCGAGCGTCTCCAGCTCCACCGGACGCTGGAGCACGACCACGTCGACGTCCTCGCCGGCCATCCGCTCGGGGCCGACCTCGACGGCGGAGCCCGGCCACGCGTACGTCCGCGCGCGGCCCCGCCCGTCGGGGCCCCGCTCGGGCAGCGTGGGGACCAGGTACTCGTGGCGTCCGTGGACGAAGGCCGTCGTCCACGAGCCGTGGACGTGCCAGATCATGATCCTCACCGCCGGCCTCCGAGCACGAGGTCGACGGCGGCGGCGAGGTCGGGAGCCACGAGCGGCGCCGCCGCGATCTCCTCGGGCCGCGTGATCCCGTTCGGGACGAGGATCGCGCGGGCGCCGGCCGCGAGCGCCGCGCCCACGTCGGCGTCGGTGTCGCCGATCACCACGCACTCGTCCGGGCGGACTCCGAGGGCGCGGGCGGCGGCGAGCACGAGGCCCGGCGCCGGCTTGCGGCACTCGCAGCCGTCGAGCGGGCCGTGCGGGCAGACGAGCCAGGGCCCGAGCGGACCGGCCAGCTCCTCGACGCGGCGGTTCACCGCGTCCACGTCCTCCGGGCGGAGCAGCCCGCGCGCGATCCCGCTCTGGTTGGAGACGACGGCCAGACGCAGCCCTGCGGCGCGCAGGCGCCCGAGCGCCTGCCGCGCGCCGGGAGCGAGCGCCACGCGCGCCGGGTCGGCGTTGCAAGGAACGTCCACGACGATCGTCCCGTCGCGGTCGAGGAGGACCGCGCGCGGCTCCGGCGCCGCGGCGCTCCCGGCGCCGGGTGCCGCGCTCCCGGCGGCCGTGGCCGGCCAGGGCTCGAGCCGCCCGAGCCGGCGGAGCACGCGGCCCCAGCCGCGCAGCCAGTGCCACGTCGCGGCATGAGGCAGCACGAGGCTCGTCGCGAGCATCGTCACGACCTCGTCCCGCGTGCGCGGGCCCGGCGCGATCCGGGCCCACGCGAGCTCCGCCGTCCCCGCCGCCCACGCCGCCAGCCCCGCGGCGGCGAGCCGCCGGCGACCGGCGAGCGCCGCCGCCACGCCCGCCGCGGCCGCGGCGGTGATCGCCACGTGCCGGCGGAGCCGCCCGCGGGGGACGCCGGCCCGCGCGCGCCACCACCGCCCGTGGAGCGCGCGCATCAGGGGATCGTCGGCGTTGCCCGCCTGGAGCCTGACGCTCACCCACCGGTCGGCGGCACGCGCCGGATGCGCCACCGCGCGGGCGCCGGTGACGATCCGCCAGCCTCGCGCGACGACGCGGAGGCCGAGATCGGCGTCCTCGCGGAACGCGCGCGGGAACCGCTCGTCGAAGCCGCCCACCGCGGCGAGCGCGTCGCGCCGGTAGGCCATGTCGGCGGTGGCCCACTGCGCGCGCTCGAGGCCGTGCACGTTGCGCTCCCAGTCGGTGGGACGGCGCCCCTCCGGCAGCGGCACCCGGATCCGTCCCTGGCTGGCGGCCACGTCGTCGCCGGGCCCGGTGAGGTCGTCGGCGAGGCGGGCGAGCCAGTCGGGCTCGGGGACGACGTCGTCGTCGAGGAACGCGATCCACGGCGCGGCCGCGGCGCGCCAGCCGGCGTTGCGCGCCGCGGCCGGGCCCGCGGCCCGGCCGCGCAGCACGACGACGGGCGCCGCGAGCCCGGACGGCAAGCCGCCGGGCAGGAGCGGCCGGCGCGGATCGCGCCGGTCGTCGACGAGCAGGATCGCTCCCGGCGCCGGCCCCGACGACGCGGCGAGCGCGCCGAGGAGCGGCGCCAGCGACGGGCGCCCCACCGTGGGAACGACGACGTCGAACGTTGGCGCGTCCATCAGCGCCGCCCGCCTCGAGGCCGGCGCACGAGCCAGCGGCCGATCGCCAGCGCGTCGATCGGCGCCGAGCCGAAGCACTCGAGCGCGTCGCGCGGGTCGTCGACCATCGGCCGGCCTGCGGTGTTGAGGCTCGTGTTGACGAGGACCGGCAGGCCCGTCCTGCGCTCGAAGGCGCGGAGGAGCCGGGCCACCAGCGGCTCGTCCTCCGCATCCACGGTCTGCGCGCGCGCCGTGCCGTCCACGTGCACCGCGGCGGGGACGCGGCCGAGCCACGCGGGCTTCACGCGATGGGTGAACAGCATGTACGGGCTCGGCAGCGGGCCCTCGAAGATCTCGGCCGCGCGGTCGAGCGGCACCATCGGCGCGACGGGCCTGAACTGCTCGCGCCCCTTCACGTCGTTGAGCCGGGCCAGGTTGCCGCGATCGGCCGGGTTCGCGAGCAGGCTCCGGTGGCCGAGGGCGCGCGGCCCCCACTCGCTCCTGCCCTGGAACCAGGCCACGATGCCGTTGGCGGCGAGGACCTCCGCGGCCGCCTCCGCGACGTCGGCCGGCTCCTCGTACGCCACCGCCGCGGTGTCGAGCCACGCGCGGAGCTCCTCGTCCGACCACTCTCGACCGAGCGCGACGGTCCTCATCGGCGTGATCGGATCGCCGAGCCGGTGGGCCGCGTGGAGCGCGGCCCCGAGGGCGGTGCCCGCGTCGCCCGCCGCCGGCTGCACCCAGATCCGCCTGAACGGCCCTCGCTCGGCGAGCCACGAGTTGGCGACGCAGTTGAGCGCCACTCCGCCGGCCAGCGTGAGCGCCTCGTCGCCCGTCTGCTCGTGGAGCCAGCGGGCCAGGTCCAGCAGCATCTCCTGCAGCCGCGCCTGGACGCTCGCCGCGAGGTCGGCGTGGACCTCGCTCCACCCGCCCCCTCGCGTCACCGGCGGCGCGAGGCGCGACCAGTCGATCGGCTCGACCGTGAAGCCGCCGTCGCCGTCGGGACGGACCATCTCGCGCAGCGCCGGCAGGAAGCGCGGCGTCCCGTACGCCGCCAGCGCCATCACCTTGTACTCGTCCGAGGACCGGCGGAACCCGAGGTGGGCCGTCACGGCCTCGTAGACGAGGCCGAGGGAGTGCGGCAGCGACTGGGTGGCCAGCACCTTCAGCTCGCCCTCGACGGCGCGGCCCGCGAGGTAGGACGTCCGCTCGCCGCGCCCGTCCAGGACCATCACGCTCGAGACGGGATACGGCGCGGCCAGGTACGCCGACGCCGCGTGGGCGACGTGGTGGGCGACGAAGTGGACGCGCTCGGGGTCGAGGCCGGGCAGCGCCGCCCGGAGGAAGAGCGGCGCGCGCCTCACGTAGAGCGTCCGCAGCCCCTCCCACCCGTCGGCGGTCAGGTCGGCGCCGGGCGGGGTCGCGAGCGCCGGGTCGTAGGAGTAGGCGACGGCGTCCAGGTCGGCCGGGCGGAGGCCCGCGCGCTCGAGGCACCAGGCCGCCGCGCGCTCCGGGAGCTCCCACGTCGAGAACGGCACCGGGACCTTGCCGTGCTTGCGTCGCGAGAAGCGCTCCTCCTCGGCCGCCGCGACGATCGTCCCGTCGACGACGATCGCCGCGGCCGGATCGTGGAAGACGCCGTTCACTCCCAGCACCTTCACCGACGCTCTCCTCGCCGCCCCTCGCGACCCGTTTCTTTCACGCGCGTGTCCCGCGGTATGACGCTCGCGCCCGCGGTGCGAACGCGATGCCAGCGGCGGCGCCCGTAGCCGGCGGCGCGACGATTGCACCTCCGCCGAGCCGCCAGATGGACCGAGCGCCCAGCGTCGTGCGGCTCAACAAGGGCTGCGGCCCGGTCACGGCCGCCCGATGGGTGAACCGCGACCGCAAGCCCGGTCCCGGCGTCGACCTGCCGTGCGCCGTCCTCGACGGCCTTGCCCGTCGAGGACGGCACGTTCGACTACGCGGTGGGCATCCACGTCCTCCAGGACCTGCCGTACGTGGACGTGGTGCCGGCGCTGCGCGAGGTGAGGCGCGTGCTGAAGCCCGGCGGCGTGCTGCGGCGCGGGCTGCCCGACCTCGGCCGCGCCGCCCGCGCCTACGTCGACGGCGACCGTCGTTACTTCTACATCGACGACGGCGAGGTCCGGAGCCTCGGCGGCAAAGTCCGCGGTGAACGGCCGGAGATCGCCGCCCTCGACAACCGGGAGCGCGAGAGCCTCTTCGTCGAAGCGACGAGATGATGGGACGCCTCGCCCCCGTGGATGTCGCTCGCCCGGAGACGGTGACGGTCGTCGCGCCGCCGCGCGAACCGGGGAGGTATTGGAGGGGGCGCCTCGCCCCCGTGGATGTCGCTCGCCCGCAGACGGTGACGGTCGTCGCGCCGCCGCGCGAACCGGGGAGGTATTGGAGGGGGCGCCTCGCCCCCGTGGATGTCGCTCGCCCGCAGACGGTGACGGTCGTCGCGCCGCCGCGCGAACCGGGGAGGTATTGGAGGGGGCGCCTCGCCCCCTCCAATTGAAGATCTCCGATGCTAGTCGTCCTCTCTCCGCACCTCGACGACGCGGTGTTCGGCTGCGGGCAGCTCATCGCCGCCCACGCGGGCGCCACGGTGGTGACGGTGCTCGCCGGCCGGCCGCCGCGTCACGCGCCGCTCGCGCCCTGGGACGCCGACGCCGGCTTCACCGAGGGCGACGACGTCATCGCGATCAGGAGCGACGAGGACCGCCGCGCGCTCCACGTGCTGGGCGCCCGGCCGAGATGGCTGGAGTTCTGCGACAGCCAGTACGGGGTCACGCCGCCCGCCGGGCACGTGACCGACGCGCTCGACGCGGCGATCGGCGCCGCGGCGGCGACGGCGGTCGTGGTGCCCCTCGGGCTCTTCCACAGCGATCATCGCCTCGTCCACGACGCCGCCCTCGCCGTGCTCGCCCGGCGCAGGCGGCTGTCGTGGCTGGCCTACGAGGACGCGATGTACCGGCGCATCCCGGGGCTCGTCGCCGACCGGCTGGCGCGGCTGCGCGCCGCCGGGATCACGCCCGCGTGGATCGGCGGCGAGACGGGCCACGGCCGGCTCAAGCGCCGGGCGGTCGCGGAGTACCGATCGCAGCTCCGGGCCCTCACGACTCCGGGCCGGCCCGGCTACGACGACGCGCTGGCGCCCGAGGGCTACTGGAGGCTCGCGGCGTGACGGCCGTCGCCGTCGTGGTGCTGACCCACAACCGCCTCGCGGAGGTCGCCGGCACCGTGGCGCGGATGCGCGCCTTGCCCGAGCGGCCGCGCCTCGTCGTCGTCGACAACGCGTCCACGGACGGGACGGCGCCCGCCCTCGAGCGGCTCTTCCCCGACGTGACCGTGGTGGCGCTCCCGAGGAACCTCGGGGCGGCGGGACGCAACGAGGGCGTGCGGCGCGCCGAGGCGCCCTACGTCGCGCTCTGCGACGACGACACGTGGTGGGCGCCGGGGTCGCTGGCGCACGCGGCGCGACTGCTCGACGAGCACCCGCGTCTCGGGCTCGTCACCGGACGGGTCCTCGTCGGCGACGGCGGACAGGTCGATCCGACGTGCGTCGAGATGGCGGCCAGCCCGCTCGCCGCGCACGGCGCGCTGCCCGGCACGCCGGTGCTCGGATTCCTCGCGGCGTCGACGGTGGTCAGGCGCTCGGCCTTCCTCGAGGTCGGCGGCTTCGAGCCGCGGTTCTTCCTCGGCGGCGAGGAGCGCCTGCTCGCCATCGACCTGGCCGCTGCCGGCTGGCGTCTCGCGTACGTGGACGAGATCGTCGTCCACCACCACCCGTCGAAGACGCGCGACGCGCGGAGCCGCCGGCAGCTCGTCGCGAGGAACGATCTCTGGTGCGCGTGGCTGAGGCGCCCGGTGCCGTCGGCGCTGCGCGAGACCGCCAGGATCTTGAGACGCGCGCTGGACGATCCGGGAACGGCGCTCGGCGCGGCGGCGGCCCTCGCCGGGCTGCCCTGGGTGCTCCGTCACCGGCGGGCGGCGCCGCCGGACGTGGAGCAGGCGCTCCGGCTGCTCGAGGTCGCCTACCCGGCCCGGCGGCGGTCGGCCGCGCCCTCGACGTAGCGCAGGCGCGCGACGACGCCGCCCGCGCGGGCGAGCCCCGCGTGGCGCTCCACCGTGGTGACCTCGCCGCCGGCGGCGAGCACGCGCTCCACCATCGACTCGCCCAGCTCCACGGCGCGCGTCGGCCGCCCGCAGAACGCGCACGCGAAGTGGAAGCCCCGGTGGAGGGCCGAGCACGCCGTGCAGGCGGCGCCCGCGTCGCGGAAGGACTCCAGCACGTGGAGCGACCGGACGGAGCCGCGGTTCACCGCGTCGAGGACGGCGTCCAGACCGGCGACCGCGGCGCCCCGGGACTCCGCCGCCTCGCCGAGCGCGTCGTCGACCGCGCGCGCCTCGCGCTCGGCCACCGTCATCGCGAGCAGCTCCGCGGCGCGGGCCGCGAGGCTCGCGGCCGGCTCCCAGCGCGTGCCGGTCGTCGTCGCGACGACGCGCGCGGCCACGCGCTCGGGCAGGTGCCGCCGCAGCGCGGCCGTGATCCGCGTCTCCCCCGCGATCACGATGGAGCCGCCGTCCTGGCCGTCGCTCCAGCCGGTGATCGAGGCGGCCACCGCCTGCAGGTGCTGCTCGCGGTGGGCCTCGATGTGGCGCTGGTAGCGCGACTGCGCGAGCGCGGCCCAGCCGCCGTCGGCGTGGCGGCCCTCGACGGGCGCCTCGAGCAGCACCTCGCCCTCGGGGCCGGCGGCGTTCAGCGGGATGAGCCGCGCCGAGGTGCCGTCCACGAAGACCACGAGCGCCGACGGCGCGTCGTCGGCGGCGCGCGCCAGGGGCCGCAGGAACGGCCGGGGCTCGACCACGAAGGCGTCCTCGAACGCCGCGCGCACCGGCAGCACCTCGCGCAGCCCGCGCGCCTCGCAGGCGAACAGCGCCACCCCGCTGGCGTCCTCGAACGCGACGCGGTCGATCAGCGCCCGGCCCTGGGCGTCGACCCAGTCCAGGTCCGTCGCCGCGGCCTGGCCGGCCTCGCGCGCCTCGCGCAGCCGCCGCTTGAGGAAGATCCTCACGCGCTCGCGCTGGTGCTCGTCGACCCAGCGCGTGTTGAGGTAGACGCTGACGACCGGCGTCGCGGCCGGCTCCCAGCGCGCCAGGGAGGCGAGCCGGCGCTTGAGGTCCATCAGGGCTCGAGCGGCGTCTCGGTGTCCGGCGAGAGCAGGCGCTTGGCCACGAAGTACTTCTTGGGACGCCGCCGGCGGTCGCGCGCCTGCGTCCGCTCGCGCTCCATGCGTCGCTCGAGACTCTCGAACGCCGCGTCGAACGCCAGCCGCGGCGTCGCGGCGACGTCCTCGGCGTGCAGCGTCGGCCGGCGCGGCAGCTCGAGGGTGAGCGCGCAGCGGATGTCGATGCCGCCCTTCGGGCCGTTCTCGTCCTGGAACCCCACGCGCATCGCCGTCGGCTTCGCGCGATGGCGGCGCACCAGCGAGTCGACCTTGGCGGCGATCACCTCGCGGAGCGCCGGATCGTGGTCGAGACCTTCGATCGTGATGGTCATGACGGGTTTCGGATCAGCAACCGATGTGCCAGCCGGCACCCCGGACCGGCGAACGGCCGGCGTCTGGCCTACTGGAACGCTACGCCGCGCTCCTCAGGCCACGCGCCCGCTCCACGCGGGGCGGCCGCGCGCGCGAGCCGCGCGCCTCGCGCCAGCCGCGCCAGCGCCGGCGCCGCCTGGCGCAGCGCCTCGTCCGCGGAACGGTAGGCGGTCCCAGGTAAGGTCAGAAGGTGTGGAAATGAGGGAAGGCGGTGTAGCCTTCGGTTCGGCGAACACGAACCTCGGGCGCG